>Ga0099830_10001505_pt1 | contig 11848 bp, 9 predicted proteins | sample CZO8metaG_4_FD_79337 | JGI IMG/M metagenome (GOLD analysis project Ga0099830, IMG submission 79337) | Vadose zone soil microbial communities from the Eel River Critical Zone Observatory, Northern California, USA - CZOApr15con2H3.8 metaG | ecosystem: Environmental > Terrestrial > Soil > Vadose...
CATACTTGCCGTTATAGCCTTCTCCTGTGTAGCAGATGTTTGTTAAGAACCGCCTGATGGTTGAAGGATCCCATGCTTCTTTTCCTCGCTGTGTTGGGATACCAAGACGGGTGAGTGTTAAGGCGATCTGGTACAAGGACATCCCGCTTAGGCAGGCATCAAAGCAGAACTCAATCACCTTTACCTCTGTCCACTCACATCCGTTCGCATCGATATGAATTACCGTGAGATTGAGGATATACCGTTCTCTGGTATATTCCTCCCCGTCAATCCAGAGATAGCCATAGGTTGGGTATTTTCCCTGTCCAGTGAGTGCTTTTGATGCCCGATGCTGCTTTCCCCGTACTGTCCTAATGCGGATTTTCTCTGCTTCCACAGACCCTAAAAAGCCTTGGATCGCAAACATAAGCTGTCCTTCTGGGGTCTCCTCAAACTTCTCAGTAATGGAAATTAACTCAACCTTGAAGCGTTTGAGGTATTCGATCACCGCATACTGTTCAGCAGAAGTTCGATCACCGCGGAAAAACTCTGTGACGAGTACTACATCAAACATGCCGCGTTCCGCGTCGTCCCATAATCTCATGAGGTCTTCGCGTTCCCAATAGGGATGCTTGAGCGCGCTAATCGAATCTTTATACAATAGGGTGTCAGGGCATTCATAGCCCATCTTTCTCGCATACTCGGCTAATGCGTCTGCCTGGGCTTGCTGGACTTCTGTATCCTTCTTAGAAGGGTCAGAGTTTCTGACATAGCGTGCCGCGACAATGGTTTTCTGGCTCATGCGGTAAAACTCCCGTGAGGCGGCATACAAAGAGGTAAACGAAGTATCCGTAGAGGTTGGCATGACGGTGATGTAAAAGTAAAGAGGCGTGGTGAGTGGTGGTGAATGGGCGTTTTCTTCACCAACAGTTGAGGATACCTGGTAGATACTATACCTGAAACACGTGCCATTGTGCAAGCCTTTCTTAGACAACATGTGCGAACCTACAAAAACGCACTATGGTGATTGTCTGTCCTCGCTTTTACTGGCTCTGTCGTCTCTCGCACGGCAGAGTCAGGTTGTTTTATCAGCGCCTTTCTCTGAAAGTTCGTGGAATGATATGTATGTATCTTATAGTACACTAAGGTGTGCTGAAAAATTAATAGTTCTATCTAGTTATATTGAGTTGTATGTGATAACTCATATAACCTTCTGCTTGTGTTGACGAGTATGGAGAAACAGCTTATAATGCCCAAAAAACGAGCGTGGGGTGCGCCTTGAGTACTGAGTGGTTATCTGTTGAGGACATTGCAAAAGAATTGAAAGTTTCTCCTGAACGAGTAAGAGGCTGGATCAGAAGAAAAGAACTCCTGGCCTATCGCATCGGTGGCAAGGAATATAGAATTAAACGGGAAGACTTAAATGCCTTCTTACAGGAGGGAAAAACGTTTGACACCGATCAGCAAGGGCAGGCGTAAAAGTTCATCTGCAAAAAGAAAATGGCGGTTCTGCCCTTTTCTTAGTATTACCCTCGTGGTGTTCTTCGCGCTGGTGGTAAAGGTACTGTCCAGAATTGTGTGTGTTAGCGTACGTGTACGCTGAAATCTTGATGATACCCTGATTATTCAGCTTCATTTTCTTGTCCAGTCTTCCGAAGCAGGGAGGTATAATTTGCACGGATGCTGACTGTATCGGGGTGTTCAGATCCAGGATACCAGACTCTGATTTTCCACACAATTCAGTATACTGCCGTCTAAAGAGATATTCAGTTGTTGCGGGTATTCCGACAGGGGGGACAGCATAGGCTAAAAGAAGCGGGATAAGAGCATCCACATAATAAAAAGGCTTATTGGCTATATCTGCAACAGCAATGGGCTTTCCTTCCTGTTGACAAGCATTCGTTACCTCTCTTGCAAATGCAAACCTTGGAGAATTCTTTTCCTCAGCCAATATCTCACTGAGTATTTTCCCTGCAACTGGAATACGAGCAACATTTTCTTTTATTTCGGGTTCAAAATACTCAACAAGGACTACTTTTGTTCGTGGATCACCTATATATGCGTGTAAGACATCCTCCATTCTCCCTTGTTGTTCCTCATAATCTTGATGGACAACAATCACATTTGTTCCGTTTATTGTTGCCCCTTCGACATTCGCCTGTATGAAATTACTAAGACGTTCTTCTGTAAATCTGTGAGGTATGGTGTGAGAGAAACCCGATTGGGCTAAGGTAAATAATTCCTCGCTTGAGAGCCCAGCCTGTTGAAAAATGTCACTTTTCTGTTGAGCTTACTGAGAGAAGAGCTTTCCTAGACACTGCCATGACTCTGCGGATGAACGCCTCCAGAGGCATCAACAGAGGCCTTGTCTGTTTAAGAACAGGAGACGGCTGGTGATGATGGTAGCCGTCGCTTTTGCCGTTTGCGGAAATGTACACGTGCTGAAAACCCCATAACCGAAAAATTCAGCCTCCCATCGTTTGAGGAGAGAGAAGATCAACTGTATCTGATATAATGGAACCACTCTGGGCAAGAGGACAGCACGAATACCAGGAGGACACAGATGGACCATGACCCGAACCAGCCGATAGATGCAGATAAGGCTTGGGAGATACTTACATCGGAGGAATCACCAAGGAATCAGGACCCGAGCCAGCCAGAGTCGTTACCCTACGGACAACAACCGCCACTGGATGAGCTACCACAACCACTCAAGAAGCGTTCATCACGCTGGCCTCGGACCCTGCTGGTTCTTCTTGCTGGCCTCCTGATCCTCGGCTGCATAGGCGGTACCTTAACAGCGAGGCTTGTTTCCTTTCTTCAACAAGCCAGGCCGCTACCCAGCAGTTCCCTTAAGCAAGGCCCGTACGAGATCATTGCCGGACCAGATGGCAATCTCTGGTTCACTGAGCTCGGTGGGAACAAGATTGGGCGCATCACTCCCCAAGGCCACATCACCGAGTTCGCAGTGACAGCAATGAGCATGTCCATCACTGCCGGGCCGGACGGAGCCCTCTGGTTCTTGGAATCAGCTGTCGGCAAAATCGGACGCATCACAACGAGTGGAACCGTCACTGAGTTTGCCCTCCCGACCAAAGGCAGCTACCCCGATGACATTATAGCAGGGCCCGACGGAGCCCTCTGGTTTACCGATTTCGGCAGCAACAAGATCGGACGCATCACGACGAATGGGACCATCACTGAGTTTGCAATCCCGATCAAAGACAGCTCCCCCGTTCAGATAATCGCAGGGCCGGACGGAGCCCTGTGGTTTAACGAAACCGCTAGCAACAGCATCGGACGCATCACGACGAAAGGCCGCATCACCGAGTTTGCCCTCGCGACTGAATACAACACCGCAGATCAGCTTATAGTAGGTCCGGATGGGGCCATCTGGTTTACTGACGGCAGTAGCAATAGGATCGGTCGCATCACGACAAAAGGTGTCATCACCGAGTTTGTCATTCCACAAGGCACCAACACTATTGTAGTTCCTGGGATTGCAGTCGGGCCGGACGGCGCTATCTGGTTTTTCGACGGGGCTACCAGGGTCGATCGCATCACGACGAAAGGCAGCATTACCAAGTTTGCCCTCCCGCCGGCCACGGACAGCTTCCCTGGCGGGATTACAGCCGGGCCGGACGGAGCTATCTGGGTTATCGACGCGAGCAACAGGATCGGTCGCATCACGACAAATGGAACCATCACCGAGTTTACCCTCCCAACCAAAGACAGCTTCCCTAGCGGGATTACAGCCGGACCTGACGGAGCCCTGTGGTTTACGGAAAGCGGGGACAAGATTGGGCGTATTACCACCCAGGGGAGAATCACCGAGTTTGCCCTCCCGACCTGAGGGGGCGACCTGATGAGATCGTGACAGAGCCGAACGCAGCGTGCTGTTGTAACGAATAACTGATACCAGCCGGTTGAACAACGGGAGAAAAGGTGGTAAGTAATAGGAGTGGATGTGTCTTTATACGAAAGGGAAAGGCGACCACGATGATGGGGAAGAAAGAGCGGAGCTTTGCCCCGCTGATCAATGTCTCATTGGAAGAGTTGGTGCCGCACGATCACTTCTATCGGCACTTGGAGCGTACCCTCGACCTTTCATTTGTCCGTGAGTTTGTGCAAGAGACCTACGCAGGCGGTGGTCGTCCCTCCATTGATCCAGTGGTGTTCTTCAAGCTGCAACTCGTGATGTTCTTTGAAGACATCCGTTCCGAACGCCTGCTCATGCGGCACGCAGCAGATCGGCTCAGCGTTTTGTGGTATCTTGGCTACGATTTAAACGAGCCCTTGCCCAACCATTCTAGTCTGACCCGTATCCGCGAGCGCTATGGCGTGGACATCTTTCGCCGCTTTTTCGAGGCAATTGTGGAGCAGTGCCAGCAGGCGGGGCTTGTTTGGGGAAAAGAACTCTATGTCGATGCCACCAAGGTCAAGGCCAATGCCTCCCTGGACTCACTCAAGCCGCGCTTTGCGGTCGAAGCGCATCTTGCCAACCTCTTCGGTGCTGAAACGGAAGGTGCGCAAGAGGAGGTAGATCAGCGAACGCCCCAAGCAGAAGTATCATCCAATGACGCAGTTAAGCAGGAGGAGACGAATGTCCCAACATCGCTTCCTGTTGCGCTCTCGCAAGAGGAGCACGAGGAACTCTCCCAGCGCAATGCTGCACGCCATGATTGGATCGAGGAGTTGGGAGCGCAAGATCGTAGTGTGACCAGTCGATGCTATCAGCGAATAGCTGACTTGCGCGTAAGTACGACTGATCCCGATGCCACTATCATGCTGCACAAGGATGGGTCGCACTTGGGCTACCAGACCCATTATGTCGTCGATGGCGGCAAATCGCGCATCATCTTGAACGTCTTAGTGACGCCTGCTGAAGTGATGGAAAATCAGCCGATGCTCGATCTCCTCTGGCGTACCCGCTTCCGCTGGAAACTGTGGCCGCGCCAGGTGACAGGGGATACTAAATATGGCACTGAAGAGAATATTGTCGCTATCGAGGATCAGCACATCCGTGCCTATGTTCCACTCCCTGATATTGATCACCGCACCGAGTTCTTTAGCGCGGATCGCTTCCGCTATGAAGCGGAGCGCGATGTCTATCTCTGTCCAGCAGGCAAAGAACTCCACTTTTTTCAGTCGCAATCTACTGATCGGCAGCGACGCTATCGGGCACGAGCCAAAGACTGTAATCATTGTCCGCTCAAAGTGCAATGCACTACAAGCAAACAAGGACGCAGCTTGTGTCGCAGTGCCCATGAGGACTACCTGGATCGAGTGAGAGCCTACCACACCACCGAAGCCTACAAGAAAGCGTATCGCAAACGCAGTGTCTGGGTAGAACCGTTATTCGCGGAGGCCAAAGACTGGCATGGGATGCGTCGCTTCCGCTTACGGCTGCTTTGGCGAGTCAATAGTGAAGCTCTCGTGATTGCGGCTGGGCAAAATCTCAAGCGCCTGCTCAAAAAACGAGGGTGGGGACGGCGTCCATGCCCAGGAGAAGCCGTTTTTGCTCTCTTTTTGGCTGTTTATGGGTGGTTGACTCGTACTTCATTCGGATATGTGTCTGTTTCCTGGCTGAGTAGCTCATCTTATTTTATGAACAAGAAACAAGTATACTCTCTCTTGCTGATGAGCTTTACAGAAGACTTTTTCAACAGGCTGGTTTTGTTTCCGACGTGGGAAGGAATTTATATCTGCGTGAATTCAATACGTAAGTAACTTAATTCCTTCCCCAAATCTTGATAGTCGTATCTTTGCTCCCGCTAGCGAGCAATTGCCCATCAGAACTAAAGGCGATGCAGAAAACATTATCTGAATGCCTTGTGAGTGTATACTGTAGTTCTCCTGTGTGCAGGTTCCATATTTTAATTGAATTGTCATAACTCACACTGGCAAGCGTTTTCTCATCAGAACTGATAATAACGTCAATAACAGCCCCAGAATGTCCTCTGATTGTGCGGAGTAATTTCCCTGTATGTAAGTTCCAGATTTTAATTGTCCTATCACTGCTCCCGCTAGCGAGCAATTGCCCATCAGAACTAAAGGCAAGGCTATTAACCCGCCTTGAATGGCCTGTTAGGGTACGTATCAGTTCCCCTGTTGGCAAATCCCAAATCTTAATTATCCTATCTCCACTGGCTAGTATCTTTCTATCAGGGCAGATTGCAACACAGTTAACTGACTCTGCGAGTGTGTAGAGTAATTGTCCAGTGTGTAAAATCCATACTTTGATAGTATTATCACCACTCCCAGTAGCGATGATCTGTCCATCAGAACTCATTGCAAGAGAACTAATGAAGCTAGAATGCTCATCGAGGGTACGTATCAGTTCCCCTGTTGGCAAATCCCAAATCTTAATTGTCCCATCCGCATTCCCACTGATAATGGTTTTCCCATCAGGACTGATTGCAATACTGTAAACTGTGCCTGAATAACCTTTGAAAGTATGAAGTAACTCTCCCGTATGTAAGTTCCATATCTTGAGTGTGGTATCTTGACTCCCACTAGCGAGTAATTGCCTATCAGAACTGATAGCAACTGACCAAATGGCGCCTGAATGCCCTTCGAGAGTACGAAGCAAGGTAAATTCTTCAGGCTGTGAAATGGGAGCTAATTCTATACTCAGCGAATCGCTCCTATATTTAAGGGCACTCATTAGCTTAACAAAGCCGTCCTCCTCAAAATAATTGACTGTGTGCAAATGTCTCAATCGCTCAGGTATTGGGCACTCTTCGAGCTTAAGAGGAATGAGAAAGATTGTCTCTTCTGGTTGCTCATCTGCTACATCCAGTGCAAATTTAATCTCTTTCTGTACGTAGCCAGTTTTACTGATAGACTCACGCGAAAGACAGACAATCACCACATCCGCTGCTCGTACAGCCTTGCGAATTTCATTTTCCCAGTTCTGTCCGGGCAAGAGGTTCTCCTTATCAAGCCAGGGATTAACATTGCAAGCTTTTAATCGCTGGTACAAATTACGTACGGCAAGCATGTCACCAGAAGAATGGCAGAGAAAGACTCGCAAGTGCCGTGGAGAAACAACATCGGTCGATAGTGATGTAACTTGTACATCTCCTGAATTTCCTGAAATATTATATTGATCTCCCTGTTGTACAATGTGATACGGAGTACCGATCAGACCTCTATCTAGAGTAGGTACAACATTGGCTAGTCTGCTTTGTACTGGCTGCGACAGTATCGGTACAGGAGTTGCCAATGCCTTGTTAATCTGATCTAGCTTCTCGAAATACTGTTCGATAGATGTAACTCCATCCAGTTCGCGTATTCTCCTTGAAAGAGTGAGTACCCAACTCTTGCCCTCAGTATCCTTAGAGCCGAATGAGATATAGAAGAGGTAGCAATTATTTTGAATTAAAAGCCCAACTTTGCGCGCAGACGACTCAGACAGACCTAACTGTTGGATTAGGTCATCGCTAGAGATTTGAACGGTATCCTCTTCGGCACTGAAATATCTCTCCACACAAAAAATGAGTGTTTTGACAAAATCTGCTAATTCTTCCTCAGAACCTGGACATAAGCATATGGCTGAAATGAAGAGGATCGCTTCATCGTCAAGTCTGAGATTATATGAAAATGTAGTTGCAAGGCCAGCAGGAAGGCTTCTCGTTATCTTTTCTATGTCCAGGTCTCGGCGTATTTGCGTTAGCTTGTGATCTACGTATCTGTATGTAGGCCATTTTGCATGTTCATGAAAGTAATCGAAGATAGTCTGTATATACAGACGTTGATCCTCATTCAACGTAGGCAACTCCATGATTTACCTCATATGGATTGGCTGTGGTTACGGTTCTAGAATTAGAAAAAGTGTTAGCTCTCTTAAAGAGTTAGAGCTATTATACTCTCACATAAGATCAACGGGAAGAGCTTTGTCGCACAATAGACAATCCCCGATGTTGAGAAGCAACTATGCTGCTTCACTCAACGCGGTATATTTGCCAAGCAGGGCTTTTTCACTGCTGCGCATGAGCAGGGCTGTCAGTCTTTGGTCAACCTGGTGCAACGAAAGGTTGGGGGAAATGCTTATAATGCCGGTCTCCTGGCTCCATGGCGCTAATGCTTTGAAATCCTTGATGTTATACGTTACCAACAACCGCTTCTGTTTGGTGGCTTACTTGATCTTGACCACCATTTAAGGTTCACACAAGGTTTTCTGATGAGGTGCTGTTGACTATACCCTCATGACCGTACCATAGCATCATTGTGGAGCTTGACACATAGAAGCTAAATTGTTTAGCGTATATCCTCGCCAAAACCAGGAAGGCGAAACTGGGGGACCTGGTTGGTTGGCTGTTGGTACAGTTTCTTCAAAGATAAAGACAGTCGCATTCCGTGTCGTCTGTAGAGTATCAGGGTCAGAAGGATCATTCATGGTTCCTACCACATATCGTATCGCTTGCGCTTGAATATTCATTAGTCCACTAACACCTTGCTGGGTATAGCCAACACAGCTATACCCTTCCTGGTTTGGTGTGATGATAGGAAGTGGGATAGTGAAACTCCTCTCTCCAGCAGTCATCCTATCGTAGGTAAATTGCCAGTCAGTGTCATTTGCATCAGCGTAAAGAGCGATACTTTGAAAGTTATTTGTGTCTGTATGTTCCTGAATGAAATCGTATCGTTTCTCTGATAGTGCTTGGGCAAAACCACGAATGAATATGGAGAAGTCAGGATAATCGAGAGCCTGTTGGGCATTGGTGGTTGGTGTTGACGCTTCTAGAGGAGGTCCCTGCATTCTGCCTGTCAGGATCGTCGTGTGAGGAATTACCTGGATAAGTATCCCTAGTGTTCCAATAAGCAGGACACACAGGATGCCAATGAACAAGAGCAAGAAAGGTACAAGGAAAGAACGACGCTTCTGCTGTATAGACCTAGCTGGTGGCGGCGGTGGAGGTAAATTGCTCCCGTACGGGTTGCTCAGATAGGGATTTCCAGACCCTGGAACGTGTACTGTTGGTTCATAGTTCGGATAAAATATTGGCGTTGTCTTTTTGGGATACTGATTGGTTGACATTTCTTCTCACCTCCTTCTATAACGAGTGAAAAAGGCCAATATTAGCCTATCTATTACTTTCGTGAGATTTATACGCAAATTGCGTTGTACGTTCAGCTTTTCAAAGCGACACAAAACGTTTTAAGTTAACATGCCTCTGTGGTTAGGAAGTTTTTTTGAGTCTTGCTTGTACAGCAGCAATTTTAGCAGGGGCAACGTAAAGATACTCAAGGATGGCTTCTAGGAAGTCTAGGATAATTGGTACATCTTCCTCTGTTACCTCATCCTCAGCATCATGGGCACCAAGATTACGAATTTGCCGTAACTGATGTGCCATTTCAGCTAACGTTTTCGGAATGCGTTCTAAGCCGACTAGATTGTTCAGCTTTTCAGATAAGCTTTTACCTATGGCATTTTCGTAGTTACATATTGCTTCTAATGTTCTACCTGCCAAAACTGCACAAGCACTTGGCTCAATATCCTGTACCCTGAGAGCGGCCTTGTATTTTTTTTCAATCGTTTCAGGAAGATTAGTCAGAGGTAACTTAGCGGCCTTATCCCCTGGAAAGTGAATTATGGTCTCAGAAGATACAAGTTCCACCCCTGCATAAATCTCATGATCAACAAACTCATATAAGTCCCTAGTTTCCGCAAGCGTTGGATGCTTACATCCTGCACATTCAAAAATACGCCATGTTATTATTTCCTGACCTTCATTATGAGGGGAGTCTATGATAGCCACATCATCCTTTTTCCACTCTGCCCGAACTGTAAAGGCTGCTGGCTTGCCACAGTGACCACACAGCATAGACTTTTTTTATCATTCATCTCAGTCCTCCTTGTGGTGCAATCACCTTACATTCTGTTGAGAATACTAGCCAGTCCAGATAAATCTGTCAATGGTTTTTGGTAAGAAGTGGAGAGTCGTCCAATTGATGATGCCTGTCGTAGAGGTTATGCTGCTTCGCTTAAGGCAGTGTATTTCCCAAGAAGGGTTTTTTCACTCCTGCGCATCAGAAGAGCCGTCAATCTCTGGTCAACCTGGTGCAATGAGAGATTGGGGGATATGCCAATGATGCCCGTCTCCTGGCTCCGGGTTGCTAATGCCTTGAAGTCTTTTATGTTGTACGTCACGAGCAGTCGCTTCTGTTTGGCTGCGAGTGTAAAGACCTGCGGGTCTGCAAGGCCACCACTATTGAGATCATCGCGGATATGCTTCACATCAAAGAGTTCATTGAGGCGAGGGAATGCCTGGCGTTCCGGCATGTTTTCATCAAGCAGCAATTTATGTTTATGAAACCTTTTCGGCATGAAATGTTTGGGTGATCCGGTGGATCGCCTCGTCGATTGCACTTGCCAGGGTGTTTCGCTCCAACCAGGGATACATCTCGTGTATGGCTTCTATCGAATACCCTTCTTTGAGCCGGTAGAGAATAACCTCAAGAGGAATACGGGTTCCGGTAATCACTGGTGCGCCGCCCATAATGTTAGGAGTTGGGGTGATGTATTTCATGGTAGAGGTAGTATAGCACATCTCCGCTCGGTTGGTAGAAGGAAAGGGACTAATCCACGAGTGAGGAAGCGTCACTATCAGTATCTTCGGGAGTCATGCCGCTATACAAGGAGCGGGATTGGTAACCTGCGTCAAAGACATCAAAGGGGATGAAGTGTTGCGTTGCATTTTGTCCTTGGTCTTCTGGACGCATTCCTTCCAGGACGCTCTGAATTTCCCGCCAAGTGGGATTGAGAGACGGTAGGTGATCGGGCATACTCTTACCCTCCTTTGTCAGATTGCTAAAAGTTGACGAATTGTAGCATACAGGCAGGAAAAAACGCAACTGAGAGGCTGATAGTAGGTAAAAAGGTTCTTCCTGTCAATCGAGCAGGGAAAGCGGTTAGTTTTTGTGGGGTTGTTCTGCCTGGTCTTCGAGGTGTTTAATGCGTTCCTCATGCATGTTATAGCCGGTTGTGAACGCTACTCGAAGATTGAGCCAGATGATACTCTGAAATCATTGGTCGCTTCTTTAAGCGCAACCGACGAGAGAAGCGCATCCACGACGGAACAAGCGACTTATGTTTTAGGATAGCAACCGGCTCATTGTCCCAATAGCGTTTACACATTTACGTGCTACGAAGTGAGAGAGCGGGCTGACAAGAGCCGCTCCCAATTGACACTACCTCTATATTCCTACTGTTCTGGTGAAGGACGTACGGCTTGATAGAATGCATCATGGATTAGGCACTTTTGTAAAAGGTCTAGAGGAAGAGCGTATAATGAAGAGTCCGACAACGAGTTTATGAGCTAAGAAGCTCGTTTTAGGTTTTTGCAATCAGGAAAGCTATTCCCCATTGGTGGCTCCTAACGAAAGGAACTCTTATGTTGCATGATCCTGTTCTCCTGAATGATTGGCATGTAGTCGCGTATGCACCCGACCTTAAAGAAGATAAACCGATGCCTGTACGCTTACTAGAAGAAGACCTTGTATTATGGCGTGTGGGTGATAAGATCCACGCTTGGCGCGATCTGTGCGTGCATCGGGGTACACGGCTCTCGCTCGGAAAAATCCAGGGTGAGACCTTGATGTGTCCGTATCACGGCTGGACGTATGATGAAACCGGACAGTGTATTCGCTTCCCCGCTCATCCGACACAAAAACCACCTGCCACAGCCTGTGCCAAAACCTATCATGTGCGTGAGAAATATAACTGGATATGGGTTTGTCTGGGTAATCCTGCACAAGATATTCCGCCGTTTGCTCAGTGGGATGATACATCGTTTCGTAAAATCCACTGCGGTCCGTATCACTATAATGCTAGTGGGCCCCGTGCCATCGAGAATTTTCTGGA
>Ga0099830_10001508_pt1 | contig 11837 bp, 10 predicted proteins | sample CZO8metaG_4_FD_79337 | JGI IMG/M metagenome (GOLD analysis project Ga0099830, IMG submission 79337) | Vadose zone soil microbial communities from the Eel River Critical Zone Observatory, Northern California, USA - CZOApr15con2H3.8 metaG | ecosystem: Environmental > Terrestrial > Soil > Vadose...
ACCATTCCTACTTGCGCGATACTGGATTCAAAGCACTCGCGGCAATGGGAGCGGCTGGCACCGCAGATTTGGCTCTCAAGCTCGCGTTCGATCGCCAGTTTCCTTACACACCGAACAGCAAGGGAAAGTTCTGGGGCGGCGGAAGGTCTTTTCCGTCCGGGCATTCAGCCACCAGTTTCGCGTTTGCGGCGGTGGTCGCTCACCGATATCCCAAGAATAAATGGGTGAAGTGGGGAGCGTACGCGCTTGCAACTGGAGTCAGCCTCTCACGCTATCCCGCGAAAAAGCATTACGCGTCGGACATCCTGATAGGCGCAACTTTGGGATATGTAACGGGAACATATTTGGCTGAGCACTAGCCGGCAGTGATTGTGATTCCGCGCCCTAGCTCACCGCTGCAGGCGTCGGGTTGCCGCCTAATTACGCCCTACCCAAGGACCGCGTGTAGCGTTGGGAGCACCAGGGAGCGAAATACCTCGTCAATCTGCGACGGCGTTAAGCGACTCCGGCGATGCATCCACCAAATCAGAACAGCAAAGAAGGCCGAAGTGAGATAGTGAACAAACAAATCAACGGGAACGTCCGAATTCGCCGTCTTCAGCTTCGCAATTTCGGCCTTACATTCTCTTTGTATCAATTCCTCTAGGACGTCCTGTAATTGCTGCAGAACAATCGGCCATGCCCCTGTGTTCAAGAGAGCGAAGTAGACATTGCGGTATCCAAAGGCATGGTCGAACATGGCACGGCTGAACGCGATCACATTTTCGTGACGCGTCGTCGATTTTCTTTGGTTTCCAGCGCCGCGTTAAGGGCTCTGCGAACTTCCTGAGTGCCTGAAATGAGCAGTTCCTCCATGCTTTGAAAATGCGTATAAAAGGTCGAGCGGCCAACGTCCGCTCGATCGAGAACTTCCTGGACCGTGATCGAGTCGTAGTGCTTCTCGAGGGCCAGAGAAATCAGTGCTTTGTGGAGCGATTCCCGCGTACGCCGAACACGCCTGTCTGGTTTGTCCATTCCTCTTCCCTTCGATTCCGCACAAAAGTGACCAGACTGTCCCGAACGGAACAAGAGTGCCTGCCCTGTTCTTGCTATCGAGGCGTCTCGGTTTTACCTTTGTAACCGCATATCTGTCCATTAACGGACTGATATGCAGAGTTGAAATTCAGAATGAGAGTCGTGTCCGGTACGACGCGCGTTTGGGGGACAAATGAAAGAATCGATCATGGCGACTACATCAAGAAGAACCTACCTCCCGGCGGCGGGACGGGACAGTCTCCTGCCCCTCTACGACGTAATGACCAGACTGATGGGTGCCGATAAGGCACGGAGAGGACTGCTCGATCAAGAGGAAATTCGACCTGGCCACCGGATTCTCGACATCGGATGCGGAACTGGCAGCTTGCTTATTCAACTAAAACGCCTCTATCCGGGGACCGATGTCGTTGAACTCGATCCCGACGCGAAAGCACTCGCTCGAGCGAGCCGTAAAGCGGCGCGCGAAGCGGTCTCGATCCAGTTCGACCAGGGTTTTGGCGATGAACTTCCGTATCCCGAAGCGTCCTTCGACCGTGTGCTCTCCTCCCTCATGTTCCACCACATCCCCACGGACGAGAAGGTGAAGACTGTGCGCGCGATTCGGGCGCGTCCTCAAACCCGGTGGCGAGTTTCACATGCTCGATTTTGAAGGGCCGGAAAAGGGCGCACATGGCATCTTGAGCCGCTTACTTCACTCTAATCAGCGCTTGAAAGACAATTCCGAAAGCCGAGTTCTCAGCCTCATGACGGAGGCCGGTTTTGCAAATCCAAAGAAAGTCGGCCACCGGGCGATGCTCTTCGGACACATTGCCTACTACCGGGCAATCGCTTAGGTACCGGGCCTAGAGATAGTGGCACACAGAGTCCGCGTCACCCGAACTGAACGTGCAGTGAGCCTATACCAGGGTCTGGGGGGCCAACCTCGATCGCGCCGCACCTACCGCCTGCTAGTCGTCGTCACGCTTGATTCTTATCCGGGGCCGGATGATTTCGACGGAGACCTGGATGTGTTCTGAAAGGGGCCCAAGAATCTCGTCGAGATCATCGCCCCTCAGATATACGTATTCCGTGCGCTCTGGCCAGCAGATGCCAACTCTCGCGCGGTGGTCCGAAATGAATAGGACATCAATTCTCTCCGGGTACCGCCGCCGGAAATGATGTCCTTCGTCTTCACCCTGATCGTCATCATCTTCGTCGTCATCGTGGTGGCGGTGGTAGCGTCCCACGACGACCGGATAGGGCTCGACAGGGCCATACCTTGGCTCATTCCGGGGCGCGACGCTTTGAAGCCTAGCAAGCTCTTTCGGGCCAATCGTGACAGAGGACACGTGGAACGTGAGGAGTGTCTCTGACGGCAGCACGATCTCCTGATTTCCGGCGACGTATGCGCCAGCCGTGCCTGCGCCCGCTCCCGCCGCGGCACCAATCGCCGCACCCTTCCCGCCCCCTGCGGCACCGCCGATTGCCGCCCCGGCAGCAGCCGTGCCGCCGATGATAAGCAGATTTCGCTTGGCCTGCGAGTCAGCCTTGATGGTCAGATCGCCTGTTTGAACAGGGAACGAGCTAGAACGCGCCTGCGCAGTTCCCAAGCTCAGAGCAATCAAGGCGGGCCGCTTGAACCACCCGGAGCTCATGACCTGCGTCACGCGACCGGTCACGTGCGCACCTTGATCGACCACTACGCGGTTCTGCCAGATCAGCGGCGAGGCCAACGTGGCGCTAAACGTGTCTCCGCGCTGGCTGCTTCCCGTGCTCAGAGTATCCAAAAGCCGCACCGAAACCGTGGAGTTCGACTGCGCGCCCGCGGTTGCCGGCAGACTCACCAAGAAGCCCAGTACGCCAAGCGGAACTGCCTTCAGGATCCCCTTCATAGACCTCCTCCGACTTTGGACAGAACTGCCTACAAACGAGTGTATGGAGCCCGCACCAAGAATGGAAGCCCACCTGTCCGAGAGGGCAAGTAATCGTTTGGAGGCGTGTACGGGAACGGGAAACCGGCAAAGCTTCCTTATGGCAGACTCCTTGAAACCTGCTACGTCACAATTCCTCGAAGCTTAGAGAAATCGACCGGAATCAGAGGGGCGATCGGTTTCAAGCCCTGAGGCACCGAAGAAAGTTGACGTCTCCCGGTCCGTTTACCTAGGACTTTCGCTCTAAAGAGTTCGAATGCCTAGAGTGACGAATGAGCGGAAAGACGCGACTACGAATCACCCACAAGGCAAGACCAAACTTGAGCCCAGCCATCAGGAAAAGTCCAATCATGTAACCGGTAAGCTCATGCGTCGCCGGAGCTCCCAGCCGGAGAAATAGAAAGAAACCGACTCCCAATCCGCAGAAACAACCGCGGACACAGGAGAGGACTAATTCCTTTCCCGCCTTTCCGCACTTGGAAATAATTCCGGCTAGTCGCACAAAGATACACTCACTTTGACGGCGAGGTGCAGGCACCAAAAGCGGGCCTTCGATAGCATGGGGTGTTGCCTCTGGGCCACGTGAATCACAAAATTCCAGCCATCAAGCGAAGAGATTTCGGTCCGAACTCGTTTCCAATTCACCGATCAGGCTGCCAGTCAGGACATCAAAATCTGCGGACGAATTGGGACTCGCCCCAATTCCAAAAGCCAAGAGCGAAACGACAGCTGACCCGAAGAGGGCGCGGGGACTGACTCGCTAGAACAACACATCGAAGTCGCCTCCGACCTTTGGCTTGTAGTTGCCGATAAATGTTCCGTAGTGCGGGTCACCCGTGTTTGCGTAAACATCCAGCGCGTTGAAGTGATTGGTCATATTGAGCACGCTGAGGGAAAAGCGCAGGGAATATTTCTCGTTAACTTTCACGTCCTTGGAAGCGCGCGCGTCGGCGGAGAAAAAGACGGGATAACGAAATCTGTCGCTATACGGCACTCCCACATAATTGCGGGCCGCATCGACGGGCGCATAGGTGAGCCCCGTATGGTATTCGACGACGGGGGCCAGTCGCATATGCCACGGCAGCGGGAAAAAGCCCCAGGCAAGGAAACGATTTGGAAGATCGCCGGGCAGCTTGGTGAACTGATTGGGTTGAACCACCGGAGACGGAAAATCTCCCAGATATTTGCTGAAATCATTGAGATCCCCATGCGCGCGGCTCCGAACGTAGGACAAGAAAATCTTCTGACTGCCACGCGGCGCCAACACTGCGGTGATTTCCAATTGCCGGTACTGAGAACTTCCGTTGCCGCCGAGCACGAGCGCATTATTTTGTCGAACCACCTGCGAATTCAGGACAACGACGCCACCAGAATCGTTCGCCAAGTAGTTCAGCCGTACCCGCATCTTCGGAGAGAAAACATGTTCCGTTTCGATCTGCCAGGCTCTGCTGTAGGGCGCGAAGTTGCCAGGGTTTGCGCCAGCTTTGACGAACAAAAATCGCCTACCGAAGACTGCTTCGGTCAGATTGACAAAGAGTCGGGGTCCGTCGACGATGTTTCCTGTGGGCCCATACGACGTGATGATTTGTTCGGGGTAGCTGCCGAAGGAATAAACGCTCAATGGGAGGTGGTCATAATAGATTCCGTAGCCGCCGCGGACTACTGTCGAACCTTTTTTTGAATAGCTCCCAAGCAATTCCCACTCGAGGAGCAAACATGTGAGTATGCGACAGGTCCTGGCTTTCCGTGCGTACTCCAAAATCAAAAGCTAGATTGCGAAGAACCGCCCAGTGATCTTGGCCAAATACGCCGCTCTCGATGTCGGTGCGATGAAATGGCCTGCCTGCCGTGAAATCGATTTGTTTCAGGAGGTGCCCTGCGGCGTCCTGAATGATCACGGAGCGTGCGGTGAGATCCCCGTTGTTGTCTGTTCTCGCAACCGTCGTGCCGAATTTGAGTGTGTGAGTGCCTGCAGGCGTCGAGATGGAGCGAACCAGCGCTTCCAGCCATTCCAAGCGGGACGCATCTTGTTGCCTGGTTAAATAGTAGTTTCCTTGATCCACACCAGGCGCAAGGACCATGCCGGCATTCCCCTGCGCTCCGGTTCTTGCAGCAAAACCTTGGACACTCAGCGTGCTCGTTAGCAGTGTCCCGCCTAATGCCAAGTGGTCGGCGACGGTATAAATATTGCTGAATGCCCGGAAGTTGGGTGTGACGGGTTGCGGACTGAAAAAACCAAGATTCACAAAATTCGTGTGCTGGGGAGCCACGTGGTACGTGCCGGTCAGAAAGTGATTTGCCGAGACAACATAATCGAACTGGCTGAAAGAATTGACCGACTCCGATTTGGATATGTTGGAAGGAAAAGGGAGGGTCCGCACCGGCATTTTGTACAAGGCGTACTGCAGACCTCCGTGAAAATACAGGCGGTTTTTCAGAAGAGGGCCGCCGAAGCTAACTTGAGGGGTCTCGTCACGCAACCCTCTCAAATGCCAGCTAAAAATGCGAACTCCCGGCAATGGGTCATTGAGTTCGAAGTGCCACTTTTCGCCGCCACGGCGCGTTTCCACGGTAACCACGCCACTGGTAAAACGCCCATACTCTGCCAGGAAAGGGGTTTGGTAGACGCTAATGGATTCGACGCTGTCCACGGGCACCGACATGGCAAACCGCCCCGTGGTGGGATCGGTGACGTCGGCCGAATTCACTACAAGAGCGCTCCGCTGCTCTCCACTGCCCTCAATTTTGAGCTCTCCATCAGAGCCCCGGACAATACCAGGAACGAGAGGAAGCGTGTCCGTCACCGTGGCGGGCCGATAAGGGAGCGATTTCACCTCTAGGGGATTTAAGTTCGTTTCCGTTGAGGACGTCTGTTCCGCTTCTACGCTGGCACTTGCTTGTACTTCGACTTTATCCACCCTCTCGATCTTCGGAATCATTGTGAATTCGATTTGCGCGATTGTTGCCGTTGAATCGCATGATACGGATTGTGCGAGGGGCTCAAAACCGTCTTTCGATACCGTCAGTTCGTACTCACCCACAGCGAGGCCGTGAAAAACAAATTCCCCTTTGTCGTTTGTTAAAGCTACACGGACATCAGCACCGTTCCGCCTGGCGTGGGCTTCGACGTTGCTGACAGGCCTTCCCGCTTCATCATGAACCATCATTTGGATTCCAGATTGACCTTGAGCAGCGCTCGGCAACGGGCAGAAAAATGCGCAGAGAGCGATATGGCCAAGCAGGAGAAAGCATGATCCCATGAACTTCAAAGATGGGACCGATCGTGATTTTTGGGGCTGGGCGTTCATATTTCTTCTATTCTCTTTCCATCGACAGCTTCGGTTAGGTTCCCTTGGTAGAGAGTATGACCAGGGGTCCAAGCGTGACGCCTAGTGGCAGTTGATACTCTCTGGCCGAAGGGCAAGTAAAATGGGAGCTGAGGTCGATCGAGTGTATTCTCGGGCGATTCGTATTTGGTTTGCGCTCGACCTCGACTCCCTTCCCAATTAAGTCAAACTTTCCGCGTCCAGCAGGATTAGGTTATGGCCTCGACTGAGACTCATTCATGTCGTCAATATACTGCTCGGCGGCTCTCCATACTTCGGCTTTGGCATCCGCGCCTGGTCTGAGTACGTGAATCGCCTTGCCCAGGCTTCCGCTCCCTGCGCCTGTCCCTTCAACTGGTCAAAAGGAATGCCCAAGTTATCCGAGATGTGAACCGCTGCGACAAACTGACCGAGGTTATTGAAACCATGGGATGCGGCCTGCAAATCCGTAACGGGCGGATTCTGCTGCTTGAGAAGCGTGCTGAGTTTGTCCGAAAGCTTGGCGTTTTGTGTTAGCAGTTCGCCCGGAGTCTTGGCTGCAGCCTTGGCAGCCTCACTCTTGGAGCTGGACGCGGCGTGCGTACGCTCTGATCCGTTGGCGGTTGCCCCACGGCCCTGCGCTTGTATGCGCTGGGACGCTGCAAAGATTGCTCCGAAATATATAAGCACGAGGAATCCACCACCAACACTGGCTACGAGGCGTTTCATGTTCACTTCTCCTTATAGGAAATTCAAGTGACGGATTCCGAGGAGGACCGTTCCTCTGGAAATGATCCCCCTCAGCTCCGTCATCCGCTTACGGCTTGCGGACCTTTTTCGCCACCAGGATCGGGTCGCCTGCGGTCTTGAAGAGCAAGCCGCGCAGCACGACTTTGTTCCCCGTTGCGAGCGCGGAACCTCCGGAGACACCCTCAAACTCCGTCCCGGAAGAAACCACGACCTGCACCTGGTTGATGCCATTGCTGGTGAACAGCGCTGGCAGGTTGTTGACCGCAAAGTTAGGGGCGTTATTCACCGACGCCACTGTGCCTGGGAACTGCGACATGTGCAGTTTCACGCGGTCCGTAGTTACCGTCGTGCCCGTAATCGGTGACGAAACAATCAGCGCCCGGACCTTTACTTCCTGCCCGACGAGCAAATCGCTCGCCGAAGCAAAGGAAACGCCGGAAGGAATGGCTCCGCTCAAATCATCAGAGTCGACCCCAAATTGCGCGGGCGTGTTGATGGAGATCGTCACCAAATTGCCGACGTTAACCCCCGGGACCATGGGCTCTTCGTCCTCGACTACCATCTGGAACTGGTTATTCGTGGCGTTGACGGCAACAATGGTGCCTTCCACTTGTTCCTCGTTGACGGCATCATCAAGCTGGACTTCGCTCGCAAGCAGCGTCCCGTTATCCATCACGAGCAGGTGCTCGACTTCGACGATTTGTCCGAGCTGCACGCATGAGAAGTTATTCGCGGCGCAACCGACTTCACTGAAGTCCTGGAACTGAGTATTGTTGTCCACGTTGATTGTAAAAGTTTGACCGCTGGTGCTGTCCTGGAGCGTAAAGCCAGCGCTGCTGACGCTCTGGACGCGCCCGTTCAGACCTTCGATGTCCTCGATTTCCATTTCTGAACTGTTGAAAGGCTGCCCCGCAACCGCCGCCAGAGTGACGGCCGGCGTGACGCTCAGGTTGTTCTGAATGGATGAATTCAAATCGAAGTCAACGACCAGACCGATCGGTGCGGTAGCGCTGATGGTCACCGGGAACGGGGCCGAGTTGATTGTCACCGAGGATTGATTCAGCGACGGTTTGAATTCGCAGACCTGCCCGTTGAGGCACGTCTGCGTCCCCATCGTGATTGGCTGACCCGACTGGTTCAAGATCGTCAATTCAGGATTGGCAAAGGTCAGGCTGATGCCGCTGTAAGTGCCCTCCGGAGCGTTCACCGCATTCAGCAACGCTTTCTCTGTCTCCAGTTGTGTGAGTTCGACCTCAATCGGACTCGTCACCAGAGGAACTGCGGGTTTTGATGCGTCGGACGCCTGCAAACTGGCACCAGTGACATTAATTTCGAAGGACAATACCGACACTCCTGCCGGCGGGTTATCCCGTATCGACAAGCTGAGCGACCGCGGAGCAAGTGGCTGCGTGGTTTGCGATCCACTTCCACAACCTGCCGTCAGTGCGGCAACCGAAAGAACTGCTGATGCAAGAAATGCTAGTTTTCTCATTGTTGTAGCTCCTTTCAGAAACCTTTCTCCAAAATTTGATCTAAGAACAGACCTCGTCAGCAAAATCAAGAAACCGCAAGGTAGGAGAACCGCCAAAGTGAGTAAGATCATCTTGCGAGCAGTCATAAGGCCTCCAGCGAAGTTTCCCCGGCCTAGTTCTAGTACCCACTCAGATAGTGCAAGAGGCGCACCAAACCTGTAATTCAATAAGTTGTTTATTTGGAACCAGTTAGATATTGCAATGGTGTTTTGATGTGAGGGGGTTCAACACACATTTGTGTAGGTCCAACTCGCTTGTCGGGCGGGACTTACAGCGCGGATCTGCTAGGGCGCGCACATGCTTAGCGGGAGCTGAAAGAGAGGCCGGGTTAGCCTCGCCGACTGGCCATCATGCGGCAAAAGAGCGCCAATCGAAGCAGGAGAATTTATTGTGGTTCCGAACCTGGCTTGATGTCGACCTCTCCTGCTACCGCAGTCTGATCAGCGATCTCCTGCGCCTCTATCATTTCCGAAATCTCTGCAGACTCTCCCATCTCGACTTCTCGATCTACTTCTGCCCTTTCGAATTCCACTTCTAACTCCGACTTTCCACTTATTTCGTTTTCTCCGGGTTCAGGCCTCTCCACTTCGGGACGCATTTCATTGGTCGGTTCAGGTTGTTCTGGACCAGAGTCCATTCCCACGCGAGTTGAGAATCCGGGCTCCAGGAGAACTGATCCTAAAGCAGCGTTCCGCCCAGAGACTTCGACAAGTCCGTCCACCACGTCTACTTCCGTGACGTTGCGCGGATTGACCTCCACGTCGAATTGGGTACCGCGAACTGCAATAACGGCACTCGGAGTTCCGAGTTCGAAAGGAACGGCACCACCCGTCCGCTTGTTGATAAGCGCGCGGATTCGTCCCAGAAGCAATTGCAAGTAACTCGGATCGGTCAAAGAAGGTTGTTGCACCTGCAATCTCGTGTGTGCCCGGACGATCACCTCACTGCCGTCGCTCAGGCGAAGGAGCAATCTGCCGCTGCCTGTGTCAAGAATTGTGCCTGGAGGAAGCTGCTCCCCACGTAAGGGATTAGAAGGCGACCGGCCGGGCAGGTTCAGACGAATATTGCCCTTCCACTCGGCAATCGTAGCTCCAGCGATCGCAGCGGTAGCGGGTGTGGAACTGGATTGCTGTTCCTGGGCCGCTGCCATACCAGAAGATATCCACAAAAACAGGAGAAAAAAATAAGTGGAACGAGCGGCTGTGTATTTCATTGATGTACCTCCGTAAGAATGGGCCGAGTCACTGGCAGATGGATACGAAAAGAAGTTCCGGAGCCAGATTCGCTCCGTGCCTCGACTTTTCCTGCGTGTTGTTCGGCAATCTGTTTGACGAAGGCTAATCCAAGTCCCCATCCGCGTGCTGTTTCTTCCTGCTCATTTCTTCGATAAAACGGTTCGAACAGACGCACCAGCTCTTCCGGCGGAATCGCCGGACCTGGATTCCATACTTCCAGCACGACTCCATCTCCCTCGACCTCGACGGCCAGTTTCACTTCGCTCCCCCTTGGGCTGTACTTGATGGCGTTGCTGACGAGATTGAGCAGTGCTCCCTCGATGAGGTGCGGATCACCCTGAAGTTCCGGCAAGGCCGCAGCAATTTCCGTCCTGACCTTGATCTGAGAAGCCTGCGCAATCGGTTGGATGACTCGCGCAACTTGCTTTATAGTGTCGCCGATCTGGAAAATCTCCTTGCGAATGGGGCGGGCTCCTGCCTCCAACCGAAGCACATCAAGATAGGTATTGATCATGGCTACCAGCCGGCCCGACTCCTGAAAAATAGTCGCGGCAGCTTCGGTGCTGGCTCGCTCCTTGGAATACCGGAGCAGATATTCGGCAAAACCTTGAATTGAAACGAGCGGAGTACGGAGTTCATGAGTGACGAATCCGAGCGCTTCCGCACGGGCACGATCCCGTTCCAACCGGGCTGTCTGATCCATCACCACGACCATGATAAAGTCCGATGCATCAGACGGTGACGTGCGTTTGAGCCTTACGGCCCGCAGACGCCAGAGGCCCTCGCCCAGATACACCTCAGAGTCAAGCCAGACTCCCGGAGTGGCGAGTGATTTGCGCAAATCGCGCCAGTCAGGTTCGCGTAGTGCCGCGCCGAAATCATCAAGGTCTGCCGTCGCTTCCCATCCTTGCTTCTCACAAAAGCTTTGCCACTTCGGATTTCGAAATATCACTCGGCCATCGACAGCGAAAACGGCCAGGCTCTCTTGCATGGCTTCCAGCAGGGTTTCATCAAACGCGTACAACGAACTCAGCTCGGATTGCAGTTGTCGAAGAAGACTCACCTTCCAGTGCAAGTCCCCGGCTGTGGGTCGATTCTCTGCACGCAAGGCAGCAGGCAAGCTATTTTTCTTTGCGGACTCGGCCGTCTTAAGCGCAATTTGCAGTTGCCGAAGGCTCTGTGTCAGGCCTCGATCCACGAAGACTAGGTTTTGCAGTTGCGCGAGCGGACCAGCCAAGAGTGCTACGCACAAAAATGGTCCCAGTTCGACAAGAATATGCCTCCAGGCAAAAACCAAGTAACTCGCTGCGAGACCAACCGCAAGCATTGCCGCGAGCGCGGCCAAGCCGCGCCAAACCGGCCAACGCAGTACTACCCACGTCGAGCTGAAGCTAAACGCGCACAAAGCCAGCAGGTTTAGCCATCCATTCAGAGGACGCAAGCTCCTTCCAGCAAGAATGGCATCGATAAGATTCGCGTGGATTTCGACACCCGGCATCGGAAGCCTGTCGCTCACCGGGGTTGGTAGGCGGTCGCCAATCTCCGTCGAGCCGAATCCGATCAGTACCGTTTTTCCTTGCAGTTGGCCGCCTGCTTTCCTGTCAAGCAAATCCACGACGGAGACTGCGGAAAACGGGCGTGACGTCTCGCCCGGGGCAATCTGTCCGCGATAGTCAATGGGGAGGAACCGCAGCCATTCGGATTCGACCCCGGCCACTACTGCAGAAGAAGACATCCCGACGGTGGGTATTTTCCGCTCTCCGATTCGCAATTCACGGCCGTCGTCTTCAAGGGTAGCCCCACGAGCAACGCGCGCAACTTCCAGCGCAAACGCCCAGCGCGGTCCTTCGAGAGACAGCTCCCGCACGGGGACACTCCGGCAGATGCTGTCAGGCCCTAAAGCCGCTTGAGCGTGTCCGACCGCGACGGCGTTCCGCGCGAAGAGCGGCAACGGTTCGACCCAGAGTCGTCCCTGCGGTGAATTGCTGATCTTCGCCACGAGAACCGTGTTACCCGCGTCTTTCAGTGCTCTTGCCAAGTCACGGTCGTTTGTTTCGTCTTCGGTTTCCG
>Ga0099830_10001512_pt1 | contig 11823 bp, 9 predicted proteins | sample CZO8metaG_4_FD_79337 | JGI IMG/M metagenome (GOLD analysis project Ga0099830, IMG submission 79337) | Vadose zone soil microbial communities from the Eel River Critical Zone Observatory, Northern California, USA - CZOApr15con2H3.8 metaG | ecosystem: Environmental > Terrestrial > Soil > Vadose...
ACGCATGCGTATCAGGCTCGTTGCCTCCGATGCTGTGCGCGGCGGTGACAGGATTGAAGTCGATCAGGCCAGCACCCACGGCAGACCGGAATGCGCCACTGAGAAAATTCTTGATGTTGTTGTAAGCGCTCTGCGCACGAACGGTATCGCCATCATCCTCGATCAGAGCGTCGAAAATTCGATTGATGTCTGGGGTTCGCACTTGGCGCAACTGCATCTCAGGGATGAAGTCTTTGATGACCTTGTAATCGCGCTTGTAGCTTTCAATGGTGACATCGCGCAGCTTGCGCCGGGTTTTGCTGCCAATGCCCGCAGTCAAATACGATTCGAGGTAGGACTTTACGGAGTCAGCCGATTGCCCTTGCCCTTGTCCGAGGTTTACCTTAGCGAGTTCCAGATCAGCCAACGCCTGGACATCATTGGGGACAGTGCCGCCTTCGTTGTGGCGAATTTCCCGCAGCTTCTTGTATGTGTCAACGCGCCGCTTGACCCCATCCTTCACGACCCACTCGCGCACCTTCAGAATCTTATCGGCGGTTCGATTCCGCCCCGCGCCTCCAAGTCTTTTCGGCTAGCGTCGCGACTCGTACTCAAATGCGAAACTGTCGCCTGTATGCTACGGCACACGCTGCTGCTGCCACCAAACACAGCGTCAAAATACCCCAGAGAACATTGATCGATTCCTGGGTGGGAAAATGCCTTGCCCAAAGGACTTGAAGAGATTGGCCATTCGTTCCTGGGTAAGCATCAGCCGCGAGTGTTCGCACTCGGTCAGTGGGTTCTCGCAATACGCCGGCTACGGATCTCGGACGGCGATTGAAGTCCGCTACAAAGCGATCCAAGTCCTGTGCACTTTCAATCAGTCGCTCATTGGAATTGCGATCGTTCCGGATCCACAGCAGGATTCGCAGATTACTTGCGTTCTCAGGCTCTCCATCCGGAAACACGGGCAGGTAGACATCTTGGAACTGCACCAGTTTTGTGGCGTAGATATACTGTTTGCCGAAATAGAAGTCGGCCAATTCAATATGCTTGTTTCTGCCAAAACCTTGCGTGATGAAGTAATGAAGGCTGATTCTCTGAGCTGCAGGCTGCCCGGTCGATATGATGGACTGTTCGTCTGCGGCAACGATGAAGAGTGCCAAACTAGCGCCCAGGAAAATCAGCACGGCCAGAGCGTATAAGGCCTTCTTCTTTTTCACGTAAGACTTCCGTACTCTTCAATAACTTCTTATCACCACTCGTTACGGGCGGTCGAGTTCGATTTCGCTCTGGTACGCCCAGTCAATGGTGGGATCGAGAGCGGGATCGACGGGAGTGCTGTTCGGATTTTCGCCTTCTTTGTCTTTGGCGAGTTTTTTCTGTGCGCGGCGTGCGGCTTTTTCGCGTGCCTTTTCCTGCCGCTTCATTTCTTTCTGGCGCTTCTGGAATGTAATTGACATGGGTGTCTCCTCGAATTTAGGTTGACGCCGGTGTTGCCCTAGAACGAAGTCCCTAGATAGAGCTCTCGACGAAAATGCGGAAGCGGCGCGAACGCGACGGATGGCGCAACTTCCTTAAAGCTTTTGCTTCAATCTGACGAATGCGTTCGCGGGTGACATCGAACACCTGGCCTACTTCTTCCAGGGTGTGTTCGCTGCCGTCATCCAAGCCAAAACGCATTTTGATGATTCGTTCCTCGCGCGGAGTCAAAGTGCGCAGCATGGAAGCCATTTGTTCTTTCAAATTCAGGTGAATCGCAGCGTCGGACGGAGACACGACGCCTTTGTCCTCGACCAGATCGCCGAGGTGGGTTTCTTCGTCTTCGCCAATCGGTGTTTCGAACGACACCGGCTGCTGCGCAATTTTTTTGGTTTTGCGAACGGAGTCAACGGAGACATCCATACGCTTGGCGATTTCTTCCGCGGTCGGTTCACGGCCAAGTTCCTGCACCAATTGCGCGCTGGTGCGCACTTGTTTGTTGATGGTCTCGATCATGTGAACCGGCACGCGAATGGTGCGAGCCTGGTCGGCAATGGCGCGAGTGATGGCCTGACGAATCCACCAGGTCGCGTAGGTGGAGAATTTGTAGCCTCGGCGCCATTCAAATTTGTCGGCTCCGCGCATCAAACCAATGTTACCTTCCTGAATCAAATCCAGGAATTGCAGCCCGCGATTGGTATATTTTTTGGCGATGGAAACAACCAGGCGCAGATTGGCTTCGGTCAATTCCTTTTTTGCTTGTTCGGCGTCGGCTTCGCCGCGGAGAATAATGGTCAGCGCGCGCTTGAGGTTGGTGGCGGAGGCTTTGCCGGATTCTTCAATTTCGCGAATCTGCACGCGGCACAGACGCAATTTCTTGCGGGCTTCGGCGGCAGCCTCGCCGCGTGAAGCGTTGGCGCGCCGCTCCATCCGCACGACTTCGCGTTCGAGTCCTTGCAGCCGTTCCACGGCATGACGCACCAGGTCGATGAGACGCTTGCGTTCGCGTTCTTTGAAGTGCACGGAGCGGACCAGATGCGACATGGCAATGCGGGTACGACCCAGGTGGCGCTTGGCGCGGACATAGGCGCGTTTGTTGGAGACCGCGGTATTTTCCAGCTTGACGGCCTGCTTCAGGGCCAAATCGTAAAATCTGGCAATCTTGTCGATCAGTTGCAGCGTCTGCCGGGTCTTACTCTCAATTTTTTCCGGTGTCAGATCTTCGTCGTCGAAATGAATGATTTCCTTGATGGGGCGGGTGCCGTTGCGCAGTTCGTCGGCAACCAGGATCAGCGCTTTCAAAACAATCGGAGAACGCGAAATGGTTTTAAGTACTAGTAATTGACCACGCTCCATGCGTTTGGCGATCGAGACTTCACGCTCACGCGTGAGGAGAGGAACGACGCCCATTTCGCGTAAATAGGTTCTGACCGGATCGCTGGTTTTGTCCAGCAGGCCGGGTTTGCGTTCGAAGTCGGGCTCTTCGCCGGGAGCCGGCTCGTGCGGAATTTCGATTTCGGTGGTTTCTGTAAGTTCGACTGCGGTGTTAGCCAGTTTGGCCGCGGAAGCGTCTTCGTATATTTCAATGCCGTCGGTTTCCAGGCTGGCGAAAAGATTATCGAGCTCTTCGGTGGAATGTTCTTCGGCCGCGAGCACGCCATTTACTTCATCCGTGAGCAGATAGCCGCGTTCCTTACCGACGGTGATAAGGTTGCGGATGTGGTCGTTTTTTTCCTGAGTCACGAGCACGAAGGTTTTCTCCCCGTCAAGCCATTGCCAGAACTGGACTAATCTTCTTTAGATGCACAGCGGCACTGAAACACGACTTTAGTACGCCGCCTGGACGATGCGGAAAATGATGTACGGATTGCAGCCGTGCCTGAGCGCGCGCCCCGCTGCTGTTGGTAGTCTGGATGACGACTACTATTGTATCACTAGATTGGCCGGTCCGAACGCCGTTCCGGCGTGAATGCGCAAAAAAACTTCCGCGAATGTGGATAACTCTCCACGAACGAACGGTTTTCGACGAATCGGCGCGGAACGGCCAGGCCGATTGCAGCGCCGGCCGTCCGTGCCAATAGGTTTTAGCCTTGGAGTTGTACCTGCAGGACTTCTCCTGGCAGGCAAATCAGACTGGGTTTGGGCATGGACGAACGGTCAGGCCGGTCATTTGACAGGCCGCTGATTGTGGGCCGGCCGTGTTCTTTCTGTTTCGGCTGAGTGGTGTGAGGCTGAGGCTGGGTGCCATCGGCGCGAAGCCTCTCCATTTTGATGCCGAGGGCGCGTTCGAGCTGGAAAAGGTCGGTACGCTGGTCCTTAACGAAAAGGGTTGAGGCTACGCCGCTGCCACCTGCACGGCCGGTGCGGCCGACGCGATGGATGAAGTTTTCCGCCACTTCGGGCAGATCGTAGTTAATGACATGGACGATGTCCTGGACGTGAATGCCGCGGGACGCGAGGTCGGTTGCGACGAGAACGCGGAAGCGGCCACGCTGGAAGCCCTCGAGGGCGGCGGTGCGCTGCGATTGCGAGCGATCGCCGTGAATCATGGCGGCGTTGATGCCGTCGCGATTCAGGCTCTTGGTAATGCGTTCGGTGCCGCGCTTGGTGCGGGAAAAGACCAGGCAGCGGCCGGTTTCTTTGCCAAGAAGATGATTGAGCATGGACTGTTTGCCGTCTGAGGGGACTTCAAAGGCTTGCAGACGAACGTTTTCCGCGGGCTTGAGTGTCGAGCCAAAGGTGAGGCGAACGGGATTTTTCGTAAAATCCTTCACCAGGCGTTGCATATCGCCTTCCATGGTCGCGGAGAAACACATGGTCTGGCGTTCTTTAGGCAGCGTATTGGCGATCCTGCGGATTGCGGGAAGAAATCCCATGTCCAGCATGCGGTCGGCTTCGTCGAGGATGAGCGTATGCAGGGCGGTGAATTGCACTTGCTGGCGGTCGAGATAGTCCTGTAGCCGGCCGGGAGTGGCAACCATCAGCCGCGCGCCGTTGCGAATAGCCATGAGTTGAGCGCGCTCAGGCAATCCTCCGCAGACCAGGGCTGCGGCTGGGAGTTTGCCGCGCAACATGTTGTACTGCGCTGCGACTTGCATGGCCAGTTCGCGCGTCGGAACGAGCACCAGCGCGGCGATTCCCGGTTTGGACTGCTTGAGCAGCTTTTCGATCACCGGAATCAGGAATGCCAGAGTCTTGCCCGTGCCGGTTTGCGCGGTCGCGAGCACATCCTTGCCTTCGAGAGCTTGCGGAATGGCCGCAGCTTGCACGGGAGTCGGCGTCGTAAAACGGCCGGCAACCAGGCGCTCCTTCAGACTTGGAGATATAGATAGTTCAGAGAAATTTTGCATTTAGCTTTCGCTGGCTGAGGCCGTTGCGGTACACACCGAGTTCCGTGCTGGCGCAATGGCCTGCAATACCAGTCTTATTTTAAATTACGCGTAAAACGAACGGAGGAAACGTAGGGCGGGTATTCTCAGTAACTTACGAAACCAGAGGGACCGCACAACACAACCGCGGTATTAAGCGCAAAAACAGTATAGCACAGATTGCGGAAAATTGTTCAGGCAAAGTTTCCAGAAACGCGCGGTCAAAAAAAGAGTCCATGCGGACTGCGCTTTCTGTCACACTCACACAGGTGGAAAATGAGTGACAGCGTCATCGTGCAGTATCGCGGCTTCGAAGTGAAGCTGCTGGTGCGCGAGTACACTTTTAACGTACGGGAAGCGGGCAGCGAGCGGGAATTTACATTGAGCATCGAGAATGAGGCGTTTGTGTCGCACCGCGCGCGCTACCAGGATGCGCCGTTGATCTGTTCAGAGCGCTTGAATGCGGAGTTGCTGGCGCATGCGAACCATCCCCCGGAATCACAATTTATCATCAGCAGCGCGGAGTTGGATACCTACCGTGTGGCGCGGACGCCCAAAGTTCCGCCAAGCCCGTACGGACGTAAACCGCAGAACGACTACTAGACCGCGTTTCTGGTGCGATGCGGATTGTTTGTGATACGAATTGCGGTTATTGCACCTCTTTTTTCTCTTGCAGTTTCCCTAAAGACTCACTCGTTAGATTCTTTTCGACATTAAACTCCCCCCTTTTTGGAATTCATTATTCGTTGACAGAATTTTTTCTCAGCATTAACGCAATCTGCCGGTACACGTGTGACTTTCATGACCTTCCTTAGGGAGGGCCCATGAAAAGAAATCGAATGGTGGTGGCAGCAGCGCTTGCGGTTTTTGCAGTGACCGCAACGATCGCGTTGAAGGCTAACGATGACCAGAGCAGCAATCCTGCGCAGTTTAAGTTTCAGCCGAACAGTCTGGTTTTTAGCCGCAGCGTTTATGTTGGGGATGCCAACACGGTTGCACCCGGCCAGACGCTGCCGCCGGGATGCGTCGCTGGGAATGTCACAGTGCCGCTCATCGCTGGCGGTTCGAATCAGGTGGCGGTCACGTGCGGCGCGGCAATCGACAATGGGGAATATCCCAACCTTGAGGATTCGCATAACGTCTGGAACAACGATGGACCGGACGCCAGCTTTGGTGTGACTTCGCCAATCTTCCTGGACAATATTGATTCGAAAGGGAAACTTATTGGCACATTGGCGGTCCCGAGCGACCAGCTGGTTACAAGTTTCAGTTCGAAATCGGAATGGGCCGTTAACCTAGCGAGCGACGGAAAGTCGATCACATTCGTGGGCTATCACGGCGGGCCGGGATTTTTGACGGCGCCAAATCAGCTTGATGTTTCGAACTCCAATACGCCGGGAGTGGTTGATCCGACCAACCCAGTGAGATCGAATTACTACCGGTCGGTGGCCGAGGTCGATGCCAATGGCCAAGTCATCGTGACCGACGGGAACGCTTATAGCGGCAACAACGGACGCGCGGCGTTCAGGTCTGCGCCGTACTACTACCTGGTTGGAAACGACAATAATGGCGGACTCTCGAAGACGCAGCTGACCAAAACGCAAGTCGGCGTGAATCTGGTTACTTCGACCGGCGCGGAACTGCTGATACCGGAACAGACAGCGCCCGTACCCCCAGGCATCAATATGATTGGCGACTTCGAAGTTACGCAGGTTGGCTACACCGCTGCGGACAAACCGGGAAAAGACAGCAATTTCCGCGGGCTGACGATTTTCAACAATACGATGTACGTCACAAAAGGTAGCGGCGGCAACGGAATTAACACTGTGTATCAGGTGGGAAACGCTGGCGTGCTGCCAACTCCGACGGATGTCAAGACGGCTCCGATCACCGTCTTGCCGGGTTTTCCGACCACGCTGGCAAGCGGCGTTGCGCAAGATGGAACGGCCGGGCATCCAGTGATGTTTCCATTTGGAATTTTCTTCGCAAATGCAAACACGTTGTATGTCTGCGATGAAGGTGACGGCGGATTGGTCGCGCCACGGGTCGTCAATGGCCAAACCAATGTGGCGGACGATTCCGAACTGGCCACCGCGGGGCTGCAAAAATGGACACTGCAGGACGGGACCTGGCACCTCGTGTACACGTTGCAGGATGGCTTGAACATTGGCGTTCCTTACAGTATTGGCAATTATCCGGCGTCGCTGAATCCTGCCACGGGAGGCTGCCGCAATCTGACTGGCCGCGTAAACGGAGACGGCACTGTAGATCTTTATGCGATCACGTCAACGATCAGCACCAACGGCGATCAAGGCGCCGATCCGAACAAACTCGTGACGGTGACTGACCGGCTGAATGCGGTAAGTCTGCCCGCAAGCAACTCCAATGGCTGGGGACACTTTACGACGCTGCGCACGGCGCAAGCCGGTGAAGTTCTGCGCGGAATTTCGTTCGCTCCGGCACAGTAGAAGGATCGCAGGTTAGCGTAGAGCATGCGCAGGGATGGTTCAGCCTCAATACTATGCTGGATTGTCCCTACGGATGCGAGAGTATGAAAATCCCGCAGGCTTTACCTCGATTGACAATTCTTACCAAGTTCGTAATTTCGCCGAAGAAGAAAGCGGCTGGCGCGTGTGGGCCCTCAGGGATAGAATGCGATTCAGCGTGAGCCTGACGAGCCAACCAAAGTCATCGGGTGTGGGACGCCTTGGGTTTCGCGGCGCGTGGCAATGTCTTAGCGTTCGCCGGATACCCGCCGTCGCTTTGGTGGTCCTTCTGAATGCGCCTGGGTTTGGGCTGCACTCCGCAGCTGAAGCGCAATCTAAAGAGCCAGAAACAAAGGTGGAAGGAAATGTTTGTACTGCCTCGGGGGCTGCGGTTGCGGAAGCGTTGGTGTCGCTGGTGAATGGAGCAGAAGAAAAAGTTGCAGAAACTCAGACGGATGGCGATGGGAAATTCGTAATTACGGTTGCTCTACCCGGGAAGCACTGGCTGCTGGAAGCGCGGAAGGATGGATTCCGCCAGGTCAGAGTGGAATTGGCTGGGCTGGGTGAAGGAGAGGGCCGGCACTGCAAAGTAGTTATGGAAACGTCGGAGCAGGCAAAGGTTGGTGCCGAGACGGGTGAAACGGGTAAGACGATGGAATATTCGGACGAGGCGAATTTCACTATCGCCGGAGTGAGGGATTGGAGCGGGGGAGGTGTGCACGGTTCGGACGTAAAGGTGCGAACCAGCGAAACGCTGGCCAAAGAGGCGGCGGCGTTGAAATCCAATTCGGCCAATAGTCTTGGAGGGTCTGCGAACGACGCAAGTGCGCACCGGTTGCTGGGAGATGCCAAGGAAAAAAACCGCGATGCTGTTGGAGCGGTGAGCGAATACGAAAAGGCCGTGAAGATTGAGCCGAGCGAAGAAAATTATTTCGCTTGGGGTGCGGAACTTTTGTTGCATCGAGCGGGAGTGGCGGCGGTGGAGGTTTTCAGAAAAGGTTCAGTAGCGTATCCGAAATCATCGCGAATGCTGGCCGGGCTGGGAGCAGCATACTTTGCGGATGGCCAGTACGGGGAAGCGGCGGAGCGGATGTGCCAGGCTTCGGATTTAAACCCGCAGGACCCGGTGCCCCACCTATTTCTTGGAAAAATGGAAAAGGCGACGGTGGATTTGCCGGCCTGCAGCGCGGCGCGGCTGAAACGTTTTGCGAGCGAGCAACCGGAGAGTGCGTTGGCGAATGAATACTTCGGTTTGGTGTTATGGAAGGAAGGCAGACGAGAACAGAGCAGCATCGAGATTCAAGAAGCGGAAGACTACTTCAAGAAGGCTGTAGCGATTGATCCATCGCTGGGCGAGGTGTACGTGCAACTTGGAATGTTGTATAAAGCGCGGGGCGAAAATCATGAGGCGCTGCGGGCTTTCCAGAGCGCAGTGAAGGCAAGTCCCAAGTCGAGCGATGCGCATTACCAATTGAGTCTGGCCTATCGACGAGCAGGAAACGCCGAGAAATCGAAGCGGGAAATGAATACCTGCGAGGAATTGAGAAGATCCGATGACGCAGAACTTGAAAAAGAGCGCCGCCAGATGCGGCAGTTTGTAACGATGTTGAAAGGCGGGCAAGCTGCTACGCCCAAGTGAAATCAGAGCGGAGCCACCACTAATAATTTGCCTGACAACGACTCGAGCGCGGGCGGGGCAGTGCCACGGCGACGTTGGGGCATTGCCGTACTGTTGGCATTTGGAATTCTGATCAGCTACTTCGATCGCGTGAATCTTTCTGTTTCGCGCGATGCGCTGCACAATGCGTTCGGAATTACCGACCTGACGTTCGGAATTCTGTTGAGTGCGTACAACTGGACGTACATGGTGCTGCAGCTTCCGTCGGGATTATTGTTGGACCGGTTCGGTGTGCGCCGAGTGGGAATCATCAGCACCACGATCTGGAGCGTGGCCTCCTTTTTTGCGGCCGTTTCCACGGGAATCGCGGGTTTGTTTGGAGCGCGTTTTCTTCTGGGCATCGGAGAAGCGCCAACGTTTCCCGGCACCGCAAAAGCGGTTGGCTATTGGTTTCCAAAAAATGAGCGCAGTCTGGCGACGGCCATATTCGATTCCATGGCGAAATTCTCTTCGGCGATCGGCGTACCGGTTCTTGGATTGATCCTTCTACATTTTGGCTGGCGTTGGAATTTTGCGGCGACAGGGATCATCAGTCTGCTGTATCTTGCGCTGTTTTGCGCCTACTACAAAAACCCCAGCCAGGACGTGCGACTTTCGCAACGAGAGCGGGAACATATTCATAAGGGTGGAGCGCAACCGGAAGACGCAGTGCGCTCGGCGGCCGGAGCGCCATTCTTTTATTTGTTAAGGCAGCCGAAAGTTTGCGGCCTGGCGCTTGGCTATGGTTCGTACAATTATGTTTTCTACCTGCTGCTGACGTGGTTGCCGACATATCTTTCCGACGCGCATCATTTGGATTTGAAGCACTCCGTGTATTACACCAGCGCGCCGTGGCTGTCTGCGACCGTGGCGGAGTTGATTGTCGGAGGATGGCTGGTGGACTCGTTGATTCAACGAGGATGGAAAGCGGCGCGAGTGCGCAGGACAACTCTGGTTACCGGGATGTTGTTGGGCTTGGGAATTTTCGGAGTGGCGTACGCGCACAGTATGCCAGCGGCGCTGTTGTGGATTACGCTTTCGATTACCGGACTTTCCATCGCGGCGCCGGTGGGGTGGTCGATGCCGTCGTTGATTGCGCCTAAAGAAAGCGTGGGGACGGTTGGCGGCATTATGAATTTCAGCAATCAGATTGCGGCCATTGCAGCTCCGATAGCGACGGGTTATATCGTTACTGTTACGAGGAGCTATTCCGGAGCGTTTGTTGCGGCGGCGATTGTTTTGGCGATCGGAATTGCGGCGTATGTACTTTTGCTGGGAGATATGGAGGCGATTGCGGAGCCCGGATCGCGGTGCGGATAGATTAAACCAGGACGAAGATGGCCACCTGAAGGTAGCCGCTATAAAAGTGGGAGTTCCCGCGTAGCGATAGAAGGTCAGCGAGGTAAGAGCGTGTCTGGGACTGCGCGCAGGCTTTCGGCGCTGGTTTCTGGCGTGATGTCGCGCTGCGGCATACTCAACAGTTCAAATCCGACCATGAATTTGCGAACCGTGGCAGAACGCAGCAATGGCGGAAAGAAGTGGGCATGGAAATGCCATTCGGGATGCTCGTGGCCGTCGGTCGGCCGCTGATGAAATCCCATGGAGTACGGAAACGACGTCTGGAATAGATTGTCGTAGCGAGTTGTTAGCCGCTTTAGGATGTCGCTAAGGGCATTACGCTCGGTCGAATCAAGCTCATCGATTGCGCCGAGATGCCGTTTGGAAATGATCATGGTTTCGAACGGCCAGACCGCCCAGTAGGGGACTACCGCCAGAAAATGTTCGTTCTGGACGACCGTTCTAATCGCAGATGAGGATTCGAGCGCGTAATAATCGCAAAGCAGACACGAATTTTTCGTCTTTCCGTACGCGATCTGCGCTTCCTGCTCAGCTTTCGGAATATCCGGGGTGCTTGCGGTCGACCAGATCTGGCAGTGAGGATGCGGATTGCTGGCGCCCATCGTTGCGCCGCGATTCTCAAAAATTTGTACATACTGGATTTCAGCGCGCGCGCCAAGTTCCTGAAATTGGCTGGCCCAGCAATCGACTACGGCTCGAATGTCTTTTTCTTCCATGCCGGATAGTGCCAAATCGTGCCGCGGAGAAAAACACAGCACGCGGCAGATTCCCGACTCCGATTCGGCCACCAGCAGATCACGGTGATTCATTTTTGCGGATTCGGCATGCGACTGCAGAGCGGGGAAGTCATTGTCAAATACGAAGACATTTTTGTAGGTGGGATTAAGGTTTCCGTTGGATCGCGTGTTGCCGGGACACATATAGCAGGCTGGATCGTATTCGAGAATGTTATTGAGCGCGCTGACCTCTACCTGGCCTTGCCAGGGACGCTGGCTGCGATGTGGAGAGACGAGTATCCATTCCCGCGTCAGCGGATTGAATCGGCGATGCGGCTGTATTCTCCAGTCAAAAGGGGTCATTTGCTTAGCTCGCTTAGACACTCGCGTCGACTTCGGTGATGCCTTGTCCCGCTTTTGAAACATAAATGTCCGGGGCAATCTGAGTGGCGAGCGTATATTCTTTCGCGACGCTGTGCCTGAATTCTTCGATCGCCGCAGTCCTAACAAGATTGATGGTAGAACCGCCGAATCCTCCGCCAGTCATGCGAGATCCTACGACGCCGTCAAGGCGTGCCGCAATTTCCACCATCACGTCTAGCTCACCGCAACTGACCTGATAATCGTTTTTGAGGCTTAAGTGGGATTCCGCCATGCAATGGCCTACCGTTGCGAGATCTCCTGCCTGCAGGGCCGTTGCGCAGCGAAGGACGCGCTCATTTTCGCTGATGGCATGGTGACACCGTCGGTAAATCAGTTCTGGCAATTCATCGCGG
>Ga0099830_10001530_pt1 | contig 11745 bp, 10 predicted proteins | sample CZO8metaG_4_FD_79337 | JGI IMG/M metagenome (GOLD analysis project Ga0099830, IMG submission 79337) | Vadose zone soil microbial communities from the Eel River Critical Zone Observatory, Northern California, USA - CZOApr15con2H3.8 metaG | ecosystem: Environmental > Terrestrial > Soil > Vadose...
ATGTCATCAAACAGAAGGGCGGGTGGATTCGGCTCCGCCGCGGAAATCTCCGTGATAGCTCCGAGTTCCAGATCCCAATCGGCTTTCCGCACCGTTTTGAGCTCGCCCAAGCCCTCTACTCCGCACAAAAACTCTCTGAGATCAGTCATCGAGCCCCCATTCATCAGCCCTTGAGGGCTTCCTTTAAAAATCGAAAGTCATACATTTTCTGCTCCGCCTGCTGGCGCGAGACATACTGGGTCTCTTTCTTCAGCATCAGCCGGGAAACTTCAAAGTCGTCAATTAGCGAGCGCTCCGAGGGAATTCCGTCTCGGGTTACGATGCTGTAATAAAACTCATACGTCTGCCGGGCGACCTCGGGCTCCATTTTGGTGACGCGATTGAGCGTCGCGATGCTCTCCGCCTCATTTTTCCGGTCGCGAAAAAATCGCAGGCCGTTGACCGTCGCCCTGATGAAGCGCCGCACCAGCTCGGGCTGTTCCTGGATCATCTTTTCTGAAGTGACGAGACCTGACATCGGCAGCTGAATGGCGTCACCGACATAGGCCAGCCGCACCATCCCCATTTTTTCCGCCATATTGGTAAACGGCGGCCGGATCAGCCCGGCCTCGACCGCTCCTCCTTGGAGCGCCGGCCAGATATCGCCCACCGACAGGATGCGCACGTCTTTGTCCGCATCCAGGCCCAGACGTTCCACCACCTTGCGCGCCGCGTAGTACGTCGTCGAGCCCAAACCGGTCACGGCAATCCGTTTACCCTTGAGATCCGCCGCGCTACGCACACCGAGATCGGGGCGCGCATATAAAAAGTGATAGGGTTTGTCGCAATAGACCATAATCGCTTTGATGCTCATCCCGGAAAGCGCGGCGCGAACACCGGTCCCCAGGGCAAGCGTAAAATGAACCGAGCCGGCCTGGAGCGCCTGGGAGGCAGTCACGCCGCCGCGAATATAGAGATCTTTGACCTGAAAGCCTTCGTCACGGTAAAAGCCCTTTTCCTTGGCGATGTAGTACGGAATATCGCCGAATGTAAGAGCGGGATGAGCAACCAAAATCTCCTGAGCGGAGGCCAAGGCATAAGTCCCGAAGCACGATACTGCCGCAACAATCCAGGCCAGCGCTACCGAACGAAGCTTTCTACCAATGACGATCATAAGCGACATACAACATTTTCTCCCGCGGATTGCAGACAATAAGTTCATGATCGAATCGGATCTTTTTGAGTTCTTGCACATGCAACCGCACCAGTCTCGCTCGCCACTCCGAGTTATTTTCTCGACTCCATGACTCGATTGGCAATCTTCATATCGAAGACTTTGTTGACGTCGATGTTTTTCACCCGTCCATCGCTTCTTACCGTCAGTTTCAAACTCTGGCGAATGGCGTCAACGGGAATCCGTGGGTCGGATACGAGCGTTTCCTTCAACACCTCGTACGAACCCTCAGCTACCTGTCCATCGTTCACCTTCATCATTTTTTGAAACACCTCGATCACGCCGGCTTTGTTCGCCTTCATGTAAACGGCGGCGTCCCGCAAAGCTTGCAGCGCTGCCACGAAAAGCGCTTCCCGTTGTTGCAGGCGGCTTCTTCTCACGTAAACTCCAGTGTGGATATGAGGAACACCTCTCAAATAAATAACATTCAAGCCGCTGTCTTTGGCTTGCTGAGCCACTGCCTCGTCGACCAGGGCCGCGTCGATCTGTCCATCTTTCAACGCCGTGAGCCTGACCGCTGTCCCGCCGACGCGAAGAATGGTGATGTCGCGCTTGGCGTCGAGTCCGGCTTCTTCGAGCATAAACTGTGTCATGGTAGTAGCCGGCCCGGTCAGGGACCTGACTCCGACCTTGCGCCCTCTCAGGTCTTTCAGTTCTCGCACATCGGGTCGCGCGGCCATGACATAGGGCGCGGAATTGTTGAAGGACCCGATTACGACGATATCCGCCCCCGCCGCGATGGCGCTAAGCGGATCAAAAATACCGCCGAGGACCAAGTCAACGCTGCCTCCCATCAGAGCCTGCATGGATAAGGCACCGGAGGTGTAAACCAGCTCGGCATCGATGCCGCCGGCGGTGAAAAACCCTTTTTCTTTGGCAATCCACGGCACTGCTCCACCGGTCGAACTTACCGAAGGATACGCAATTATGATTTTTTCCCGTCCGACCTGAGCAATCCCTTCCTCCGCAGCAAGAGAGAGTATGCCAACCAACACCAACCACATCACTACTTTTCTCGGCATGCCATCCCTCCGATTCATGTTATGACGCTTGGCGCTTGCCCCTATACTTGACGGGCGGATTCTTGAGCTCTATGCCTTCGTTTCTGAGTTCTTGTAGATACATCTCACGAACACCTGGATCCTCGTCCTCGAATTCGATCATGTCTCCACCCGCACCCGTGCTTTTGAACATCTGATCCCAACCGCCGATCGGATATTTCTGTCCCCATCCCTTCAACGCGAGCTGCCGAATCGGTTCTTTCCCCAAATTGAAATGCTGATGAAACCAACGGTTCGGCGGGGACATCATGCTCAACGGTCCCCAGTCGAATCGTTCCGAGCTCTGGCCTTCAGGCCACATCAACGAATAACCATTTCCTTTAAGCGTGATGATGTAGGCGCCGGGTCCATGGCGATGGGCTTTTTTGTAGACGCCGACGGGAGACTCGCTGATGTGGCCTGACAGTGTATTGCTGGACAGCTCGATCTCGACGTGTTTCATTCCCGGTCCCTTCGTGGAAAATTCGTAGAAAGGCAGATCTACGATATCGGGGATGAAGTTGCTTTCCCATACGTCTCCGGGATGAGCCTCACCTTTCCCTGAGAAGTATTGCGGATCGCCGTCGAATCTCTCTGGAAAGCGGAAGGGATTATTCATGATGAAATCATAGCTGTGAAACATGTTGAAAACCGCCGGAGCGTTGGTGAGCGCCACGTAGCGCACCGGCTCGGTCCCGGAGCCGTTGAAATGACGGTGCCAGGCGTTCAGCGGAGGGGAAAAAACACTGCCCCGCTTCCATTCGAAAGTCAGAGACTTCCCGCCTTCATTCCACACGCTCGTGGCCCCGCTGCCGTTTAGAACGAAGATCAGCTCCTCGAAGAGGTGTTTTTGCGGTTGGGTCGAAGTTCCGGGAGCAATCTCGCAGATGTAGGAGGCCATGCTGAGTTGATCCTGCGGCGCGCCGAGCACCACCCAGCATCCTTTCGCGCCGATCCGCTCCCAGGGCTCAACTTTGATGGAGTTCAAGTCAGCAACGATAAAATCGCGGATCATCGGCACGCCTTCGTGATCGGCCCATTGTTCAAAAGCTGTCTTGCCGGTATATGGCTTGGCCTCAAATTGCCCTTGCATGGACTCCCCCTTCTGTTACCGCACGCCGCTCAGCGTTATCCATTATTTTTTGTAGAGCGCATCAATAAAACCGCTCTTTTCTATTTCCCGCAGATGCGCGTAATCAAACATGTCCTTCGATTCCAGCTGTTTTGCCTTGGGATTGCTCGCCGCTAGGACATCCAGGAGATTTCGCCAGCCCTCCTCAGTGCCGTACGGTTTGGCGGGAATCATTTCACCAAAAATCCGGTAGGTTTCATCCAGCGCATTCTGATCATTGAGCCGCATCCATCGCCGCAGGGTCTCTATGCTCTCTTTTTGATTCTTTTTCATGTAAGCGATCCCGTGCAGAAATCCCTTTAGAAACCGCTGCACGGCATCTTTGTTTTTGTTGGCAAACTCCCTGGTTGCAAGCAGATGGTCGAAGGAATACTGAATTCCCGCTTCGTGCAGTGAGGTCAAAACTCGAAATCCCAGATTGCGGGCGGTGAGATTGGAAGGAGGGGTCAGGACCGTAGCATCGACGGAACCTTGCCGAAGGGCGCTAAGCCGCAGCGACTCGTCGCCGATCTGGAGCATCTGCACCTCTTTGTCCGGGTCGATGCCGAACTTCGTCAGCACCAAGCGAACCGCGTAATGGGCGGCGCTGCCAAAGCGGCTGATCGCGATTCTTTTTTTTCTAAGCTTTTCCGGCGCATCGATGTCGCTAGCCACGATCAGCATGTAGGGCAAAGTGTTGACCCATTCGGCAATCGCCACGACGTCCGCTCCGGCCAGCCTGGCATTGGCACCGGCTGCGCTGCCGGCCGCGGCAAACTTTACTTCGCCCGACATCAGCGCCTGTATCGTGGTCGAGCCGCCCTGAAATGTAATGACCTCAGCTTTAAGTCCGTACTGGGAAAACAGCGATCGGTCTTGCGCGATCCACAAGGGAAGCAGCGGCCCGCTAAGACCGAGCGAGCCGATTCTTATCGGCTGTGCCGTCAAGCGCCCCGGTAACATGAGTAGAACACAAACAAGCAGCGAGAAAGTTATTGTGATCGAAGCTTTGTCTGGTTTTAGACCAAATCTCTCGAGAGCCGCGCGGCGCCGCATATTTACAGAGGGATTTATCACCCTCTCCCCAGAAACGGCGGCGTCTTACCCTCTGTTGACTGCAGATACCTGACGAACCTGTACTTATTCTCCAGCAAATCGACATCGGGCCGGGGGATATCCCGATGCATGAGACTCTCCTGAACCTTACGGACAATAAAGCTCAGGGTCTTCCCCTGAATTGCGAGCACCGCTTCTTTTTTAAAAGATTCTAAGTCCCGGACGGTCGCTGACCGTTCAATTCCGGCTCCTTTTGCAACCTGTTCCAAGTCCGTCTTGCCCCGCGTCGCGGTTGGTTCGCTGATCCTGGTGCCGCTATAAGTTCCGTTATCAAAGACAAACACAGCGAGATTGTGAATCCCCAGGTTGGCTACCGTCGCCAAACTGCTCAAAGATAATAGGACGCTTCCATCTGATTCCAGCACGACAACCGGGCGATTTGGCAGAGCCGCAGCGAGCCCGGCCCCGACGCTCAAGGCAGCCCCCATCTCCCCCAGAAGAAGATTTCCCTCATGACTTGAGAGGCTCCCCCATTCTATTCTCTGGCCGCTCTGCGACGTCACGATTAGATGGTCAGCGATCAACGGCACTAAAACCTGCAAACATTCGTATCGATTCATACGGTGAATTCTCCCGTGAAGACCAGCGCCACCGGCTCTCGAAGAGCATTCATCGCGCGCACTGCGCTTTGATGTTGATTTCAAGATTGTCGCCGTTGTCGAGCACCCGGTATTCCACGTCCAGCGCATCGAGTTGCGGAATCAGTCTCCGGCCGGCGAGGGAATATAGGAAACTGTTTCGCCGATCGTCAAATCCCCCCAAATGGCCGACCAAGAGTAAAACGGGGACGCGCAGGCGGAGTGCCACGACGACGAGTTGGTAACACGACACATAGATGCCCGTGCTCTCCATATAGCAAGCCGCCTGCTTGCCGCCGAGAGTTGCGCCCACTGCGATGGAAACCGCATCGGCTTCGCTGGCCGTCGGCGCAAGTTGAAAGCGGGAATCCTCACGCATGAGCAGCAAAATTTGGCTTAACCTGCTCTCGGGCAAATAGCTCATGAAGTCGACGCCCGCCTCTTGCAGACCAGTCACTATTCTCGTTGCGAGTTCCGTTGCCACTTTTTTTAAGGCCAAAAACGGCTACTGGATCTTGGCCATCACCTCTCGACTCCATTTTTTCATGAAGCCTATCTTGTCGTCGAAGTGGACGTTCAGCCAAATCTTGCGGACTCCCATCTGTTCCAGCTCTCGCAGCCTCGTAAGGCAATCTTCCGGAGGTCCGACGATCGCATAACGGCCGGCCAAATAGTTTTCCAACCCGCTGTCATTAACCAAGCGAGCGTTGGTTGTATTCTCGCCCGGTTTCTGATGTTCGAGATAGCTGTACCCTTTGTGAATTCGGTCGAGCACTTCTCTAAATTCAGGCGGAACGTGTTTATTCTGATCGGGAAATCGCGCCAAGTGATTAGCTTTTGCAGCGAGAAGCATTTTGATCTGCTTCATTGCTGCTTCCCTAGTGTCGCCGACGTTGCCGCACAAGCCCCACCAGATATCGACGTCGTCCGCGGAGCGCCCGGCCCTGCCTGCTCCCGCGGCAACGCACGCCAAGGCATCCTGGACGATAGCTTTGCCCACGCCGTCTCCGTATATGACGCCGTCCGTATGTTGTCCGGAGAATTCGACCGTCTTCGGACCATGCGCGGAGACGTATATGGGTATGTCCGCTCCACTCCACGAGAGACCGAGCTCGGAGCCTTGGTACAAAACCCGTTCACCGCGCATGAGCGCGCGCAGGCAAGCGACGAATTCACCTAACGGTCCGAGTTTGATCGGCCGCATTCCTATATTGATCAGCGCGCTGTCACCCGTTCCCACGCCGGCGAATACCCGCCCGGGAGCGAGCTCAGCCATGGTCACCAAAGCGCTGGCGGTTACGCTTGGGTGGCGCGTCAACGCATTAGTAACCCGCGGACCGATTTTTATACTCGTGGTTGCTTGAAGGCCGGCCGTGCAACAGACATAGACCTCGCGGTAAATGGACTGGGAATCGACGAGCCCGACACGCTCGAAGCCGCAATCCTCGGCGGCTCGACACCACTCCGCCACCTCTTTGGGATGGTTGGGCGCGAAGCTAATACCAAAGGTTAACGCCATAAAACACGATCCTCCGTAATGTCGTGACGCGGGCTATTTTCCCCCGTGCTTGGGCGACACCGGGATTCGCCGTTCAGCCACTTTATCACCGGTTTTGTAGTACTCGCCTTTGAGCGCCAGCTCAGCTTCTTGCTGCGCTTCGGCATCCCACTGCCCCAGCGAATAGCCATACCAAGGTCTTTGCGGCCGCAGCGGTGGCAGGCCCAGTTCCTTCTCCCAGATTTCCTTGGCCTTCTCCATGTATTCTTGGGCCGGCAAAGCGACCGGCGGAAACGGCTCCTTCAGCGTTGCATTCATCATCATGACCGAATACTCCGCCGAGCGCTCTTCGGCCTCTTCCATCTTGTCCATTTCAGCACCCGCGACTCGAAAAGGGGGAGCATGTCCCTTTTCTCGTCCCGCAACGATCCGAACGTCTTTCGCGGGCTCGCATCTCATCGTGATCGCCCAATTGATGGCGTCGCTATCTTTCGGGTCGATATCGTCATCGACCGCCACAACGTATTTGCCCAACTCTTGCCGAAAGGCCAAAACGCCGTGAAGCGCCCGCCACACCTCATATTGAGGAGCACCGCGCCGGCATTGGACGACGACGTATCGCCGCAAGTTGACGAGCGGTTCGTAGAGTCCCACGGCGGTCACCCATTCGTTGCTGGAATGCTCCTTCAAATATCGGAGCAGCATCGCTTCCATGCCGATCTCTTTGAGTTTACTCGATTCGCTCGGAGTCACCTGACTGAGAATGCCGACAAAGACTGGCTGCTTGCGATGGGTGATGCAGCTGATTTCGAAAACCGGATTCATGATGCGCGGATGGATATAACCGTGGGATTCACCGAAGGCTCCTTCCGGCTCCAGGAAGTCGGTCCTGATGATTCCTTCCAAAACGATCTCGGCTGTGGCCGGCACTTCCAGATCGACTGTTTTGCATTTAACCAGCGGGATGGGTTCGCCTGCCAATCCTCCGGCCACCGCTAGCTCGTCGACGCCGTAAGGTATTTTTTGCACGGCAGCGTGGGTGACAACCGGCGGCCCGCCCACAACCAGAGCAGCTTCCAGATGTTTGCCGCGAGCGAGGGCCTGCCTCCAGTGGATGTTCAACTGCTGGTTGGCCTGGGGACCAGGACACACGCCGGTCCGCCTCCGTCCTTTTACCTGTGCTCGGTAGTTACCCACATTGCGAATCCCGGTTTCGAGATCCTTGGTGATCCACTGCGCGCAGGTAAAATAAGGAGCGTTGTCAAAGCCCGGCGTAGAGATGGGAACGGCAATTTCGTCCAGCCCAAGCCCCTCCTGGTCCAGCTCATCGCCCATATGAATCTCTTCATGCACGGGTCCGCTCTCGACCATGACCGGTTCAATGGGATGGGCCAAAGCATGTTGCCACTTCTGAACGATCTCTTCAGGCTCGCACCCCATGCCCAACGCATACACCCACCGCGACGCGGCAAGCCCGCCGACCAGCACCGAACCCTGGTATTCTCGCCGGGCGTCGATCACGTTCTCAAAAAGAAAAGCCTTCCGGTCCTCTTCGCGGATTCCGCCGCGGAACTGCCAGCGAACGATCGGATGAATTTCTGTATCCTTATTGCTCGGCCGCTTGACGCGAACCAGCAATCCTCTTTGTTCGAGATTTTTTATATGCTCCCGTATGTCGATTGGCGCTTTCATCTCTGCTTCACTCAACTTTCCGACTGATCTATTAAAGAATTTTTCCGCGAGCCATTCGTCACTCCCCCTCAGAGAGACAACTCGTAATCACCAAACGGGTTGACGACCAGACTGCACCCTGGGGGAACCACGATCGTTGTGGTCGGCTCCTCGATGATTGCCGGGCCTTGAATCGCCGACTGCGCGCTGAGCTCACTGCCGTCGTAGACATCCGTTACCACCTTGTGACTATCGAAAATGACGTCGCGGGTCCTTTGTGGTGTCACTTTACCTCTCGATTGCGAAGCCAATCTGCCAAAATCGGACGGTCTTTCGGTGCGTCCTATGGCCGTAAGCCGCCAGTGCAACGCCTCGATCAACTGACCGGGGAGGTTGTACCCGTACAGCCTTCGGTGCTGTGCATCAAAGCTCTTTTGCAACTCTGCAGAACTCTCCGAAAGTGAGGCAAAGAGTATAGTGACTTCATGAAATTGGCCTACGTATTTTAAATCGACGGCATAGAACAGAATCACGTCCGCCGCTTGCATACCCTCTTCAGAAAGTGTTTTCAATGCTTCGGCTTCCATCTCCCGATATAAGTCTTGAATCTTTGTCCGAGATAAGGTGGCCAGTTCACCCGATAGCGTTCGAACGTAGTCATGCTTGAGATCGGATAGCAGCATTCCCGCGGCACAAAAAACCGACGCCTGCCGTGGAATGAGCAAGGTTCGAATTCCTAACTCGCGCGCAATAGCGGCAGCATGAACAGCCCCTGCTCCCCCCGCAACGACCAGCACGCATTGGCGGGGGTCATAGCCTTCACCGATGGAAACCAGCCGTATGGCGTCCGCCATGGTACTGTTAACCAGACGGCCTATTCCCTCCGCCGCCCGCGCCGTGTCAATGCCAAGCGGTTTCGCAATGCGCTCTTCGATGCCTTTTTGAGCAGCTGCAAAATCAAGCCGAAATTTTCCGCCGAGAAAATCGTCGGCCCCTAAATAGCCCAAAACTAAATCGGCGTCCGTGACCGTGGGCTCGCTTCCGCCTCTTCCGTAGCAAATAGGACCCGGATTCGCGCCGGCACTCGCAGGCCCGGCGTGAAGCACCCCGCCTTCATCAACCCAGGCAATGCTGCCGCCACCGGCGCCCACAGTGCGGATATCAAGAACAGGAAAGGCCATGGCATGGCCACCCACGGATCCCTCAGTAGTAAAGCTGACTTGCCCCCCTTTGATGAAAGAGACATCAAAACTGGTGCCGCCCATATCCATCGTGATCAAGTCCTTGTAGCCGGCCCGTTGGCCGCAATAAATTCCAGCCACCGGCCCGCCGGCCGGCCCCGATAAGAGCGTTCGACAACCGAAACGAGCAGCCATTTCCGGGGCCATCACGCCACCGTTCGATTGCATGATTAGCAGCCGGCCGCGAAAACCCGCGCTTTGCAGCCGCGCGGTCAGATGATCAAGATAGCGCGCTAAGATCGGACCGACGTAAGCGTTCAACGCGGTGGTGCTGTGCCTTTCGTAGGCGCGCAACTGCGGCAGCACCTGAGTGGAGAGCGAAACATAAGCGTCGGGAAACTCTTCGTTGAGAAGAGCGGCGATTTCCTGTTCATGCAGCGGATTCAAAAATGAAAAGAGAAAACTGACGGCGATCGACTCGACCCCCCGTTGCTTGAGCGCTCGAATCGCCGCACGGGCGCCGCTACGATCGAGGGCAACAATCTGACGACCTTCGCAATCGACACGCTCAGCTACGGTATAGGTAAGATTCCGTGGAACTAGTGGAGTCGGCGGCGCATACTTTGAATTGAACTGGTCTTCGCGGACGCCGCGCCTCATTAACAGCACGTCGCGAAACCCCTCGGTTGTCAGAAAGCCGGTTTTGGCACCCCGACCGGTTAGCACGGCGTTCGTTGTGATCGTCGTGCCATGAACAATGCGCACCACCCCGGCAAGAAAATCTGGCATCGATAGTCCGGCTTTCTCGGCGAACTTCTCAAGCCCATTTATAACTCCCTTGGAGGGGTCTTCCGCTGTAGTGAATGTTTTTTCGACGGTGCTCCTGCCTTTGGCATCGACCAGAACGCAGTCAGTGAACGTCCCGCCGACATCGATGCCGATTAAGGAGCCAGTCTTACTTTCCGCCATGTTGACGCCCATCTGTCATGAGTGAATATTCAAGTTCAAGAAATATGTTGAGACGCACTAGCGCCGCAGTCTATTTTTTTTGCGCTTCGCGAATATAGCGTTAGTAGATCAGCTCCGGCGCCGAACCCATGCCAATTTGCGTATCACCTGAAATTAACGATTGCGCCAATTGGACGCCGCTTTGGAAGAAAATCAGTTTGACGGACAAACTCTCCTGAGGAAAATATCCGGATCGATCGGCGACAAAAGCGGGCATAAAGGCCGCTGAATAGGCGGAGAAGCCTACCACCAACTGACCTTTCTGAGCGGCCGCCTGAGGCGCTAACACTGCGATCATGAGCATTGACCAAGATACCAACGCAATCGCGCGCTTCATTGTCCTGTCTCCTCCGGCCGTGCTTTCATTTCGTGAGAGTGACCTTTTTTGTCCTCGCAGATTTCCTCTGCGAGCGCTGGTTTCTTGTCGCTGCCAAATTGATCGTGTGGTCGCCATTGGCTCCGACAATGACCGCGCCATACTCCGCCAAAGCGCTGTCAACCGAAACAAACCCATCGACAACATCGCACATTATCTGTTCCGGGGCTCTTTCCAGAGGATCGCCGAAGCCTCCGCCACCCTGAGATACGATCTCAAAAATATCTCCTTCGTGAACCGCGTGAAAAGCGTTGACGCCGAGTTGCCGTTTCGTCCCGTCACTGGAAATTACCTGCATGGTGGGCAAAGAGCCGGGGTTGGCACCGAGGAGGCCGAAGGCCCGCGTCTCCTCGAGCATGCCGGAGCCGACAGTAACACACTGGACATCGGATGCTTCGACGCGCCAACGAATAATCGCTCCCATTCCTCCCCGCCATTTTCCCGCCCCACCCGTGTCCGGCGCAAATTCGTATTGCAGCAGCCGATAGGGATAAGCCAACTCAAATATCTCCGGATCGGTGGCGCGAGATCCGCCCATGTTGCTAACGGGCCCGGTATGGTTCCATCCGTCAAAGCCCTCCGTGGCGCCCGACCCGCCTTTGCAGTTGTGGTGCGTACAGACAAATGACCTTCTCGTGCGGGGATTAAAGCCGGCCGTCATCGGCGCGCACCGTCTTCCCCAACCGGCTTGAGCTTGAGCGGGGATCGCCTGTGCTAGGGCTATCCATATCGCATCCGTAATGGCCGCGCAGGTCAGGAGCGTAGATGCCGTTGTCGGCGCCGGCTGACGACAGTGAACAATTGAACCTTCGGGCGCGACAATGCTGATCAACCGAAGAGAGCCCGCGTTGATCGGAATGGTTGCGCCGATACACGCGAAGAGCGACTGGAAACAAACCGAAGCGGTGTTGGCAAATGGACTGTTTACAAACCCGCGAGTTTGGGCATCGGAA
>Ga0099830_10001531_pt1 | contig 11745 bp, 8 predicted proteins | sample CZO8metaG_4_FD_79337 | JGI IMG/M metagenome (GOLD analysis project Ga0099830, IMG submission 79337) | Vadose zone soil microbial communities from the Eel River Critical Zone Observatory, Northern California, USA - CZOApr15con2H3.8 metaG | ecosystem: Environmental > Terrestrial > Soil > Vadose...
CCAACTCCGTCGTCGCCGTCCTTGAAGGCGGCGAGCCCACGGTCATCGCCAACGCGGAGGGGTCGCGGACCACGCCGTCCGTGGTCGCCTTCGCCAAGAACGGAGAGGTACTTGTCGGCGAGGTCGCCAAGCGGCAGGCGGTGACCAACGTTGACCGCACGATCCGGTCGGTCAAGCGCCAGATGGGCACCGACTGGACCGTCAAGATCGACAACAAGAAGTTCACCGCCCAGGAGATCAGCGCGTTCATCCTGCAGAAGCTGAAGAGGGACGCCGAGTCCTACCTGAGCGAGACGATCACTGACGCGGTGATTACCGTTCCGGCGTACTTCAGTGACGCCCAGCGGCAGGCCACCAAGGAAGCCGGCACGATCGCCGGGCTGAACGTGCTGCGGATCATCAACGAGCCGACGTCCGCTGCGCTCGCGTACCACCTGGAGAAGGCCAACGAGGCCACCATCCTCGTCTTCGACCTGGGGGGCGGCACATTCGACGTGTCACTGCTCGAGGTCGGCGAGGGCGTCGTCGAGGTGAAGGCCACCAGCGGCGATAACCACCTCGGCGGTGACGACTGGGACCAGCGCATCGTGGACTGGCTCGTCAAGGACTTCAAGAACAACTACGGCACCGACCTGTCCAAGGACAAGATGGCGCTGCAGCGGCTTCGTGAGTCGGCGGAGAAGGCCAAGATCGAGCTGTCCGGCTCGGCCGAGACCCAGATCAACCTGCCCTACATCACCCACTCCGAGCAGGGCCCGCTGCACCTTGACACCAAGCTCACCCGCGCGGAGTTCCAGAAGATGACCTCGGACCTGCTGGACCGCTGCAAGGCGCCGTTCAAGCAGGTGATCAAGGACGCCGGGGTCAAGCTGGGCGACATCCAGCACGTGGTCCTCGTTGGCGGCTCCACCCGGATGCCTGCCGTGGTCGAGCTGGTCAAGGACCTGACCGGAGGCAAGGACCCGAACAAGGGCGTCAACCCCGACGAGGTCGTCGCCGTCGGCGCGTGCCTGCAGGCCGGCGTGCTCAAGGGTGAGGTCAAGGACGTCCTGCTGCTGGACGTCACCCCGCTCTCGCTGGGCATCGAGACCAAGGGCGGGATCTTCACCAAGCTCATCGAGCGCAACACCACGATCCCGACCAAGCGGTCGGAGATCTTCACGACCGCGGATGACAACCAGCCCTCCGTGCAGATCCAGGTGTTCCAGGGTGAGCGGGAGATCGCGGCGTACAACAAGAAGCTCGGCATGTTCGAGCTGGCCGGCCTCGCCCCGGCACCGCGCGGCGTCCCGCAGGTCGAGGTCGCCTTCGACATCGACGCCAACGGGATCGTCAACGTCTCCGCCAAGGACCTCGGCACCGGCAAGGAGCAGCGGGTGACCATCTCCGGCGGCTCCGCGCTGGGCAAGGACGACATCGAGCGGATGATGGCCGAAGCGGAGAAGTACGCCGAGGAGGACGCCAAGCGCCGTGAGGAGGCAGAGGTCCGCAACCGCGCGGACAGCCTCGCCTACACGACGGAGAAGTTCCTCGCCGAGAACTCCGACAAGGTGCCCGACGACATCAAGTCCGAGGTGGAAGTCGCGATCGCCGACCTGAAGAAGGCGCTCGAGGGCACCGACACGGACGCGATCCGCGAGGCCAGTGAGAAGGCGGCCCAGGTGAGCCAGAAGATGGGCACGGCCATCTACGCCCAGTCCCAGGCCAGCGCCCAGGAGGGCGAGCCCGGCGCCGCCGCGGGTGAGACCCGGACCCCATCAGACGACGACGAGGTCGTCGAGGCCGAGATCGTCGACGAGGACAAGGACAGGCGCCACGAAGAAGGCGGCGCCGCCTGATGAATTCGCCGGATGAGGAGACCAACATAGGACCGGTGATCCGGGACCTCAGGCGCATTGACCCGGCGACTGGACAGGTCAGGAATCCCGCCCCGGCCCAGCCTGCTGGGGGGACCCGCGTGCCAGCCAAGTCACGGCCAGGCCGGCACGCGGCCTCCAAGCCAGGTGGCGCGGCGCCGCGGGAGGGCCAGCGGGCCGGGAGCACGCCTGGCCCTCCCGCGGCGCGGCCCGCCGGGACCCCGGGCTCCGCGGCACCAGGCCCTCGGGCACCCGGCTCCGGGACACCCGGCTCCGGGGCACCCGGCTCTGCGACACGGGGTCCGGGCGTACCGGGTCCCGGGACACCGGGCCCGGGAGGTCCGGAGGGGCCGGCCGCGGGCGGGCCGGGCAACGGCGACGCACGTGCCGCCGCGGAGCGGCTTGCTGAGCGCACCGCCGACCTGCAGCGCGTTCAGGCGGAATATGCGAATTACCGCAAGCGCGTCGAGCGGGACCGGGTGGCAGTGCGCGAGCAGGCGCTCGCCAATGTGCTCACCGGGCTGGTGCCGATCCTCGACGACATCGGCCGGGCCAGGGAACACGGCGAGCTGAACGGTGGTTTTAAGTCGGTCGCGGAATCCCTGGAGGCGACGACGGCCAAGCTTGGCCTGGAGACCTTTGGGGATGCCGGCGAGCCCTTCGACCCGCGGGTGCATGAGGCATTGATGCACTCCTACTCCACGGAGGTCACCGAGCCGACCTGCGTCCAGATCCTGCAGCCCGGTTACCGGGTGGGCGACCGGATCATCCGGCCGGCCAGGGTCGCGGTCGCGGAACCCGGTGACGACGAGACCGGCCAGGACACCTCGGCTGGGCACGCCGCGCGAGGCGGGGGCAGGCCAGATCCGCCCGGATCGCGGAGGACTCCAGCAGGAAACGAATGACGCCCAGGAGAGGCCAGTGAGCACCAAGGACTTCCTCGAGAAGGACTACTACAAGGTTCTAGGCGTCTCCAAGACCGCGACCCCCGACGAGATCAAGAAATCGTACCGGAAGCTCGCCCGCAAGTATCACCCGGACGCGAACAAGGGCAACACGGCGTCGGAGGAACGATTCAAGGAGATCTCCGAGGCCCACTCGGTCCTGTCCGACGAGAAGCGGCGCAAGGAATATGACGAGGCCCGCTCCCTCTTCGGCGGCGGGTTCCGGAGGCCCGGTACCGGCGCGGGCGGCACCGGGGGATTCGGCTTCGACCTCGGCGACCTGCTCGGCCAGTCGGGGACCGGAGCACCGGGCGGCGCTGGCGGCCGGCTTGGTGACCTGTTCGGCGGGATGTTCGGCGGCGGCGGGCGCCCCACCACGCAAAACCGGCCACGGCGCGGTACCGACGTGGAGACCGAGACCTCGCTGACGTTCGGTGATGCCATCGATGGCGTCACCGTCGCGCTGCGGCTGGCTGGGGAAGGGCCGTGCCTGACGTGTCATGGCACGGGCGCCAAGGCGGGCACGGTGCCGAGGGTCTGCCCCACCTGCGAGGGGACCGGCCAGGCCAGCAAGAACCTGGGCAGCTTCGCCTTCTCGGAGCCGTGCCGGACCTGCCGCGGCCGCGGTCTGGTGGTCGACGACCCGTGCCCCGTGTGCTCCGGCAGCGGCCGGGCCATGAGCACGCGCACCATCCAGGCCCGCATCCCGGCCGGTGTCGCCGACGGCCAGCGGATTAAGCTCAAGGGCAAGGGCGCGCCCGGCGAGCGGGGCGGTCCAGCCGGTGACCTTTACGTGCGGGTGCACGTCACGCCGCATCCCGTGTTCGGGAGGTCGGGGTACAACCTCACCGTCAACGTGCCGGTCACCTTCCCGGAGGCGGCGCTCGGCGCGGAGGTCAAGGTACCTGCCCACCGAGGAGCACCGGTCAGCGTGCGCATCCCGGCAGGCACGCCGAACGGCCGCACCTTCCGGGTCCGCGGCAAGGGTGTGCGGCGCTCGGACGGAACGAATGGCGACCTACTGGTCACCGTTCAGGTGCAGGTGCCGCAGCAACTGAGCGGGAAGGCCAGGCAGGCGCTGGAGTCCTTCCGCGAGGCAACGGCGGCCGAGGATCCACGGGACGAGTTGCTGCAGAGGGCCAAGACCGCGTGAGGTGACCAGGCATGAGGCCGAGGCGAGAGCGGGTGAGGAGGGTGACGACATGAGCAGTCCGTTCGATCTGTCCGACGACACGCCGGTGTACGTCATCTCCGTGGCTGCCCAGCTTGCCGGGCTGCACCCGCAGACCCTGCGCGCCTACGACCGGCTCGGCCTGGTCTCCCCCGGCCGGGCCACCGGCCGGGGACGCCGGTACTCGCTGCGCGACATCCTGACTCTGCGCGAGGTCCAGCGGCTCTCCCAGGAAGAGGGCGTCAACCTCTCCGGGATCAAGCGGATCCTGGAACTCGAGCACGAGCTCATTCAGACCCGCGAGCGGCTGGCCGAGATGCGCGCGGAGAGGGTACAGCTCCGGATGGAGCTCGAATCGACCCGCTCCGTCGCTGCCCGGCTCGCCGGGCTGCTGCGCAGCCGTGGCGGCAGCGCACAGCTGGTGCCGGTCCGCGACCCGGGTGTCGCCGGCCGACCAGATCAGGCCAGCCCGGGGTCAGGATCGTCAGGGTCGGCCCGCCGGGCGTTGCCGGCTGCCAGCCCGGGCAGGCCCCGCAGGCAGGGTCTGCCCACCGACCCGGGGTGACGCCCGGGACGACCCGTCACCCGATTTACCCAAACCGACCACAGGACTCCCGCGAGATCCGGAAAGCAGCTCATGGACGACAAGCTCACCCGCAAGAGCCAGGAGGCGCTGTCAGACGCCGTCCGGCGTGCGACGGCCGGCGGCAACCCGCACGTCGACCCCCTCCATCTGCTCGCTGCCCTGGTCGAGCAGAGCGGGGGGACCGCGGCACCGCTGCTGCGGGCGGTCGGGGTGGACCCGGCGACCGTGCTCAAGGGGGCGGAGGACCTGCTGTCCAGGCTGCCCCGGGCGGCCGGCACCACCGTGAGCGCGCCCGACATGTCCCGCCCGCTGCTGTCGGCACTCGCCACGGCGGCCAAGCGAGCCCGGGGACTGGACGATGAGTACGTGTCCACCGAGCATCTGCTCGTCGGCCTCGCCGCAGACGGCGGGCAGGCGGCGACCCTGCTGCGCGAGGTGGGCGCCGGACCGGACGTGCTGCTCGACGCGTTCGAGAAAGTGCGCGGCCACGCCCGTGTCACCACTGAGGACCCGGAAGGGACCTACCAGGCGCTGGAGAAGTATGGGGTCGACCTGACCAAGCTGGCCCGGGATGGCGCGCTGGACCCGGTCATCGGCCGGGATGCGGAGATCCGCCGGGTGATCCAGGTCCTGTCCCGGCGAACCAAGAACAACCCGGTGCTGATCGGCGAGCCGGGCGTCGGCAAGACCGCGGTGGTCGAAGGACTTGCCCAGCGGGTCGTCGCCGGTGACGTGCCCGAATCGCTGCGCGGCAAGCGGCTGGTCGCCCTCGACCTGGGCGCGATGGTCGCCGGGGCCAAGTACCGGGGTGAGTTCGAGGAGCGCCTGAAGGCGGTGCTGAACGAGATCAAGGCCAGCGACGGCCAGATCATCACGTTCATCGACGAACTGCACACAGTAGTGGGCGCAGGCGCCGCGGAAGGGTCGATGGACGCGGGCAACATGCTCAAGCCGATGCTGGCCCGTGGCGAGCTGCGGATGGTCGGCGCGACCACCCTGGACGAATACCGGGAGCGGATCGAGAAGGACGCGGCGCTGGAGCGCCGCTTCCAGCAGGTGTTCGTCGGCGAACCATCGGCTGAGGACACAATCGCGATCCTGCGCGGCCTGAAGAGCCGTTATGAGGCCCACCACCAGGTGCAGATCTCCGACGCTGCCCTGGTCGCCGCGGCGACACTGTCCGACAGGTACATCACCGCCCGCTTCCTGCCCGACAAGGCGATCGATCTGGTCGACGAGGCAGCGTCGCGGCTGCGCATGGAGATCGACTCACGGCCCGTCGAAATCGACGAGCTCCAGCGGTCGGTGGACCGGATGAGGATGGAGGAGCTGGCCCTCGCCAAGGAGGCCGACCCGGCCAGCAAGGAGCGACTGCAGCGGCTCCGCGCGGATCTGGCCGATCGCCAGGAGCAGCTGACCGCGCTGGTCGCCCGCTGGGAGCAGGAGAAGGCCAGCCTCAACCGGGTCGGCGAGCTGAAGAAGAGCCTGGACGACCTCCGGGGCCAGGCGGAGCGCGCGCAGCGGGACGCCGATTTCGAGAACGCGTCCAGGATCATGTACGGGGAGATTCCGGCCCTGGAGCGCGAACTGGCCGCGGCGTCCGAGGCGCCCGGCCATCCGACGGTCCCCGACGGCGCGCCCATGGTCAAGGAGGAGGTCGGTCCCGACGACGTCGCGGATGTGGTGTCCTCCTGGACCGGCATTCCGGCTGGCCGCCTGCTCGAAGGCGAGACAGGCAAGCTGCTGCGGATGGAAGCGGAGCTCGGCAAGCGGCTGGTCGGCCAGGCCAGGGCGGTGCAGGCCGTGTCCGACGCGGTCCGCAGGTCACGCGCCGGCATCGCGGATCCGGACCGGCCGACCGGATCGTTCCTGTTCCTCGGCCCCACCGGAGTGGGCAAGACCGAGCTGGCCAAGGCGCTCGCCGAGTTCCTGTTCGACGACGAGCGCGCCATGGTCCGCATCGACATGAGCGAGTACGGAGAGAAGCACTCGGTTGCCCGGCTCGTCGGCGCCCCGCCCGGATACGTCGGCTTCGAGCGGGGCGGCCAGCTGACGGAGGCCGTCCGGCGCCGGCCCTATTGCGTCGTCCTCCTCGATGAGGTGGAAAAGGCACACTCGGAGGTCTTCGACATCCTGCTCCAGGTTCTCGACGATGGCAGGCTCACCGATGGCCAGGGACGCACGGTCGACTTCCGCAATACGATCCTGATCCTCACGTCCAACCTCGGCTCCCAGTACATCGCCGACCCGGCTCTCAGCGAGGAAACGAAGCGGGACGCGGTCATGGGTGTCGTGCAGGCCACTTTCAAGCCTGAGTTCCTGAACCGCCTCGATGATGTGATCTTGTTCGACGCGCTGTCCACCGAGGAACTCACCCAGATCGTGGACGTGCAGGTGAGCAGGCTGGGCAGGCGGCTCGCGGATCGCAGGCTCGCGCTCCAGGTCACGCCGGCCGCGCGGGAGTGGCTGGCGCTCACCGGATTCGACCCGATCTATGGCGCGCGTCCGCTGCGCCGGCTCATTCAGTCAGCCATCGGCGACCAGCTGGCCCGGGCCCTACTCGCCGGGGACATCAGCGATGGCGACCAGGTGACCGCCGACCTGGATCCTGCGTCCGACACGCTGACTGTCCGCGGCGGTCAGCCGACGTCAGGCGTGCCAGCCGGCTCGTGACTTAACCCGCCTAACCCGCCTAACCCGTCAAGCAGCAGGTCGTAGCTGTCCTCCGGCAGGCCGAGATCGTTGCGGACGCGGTACCGCAGCCGCAGCAGAAGCTGCAACTCGGTCCGGTCACCGTCGGGCAGCACCGGCAAGCGCTCGGCGGCCGCCACTGCGGCACTGGTGTCCTCGCCGCCGGAACCCGCGCCGCCAGAATCCGAGCCGCCAGAATCCGAGCCGACTGCGCCACCGAGGCACAGTTCGACGCCGACGGTGGCCCAGCGCAGCGCGCGAGGCAAGTCCGAACGTTCCACCAGGAGCTCCGCGACCAGGTCGCAGAGCCGGGGATCACGTGGCTGCTCCGATTCCAGCTGGCCGATCAGCGCCTCCGCCTCGGCCGACCGTTCCATCAGGAACAAAGCACGCGCCAAGGGCACCCGCGGATCGCTGAGGGCCGGGCCGCCGTCCGCGAGCGCGGACCGGAACCCGGTCGCGGCGGCTGCGGGGTCATCCGCGAGCAGCCATTGCTCGCCTGCCCTCACGAATGCCTCTGATCGGGGAAAGGCATCGGTCTGCGTGCCCGTAGCGGCCAGATCGCTCATCTGCTGTGCCGCCGTCCGGTGATCGCCGCTGCACGCGGCATCGAACTCGATGGCGTCGAACAAGTCACGGGTCAGCACTACCACACCCGGAAAATTACCCAGCCCAGACCCAGTTTCAACGCCGCGAGTGAACTCAGTCACGGAGAAACCCAGCTACCTGCGTGACCGCTCCAACGCGTCCCAGAACCCGCGGCGCAGCGCGTGCCGCACCTCGTCGTGCAGGAGGGAGTCGATGGGCAGCGCGGAATCCTGAAGCAGCCTGGCCTCCAGATCCGACGGCATGCGCGGCTTGCGGGCAAGGACAGCCTCCAGCCATAGCGCCGGTGCCTCACGGGCCACCGACTGTCCGAACTCGAAGCCCTCGGAGTGCGCCGACTGGACCGCGTCCGCCAACGACACCGTCACGGGCTGTGGAACGGGAGCATGCTGAGCAGCCGACTGTGGCCCACTGTAGGGCCCCTGTTGCGGCACGTATGCGGGCGGCCCGGCGCTCGTGGCCTCATGCTGGCCGGGCGGCGCGCCGGAGAACGGCCCAGGGACGGCCTGATCTTGGGGCACGCCAGGGAACGTGCCCGGCTGGTACCGCTCCGGCTGGTACCGCTCCGGCTGGTATTGCTCCGGCTGGTATTGCTCCGGCTGGTATTGCTGCCGCGGGGCGCCATGGAGCGGCTGGGCCGGCTGCGCGCTCTGTGCCCCGGGGCCGCCCGGCCCCGGCATCGCCTGCCGTGGTCCCGCTCCTCCCTGGCCCGTCTGCATGTCCTGGGCCGGGCCGCGGAACTGCGGAGCGGTCGGAGCCGGGTACATCTGCGGGCTCGCCGCCTGGTTGTTCTGTTCGTCAGCGCGAGACGTGAGCCCGTGCGAGCCGCGGGCCGGGCCTGGCATCCCCGGCGGCGCGTGGACAGCTGACTGGCCCGGCATGCCCTGCGGAGCTTGGACGCCTGGCTGGCCTGGCGCGGACGGGCCTCGCTGGCCCGGCGCAGCCGCCGCACCGAGCGGGCCTGGCGCGGTGGACGGTCCCGGCATGGCTTGCTGACCATGCTGACCCTGCGGGACGGGCGCAGCCGGCGCGACGGAAGGATTCTGGACAGATGGCGGACCTGGCACGGCCGACTGGGCTGGCGGGACTTGCAGGCTCTGCGGTGCCGGGGCAGGCCTGTCGCTCGGCGCTGGCGGCTCCCGATGCGGCAGCGGAGCCTGGTGCGCGTTCACCGCCGGCTGGGCAGCACGCTGGTACTCGGCGACCACCGGTGCGGTGTAGATGGCGGGAGGTGCCGGATGAGAGCCTGCGGGCAACGCCTGCTGGTGACCAAGGGATCCGACCAGCGATCCGTGACCATTGGTCAGCGCGCGCCCAGCGAAAGCTGGGACCTGATACCGCTCATCGTCCCGCAACGGCTCGGCGCCCGCGATCAGTTCCACGAAGGGCCGCAGGTGAGCGTCGCCGATCTCGATGATGTCATCGCATTCCTGGCGGAGCGTGCGGGAGATGGTCCAGTTGCCATCCACCGTGATGTGCACGATGGTCACCCTGACCCCGAGATCCTGCACATCCGCCACGACCTGAGTGAGGTCTTCCTCGGCACTGATCATCAAGGCATCACTGACCGCGCCGTTCCTGGCCAGGGTGGCCAGGTCGCGATGGATCTCGCTCTCCACGCCCTCGCGCCGTCCTGGCCTCATCCGGCCCAGCCGCAGCTTGATGCCCGGCAGGTCGGCCAGCGCATCGTGCTCGGCGCTGCGACGGCCCTCGACGGTCGCCTCGTACCAGTAGCACCGCAGCAGCGGGAGGCCGGTCCGATCCCGGGCTATGCTCCCGAAAAACTGGAGAAGACCTGCGTAATCCCAGGAAACGGACTCCCGGTGGCGAGTTCCGTGGACGGCCATCGCGCCATCCGCCAGCACATAACCGGCGTCCACGAACAGCGCGCAACGATCCACGCGACACCGTCCTTCCCTTCGACGCGAGACGTTACCAGCGCTCAGCCGCCTCCGTAACGGATCGCGCACAGATCGCCGGTATCCGCAGCCTAGAAGTGCGCTCTGGGCAGAAGCATCCCGCGGACTCCTCTTGGCCCGGCAGAATCTTCCGCCATGCGACTTCTTGTTCTCGGGGGTACCCGGTTCCTGGGGCGTGCCATCGTGGACGAAGCGATCAGGCGTGGCCACGACGTCACGACCTTCTCGCGGGGGCTGAGCGGCGAGCCCCGGCCGGGTGCCGAGGCATTGCACGGAGACCGTACCAGCTTCGAGGACCTGCTCAGGCTGGCTGGGCGAGATTTTGACGCGGCCATCGACACCTCCGTGATCGCCCCGGCGCATGTGGCCGCCGCCGCCCGGCTGCTCGCCGATCACGTGGGTCATTACACCTACATCTCCACTATCTCGGTGTACCGGGATTACCCGGGTGATCCGGTCACCGAGAACTCTGCCGTCCTCGACTGCGCAGCCGACGCCACAGGAACCGTAGAGACCCTCGGGTACGGGGAACTCAAAGCAGGATCTGAACGTGCTGTGGCCGCCGCGCTACCCGGCCGGCACCTGATCGTCCGCCCAGGACTGATCGTGGGGCCACACGAGAATGTCGGCCGCCTGCCCTGGTGGCTGACGAGGCTCGCCCGCGGCGGGACTGTCCTCGCACCGGGCGAGCCGGGCCGCCAGATCCGGATGACCGATGCCAGGGATCTCGCGTCCTGGCTCGTCGACAACACCCGGCGGGGCATCCCCGGAACCGTCAATGTGCCGGGTCCCGACGGGATCACATTCGGCGGGCTGCTCGCGCGGTGCAGCGAGATCACTGAGGCAGACCGAGCCGCCCCGGCCACGATCCAGTGGGTGCCCGACAGGGTGCTGCTCGACGCGGGCGTCGAGCCGTGGATGGAACTGCCCATGTGGGCGCCGGACATCCCGGAACTCGCCGCGATCTGGCAGCTCTCCGGGGATCGCGCGGTACGCACCGGGATCCGCTATCGCCCGCTCGCCGACACCGTGCGCGATACCTGGCTGTGGCTGCGGCGGGAGGCCGTGGCCACGGGGCGGGCGGTCACCGAGTTCGAGCGGGCGCCCGGCATCGGCCTGGACCCGGCCAAGGAACAGGCCATCTTGTCTGGCCTCTGAAGCGGCCCCGTGTAGCTGACCCGCGAAGCTGACCCGTGACGCTGACCCGTGACGCTGACGCGTGAAGCTGGCCTGTGAAGCTGACCCGCGAAGCTGACCCGCGAAGCTGGCCTTTGAAGCGGCCCCGTGTAGCTGACCTGCGAAGCTGACCCGTCAAGCTGGCCTTTGAAGCGGCCCCGCGAAGCTGACCCGCGAAGCTGACCCGTGACGCTGACCCGTGACGCTGACCCGTGCAGACCGTGGGTAGGCTCGCCAATCGTGACCGACCGCGATGATCTGCTCCGGGTGATCAAGGAAAAGGCCGTCGTGCACGGCGACTTCGTCCTGGCCTCCGGCCAGCGGGCCACCTGGTACATCGACCTGCGGAGGGTACTGCTCGATGGTCGCGGGGCGCCGCTGGCCGGCCGGGTCATGCTGGACGCTACCGCCGACCTGGATTATGACGCCGTCGGCGGCCTGACCCTGGGCGCCGATCCGGTAGCGACCGCGATGATGCACGCCGCCGATGCGGCGGGCAGGACTCTGGACGCCTTCGTGGTGCGCAAGGAGGGAAAGGCCCACGGCCTGCAGCGCAGGATCGAAGGACCCGATGTCGCGGGCCGCCGTGTGCTTGCCGTGGAGGACACCTCCACCACGGGCAACTCGGTTCTCACGGCGGTGGACGCCCTGCGCGAGGCGGGCGCGGACGTCGTGGGCGTGGCCATGATCGTGGAGCGCGGCGCCCGGCCGCGGATAGCCGGGCGGGGCCTGCCGCTGCGCGCCGTCTACGGCATCGGCGATCTCGGCCTGGCCTGACCGCCGGTCTCGGTAACCG
>Ga0099830_10001536_pt1 | contig 11736 bp, 8 predicted proteins | sample CZO8metaG_4_FD_79337 | JGI IMG/M metagenome (GOLD analysis project Ga0099830, IMG submission 79337) | Vadose zone soil microbial communities from the Eel River Critical Zone Observatory, Northern California, USA - CZOApr15con2H3.8 metaG | ecosystem: Environmental > Terrestrial > Soil > Vadose...
CGGCGCCGATGCGGGTCCGCTGCCGCGCGACCGCCTCGCGGAGGCGGCCGGCCGGATGGAGAAGCTGCTCCAGTTCGCCCGCCCAGCCTCGGCCATCGAGCCGTCGCGCGCGGCGGCGCGCTGCGGAACCAAGGAGCACCGCGACTTCGTTGCCAAGCTGCTGGCTCCCCCCGCCGTCGCCTCCCAGCACCGCGACCCCACGGAATGGCGCCGCGCCTGACCTCTGCATCGTCCCCGCCGTTGCGATTGCCTACAAACGAACGCGGAGGCGCGGAGGCGCGGAGAAGAGAATTGGGACGCGTGTCTCCGCGCCTCAGCGCCTCCGCGTTGATCCTGTAGTCCAGCGCGGCTGATTCATCAGCGGCGGGTGAGGGCGCCCTCGCCGAGCAAGGCGAGGACGCCGAGGAGGAGGAGGCTGCCCCAGAGAGGGGTGCCGCGGGCGCCTTCGGCGGCCTGGGCGCTGGAGGCGACCTGGGCGCTGCCGGCGCCGCCCAGCTGGGCCTTCAGCTCGGCCTCGTCGACGCGGCGCAGATCGCTTTCTTTTGGGTCGAGTCGCGCGACGAACCCCAGCGCCGGCTCGACGCGCACCGCGCCCCCCGCCGGCTGCAGTTGCACCCGGTACAGGCCGGGCTCCAGCGCCTGGACCGAGACGGAGTCCTGCGCCTGCGGCGAGGCCTTCTCCCGCCGCAGCGGCAGCGGCGAGCCGCCGGGGCCGAGCACGGCGGCGATCCGCGTCCCCTGGGGCGCGATCACGGTCCGATCGTTCCCCACCTGCGACGGCGGCGGCGCCTTCTCCTCGAGCGAGCCCGCCAGCCAGCTCACCGACTGCTGCAGCACGGGCAGGAAGCTCACGCGCACCGGCCAGTCGGTCCACGCGTGGGACACCGTGCTGGTGTAGAGCAGCACGCGCCCCTGCCCGTGCTGCCCTTCGACCAGCGCGGGCGCCCCGTCGTCGTAGGAGAGCAGGGCGCGCGAGCCGCCCGAAGGATCGGGCCGGAGGAGCGCGTACTTGAACGTGCGCGCTCCGAGGAGGCCCTCGCGGTCGGCGGCGGAGAAGACGCGGAAGAGCGGATGCGTCCACTCCACCACCCCGAACCGCGCCGCCTGGTCGGTGAGGCGGGGATCTCCCTTGCCCTGCTCGCCGGCGGGATCGGCCGCGGTCTTGATCAGGTGCAGCGGGCGCGGCAGCAGATCGCCGAACGCGTCATTGTACGCATCGGGGTCGACGTGATCTCCGAGCGACACCAAAAGCCCTATCCCGCGGTTCGCCACCAGCGCCCGCAGCTTCTCGCTGAAGGACTTTGGCGGCGCGATCACGTCGAGCAGCAGGATGACGTCGTAGCCCTCCAGAGACGCGCCCTGCGCCGCCTCCGCGTCGAGCACGGTGAGCGCCACGCGACCGCCGGTGCGCGCCGGCGCGAGCGCCGCCTCGACGAAGAACGCCTCGTCCCGGGTGCGGAGCGCCGAAGGCGCGCCGTCGACCACCAGGACGCGCAGGTCGCGGGGCACCTCGACGGTGAAGTCCTGCGCGTCGTCCTCGTCCAGCCCCTCTCCCTCTGCCCGGGCGATCTCCACCCGTCCCGCCACCGTTCCCGGCGGCAGCACCGCCCCCAAGGTCTTCTTCGCCGTGCCGTGCGCGGGCACGTCCACGAAGCCCTTGGCGAGCGTCTGCTGCCCGATGCGCAGCGCCACCGGCAGTCCGGAGATCGCCGCGGCCGAGTGGTTGGCGATCGTCGCGATCACCTCGTACCCGCGCGCCCCGATCGATGCGGCGGGCTGCACGGCCGTGGCGACCACGGCGGCGTTGGGCAGCTCGTTGCCCTGCGCCGCGTCCACCAGCACCACGTTGGGACGGACCGGCTGGGTCCCCGGCGGCGAGCCCGGGGGAGGCGGAACGAGGGGCGGCGGGGCATCGAGCCGCAGCGAGTGGGCGGCGAGATCGGTGAAGGCGACGATGCGCTTCCCCGCCACCGGGCTCTCGCCCAGCGCCCGCGCAGCCGCCGCCATGCAGCCGGTCAGATCGGAGCCGAGATGGGTGGGCCTCGCGTCCTCGAGGAGGCGCCGGACCGCCACCCGATCGAAGCTGGGGGCGGCCAGCGGCGCGGGATTGCCGGCGCAGAGCGCCACCGTCGCCGGCTCGTCGGGGCCCAGCCGCTCGAGCGCCGCGAACGCCTCGCTCCGCGCCCGCGCAAAGAGCGTCTGCGAGCCGCGGCGGTAGCGCATCGACAGCGACGCGTCGATGACCAGTGCCGTCGCCTGGGGACCTCGCGACACCGCCGCCTGCGCGCCGCGCGGCTCGAGCGACGGGCGCGCCAGCGCCAGCGCCACGCCCGCGATCAGCAGGCAGCGCAGCGCGAGCAGCAGGATCTGCCGGAGGCGCAGCCGCCGCACGCGGCGCTGCTGGGAACGGAGCACGAACTCGATCGCGCCGAACGCGAGCGGGCGCGGCCGCCGCCGGTTGAACAGGTGCACCAGGATGGGCAGCGCCAGCGCGGCGAGGCCCCACAGGTAGGCGGGATGCGCGAAGACGAGCCGGCCCATTACGCGCTCCCTTCGCGGCGGGCGAGCAGCTCGAGCAGCACGCGGTCCGGAGCGCGGTCGGTGGGGACCTGCACGTACTCCACGTCCGCGCGGGTCAGCTCCCTCTTGGTGTCCTCGAGGAAGCGGCGCAGTTCCTGGAGGTAGCTCTCGCGGATCTGGCGCGGCTGCGCGTCGATCTGGCGCTCGTCCTCCAGGCTGAGGAACCGGGTCGGATCGTCGAAGGGGAAGTCGAGCTCCTCGCGGTCGAGCAGGTGCAGGAGGAGCACGTCGTGGCGGCGGCCGCGGAGCATCTTCAACGCGGGCACGGTCCGCTCGGTCGGGTCGAACAGGTCGCTCAAGAGCACCACCATCCCGCGCCGGCCGGTCTTCTCGGCGGCGAAGTCCAGCGCTTCCGACAGGTCGGTGGGCCCGCGCCCGGCGGCCGCGTCGAGCCGCCGGAGCACCTCCTGCACGTGCGCGCTGGACGCCGCGAAGGGGAGGAAGCTGCGCACCCCGGCCGGCAGCCGCTCGGTGCTGCCCGGCTCCGCGTCGCCGGCGACGATGAGCCCCACCTGATCGCCCTGCCGCGCGAGGAGGTACGCGAGCGCCCCCGCGCAGACGGCGCCGTACTGGAGCTTGGTCATCGCGCCGCGCCCGTACGCCATCGAGCCCGAGCCGTCGACGACCAGCAGGGCGCGCAGGTTCGTCTCCATCTCGAACCGCTTCACGTAGTACTTGTCGAGCTTGGCGTAGGCGCGCCAGTCGATGTGCCTGATCTCGTCGCCGGGCGCGTACTCCTTGTGCTCGGCGAACTCCACCGATTGCCCGTGCACCGGGCTCTGGTGCAGCCCGGTGAGCACGCCCTCCATCACCTTGCGCGCCCGCACCTGCAAGGGGCCCAGGCGCGCCAGCAGGGCCGGGTCGAGCATCATGCGCGCGCGTCGCGGAGCAGCTGCGCGACCACCGCGCGCGAGTCCACTCCCTCGGCCTCGGCGTGGAAGTTGGTGAGGACGCGGTGGCGCAGCACCGGCTCGGCCAGCGCGCGCACGTCGTCCACCGTGGCGGCGGGGCGGGCGTCGAGGGCGGCGCGCGCCTTGGCGCCGACGATCAGCGCCTGCGAGGCGCGGGGGCCGGCGCCCCAGGCGACGTGGTCCTTCACGTGCTGGTCGGCCGACTCGCCCGGCCGCGTGCGCCGCACCAGCTCGACGGCGTAGCGGATCACGTGGTCCGCGGCGGGGACGCGCAGCACCAGGTCTTGAAGGCTGCGGATCTGCTCCGGCGCGAGCACCTTCTGCAGGGCGGGCTTCGCGCCCGAGGTGGTGGCGCGCACGATCTGCACCTCCTCCTCCGCGCTCGGGTAATTCACGTCGACCATGAACATGAACCGGTCGAGCTGCGCCTCGGGCAACGGGTACGTGCCCTCCTGCTCGATCGGGTTCTGCGTGGCGAACACGAGGAACGGTTCCTCGAGCGGATAGGTGCGCCCGCCCGCGGTCACGCGGTGCTCCTGCATGGCCTGCAGCAGCGCGGCCTGGGTCTTGGGCGGGGTGCGGTTGATCTCGTCCGCGAGCAGCACGTGGGCGAAGACCGGACCGGGGACGAAGCGGAAGGCGCGCCGGCCGGTGGTGTGGTCCTCCTCCAGCACGTCGGTGCCGGTGATGTCGGAGGGCATCAGGTCGGGCGTGAACTGGATCCGGTTGAAGCTGAGCGAGAGCGCCTCGGCCAGGGTGGAGATGAGCAGCGTCTTGGCCAGCCCCGGCACCCCGACGAACAGGCAGTGGCCGCGCGAGAAGAGCGCCACCAGCAGCTGGTCGATGACCGCCTCTTGCCCGACCACCCGCTTTCCGATCTCGGCGCGGATGCGGGCCCGCGCCTGGCCGAGCTCGGCGATCAGCTCGGCGTCGGACGCCGGGCCGGTGGTCTTCAGATCCAGTGCCTCGCTCATGGAGCCCCTTCCTTGGTGTCCTTGGGCGCGGGCCGCTCGCCGAGGGCGAGCGCGAGCGCGCGCTTCTCGCGCTCGATCAGCGCGTCGTCCTTCAGGCCCTTCGCCACCGCCAGGTAGACGTCGTGCAGCTCGGGGTCGAACGGGTCCACCGAGATGCCTGCGTCCAGCGCGCTGCGCGCCTTGGCGTACTCGCCGCGCTTCTCCAGCACCCGCGCGTACAGCACCTGGGCCGCCTCATCCTGCGGGTCGCGCGACACGGCCGCGGCGAGCGCGCTCTCGGCCTCGCCCAGGCGCCCCAGCTGGATCTGCGCGAAGGCGTAGCGGCGCGCGAGCAGCGGCACCTCCCGGGAGAGGCGCGCGCGGGCCTTGCCGTACTCGAGCGCCGCGGCGGCCCAGCGGCGGCGCGCGAAGAAGATCTCCCCCAGGCGCACCGCTCGCTTGGCCTCCGGATCGGTCGGCCGCTCCTCGCCCGGGTCCGGCGCGGCAGCCGCCCCCTTCTTCTTCGCGTCCTCCTTGAAGATCAGCTTGCGCGAGGCGAGGGGGCGCGCCGAGCCGGGGGCCTGGGTGGCGGGCTCGCGGCGCGGCTTGAGCAGGTCGGCGCGCCACTCCTGCTCGAACTGCGCGAACGGCTTGCCGTACGCCTGCGCCACCGCGTTCTCGTCGGAGAAGCCGTTCGCCATCGCCGCCACCAGCTCGGTCAGCGCCTGCTGCCCTCCGCGCTGGTGGAGGAGCTTGATGGCGGACTCCACCTCGGCGAAGGCGAGCGCGGCCATCTCCTGCGTCGGCAGCTTGGCGATGGACGGGTGCATGGCGGCGAAGGGGATCAGCTTGCGGTCCCGCGCCGCCCTGGTGAGCAGCGCGGTCGACGTCTCGTCCACCGCCTGTCCCGGGGCGCCGCGCCAGCGGGTCTCGAGGAACTTCGCCAGCCCCTCCTGCAGCCAGATGGGCACCGCGTTCCGGCCCTTGCGAGTGACCAGGTAGTGGACGAACTCGTGCGAGAGCGTGTCCAGCCAGGCGTAGCCGCGCAAGAGCGCGCGGGGCGAGGTGATCATCAGCCGGTTGTACTTGCAGAGCGCGATGGTGCCGCTCGCCTTGATCTCGGCGACGGTCAGCGGGGAGACGCGGGCCAGCGCCTGCGCCGTCTCGTACACCTCGACGCGCACCTTCGCCGGAGGCGAGTAGCCCAGGTCCTGCGTCAGCGCGGCGTACGCTTTCTCCAGCGCCTCCAGCGCGTAGGGGACCAGCAGCGCGTCCTTCCCGGGGCGCGTGTACACGACGAAGTGCGCGCTCTCGTGCGCCTCGTCGCCCTTCACCTCGTCGGCCCCGGCCTGGGCGAGCTTCGCCTGCGCCTCGAATCCGTCGATCTGCGCGGCGCCGCGCGAACGGGCTTCCCCGAACGCCGCGACCGATTCGGCGTACTTGCCCTGCTCGAACAAGACCCGCGCCCGGAAGTACGCCGCCGCCACCGACCCCCGATCCTCGGAGGTGAGCTCGTGGAGCCCGCGCTGCGCCCCCTCGATGTCCCAGGCCTCCAGGTCGCTGTCGATCCGCTCCGCGATCTGCGAGGTGGAGCGCGCCGGGGCCGGCAGCGCCGCGAGGGTGACGAGCAGGAGCAGCGACCGGGGAAGACCGCCAGCCGCGATCCGCAAGGCGCGAGCCGTCACTTGACCAGCTCCTCGTAATACTGCTTCACCCGCTCCTGGTATTTCTCCGGCGCCTTCTGCTTCATCGCGTCGAGCAGCTCCTTGCGGAACTCTTGCGGCCCGCGCCCCGCCTCGGCGTCGGGGATCTCCACCTTCTGCGTGTCCATGTCGCCGGAGTCGTTCTCGCCCTGCTCGCCGGCCGGCTCTCCCCACGGCATCGGCATGCGCGGCCCGTTCTGGCCCTTGCCTCCGGCCTGCTTGGCCATCTGCTGCATGGCGTCCTCGAACTTCTGCAGCTGCTCCAGCGCCTGCTCCTCGCCGGCCTGCGCGCCGCGCGGCTCGCCCTGGCCCAGCCTCTGCTCCGCGCGCCCCATCCCCTCCTGCGCCTGTTGCAGCATCTGCTCGTGCTGGGGCCCGAAGATGGGCACCTTGCGGCCCACCTCGCCCAGCTGGTTGCGCGCCTGCTGCAGGTCCTCGCCGATTTTCTTCTGCTCGGCCTGCTGCCGGAGCATCTCTTGCATCTGCTCCGGACTGAGCGGCTCGCCGCGCGGCATGGTCTGCTCCAACTCGCTCACCACTTCGCGCAGGGGCGGCGCGGCGCCCTGCACGCCTTTCATGCCGCGCTTCACCGCCTCCGGATCGCGCACGAACCCTGGATACCGTTGCGCGAGCTGCTCCTCCATTCCCAGGCGCGCCTGCAGCGTCTCCACCGCCCGCAGGCTGCGCTCGGCCTGCTCGAGCGCCTCGGAGAAATCGCCCGACTCCAGCGCGCGCGACAGGTCGTCGACCCTCGACTGCGCCGCCTCCAGCACATCCTCCAGGCCCATGCGCTCGGCCAGCTTCGAGTCGATCTGCTTCACGCCCTGACGGGCCTGCTCCACCTTCTCGCGCAGCCGCCTGGCCAGGTCCTTGCCGCCGCGCTGGTCGAACCGCTTCTGCTGCTCCGCGCCCATCTCCCGGCGGAGATGGGCGGTGCGCTGCTGCAGCGCCTTTTCGCGCGCGGTGATGTCGCGCAGCTTCTGGGCCGCCTGCGAGAGCTTCTGCGCTTCCTCCGAGTACTGGCCGCCCTGCTCCTCCTGCGCGCGCTGGGCGAGCCCCTTCTCCAGCTTTTCCAGATCTTGCCCGAGCTGGTCGAGCTGCTTGAGCGCGTCGTCCACCTTTCCACTCTGCAGCTTGCGCTGGATGTCCGAGAGCTGGGAGAGCAGGTCCTGCTGCCGCTCCACGTTCTCCATCGCCTCGGCGTTCAGGTGCTCGTCGCGGATGCCGCGCGCCATCTCCTGCATGCGCGCCATGAGATCCTGGATGCGCTCCCGCATCCGCTCCACCTCGGAGAGGATCTGCCGCTTCGTCTCCTCGTCGGGCGCCTTGCGCAGCTTGTCCGCCAGCCGCGCCAGCTCGCGGCGGGAGGCGGCCAGCTCCTTGCCGATCTCCTGCATGGCGTCGAGCCGCGCCTTGTCGAGCAGGTCCTGCAGGTAGAGGATGTCCTTCTCCTCCTCGGCGATCTCGGCGGAAAGGGCGCGCGAGAAGTTGCGGTACGCGCCGTCGAGGCCGGCGGACCCGCGCGAGAGCGGGGCGCGCGCCAGCGAGGTGCGGCGCACCGCCGGCCCCAGCGAGCTCGCCGCGTAGCGCAGCGCGCGCCCGACCTCGCGCGGCGCCAGCTTGTCCTTGATCAGCGCGGTCCCTGCGGACTGCAGCTCCGAGACGAGCTGCAGCGCGCGCTGGTCCGAAGAGCCGGTCGCCGCGTACCAGCCCGCCCCGTCCGTGGGCGGCGCGGGCTTCTCCTCGATGCGGTCGGCCGCGAGCGCCACCAGCCGCTCCCACAGCGCCTGGGCCCGCAGCAGCGCCTCCCGGCTGTGCTCCGCCGCGGAGAACACCTTCAGCACCTGCGTGGCCGACGCGCCCCGCTGCGGACCGTCGACCGCGTCGTTGTCCCGCGCCTCGACGGCGTAGGTGACCTTGTCCCCGGCGCGCAGCCGCAAGGGCGACAGCTCCCAGGAGTATGTCCCCCGCAGCCGCCGCGCCGCCTGCCCCGGAGTCTGGAGGACGACGCGCTCTTCCTTCCCCCCCGCGAGCTGGAACAGCAGGGCGACCTGCGAGACGCCGTAGTCGTCCGTCGCCGACCAGTTGAGCACCACGCGCCCTTGCGGATCGACCTCGAGCGTCTTCTCCGAGGGCGCCTCGATGGTCACCTGCGGCGGCTGGTCGGCGACGATCTCGACCGGGCGTTCCGGCCCCTGGGCGATGGTGCGCCCCTTGGCGTCGAGGAAGCGGAAGCTCCAGCGCCCCGGCTGGGTCAGCGTGAGCGATCCGGAGAGCTGCCGGCGCCCCGGCCCTTGCGCAAGGAGCTTCACCGGCTTGCCGTTGACGACCGCCGCCGCTTCGGCGAGGTCGCGGTCGGCCCGGGCCGTGATGTGCGCCTCGGTCCCGCGCGGCGCGCGCAGATCGCCCGCGGTCCCCTCCTCGGTGCGCGCGGGGAGTCCGGTGTACTGTGGGTACAGGTAGGTGATGGTCAGATCGCCGACGATGGGGGACAGCTCCGGCGCGGGCGCGGCCGCGTCGCCTCCGCGCAGCCGCGAAAGCCCGAGCGCGAAGCGCCGCGGCACGGCCAGCTGGAAAAGCCCCGCCGCGATCAGTGCACCCGCGAGGACCGCCAGGGGCAGCCCGGCCGAGCGCAGCGGGAGCTTCCCGCGCACGTCGAGCGAGCGCGACTGGCCCGCCGCTCGCACGTGGAGCAGCGCGAGCAGGTCGCGCGAGATGCCCGGCTGCTCGGGGGCGCGGGACAGCTCCACGCTCGAGAGCAGCTCCGACGATCCGGCCAGGAGCCGCGCCAGCGCGGCGTCGTCCCGCGCGCCGGCGCGCTGCAACGGAGACCGCAGGGAGAAGACGACGACCCCTGCCGCGGCGGCGAGGAGCACCACCGCTGCCGCCACACGCGCCACGGCCGCCGGGGCGAACGAACCGAGCAATGCTCCGGTGCAGACGGCCACCGCGGCGCCGGCGGCCAACAACGCGGCGGCGCGCAGGAGCGCGAGGCCGCGCGCCCGCCGCCGCGCCCGGCCGAGCAGCGCGTCGACTTCCCGCCGGGCCGCCACCCCTTGCTCCGCCAGCGCCGACAGGCGGGAGGGAAGGAGCCCGCCCAGCTCGGGGATCTCCGCTGTCGGCTGCGGCAGTTGCATCGGACCGGCCAAGGATGTGGGTCTATCTGCGGGACTCAAAGCCCGCAAAAGCATCGTAGTCTAGACAACGACGTAGGGCTTACATTCCCGCCACGTCTGCGAGCGGGCAGGCGTGCCGCGAACGTCGTTCTCATGAATAGAAGCTCGATCGGGCGCGTCCGATGACCGAGAGCAGGAAGCCGCCCGAGCGGGGCGCAGGTCCGCTGGACGACAGGTCGCTCGTTCGGGCCGCGCAGGGCGGCGACGCGCAGGCCTTCCGGGCTCTGGTGGAGAGGCACCAGCGGCGCGTCTACCAACTGGCGCTGGGGATGGTGAGAGACTCGGACGAGGCGATGGACATCACCCAGGAGACGTTCGTCAGGGTGCACCGCTACCTGCCCTCGTTCAAGGGCGACTCGTCCTTCTTCACCTGGACGTATCGGATCGCGACCAACCTGTGCCTGGATTCGGCGCGCAAGCGGGGACGGAGCGAGCGGGTGGAGCTGGACGAGAGCGACGCGGAGATCGAGGCCCGCATGGACCCGCCCTCGGCGGCGCTGGCGGGCCCGCACAGGGCCGCGCTCAACGCGGAGCTGAAGGGGAAGATCGAGGAGGCCCTCGCCACGCTCTCGGAGAACCATCGGGCCATCCTGCTGCTGCGCGAGGTGGATGGCCTGAGCTATGAAGAGCTGGCCCGGACGCTGGGCATCCGCAAGGGGACGGTGATGAGCCGGCTCTTCCACGCGCGGCTGAAGATGCAGCGGAAGCTGCGCGAGTACCTGGGAGACGACACGAAGGACGAGGCGGAGGACGAGGAATGAAGCGGCGCTGCGAGGAGTCGGTCCCCCTGATCGGGCCGTGGATGGATGGTGAGCTGCCCGAGGAGGACCGCGCGTGGCTCGCCGAGCACGTGGCGGGCTGCGACGGCTGCACCACGCGCAAGGCCTTGCTCGCGGCGCAGAGGGACGCGGTGCGGGAGGCGGTGGTGCGCAAGGCCGCGGCCGCGGACCTGTCCCGGATGGCGGACGCCGTGCTGGCGCGCGTGGTCCACGACCGCCCGCCCGCCGCGGTGCTGCGCCTGCGGGTGTGGGGCGCGGAGACCTGGAGGGCGCACCGGGGCAGCATCTCCGCGGCCGCGGGCCTGGCGGTGGCGGCTTCGCTGGCCGTGGTCGCGCTGCTCTCGCCGCTGCGCAGCGGCCCGCGCCCGGGTCCCCTGCTCGCCGACGCGAGCGCCGGGACCACCGTCGAAGAGATCGACTTCGAGAGCCACGAAGGCGCGGTGCTGCAGTCCGGTCAGACCACGGTGATCTGGGTCGACGACGACGGCCGGGCGGTGGTGCGATGAGGGCGGTCTTCGCGGCGCTCGCCGTGCTCGCCGCCGAGGGCTCGCCGGACGCGGGCACAGCCCCCCAGGGCTCGCGCGTGCGCATCACGGTGCGGGCAATCGCGGCCACGAGCGGGGCCGAGCAGACCGATCCGAAGCTGGCGCCGATCGCCCGCAACCTGGCGGAATTCGCCAAGGATTTCCGCTGGCGGAACTTCCGGCTGCTGAGCGAGGAGACGTTCGATCTGGCCTTCCAGAGCGCCGCCCAGATGGAGCTGCCCGGCTCGCGCAGCGTGCAGGTCACCCCGCGGCAGATGTCGCCGGACGGGCGCATCAAGGTGCACCTGGAGCTGCTCGGCGAGCACCCCGAGCACTCGCGCAAGCTGCACACCGACTACAGCATCCAGCGCGGCGGAACCATCTTCGTCGGCGGGCTGCGGCTCGATCCGGCGAAGCCCGAGGCGGGGACGCTGCTGGTCGCCATCACCCAGGGAATGGGCGGCGACTGACCGCTGACGCCGCGCCGCGCGCGTGACATAAGTGCGCGCCTCACGAAAGGACTGCCATGACCCGGCTCACCGTCGCCGCCCTGCTCGCCCTCCCTCTCGCCGCCGGCGCGCAGGCGCTCAAGAGCGACGACGACAAGACCTTCTATGCGATCGGTTACAGAATCGGCATCGGCTCCGGCGTGCAGTCCCTGCAGCTCAAGCCCGGCGAGCTGAAGGTGGTGGAGCAGGGGTTCCACGACGCCGCCGCCGGGTCCAAGGCGAAGACGGAGCCGGCGGAGCGGCAGGAGGCGATCACCAAGCTGGTGCAGGCGCGCACCAACGCGGCCGCCGAGAAGGAGAAGGCCTCCTCCAAGGACTTCCTCGCCAAGGCGGCGCAGGAGAAGGGCGCGCAGAAGACGCCCTCCGGGCTGGTGATCAAGGTGCTGCGCCCCGGCAAGGGCCCGAGCCCGAAGGAGACCGACAAGGTCAAGGTCAACTACGAGGGCCGGCTGATCAACGGCACCGTCTTCGATTCCTCCTACAAGCGGGGCCAGCCGGCGGAGTTCCCGCTCAACGGCGTGATCAAGTGCTGGACCGAGGGCGTGCAGAAGTTGCACGTCGGCGAGGAGGCGGAGCTGGTCTGCCCCTCGGACATCGCCTA
>Ga0099830_10001537_pt1 | contig 11720 bp, 11 predicted proteins | sample CZO8metaG_4_FD_79337 | JGI IMG/M metagenome (GOLD analysis project Ga0099830, IMG submission 79337) | Vadose zone soil microbial communities from the Eel River Critical Zone Observatory, Northern California, USA - CZOApr15con2H3.8 metaG | ecosystem: Environmental > Terrestrial > Soil > Vadose...
AGCGTCATCCCTTTCGAAAACGAAGCCGACGCCATCCGCATCGCCAACGACACGCCCTACGGCCTCGCCGGCGCCGTATGGACCCGCGACATCTTCAAAGCCTTCCGCCTCGTGAAATCCATGCGCGCCGGAATCATCTGGGTCAATCACATGCAGCCCACCTATGTCGAAGCGCCCTGGGGCGGCTACAAGCAATCCGGCTTTGGGCGCGAACTTGGGCCGTGGGGCATCGAAGAGTATCTGGAAACCAAGCAGGTACACATCAACCTGAACGAAGCTCCGATTGCCTGGTACTGAAGACCATCGGTGACTGAGAACCGAGACTAAGGACTGGAAACCGAGAACCGAGAACTAAGAGCCGGGAAATAAGATCCGAGACTAAGAACTGGTCGCTAATCATCAGTTCGTTAGTCTCCGCGATTATGGAATCGAACGACTGAAGACCAACGACCAAAATTGAGAACCGAGATGGCAACGATCCGACTGCAAACGCCAATTCCGGGCCCTAGGTCCAAAGCGCTGGCGGAGCGCCGCAACACTGCCGTACCGCGGGGACTTTCGCACGGGACACCGGTTTACGTGGCCAAGGCCGAAGGCGCTTGGCTCGAAGATGTAGACGGGAACCGCTTCATAGACTTCGCTGGCGGGATCGGTTGCATCAATGTGGGACATCGGCGTGAGCCGGTGGTTTCTGCCGTCCGGGATCAGCTCGACAGATTTCTGCACACTTGCGTGCAGGTCGCGCCGTACGAGAGCTACATCCGGCTGGCCGAGCGGATGAACGAAGTCACGCCCGGCAAGTTCCCGAAGAAAACTCTATTCGTCAACAGTGGCGCGGAAGCAGTAGAGAATGCAGTCAAAATCGCCCGCGCCCACACCGGCCGCCCCGCCATGATCGCCTTCGAAGATGCTTTCCACGGGCGCACTATGATGACGCTGGCGCTCACCAGCAAAACTCACCCGTACAAGGCTGGCTTCGCTCCATTTCCCAGCGACGTCTACCGCATCCCGTATGCCTATTGTTACCGCTGCTCGTATTCGTTGAAGTATCCCTCGTGCGATCTGTTCTGCGCGCGGCATCTCGAAGATACGTTCAAGCGCGTGGTCGCGTCCGAAGACGTCGCCGCAGTGATTGCCGAGCCGGTGCTGGGCGAAGGCGGCTTCGTCGTTCCTCCCAAAGACTTCTTCCGAGTGCTGATCGATATCTGCCACAAGCACGGCGTATTGTTCATTGCGGACGAAGTACAGAGCGGCTTCGGCCGTACCGGGGCTATGTTCGCCAGCGAGCACTACGGCATCGAGCCCGATATCCTGGTGACCGCGAAGTCGCTTGGCGGCGGACTGCCGATTGCCGCCATCACCGGGCGCGCCGAGATCATGGATGCTCCGGGACCAGGCGGTCTCGGCGGAACGTTTGGTGGCAATCCGCTTTCCTGTGCCGCCGCCCTGGCTGTGCTTGACCTCTTCGAGCGCGAAGACCTGCTGGCTCGCGCCAATCAACTGGGAAGTCATTTCCAGAAGCGGGCACGAGAATGGCAAAAACGCTGGCCCCTCATCGGCGACGTTCGTGGCCTGGGAGGCATGCAAGCCATCGAACTGGTGAAATCGTCCGAGCAGCGCGAGCCGGCCACGGACGAAACCAAACAAGTGACACAGTATTGCTATGAGCATGGCCTGATCACAATTACGGCGGGTTCGTATTCCAATGTGATTCGCGTGCTCGTGCCGTTGGTAGTCACTGGTGAGCAAATGGACGAGGGCCTCGATGTGCTGGAGTCCGCTCTGCAGGCCGTGTACGAAAAGAAGGAAGCCATCGCCCAGCCGGTGTAGCGAGGACAATGGCCGTGCGTGGACGGGCGCCGCGCCCGTCCGGGCAGCGAAGCTGGGCAGTTTTAGACTGAAGAGGAGGGCACGACTTAGTCGTGCCGCCAGGCGTATCCTTAGATCTTGTCATCCCGGATCTTGTCATCCCGGGCGCGCCTCCCGTTTCGCTTGCGCAACGGGAAGGCGAGTCGAGGGATCTGCATTTGCGTTATTCTTCAAGATTGTAGAGGTTTCAACGAATATGACTGTCGCTGCACCACCACTCACCAAGCTCCCAAATTACATCCACGGCCGCTGGATTGAATCCAACGCCACGGACTGGCTCGATGTCACCAACCCCGCGACCGGCGAGCCCATCGCGAAGGTCCCGTTGTCCGATGCCGCCGAAGTCGCCTCTGCGGTCGAGGCCGCGGCCGCTGCCTATCCCGAATGGCGGCACACGCCTCCGGAAGACCGTATCCAGCCGCTGTTCAAGCTGAAGCAGCTTCTGGAAGACCACATCGACGAGGTGGGCCGCATTATCACGCAGGAGAACGGTAAGACTTTTGCCGAGGCCAAGGCCGAGTTGCGCCGCACCATCGAGAATGTCGAAGTCGCCTGCGGCATTCCCATGATGATGCAGGGCTACAACCTCGAGGACGTCGCCCGCGGGATCGACGAGATCATGATCCGCCAGCCGCTCGGCGTGGTGGCAGCGATCACGCCGTTCAACTTCCCGGGGATGGTTCCGTTCTGGTTTCTGCCCTACGCCATCGCCTGTGGCAATACTCTCGTTCTGAAGCCTTCGGAGCGCGTGCCCCTTACCATGCGGTTTGTCTTCGAACTGCTCGAGCAGACGGGACTCCCCAAGGGTGTGGTAAGTCTGGTCAACGGCGGCAAGGCCGTAGTCGATGCGCTGCTTGACCATCCCAAAGTACGCGCGATCAGTTTTGTGGGATCGACCCCGGTTGCCAGGTACGTTTACGCGCGAGCTGGAGCCAACGGAAAGCGGGCGCAATGCCAGGGCGGCGCCAAGAATCATGTCATCGTTCTGCCCGACGCTGACATGCAGATGGCCACGCAGATCATCAGCGACAGCGCCTTCGGATGCGCGGGTCAGCGCTGCCTGGCGGTTTCGGTTGCCGTGACCGTAGGCGAGGCTCAGAAGACCTTTCGCGATTCGATCGCGGATGCCGCTTCGAAGCTGCGCGTAGGCAACGGTCTCGACGAAGGCGTGCAGATGGGGCCGGTTATCACGCCCCAGAGCAAGTCGCGTGTCGAATCGCTGATCGGCGTGGGTGAGAAACAGGGCGCAAAGGTCCTGCTCGACGGCCGCAACTCAAGAATCCCGAAGTGCGAAGCGGGAAACTTCGTGAAGCCTACAATTCTCGACGACCTTCCGGCCACTAGCGAACTGGCCGACACCGAAATCTTCGGCCCGGTGCTGAGCCTGATTCACGCCAGCGATATGGACGAGGCACTAACTTTCCTCGAGCGCAATCCTTACGGCAATCAGGCTTCGCTGTTCACTTCAAGCGGTTCGGCCGCGCGGCGTTTCCGTTACGAAGTGCCCGCGGGAAATATCGGCATCAACATCGGCGTCGCCGCGCCCATGGCCTATTTCCCGTTCAGCGGCTGGAAGGACAGCTTCTTCGGCGTGCTCCACGGCCAGGGTCGCGACGCCATCGAGTTCTACACCGAGAAGAAAGTCGTCATCGAACGCTGGGCCAAAGACCACTCACGCAAGTTCTGATTCGTTGTTTTCCTTCGTGATCCTTAGTGTCCTTTATGGTTTGAACAAACTTCAAACCACAAAGGACACAAAGGTACACGAAGGAATACCTGAGGCATTTATGTCCGACACCATCCAGAAATACAAAGACTACGTGATGACCGGCTTCATGAAGTCGGTCGTGCCCATTGTGGTGGACCACGCCAGCGGTGCGATCATCACCGACGTGAATGGCCACGAATACCTCGACTGTTTCGCCGGCATTTCCGTGGTCAACGCCGGCCACTGCAATCCGCAGATCATCGCGGCGGCCAAGGCGCAGATGGACAAGCTGGTCCACTGCTCGTCCTATATCTACCATGTGCAGCCTGTCGCCGACCTTGCCGAGAAAATCGCTCGCATCGCTCCCGGCGGCCTGACCAAAACTTTCTTTGGCAACGGCGGCGCTGAAGCTATTGAAGGCGCGATGAAGCTCGCCCGACTATATACCGGCAAACACGAGGTCATCGCGCTTCACGCCAGCTTCCACGGGCGCAGTTGGGGCACACTCAGCATCACCGGAAACATGGGACGCAAGAAGCGCGGTGGCCCCTACGCACCGGGTGTGGCCTTCGCTCCCGCTCCGTATGCCTACCGCTCGCAGTGGCGCAACGATCCTGAAGATTGCGGCCGCCAATGCGCCAAAGCAATCGAGGACGTTATTCGCTTTGCCACTTCCGGCGATGTTGCAGCATTCATCGCTGAGCCAGTCATGGGAGAAGGCGGAATCATCGTCCCGCCGCTGAACTACTTCAAAGAGGTTAAGAAGGTGCTCGACCAACACGGCATTCTCTTCATCGCCGACGAAGTCCAGTCCGGCTTCGGCCGCACGGGAAAGATGTTCGCCCTCGAACACTATGGGGTCGAGCCAGACATTTTGGTAACCGCGAAGGGCATTGCAGACGGATTCCCGCTGAGCGCCTTCACCACGCGGCCGGAAATCGCCGCCGCTTTCAAGCCCGGCGACCATCTTTCCACTTTCGGCGGCAATCCCATTTCGTGTGCCGCGGCGCTCGCCAACATCGAGTTCATGGAGAAGGAAAATCTTCCCGCCCGTGCCGCTGAAACCGGCAACTACGCGATGGCGAAGCTGCGCGAGTTGCAGAAGCAGAATCCGCTCATCGGGGACGTGCGCGGCCTCGGACTCATGATCGGCGTGGAACTGGTAAAAGATGAAAAACTGACGCCAGCGGCATCCGAAGCGGAAGCCATTCGCGATGCTTTACTCCGCCAGGGCGTGCTGGTCGGCGTGGGAGGGGTTTACGGCAACGTCATCCGCTTCCAGCCGCCGCTGATCATCACCCGGGAGCAGATTGATCGCGCCATCAAGGCTTTCGCCTCCGCGCTCGCGGAAGTGGCTCAACTCGCGGCGGTCTAAAGCAGAATCAGCCCCATGCGGATGCCCATAGTTACAGCTTCGGTGCGGGTGGAAGCGCCAAGCTTGTCCAGGATGGAACTGATGTGAAACTTGACGGTGTGATCGGAAATGCCCAGGCGCTGAGCCATTTGCCGGTTCCCGAGCCCCTCCGCCAGCATGCGGAGCACTTCGACTTCGCGCGGCGTCAGTTCCTCTGACGCAGTCATGCGCGGAGCAGCAGATGAGCGAACGCGTGCCGCAAAGTTCTGCGCCACTTCCGGGTCGAGCAATACCAGACCGGCATAGGCGGCTTGGATGGCCGGCAAAATCTCGTCCATGCCAGCATCCCGCGGCAAAATCGCTTTGACTCCGGACCGCAAAGCTTGCGCCGTCCAACCTGGTTCGGGTTCGTCGACCAGGGCAACCATCGGCAAACCGCCGCTGATTGCGGGCAAGGCGGGAAATCCGGAATCCTCGGGCTCAAGATCCAGCAGCAATACGTCTGGCTGCAACTCCACAATCCGTTGCGCGATCGTGCGTATGCCTTGCTGACTTCCCACCAGTTTCAGCGAAGGGCTGTTCTTGACGAGCGTCTCCAGCCCGGCACGACGAACGGCGGAGGCGGCGGCCAGCAACACGCGAACCGCCCTGCCTCCGTCTTTTTTCGTCATCCCACGCTACCTTGCCGGACGTTCGCCCAACTTGATGGAGAGCTCAACCGGAACTCCCGCTCGCATGACGGTCGCGCCAACGCTTTGGCCGATTCGAGCGGAGGCCAGCAATTCTTGAATGGTCTCCGTATCCAGCGCCGGCTTACTCTCTAATTCGACGATCACATCACCCAGAACGATTCCGGCTTTGTCCGCCGGTCCACCCGCTTCGACATGGATGACCATCAGACCGCCTGCGGGCGCAGACTTGAATTTGCTGCGCAGGCCTTCTGGAATCGCAACCGGCTGCATGGCAAGCCCGAGATAAGGACGAGCGATGTGGCCTTTCTCGAGAAGCTCTTCGACGGTCCTGTTTACGGTTGAAACCGGAATCGTGATCGCACGTCCCCTGCCTAGCCCATTCGTGTTCACGCCAAGAACCTTGCCTTCCACATTGACCAGCGGCCCTCCCGAAAATCCCGGGTAGAGCGCAAGATCAAGGCGAATATTCTGCTCGACCCGGCCGCCGCGCCAGGTGCGCCATTCTCCACCCAGGCCCCCTATGATTCCGGCGCTGGCGACCAGATTCCCCGACCGGCTGCGTCCCAGCGCGAGAACGAAATTGGCAAGCTTTACGCCGCTGGCCTCGGCAAATTGCGGAACTGCGAGGCCGGAGTCGCCATCGAGTTTCAATACCGCAAGATCGGTGCTGGGATCGCGTCCCGCGAGTTTCGCGGACGCAGACTTGCCCTCGTGCAAGAGGATGGTGCTGTCATCCTCCCGGCGAATCGTGTGATCCGCCGTTACCACGATCCCTTTACGCCAATGTATTCCGCTGGAAGGTACGCGGTGCCTTGCGCGCACCGTCACCACCGATGGTCCTACTCGCTCTGCCGCTGTGGCGAGCTCTTGTGAAAAGGTGGCAATTACTGAAGATGCCATTTCATTTCTCCCTGACTTGATCTGCACGGACGCCCTTGTTCCCGTGTGGATTTCATCATGCAGGGTGCGTGAAATCTGCGCATCAGCCAAACGGCCAGGTAGCATCCAGACAATCGGCTAGTGCTGTGTTGTGTTACTTCACTTCAGGCTTTGCTTCTGCGATGGAATGTGGGCGGGGGGGGTTGCTCTTTTTCTCCGCTTCCGAAATTACATACACAATCAGGATCCCCAGCTCCGGTTCAATAGGATGCCGATAGCGCGGATGCGGGAAGACGAAGTAATACACTAGCGGATAACAAAGAATCAGCCAGAAAAACAACCACGCTCCCGGCCTGCGCTTGCGCAGAGCGCGTCCCAGTCCCCAAAAGCCAAGCACTGACGAGGCCAAAAAAATCAAGTTCTTGGTCGGGGCCAGCCACCAAATCCGCTCCAGCTTTGGAATGCCGCCCCAGTAATAGATGAACCGCTTTACGCTGAGGGTGGCAAAGCGTGCGTAATCCGCCCGAATAAACGCCATCGCCTCCCGCTTGCGCGCGGCCACATAAGCGATCTCGCCCATCTGCCGATAACGCCGCATCTCATAAACGTTCTGCGTGGGATGAAGGTATTCCATCCATGTGCCGTTGGCTCCGGGCCCGTTGCCTAGGCGGATTTCCGCTCCGAAGTTCGAACGGATAAAAACAAATTGGCCAAAGGTTCTGTAGTTGCGAGCCAGCCACGGCGTGATGCATAAAAGAAACACGGCCGATGCCCGCACAACTCCGCCCAAGGAAGCCTTGCCGCGTTTAAACCGCCGATACCAGGCCCACAGACCGGAGACGGGCAGAAATGAGAGCAGCGCGCTGTTGGTCAGCGCCGCGACGCCCCAGAGCAGGCCGAACAGCAGCCATGGCCGCAGCCCGTCTCTGTCTTCCATATCGAGGGCCAGCCAGAAAATCGCCGCGAGCAAAAGCGCGGCGAGACTGGTCTCCCACACCCAGCGCGTGCACCAGAACATCACCGACGGCAGCAGCGCCCAGGCCCAAGCGGTCCACACCGCAACCTTTTCGCTGAAACATCGTTTGGCGATCAGAAAAATCGGAATGCAGGTGAGCGCGGAAAAGATGCTGTTGACGGTAAGCAAAACCAGCGCCGCGGCGTGACTGTAAATGCCTAACAACTTGAAGACCCCGGCCACGAGAAACGGATAAAGTGGCGGCTCCCAGGCTGTGGGCCCGGTTAGCTCATTAAAGGGATTGCTGAATCCCTGACCCATGGCAAGTGAGCGTCCGATGCGTCCCATCTCCCAACCGAAACTGAAATTGTTGTCATTAGTACGGAACTTGTAGGTGTGGGCAATCAGAATCCAGCCGAAACGCAGCGCGAAGGCGAGAACCACCATCCAGAATAAAGATGTGCGAGCCTTCTCCCACCAGCGGCGAGCGAAGCTCAAGGGAGGGATCGCTGTTTCCTGAATCGTTGGCGTGGCATCGGCCATGCGGAGGTCCGGCCCACCGAACAGAAGCATTCAACGTGGCCGGGAATGATTCATTTGTAGCTGATGCAGCCAGCGTCGGCAATACTTGTGTGGGGACGTCGCCCGGAAACCTCAATTCCTTCCCGGATTCTTCTGCCGCGAGTTGGTGCGGCGGACGAAACTGCTCCTGGCCGCAAAGAAGCCAAGCATGCAACCCGGCGCCTGCTAGCACGCTACCGCTGGGATTTGGTTACGTTGCGATCCGCTTCCGGGGAGTCGAAACTGAGCCAGGACGCGGCTCTAGCGTAGTACCCTTTGCGCGCACGAATCTCCAGCTTTTCTCCCGTTTTTCGCGCTTCGATTTTGATTTTTCGATAGCGGCCGTCAGGCGTGAAATCTGCGGGCTTATAGGAAACAGCGTACCTGCTGCGCAACTCCCCCTCTATTTTGACGAAAGCTTTCGCCACGTCTTTAGGGCTTACGGGGAAGAGCACTCGCCCGCCGGTCTGCTCTGCCAGCTTGCGGAGATTTGAGTTACCCTCTTCGGCGGCTTGAGGAAAAGATGTCGTTGCGTAGTTCGTGCTGATGGCGTAGATGGTGACTTCGGCTTCCTGGGCGGCATCAATGGCGCCATCCAAACTGATCTGGCCGGCATTATTTTGGCCGTCAGATAGAACTACGAGTACCCGCGCGACCACGTCCTGTTCCGGCCGATGCAGTTTCTGGCAAGCGGTACGGACCGCATCGTAGAGTGCGGTTCCTCCTCCGAGGGTCAGCCGCTCCACACCTTGGGACAGTAGATCCGGATCACCGACGAAATCCTGCGTCACCGTGGCATGATCGCTGAATCCAAGGACGAACCCCAGGTCGCCGTTTCGATTCACTGCCTGGCGAAGAAATACGCTCGCTGCAGCCTGCTCAAACCGGAAACGCGAGGTCACAGAGCTGCTGGTATCGATCGCCATAGCTACGCGCAACGGCAGCTCTCGCTCCGTTCGAAAGCCCAGGATGGCCGCGGGCGGCTTGTTGTCGTCCCGAACAGAGATGTCGTTCTGCGAAAGGTCGCCAACGGGTTTGCCGTGGCGTGCGGCCACAAAGAGCACGTTGACTTCGTTCACCTCCTTCGTCAACAACCATTCACTCGTGGAGACAGGTTCTGCCAGAGCACCCGCCATCTCGCCTTGAGCACCGTTCTGCGCGTAAGCCTGTTGGAAGATCACTCCAAGAGTGGTGATAAACGCAAACAGCACGCACAGACATCGGCCGAGATGATCTACGCTTCGCCTAAGCGTACGGGCGGGACGGTGCATCTCGATGCCTACCTCCACGAATGCCACGACTCCACGCACGGTTCAGTGCTATGGCCTCCCTCATCGCGTGAATAGTTGGACCGAACCTCGGACCTTATCGCAAAAGGTAGAGCCGGTCGTCCTCGATTTTGTAGACCCACACTCCGTACCGCCATCCAGCTTCTCAGCAATGCGTTAGTCCGAGATGGGTCGGCCGATCATGGAGTCGGGCCATGTTAGGCGGGACGCAAGGGCAAGTCAACCTGAGGGCTCGATTGGAGGAGCCTACTCACATCGTATGGGGCATCGGCCATGCGGAGGCCCGACTCATCGAATAGAAGCACTCAACGTGGCCGGGAATGATTCATTTGTAGCTGATGCAGCCAGCGTCGGCAATACTTGTGTGGGGACGTCGCCCTGAAACCTCAATTCCTTCCCGGGGCGGGTCGCCCACTCATTCGCGTTCTTTGCGAATGAGTGGGGTTGATAGAACATTGTCGAAACTCTGACGCGGGCCGCCGCTTGATGACCAGTTCCCATTCTTGAAAGTTCACTCGCACAGGCCCGTGTTCCCCGTAAGCATAGGAGCGAAAACTGCTCCATGCCCACTGCTCCGGTTCGCTCACCAATCCTCGCTTCACCGGATTCCAATGTATATAGCGCAATTTCTCAATTCGCTTTCGTTCACTCCACACGTTGAAATCATAAAAACGCTTCTGCCACACCCTATCATTGTCCGCATCCGGCCAGAACCCCATCTGCGCTTGGCAGCGCCCTCGCCGCTGGCGCAGCTTGCGCGCGAACCTCTGTTTCACCACTTTCATCACCACCGACGGATCACCCTGCTCCGGCTCGCTGATCAGCAGGTGGAAATGCTCCGGCATGATCACGTATCCATACACCACAAACTGATAGCGTCGCCGTGCTTCTTCCAGGATCTTCAGAAACCAATCGCGGCGGCGTGCCGTGCCCAGGATGGGCAAACGATGATAGCAACTGCAAGTAATAAAATGCAGATCTTGGGCGCCATAATATCGCTTCAGGCCTGTGGGCACCGCATGAGTCTAGGCGCACATAAGGGGGCGAGTCTGTGACGGGAGAACATGACTCCCGCGACGGCACTCTAACCCCACTCATTCACAAAGAGCGTGAATGAGTGGGCCACCCGCCCGATTCAAGAATTGATCAATAACTGGAGTGGGCCTGGGGGCCTTCCCAGGGGAGCCACAGTGCCATGGAGTTTCAACATCATTGCATCGACGCCGGTTGAGCCTATTGGCCCAGCCCTAACCGTTGCTTACAATCCTGCGACAACTACTCTGTGCGTAGGAGGAGGCGTGGGTGTATCGGAAGGTAAGAACGCTAGTTTCGGCCCTCTGTACCCTGTCAAGGGGACGAGTCTTAAGAATGCAGACAATGTACTTAGTGGGGCTAGCTTGAGTGCAGGGTACAATTTCCTCAATCTGCTGGGGGTCCAGGGAACAGGCAATTTCTCTGGAAGCTTGGCTGGTCCCACAATCGGAGTCCCAGGTGCGGGTGTCGCTGCTACCTACTCTTTCTGCGTCAACACCGAGAAGTTGATAAACTTACTTAAACAGTACTTTTAGAGATGAGACTAAAAAGCTTATGAAACTCTGGCTCGTTCTCCTGAGCGCGTGTCTAGTGATGACTTGGTTGTTTGTTAATGGTTTGCTGATGTTGCGTCGACCAGATAAATTCAACGGGTTCGTTTGGTGGCCACGGTTTCGTAGCAGCGGCGTTAATGTCGAGGCGACAGTTCTAAGCCGAGGAAGAATACGAGTGCTGGGAATCGCGTTCGCTGCAGCGTCTAGTCTCCTTCTACTGGGAGTAATTTTGCCAGCGATTGTGGGGCTGATAATTCAAGATTTCAAGCGCTAAGGGATTGAAAAATGGCTGCAACTCTTTATGGGATCATCGTGCTGGTCGTCTTCTGCGTTGTCGGCGTGTACTTGACAAGTGACCCAGGTCACTTCCTCGCTAAGCTGGGTCGTCCTGCAACAGAAAAGCACATTATGGCGACCCGCCTGATAGGCGGAGGCTTCTTTTTGTTTGCCCTGCTCGTGCTCCTGAGATGGCTCCGCGCCATGTAACTGAACCAGTGCCTACAGTGACTTGGGTTGGCTACAGCTTGTCCGGCTTCAGTCCCGCAGTTTGTGAGTCCCACAGTATTCCCGCTACGAGGCCCGTCGTGCTCGACGCGTACCGCGAGCGGAAACCCGTCACCCACTTGATCTCGAATACCGAGTCGCGCCCGGAGAAGGGCTGGCAGGCACGACCGAGGAGCATGGGGATGAAACCTGCGGGGAGAGACACTCGAATCAGTATAGCGAATCTAGTGCTGGCATTCTGGCTGCCGCTTCAGAAATAGATTTGATGGGCATGCTGCACAACTCTCCACCGCCCACACGCGCCGCGCCCCCCGGCCCCCAAC
>Ga0099830_10001544_pt1 | contig 11694 bp, 11 predicted proteins | sample CZO8metaG_4_FD_79337 | JGI IMG/M metagenome (GOLD analysis project Ga0099830, IMG submission 79337) | Vadose zone soil microbial communities from the Eel River Critical Zone Observatory, Northern California, USA - CZOApr15con2H3.8 metaG | ecosystem: Environmental > Terrestrial > Soil > Vadose...
AAATGAGCCGAAAAATAGGGATATCTTTTTTGTCGCTATACGCTTTTTCGACGGAAAATTGGCTCCGCCCGCATGACGAAGTCCATGCGCTCATGGGTCTCCTCGATCACTATCTCGCCGCCGAGCAGGTCAAAATGATGCGTTATGGCATCCGGCTGCTTGCGGTTGGCGATAGGGACCGATTACCTTTAGGGGTTCGGCGTACCCTGGAACATGTGATAGACTTGACGCGTGATAATAAGCGCATGACGGTCATTCTGGCTTTAAGCTACAGTGGTCGTGATGAGATAGTTCGGATGACAAAAAAACTCGCTCGTGATGTGCGTGAATATAAGCTAGATCTGGACTCCATCGATGAACGGTTGATATCGATTCATATGGATACGCCGGGTGTCCCGGATCCTGATCTGTTAATCCGTACCAGTGGCGAACTGCGCATCAGCAATTTTTATCTTTGGCAGATCGCGTACTCTGAACTCTACGTGACGCCGACCCTGTGGCCTGATTTTCGCGAGCCGCAGTATCTTGAAGCGCTGCTCGAGTATCAGCGCCGGCGCAGAAGGTTCGGGAAAACGGATGAGCAATTAGTCGAGGCGACGCCGTCGACGGTGGAGGCCGGTGGGAGCAAATCTTAGGTCGAGGTTGATTACTGCCCTGGTTGCGATTCCGCTTTTGACCCTTCTTATCATCTGGGCGCATCCCTGGGTTTTCGGCGGGTTTTTTTTTCTCCTTACCATCGCAGCATTGCGCGAGTATTTCGCCATGGCTTTTCCCGGTCGCGCAAGAGAACAGCTCTGCGGCATAGTTCTGGGTGCGGGAGTGTCTCTGATGGTATTTCTACCCCAGGAAAGAAATCTTTGGTTGAGCCTACTGCTGGTGGTATGCTTTTCAAGCTATCTCTTTATGAGGGGCGGATTGAAGGATATAATAATAAAATTGGCTTGGACACTGCTTGGCTGTGTCTACCTCGGTTACCTATTGCCTCATTGGGTTTTGTTATTCCGTCTGCCGCACGGCCGGGCTTGGGTGGCGTTTGTGCTCTTGGTGATCATGACAGGGGATACCGTGGCCTATTTCGTAGGCAACCGATTTGGAACCAAGAAGCTCGCACCACGGATCAGCCCGGGCAAAACCGTTGAGGGAGCGTGGGGATACGTGGCGGGAAGCGTGATTGCCGGTTATGTAGGAGCCAAGTTCATTTTGCCCGTATCATCGTCGCTGGAGGCCGCCACTCTAGCCTTCTGGCTTAGCATCCTGGGACAGGCGGGGGATCTTTTTGAGTCTTGGATCAAACGAATGTTTGCAGTGAAGGACTCAGGAAGCCTGCTTCCCGGACACGGAGGTTTACTGGATCGCTTGGATAGTCTGATTTTCCCGGCCGTTTTTACGACCGCGTATTTAAAGGTATTTCACTCGTGAGATCCATCGCTCTGCTCGGCTCTACCGGTTCCATCGGTGTTAGCACGCTCGATCTGGTGCGCCAATTCCCGGAGCGTTTCAAGATCCACGGAATGGTAGCTGGGCGCAATTTAAAACGCCTCGCGACGCAAATCAAAGAGTTTTCTCCCCGCTGTGTCGCGATCAAGAATGAGGAAGATGTACCGCGTCTGCGCCGGCTGATTGGTAAGAATCGCGTAGAAATTTTCTTCGGTGAAAAAGGCGCGACCAAAGTTGCCACCGCGACCGAGGTTGAGGTGGTTCTGGCGGCAATCGTTGGAGGCGCCGGTTTGATGCCAACTCTCAAAGCGGTTCGAGCGGGCAAAGAAATCGCGCTGGCTAATAAAGAGGCCCTCGTTATGGCGGGAGAATTGTTCGTCAATGAGGCAAAACAAAGGGGCATTCGCATATTACCTGTGGACAGCGAGCACAGCGCGATTTTTCAATGCCTTCAAGGGAACCGGCGCGACGAAGTCGACAAGCTGATTCTCACCGCTTCGGGCGGTCCGTTCCTCCGTACTCCGTTGAAGCGATTGGATAAAGTAACGGTCGAACAAGCGCTAAAGCATCCCAACTGGAAAATGGGTCAGAAGATCACCATCGATTCAGCGACGATGATGAACAAGGGGTTAGAGATCGTCGAAGCCCGCTGGGAATTTGATATGGAGTCGGACCGCATTGAGGTTGTCATCCATCCACAGAGCGTCGTTCACTCGATGGTGAGGTATCAGGACGGCTCCATCATTGCCCAACTCGGTGTGCCTGACATGCGCATTCCTATCTCGTACGCGCTGGCCTATCCCCATAGGCTAAAAGGACAGTGGGAGGCTCTGGACCTGACCCGGCACCGGGAGTTAAACTTTCTTCCCGTTGAAAAGAAAAGATTTCCAGCGCTGGTGCTGGCCTACGAAGCTTTGAAGGAGGGCGGGACGATGCCTGCCGTACTAAATGCAGCCAACGAGGTCGTGGTCGCGGCTTTTTTGGAGCGCAAGATCGGTTTTCGCGAGATGCATCGCGTTATCGATAAAACCATGCAGAGCCACGATACAAGACGTCCCAAAGAAGTCGATGAAATTCTTGATGTTGATCGATGGGCGCGCGATAAAGCCTCATCACTTATCCATTGATGCCGGCAATCGAAGGAGAGAATGAATGGAGAATATAATTTATTCCAGCGTAATTTATTCAATTGGCGCGGCTCTGCTCGCGCTTGGGGTCCTGATCGTGATCCACGAATTCGGCCACTTCTTGTTCGCTAAGTTGTCCGGGGTCGGGGTTTTGACATTTTCGGTCGGTTTCGGGCCCAAGCTTTGGGTCAAAAAAAAAGGAGAAACGGAATACACGCTGAGGGCAATTCCGCTCGGCGGTTACGTCAAGATGGTGGGAGAAGATGCCGAGGAAGAGGTGCAACCGACCGACGTCGAACGCTCTTTCGCTCACAAGAGCTTGCTGAAACGCATCGCTATCGTTGCGGCTGGCCCCGGATTCAATCTCTTGCTGGCCGTGCTTCTTTTAGCGATTGTCTTCCTTTTTTACGGCGTTCCGATGTTGTCGAGTCAGGTGGGAGGTGTGGAGAAGGGCTCGCCGGCGGAGCGCGCCGGAATTGAAAAAGGCGACGTTATCGTGGCGCTGAATGGACAGCCCGTTAGGGAGTGGGAAGAGTTATCCAGAGGAATCAAGCAAAGCGAAGGCAAACCGTTGGTCGTGCAAATTCGCAGGCAATCGAAAGAGATCACGCTCACGGTAGAACCGATGAAAAAGGAAGGGCGAAATATTTTCGGCGAAACGCGCGACGAATGGATGATTGGCATCGGCAGCCAGGTTACCATTGAGAAGGGAAAACCCGGGCTGGCCATTATCAAGGCGTTTCAACAGACTTACGAATATGCAAAATTGACGCTGATGGCGCTTTACAAGATCGTCAAAGGAGACGTCTCTCCGCGTAACCTTGGAGGCCCTATCCTGATTGCGCAAATGGCGGGACAACAAGCCCAAGAAGGGTTGGGTAGTTTTTTGGCCTTCCTGGCGGTTTTAAGCGTTAATCTCGGAGTCCTTAACCTTTTACCGATTCCCGTGTTGGACGGCGGCTATTTGCTTTTCTTTTTAGTTGAAACAATCATTGGCCGGCCGGTTTCGCTGCGATACCGTGAAATGGCGCTTCAGGTGGGTCTTTTTTTTCTGATGCTTCTTATGATTTATGCCTTCTATAATGACATCGCGCGGCTTTTTGAAAAACAGGTTGGTGGATGAGGACTCTTGGCGTTGATACTGCCACATCCACGGCCAGTGTCGCGATCATCGAAGACGGCGTGCTCGTTGCCGAAAAAATTTTTCCGGGCGCCGTGCCGGTAAATGGCTCGACCGTAGGTCATTTCAAGTCCAATCATGCGGAGGTGCTCCTACCGCTGATCGAAACGGTATTGCAAGCAGCCGCTGTTTCGCTATCGGAGCTTTCCTGCTTGGCCGTGTCGATTGGCCCAGGCTCTTTTACCGGGCTGCGCATCGGTCTCAGCACGGCTAAGGGGCTGGCTTATGGCTGGCAAATTCCGGTGGTGGGGGTCTCCACGCTCCTTGCGAATGCAGCCCGCGTGACAGACTACGACGGTTTGATCTGCTCGTTGCTCGACGCGCGGAAAAAACAGGTTTACGCATCCTTGTTTCGGCGCTGCGGCGAACGCCTCGCACGCCTCACGGAAGATTCCGTGCTCGCTGTCACAGAGGTCATCGATCTGGTGCGAGAGCATGATGCGCCGTGTCTTTTCATCGGCGATGGAACGACGACCTACGAAAAGCTGCTCAAGGAGTCGTTGGCGAAGGGAGTTGCTTTTCGAGGAGAAAATACCAGGCCTTCGATTGCCGCCGCAGTCGCGCGCCTCGGTGGGGAGGGTTCTCGAAGTTCAGATCGCGACGGATTGCTTTCGTTAGCGCCGATCTATTTGCGCTCTTCGGAAGCTGAATTGAAAAGGAAAAATTTATTCTAACTGATTGAAAACGCGCAGATAAACCTACGTTGACAAAAATATTTCGGTAAGTTAGATTGAGGCCCGTTCGCAGATTCATAACAAAAAATGGAGGCTATCCGATGGAAAGCAGGGAAGAACAGGTGATTGTCTCCCTTCTGGACAAAGATCCAGAGCTGAAGAAATACTATGAGGAACATCAAGAGCTGGAAAAGAAGTTATCGGAATTTCAACATAAACATCATCTCTCAGCGGACGAAGAAATGGAGATGAAGCGCATTCAAAAGCTAAAGCTTGTGGGCAAAGATAAGATCATGGAAATCCTCGGAAGGCATCGACAAAGCGGGGGTAGCCAGTAGGGAGTTGCAATGAAGAAAACCGGAGCCGAAATTTTCGTCGAAGCGCTTCGACATGAGGGAGTTAAGACGGTTTTTGGCCTGCCGGGCGGCGTCGTTCTTAAGATCTTCGATGTTCTTTGCCAACAGAAAGATATTGAGCTGGTTCTAACGCGCCATGAGCAAGGCGCTGCGCATATGGCGGAGGGTTATGCGAAAGCGACGGGCAGAGCTGGCGTGGTTTTGGTCACGTCAGGTCCGGGCATGACGAACATTGTAACGGGCCTTGCCGATGCCTACATGGACTCGGTTCCGCTGGTCGCTTTTACGGGGCAAGTGTCGACGGACCTGATCGGTAACGACGCATTCCAAGAAGCGGACAATGTGGGCATCAGCCGTCCGTGCACAAAACACAATGTGCTTGTGAAGGACGTCAATGATCTCGCCCAGACGATCAAAGAAGCGTTCTATATTGCCACGAGCGGAAGGCCCGGCCCCGTTTTGGTGGATATTCCCAAGGATGTCAGCATTGCCAAGGCCGATTTCAAGTATCCGGAAAAGGTAAACTTGCGGGGCTACAATCCGACCATCGGAGGTAACAAACACCAAATCAAACAAGCCGCCGAAGAAATCATGAAGGCCAAGAAGCCGATGATCTATGTGGGCGGTGGCGCCATTTTCTCGGATGCCGCGGATGAGATTCGTGAGTTGGCGGAAATTACCCAAATCCCCGTGACCATGACGTTGATGGGGCTCGGAAGTTTTCCCGGCACCCATCCGCTTTCGCTCGGGATGCTCGGCATGCATGGGGGATACTGGACCAATATGGCGATGCATCACTCGGATCTGTTGATCGCCGTCGGCGCCCGCTTCGACGACCGCGTCACAGGAAAACTTTCGGAGTTTTGCCCGGAGGCGCGGGTGATCCACATTGACATTGATCCGACCTCGATCAAAAAAACTTTTCACGCCCACATTCCCATTGTCGGCGATGTCAAAGCCGTTCTGCGGCAGATGAATGTTATGCTTCGTTCCATGGATGGCCATCCCGCGGAGATGAGAGCCCTTAGAGTTCCATGGATCAAGCAGGTCGGCGAATGGAAAAAAGCTCATCCGTTGACATACAAACAAGACGATAAGATCATCAAGCCGCAATTTGTGATTGAAAAGCTGTATGAATTGACCAAGCACGAAGCCATTGTGGCCACCGATGTCGGCCAGCATCAAATGTTTGCCGCTCAGTACTTCAAGGGTAACCGGCCGCGCACTTGGTTGACGTCCGGCGGTCTCGGCACAATGGGATTTGGCTTTCCGGCGGCCATTGGAGCCCAAAAAGCATTTCCCGAAAAGCTCGTCGTTTGTATTACGAGTGAAGGCAGTTTTCAGATGAATCTGCAAGAACTGGTCGTCGCGGTCGAACATAAGCTGCCGGTCAAGATCGTCTTACTCAACAATGGATGTCACGGCATGGTCCGCCAATGGCAAGACTTGTTTTACGAAGGCCGCTACTCGGCAAGTCTTTTGGGCAAGATGCCGGATTTCGTGAAGTTGGCGGATGCCTACGGTGTGCTCGGATTGCGTGCGCTTAAACCCAGCGAGGTCGAATCGGTGCTCAAGCAAGGACTGAAACACAAGGGCCCGGTGCTGATGGATATCCATACCGATCCCTATGAGAACTGTTATCCGATGATCCCCGCCGGAGGGGCCCAGCACGAAATGATGCTCGAGGATCCGCCTGAACTAAAACTGACGAAAAAAGGTGGAGCGCACAAAAGAAAGGTGGACGAGGGTGAGGGAGTTCTTCCTGCCTGATTTTTTCAGCGAATGGAACATATCATATCGGTTCTGGTAGAAAACAAATTTGGCGTTCTGGCAAGGGTGGCGGGTTTATTTAGTGCGCGGGGCTATAATATCGAAAGTCTCTCGGTGGCACCGACCTTAGACCCGACGACCTCAATGATTACCATCGTAACTATTGGGGACGATCGCATTATTGAGCAGATCATGAAGCAGTTGAACAAGGTGGTGGAAGTTCTCAAAGTCGTAGACCTGACCGAGACACGCTTTTTAGATCGGGAAACCGCCCTGATCAAAGTTCATACCAAGCCTGAACATCGGGATGAAGCGATTCGAATCGCTGATATCTTTCGCGCCAAAATCGTGGACTCTTCTCCCACGACTTATACCGTCGAAATTACGGGCGATGTAGATAAGGTGGAGGCCCTGATCAATTTATTGCGGCCCCTTGGGATCAAAGAACTCATTCGGACCGGTCGCATTGCAATCTCACGCGAGGCCACTCGGACGGACTCGCCGCGGCGGGAACCCGCGCTTTTAAAAACCTAGCCATCAAGCCCGTCCGGTAGCGATGGCTGGGATTTTTCCAATCGAGGCCACGACTATTTCCAAGAAATGATGAAGAAAACGGATCTCTAGCCGATATTATGTTTGTCCTGAGAGAGTGCGCAGATTCCCCAAGGAATGGAGGAGTAGTTATGACCGTTGGCGATCGTATGACCAAAAATCCCGTAACGGTATCCCCCCGGGATACCTTGGTATCCGCCCAAGAGAAGATGCGTGCGGGCGAGTTCCGCCAGATCCCCGTGGTTGATCAGGGACGGTTGGTAGGAATCCTTACCGACCGTGATATACGAAAATATGGACGACACAACATTGTGGCGAGCGTGCAGTCGGCGATGACGGAAGGCGCTATTACGGCAACACCGACGACTCCACTGGAGGAAGTGGCGCGGATTCTTCTAAACCACAAGATCGGCGGCCTACCGGTGGTAGAAAAGGAAGAGTTAGTAGGTATCATTTCCACCAGCGATATCTTACAAGCCTTCGTGGATCTCCTAACCTCGCAGAACCTGCTCGCGCGCTGAGTTAAGTCTACTCCCGTTTGACGTCGTTGCCGCGTGACATCTTGAGTATTCCTTCCCCTTCCCCGGCCTAATTCTTAGGTTGAATAATAGATCATTAACCGCTATTCTTCCTCGTGAATTCAGGGGAGGATTCCATGCAAGTCTATTATGATCGAGACGCCAATTTAGGGTCGCTCAAAGGGAAAAAAGTGGCGGTTCTTGGTTATGGAAGCCAGGGACATGCGCACGCTAATAACCTGCGCGATTCCGGCATCGACGTCGTCGTTGGTTTGAGACGAGGGAGTAATTCCTGGGCTAAAGCCGAGAACGCGGGACTAAAGGTCGCCGAGACCGCCGATGCGGCCGTAGCGGGCGACATCGTTATGATTTTGCTGCCCGATGAGCTTCAGGGAGACGCATACGAGAAAGAGATCAAACCCGGACTGAAGAACGGCAATTATTTGGCTTTTGGACACGGCTTCAATATCCACTTTAAGAGAATCGTTCCGCCGGCCGGGATCAACGTATTCATGGTCGCGCCGAAAGGGCCGGGGCATCTGGTGCGGAGCGAATTTCAAAAAGGGCGGGGAGTTCCGTGCCTACTGGCGGTGCAGCAAGATCCTTCGGGCGACACAAAGGACATCGGGCTCGCGTACGCTAGCGCTATCGGCGGCGCCCGGGCTGCCGTTATCGAGACCACTTTTAAAGACGAAACCGAAACGGACCTATTCGGCGAGCAGTCGGTTTTATGCGGTGGTTTGACAGCTTTGATTCAAGCCGGCTATGAGACATTGGTGGAGGCCGGCTATCCGCCCGAGATGGCTTATTTTGAATGTGTGCATGAGGTCAAACTGATCGTGGATCTTATCTATGAAGGTGGGCTGACCAATATGCGGTACTCCATCAGCAACACCGCGGAGTACGGCGACCTGACGCGGGGCAAAAGAGTAATAGGGCCCGAGGTAAAACTGCAGATGCAGAGCCTGCTCAAGGACATCCAGTCCGGAAAGTTTGCCGAGGAGTGGATTAACGAGTACCGTTGCGGCATGCCGCATTTCACCGAGCTGCGCAAAGAAGCAGCGAACCATCCGCTGGAGAAAGTCGGCGAAGGTCTCCGCGCGATGATGCCGTGGCTCGCGCAGAACCGGTTGGTTGATAAAAGCAAGAATTAAAGCAACACTGATTATGAAAAGGCAGATAAATCCCTATGAGGATTGCAAGGGAAGGTTATCCAATTATTTTATCCGCTGCCGTCCTATCGCTGATCGCTTTGGCTCTGGGCGGGATTGCCATCGGTTTTGTTGCGTTGTTGCTTACGCTGGCGGTGACGGCGTTCTTTCGTGATCCGGAACGAATTCCCCCCCGTGGTGAGGGGCTGATTGTTTCACCTGCCGACGGTAAAGTGGTGAGCATCGCCGAGGTAAAAGATGAATCGGGCCTCCCCGGACCGGCGACTCGAATCAGCATTTTCCTCTCGCCGCTGGACGTTCATATCAATCGCACGCCGGTAAAGGGCATGATCGAAGAGATTAAGTATCAGCGCGGACAATTTTTCGCGGCCTATAAAGAAGACGCATCCGCACGAAACGAGCAGAACGCGCTTCGCTTCGTGGACGATAAAGGAAGAAAGCTTAAAGTGGTCCAGATCGCCGGGGTATTGGCGCGGCGCATAGTTTGCCGCGTCAAAGCGGGCGACGCCTTGGCGCGGGGCGAAAAGTTTGGACTCATCATGTTTGGGTCTCGAACCGATACTTACTTTCCAAGCGGTTGCCGCATCGAGGTCGAAGAGGGACAAAGGGTCAAAGGAGGAGAGACAATTTTGGGGAGGTTTGCATGAGCGGAATCAATACCCCCGAATCGGAAAATTTCTCGCCTACCGGAAAAGTTCGACTCCTGCGTCGGCGCACGAGGCCGCGCATGGCGCTCAGGAACCGAGTGGCTGCTGAGAAGCTCAGAAAAGGGGTCTATCTGTTCCCTAGCCTGTTTACGGCAGGCAATCTGATCTGCGGCTTTTTTTCGATCATTTCCACCTTCAACGGAGACTACATTCATGCGACGTATTTCATAATCCTGGCCAATGTCCTGGATGGATTGGACGGCTATGCGGCGCGATTGACAAGATCCACCAGCCAGTTTGGTGTTGAATTTGACTCATTGGCCGATGTGGTTTCCTTTGGTGTCGCCCCAGCGGTGTTGGTTTACTTTTGGGCGCTGATTCCTTGGGGAACCTGGGGTTGGTTGGCTGCGTGTACTTACGTTGTGTGCGGGGCTCTGCGTTTGTCCCGCTTTAATGTGCAGAGCGCCGCTCCGGCCAAAGGTTATTTTGTCGGATTGCCCATACCGGCGGCGGCGGAGATGATTGCGTCGATCGTGCTGATGTATTACTTCCTCGGAGGAGAAGGCTCTCCGAGCAAGCATGTAACCCTCTTGTTGGTCATTTATGGGTTAGCTGGCTTGATGGTGAGCGGTTTTCATTATTTTAGCTTGAAGAATTCGGATTTACGCAAGCGGCATCCGTTTTGGATGTTAGTTTCAGCCTTCATTTTGATCACCTTGATTATCGCTGAGCCGCAAATTATGTTCTTTACCATATTCCTGTTATATACGTTATCGGGACCTCTCTTATGGTGTTTGACGACGGGCAAACGCCGGCGGGAGAAGAGAGGGGAGATGGCTGAAGTCAATCCATAGCTCGCCATCTCGCAACGCAAAGAAACTCCCGTCGGCATTGCCGCGGGAGTTTTTGTTTTTAAAGCTATTGATTAGCAGTGGAGGAAACCCATGGCAGAGACAATGACAGATAACAATGTCGTGAGAATTTTTGATACCACGCTTCGGGATGGCGAACAGTCTCCGGGAGCAAGCATGACAGGTGAGCAGAAGGTTATTATTGCCAGGCAACTCGAGAAGCTCGGCGTCGATGTCATCGAAGCGGGTTTCGCGGCATCGTCGGAGGGCGATTTCGACTCCGTGGTGCGCGTTTGTAAGGAAGTGAAGCGACCCCGGGTTCTCAGTCTGGCACGATCCCAAGAGGGAGATATCACCCGTGCCCTCAAGGCAGTCGAGCAGGCGAAAAATCCCGGCATCCATGTTTTCATCGCTACTTCCGATATCCATCTAAAACACAAACTGAGAATGTCGCGGGAGCAGGTCTTGGAAGCGGCTATAAAGGCCGTCAGTTTCGCCAAAAAACACATCGACTATATCGAGTTTTCGGCGGAGGACGCATCGCGAAGCGACCCGGACTTTCTGATTCAGGTCTTCAGGGAAGTGATTCGAGCTGGCGCCAAAACAATTAACGTGCCGGATACGACGGGTTACGCGATCCCGTCGGAGTTCGGCGCCCTGATGAGTAACTTGATTGAACGGACGGCGGGAGCGGACCGGGTAATTTGGAGCGCCCACTGTCACAACGACCTGGGGCTCGCGGTAGCGAATTCCTTGGCTGCGGTTCACAACGGGGCGAGACAGATCGAATGCACGATCAACGGCATCGGCGAACGGGCAGGGAATACCTCTTTGGAAGAAGTCGTCATGGCTCTGCGGACGAGGAAAAACTATCTCGATCTGGACACCCATATTACGACGGAGCAGATCTATCCGACCTCGCGCCTGGTGTCGCAAGTTACGGGCATTCCGATTGCCATCAATAAGCCGATTGTCGGGGATAATGCGTTCGCCCATGAAGCCGGCATTCACCAAGACGGCGTGCTCAAGCATAAGCAGACCTATGAAATCATGACGCCGGAGTCGGTCGGCATTACCGGAAACCGGCTGGTCATGGGCAAGCACTCGGGACGCCATGCCTTCGATGAGCGGCTGAAATACTTGGGCTTCAACCTGAGCAAAGAAGACATGAATCGGGCGTTCGTGCGTTTCAAAGAATTGGCCGACAAGAAAAAGAACGTTTACGATGAGGATATCGAAGCGATCATCGCCGAAGAGATTCTCAGGGTTCCGGGGCAACCGGACCGGTACGAACTGTTGTATCTGAACGTCAATTCAAGCTCGGACGGCATTCCGGCTGCGACCGTGAAGATGCGCGTGAACGGCCAGGAACAAATGGATTACGCTTCGGGTGATGGAGCCGTGGACGCC
>Ga0099830_10001547_pt1 | contig 11692 bp, 12 predicted proteins | sample CZO8metaG_4_FD_79337 | JGI IMG/M metagenome (GOLD analysis project Ga0099830, IMG submission 79337) | Vadose zone soil microbial communities from the Eel River Critical Zone Observatory, Northern California, USA - CZOApr15con2H3.8 metaG | ecosystem: Environmental > Terrestrial > Soil > Vadose...
AACACGGGCGCGCGCGGGTGGGCGTGAACGTTAGAGGACCGCTCTTGGAGAGATCGTCATCCATACTTGATCGGTTCATTAGTGCGATTGTCGGACTGCTTATTGGCGGATTACTGGGGATGCTTGTTTTGTATTTCCTCATGGTTTTAGTCGGCTCGGATTTCGGATTAGACAATGTTCGTCCTGGTGCCGCATTTGGTGCAGCCGTGGGTCTTTTTCTAGGCTGGTGGTTCCCCCACCGCTGGTCTTTACTGGACTTCGTGAATTAAGATCATGCGTATTAGTGGGCCAAACGCAAAGTGATTTGGTATTGTCCTCTAACCGGAGCGCTTGAGCGCATCAGCCAGCAGTTTGTAGCAAGGGAACTGACATTGAAACGTGAACCTAAGTTGTCAATGCGCCGACGGTGCTTTTACTTCGCCTGGCGCTCAGCCGAAACGATAAGCGGACCGCTCGCGACGCCGGTAATGAAACAGAAGTGGTGATACAAAGGTACGCAGCAGGATTGAAACGCACGGGTTCAGTGGTAGAGTCGCTCGCTTGGGCAAGGCCCATCCGCTTATCGGGGCGCGGGATGGAGACTCCCGCCGCTAGGTGTTCATGTTTACACCGGAACAAATAGCACTTCATCGACATTGGTGTCGCGCAGACGCGATCAAATATGTCCTGTTTGAAGGGCGCCCTCCGGAGAAAGAGGTGCCGAAGGAGTTACGTGAGCTAGCGGAGTTTCACTCGCGGTTACTCCGACTGGAAGTATTCTACGGATTAATATTTGTGGTAGTTGAAGGGTACAAAGAACTCGGCTTCAAGTACGAAAAAGTAGATGTCTTGTTGGAACAGGCGGAATATGTAGAACGCTTAAGACGGTTCCGCAACGCGGTGTTCCACTATCAAAAAGATCCACTTAATTTCAAATTGCTCGATTTTCTCAACGCTAAAGACAGTGAAACATGGATAAAAAATCTTTACCGGGCATTTGAGCAGTTCTTTCTTGATACGCTACCTATCAAAGAACAATTAGCTCAGATGGGTTGGAATGACACCTAACCTCGTGCTTGAGGCGGACGCGGTGAGACATCGGCGGCCTTCGGGTTCTGTTCGTGCCCCGCGCCCCTCAACACGGCGTTAGATAGTGAGAACATACACCAATGGTGAGATGCGTTTGCGGATTGCAACTTGCCGAAACAGAGAATCTTCCTGAGCACGAACGAACGCCTTGCCCAAAGTGCGGCTCGATAGGCCGCTCGTTGGTTAGAGTGCACACAGACACAGTTGAGGTTGATGATCGACACCGAATGAAACTCAAAGGTGGTGAGCGGACTTCCTCAGGCCGGATTGGGAGAGAGCTCGTCCAAGGTCATGACTACCACAAGAAATCCGGCGTCTGGAATTACCTGTATCGTCTCATTGACAGAATGAATGACTGGTACCATGAGAGGATCACTGACTTGAAAACAGGGAAAACCATTCATGAGCGTCAGGAGCCGCTGAGTAAGCACACTGGGCACGGCTCGGCAAAAAAGTGAAAGCGTATCTAACTCGCGGTTCGAGGCGAACGCGGCAAACGACGCCGCGCCGCTCAACCGCACGATAAGCGGACCGGTCGCGACGCCTGCATCTGAAAGTGCAGAGATGATACGGACCGCTAGAGATCTAACGAAAAGTCTTGGGTCGGTGATGAGGTCGCTCGCTTGGGCTTCGCCCATCCGCTTATCGGGGCGCGGGATGGAGACTCCCGCCGCGTTAGGTTTCAAGGTTGTTACCTTGACTCATGTGGTGGTATGAAGTATCGTCATACCTGGAGGTGAGCTATGGCAAGGTCCAAAGTTGCAATATCTTTAGATGAGTCCACTCTTAATCGTCTCGACAAATTGGTTCAGAAACAAGTCTTTCCAAACCGCAGTCAGGCCATTGAGGAAGCGGTTGCGGAGAAACTCGCGCGCCTTGAGAAAAGTCGCCTAGCCCAAGAGTGCGCCAAACTTGATCCGGCATTTGAGAAGGCGCTTGCGGAAGAGGGTCTTTCCGAGGATCTAGCGGAATGGCCCGAATACTAAGGGGTGAGATCCGCTGGGCTGACCTCAATCCGGTACGGGGGCGAGAACAAGCAGGACAACGTCCGGTTTTGATTCTGAGCCAAGATGTTTTCAATGAACGTTCCGGAACTGTGATTGCTGTTGCTCTCACGAGTCAGCCTCAACGCGCTGGCTTTCCTTTGACGCTTGAACTTCATGCCAAAGGGCTCCCGAAAAAATCGTGGGTGAAAATCAGCCAGATTCGTACGCTTGCCGTTGAAAGGATTGGGAAGATTATTGGAAGGGCATCTCCGGAAGAAGTTGCTCAAGTTGTTGAGGGATTGAACGAGATTATCGGAACCTAACTTGTCACTTCAGACCGATCGCTAAAAGCGCCAGCTGAGCTTGACGTTAGCCCAAACGCTGCTTTGATGCTACAATATTTTAGTATTGGAGGTCCTAAGGAATGACCAAGATCGAAAAGGTAGAACAGGATGTCCGAAAGCTTAACCGGGACGAGCTGTTGGCTTTTCGTAGGTGGTTCCGTGAGTACGATTCTGACAAGTGGGATCGCCAGATTGAGGAAGACGTCCGAGCCGGCAAACTTGACAAGCTAGGGAAAGAAGCCTTGGCGGCACATCGTGCGGGGAAGAGCAAGGAGCTTTGAGGCACTTCTGCTAGCTTTTAGGCCTGCTATCGCGCTCTACCCGAACCGATTCAAGAACTTGCGGACAAGAACTTCGAGCTTCTCAAGGCAAACCCTTCTCATCGGTAGTTACGCTTCAAGAAAGTTGGAAAGTACCGTGCCGTCCGAGTTGGCCTGCACTACCGAGCGTTGACTACCGAGGCGGGCGAAGATTTATTGTGGTTTTGGATCGGGACTCATTCTGAGTACGATAAGCTTGTGGGCTAGAGGCACGGATACTTCTCACCCCTCCTCCACCTCTTCATACCTGAACTCTTCGCGCTCGGAGAGGTCCTCGAAGCGGGTAATTTCATTGATGAAGGTCAATCGAACGGTATCGATCGGCCCGTTTCGCTGTTTGGCTACGATGATCTCCGCAATCCCCTTGTCGGGAGATTTCTGGTTATAGACTTCATCCCGATAGATAAAGCCGATCACGTCGGCGTCCTGCTCGATAGCGCCGGATTCTCTCAAGTCCGCCATCATCGGCCGCTTGTCCCCGCGGTCTTCCACGCGGCGATTGAGCTGCGAGATGGCCACGACCGGCACGCTCAGCTCTTTGGCCAGGGCTTTCAAGGAGCGGGAGATTTCCGAGATCTCCTGTTCTCTGTTAGCCGCATTCCCCATGCCCCGCATCAACTGGAGATAATCGACCATCACGAGGCCAACCTTCTTTTCTCTGTCCTTGACCAAGCGGCGGGCCTTGGCCCGAAGTTCAAGAACCGATATTGCGGGCGTGTCATCAATATAGATAGGGGCCTCATGCAGCCGGGCCGCCGCGTTAGCCAGTTTGGGAAAGTCACGCTCGCCCAAATATCCGGCCCGGACTTTGGAGTTGTCCACCCTTGCCTCGGAACACAACATCCTGAGCACCAACTGCTCCTTGGCCATCTCCAAGGAAAAAACCGCAACGCCCACACCGGCAAAGGCCGCATAGCTTGCGATATTGAGGCAAAAAGCGGTCTTGCCCATGCTGGGCCTTCCGGCGATGACGATGAGCTCCGCGGGCTGGAAACCGGCGGTCAGCTTATCCAAATCCTTGAATCCTGTCGGGACCCCGGTCACCATCTCCTTTCGCTCATAGAGTCTCTCGACGGTCTTGAGGGAGTCCTTGATCATGTCGCCGATGGCGACAAAGGAGGCCTTAACCTTCTTTTCGGAGATGTCGAAGATGACTTTCTCCGCTGCGTCCAAAAACTCATCCACATTGCCTTGCTCTTCGAATCCTCGGGTGGCGATCTGCGTGGCGGCGTTGATGAGATGCCTCAAGATCGCCTTTTCCCTCACGATGCGGGCGTAGTGAGCGATGTTGGCAGCGGTGGGAACTAAATTGGCAAGCGAGGCGAGGTAAGCCGACCCTCCCACCGCATCCAGTTCGCCCTTGGCCTTGATAAAATCGCTCAACGTGATGAGATCGACCGGCTCGCTGCGATCCGACAGCTCAAACATAGCCCGAAAAATCTTGCGGTGAGATTCCCGATAGAAATCCTCGGACGTCAAGAGCTCGAGGGCCCGATTGATGGCGTCGTTGTCCAGCAAGATCGCGCCCAGCACACAGGATTCGGCCTCCAGGTTTTGCGGCGGGACCTTGCGCAGATTGTCGTCTAGACCTGCCATGCTTTGAATCGAGAGTTCACAAGGGAGATGAAATGAGTCGAGTCCACTTTAAAGTTTAATTTAAAAAAAGCAAGGAAAATTTTTTTCATTTAGAAAATCATTTGAAGTTTTTTGGATCAACGCCCTAATAAAAGCATTCGCAAGATGGGTGAACGAGCTTAAAGGAGCGATCCTATGCGCAGGAAACTGAGAGGCAGCCAAAATCTTAGAGAATTTGTAATCTCTATGCTTGTTGCAAGCACCTTGCTACTCTGTTGGCGATCCTTGCCGGCACAGGAGCTGGGGTTGCACGGAATCTATAACGCCGTCAGTGCAAACCAGAGAAGTTTTTCCTCAAGCCCCCCTGATGACCGCTGCAGAAATCAAAGCCGTGCTCGATGTGGCGAAGAATCCCAAGGCCAAGCAGATGCGGCCCGAAGAATTTTTCGACAACTCGTTTGTCCAAAGGATACAAAGCTCAGGGTTCATCGACTCCCTGTACGGGAAGCGGTAGGACTGCTTTCTGGAAACTGTCGCCGGAGCGAATCTATCGGGCCGGGCCGCTTAACTCGCGGGCCAAAAAGTCAACAACGAGCGGCCATGTGAGCTCGGCGATGTGCGGCTGATAACCCGGGGTGCCGGGATCGACGAAGCCATGGCCCCCAAAGGGAAAGAAATGCCATTCCAGTTTTTGGCCGTTGGCTTGAAAGGCCTCCCACATACGCTCCTGAACGGGAATCGTAGTCACCCAGTCGTGGGCGCCGTAGAGAACAATCGAAGGGCACTGAATCAAACGAGCCGCCTCCCAGGGAGGGCGGGGTCTCAGTTGGGTCACGGGTTCAGCGCGAACGGTCGGGTAGTAACCCACGAAAGCGCGCACCGCGGGTGTCGCGGCTACAAAATGAATGCCAATCCGACCCCCCATACAGTAGCCAACCACTGCCACGCGTGAGGGATCCGCATCCGGCCGTGAGAGCAAATAGCGCCACCCTTCATCAATGAAGCGGACAAAATCGGCGTCAGAGGTCCTAGCCTGGATCTCTCTTCCTGTGTGGATATGCGTCGCCGCCGGGAAACCAAGCAGCGCATAAATGTTGGGAACAACCGTGGTGTAGCCGAGCTTGGCGAACTTCAGGGCCTCGATCTTAATGTAATCGGTAACGCCGGTATTCTGGTGGACGAGCAGCAAGGCGGGTCCGCGTTCGGACCGTTCCGGAAAGGCCAAATATCCGGGCAGGGAATCCTGTTCGACGGTCAGAGAACGCTCAACTACATTCACCTGTCCAATCCTCTCGACAGACTATTCGTAGAAAGCTCGGAGCCGAGTACAACGGAGCCGGTCCGTCCTCGGATGGCTTGACGCTTCGACCCACCCAAATAGCGTTTTGACTGAAGTAGCCGGCCCTGGCCAATTCGAGCGGCTCTGACGGGGAGGTCAGCAACGCGCTCCGATCCGTGGTCGAACAATGAGCTTTTTATGTTGTAGCTGAGTGACCGCTTCTGCGCAAGTACCGGTGCACAAACAAGTTGTAGAATGAAGATATCGTGTGCTCTTCGATGTCGGGTTGACCCTGTGGGGTTTCGAACTCCAAGGTGAGCCTCGTCCCGCGCCTGCACAGCTTACGCAAGCGCTTGGGCTTGCCATCGACATAGGCGCCAACCGTGCGCAAGAGCTGGGACAGGTTATAAAAATCGGGCATCCCATTTGGATCGCGACGCTGCGCCTGGCCCTCCTCTTCCAATCGCGCCACATCGGCCGAGGTGTAACGGAATTCGAGAAACTTAGCGTCTTCGCCGTGCGCCTTCCCAAGCAGCGCCTGAAGAAGACTCAACTTTTGCCGAGGTGACCCTACTCTTCCCCGCACGAAAAAAGAATTGTCGTAGTTCTCCAAGTCAAAATCCTCAAGACGCCACAGATCTATCGCCTGGCCTATCGTGCGCAGTGTGTCGGCATAGGTGGTTGGAGAACTCATCAGGTTTTACCATAGCTCAAAAAGAGTGATCACTACAACAGAGAAAATCCGCCAAGGAGACGAGAGCTTCTGCCGAGCTGGATAGACTACCCAGATTCTACGCCTGCGGTCGTACAGTCCCGATTGCGGTACGAAGAGATTCGGTGTCGCTGAGATCATTCAATATGATGCGGGCACCGGCCTGCTCCAGAGCGGATCGTCCATAGGGACCCGTGGTCACACCGATAAATTCGCAGCCCGTCGCTAGGGCTGCCTGCGCATCTCTGGGAGTGTCGCCGATCAGAATCGTGACCTTAGGCTCCCGGCCGAAAAGCCGAGCGAAGCGGAGACGGGCCGCAGGAGGCAGGGCCGTCCTCAATTCCCCATCCTCGGAGAAAGCGCCGCATGCGAACTGGCCAAATTCCAAACCGGCGGACTCCAGCTTGATCCTCGCTGTCGCTTGGGTTGAGCCGGTGAGCAGTCCAACCTCGCAGCCAGGCATGGAACGGGCGGCCTGGACAGCAAGGCAAGCTCCCGGAATCTGACGGGCCGGTTGATGTCCCAACTCCAACGCCAGGTTGCGCGCATAGATCTCGAAGGCGAGAGCCCGGCGCCGGTCAAAATCCTCACATTGGAAATTGAGCCTCCGGACGACCTTCGTCAGAATCGCCGAATCCGTAAGGCCGGAAACCTCCTCGGGAGCAAAGATGGGACAGGAAACACCGAACACTTCTTGAAAAGCAGCGGAGAAACACTTTCCCGCGGCCACGCCGCAATCCACCAGCGTGCCGTCGATGTCGAACAAAACCAGCGTATGTGGAGTTTTTTCCAAGAAAAGTTTTGAGTTTTAAATTTTGAGTTTTAAGTTGAAACTCATAACTCAGCACTCAAAACTCACAACTGTTATTGTTCCAGGCGTGTTGCCATCCCGCCGAGTTGTTCCTTCAGACGGTCAGGGAGCCGAGCACCAAACCGGCCGAAGAATTTTTCGATAACCGGAACCTCGGGCTTCCACGGCCCAGGGTCGGCCTTCAGCAGCTCTCTAACGTCTTCGCCCTGCACCCTAAGACCCTTGAGATCGAGGTCGTCATCATTAGGCAAGAAACCGATGGGGGTTTTTCTCGCCCCGACCGAGCCTTCGAGGCGTTCGCACATCCACTTCAGCACGCGGCTGTTATCCCCAAACCCGGGCCACAACCATTTTCCCTCCGGGCTCTTGCGGAACCAGTCGACGTAGAAAATTCGCGGCGCTTTTGCGGCCAGTCGATCCCCCATCTTAAACCAGTGCTGAAAATAGTCCGCCATGTTATAACCGCAGAACGGCATCATGGCGAACGGATCCCGCCGCAGCACGCCAACCTTGCCGATAATGGCGGCTGTCGTTTCGGAGGCAGCCGTTGCTCCGAGAAAGACTCCGTGGTCCCAGTTAAATGACTCGGTCACCAACGGGACCAGGTTGGACCTGCGGCCGCCGAAGATAAAGATGTCGATGGGGACTCCCTCCGGTTTTTCCCAGTCGCTGCAGATGGCCGGACACTGAACCGCGGGAGTTGTAAAGCGCGCATTCGGGTGGGCCGCTAGTTCCTTACTCTCCGGAGTCCAGTCGCGCCCCTTCCAGTCGATCAGATGCTTCGGCGGAGCGCCGCTCATCCCCTCCCACCAAACATCCCCGTCGTCGGTCAGGGCGCAGTTGGTGAATATCACGTTCTCCTTCAGCGACTCCATCGCCATCGGATTAGACTGATGTGAAGTGCCTGGAGCCACGCCGAAAAAGCCCGTCTCCGGATTGATGGCCCTGAGGCGACCGTCAGGGCCGATTTTCATCCAACAGATATCTTCGCCGACCGTCTCACATTTCCACCCCGGGATGGTCGGCACGAGCATCGCCAGATTGGTCTTGCCGCAGGCGGAAGGAAAAGCGCCGGCGACATGATATTGTTTCCCTCGGGGGTTGGTGAGCCGCATGATGAGCATATGCTCCGCCAGCCAACCTTCACGCCGCGCCATCGCTGACGCGATGCGTAATGCCAAGCATTTCTTTCCCAGCAGGGCGTTGCCGCCGTAGCCGGAGCCAAAAGACCAGATCAGATTTTCTTGTGGAAAATGGCTGATGTACTTTTTGTCCATCGGCGCGCAGGGCCACGAAGAGTCCTTTTGCCCTTTTGCTAAAGGGGCGCCGCTAGAGTGCAGACAAGGGATAAAGTCGCCATCGGAACCTAGCGCTTCGATCACTCTGGCGCCGACGCGCGTCATGATGTGCATGTTGCAAACGACATAAGGACTGTCCGTGATCTCCACGCCAATCTTCGCTATCGGCGACCCGATAGGCCCCATGGAAAAGGGGATGACGTACATGGTGCGGCCCTGCATGGAACCGTCGTATAGGCGCGTCATCGTCTGTTTGAGCTCATCAGGGTCGATCCAATTATTGGTGGGGCCCGCCTCATCTTTGCTTGGAGCGGCGACGTAAGTGCGCTCTTCAGTCCTCGCCACATCGCTCGCATCCGAACGGAACAGAAAACAGTCGGGACGCTTCTTCAGAGAAATACCGACGCCGCCCACGACCATTTGAGCCATCAACCGGTCATATTCCTGCTTACTCCCGTCGCACCAATAGATCGCGTCGGGTTTGCACAGGCTCGCCACTTCGCGAACCCAGTTGTTCAAGTTCTTGTTCTTCACTTCATAGCCCATAGAGATCACTTCCTTGTGTAAACTCGGCCTGCCTCGGCAATATCTTAAGCCCCGAAAGTTATGAAAATTTAACTATTTCGACTTCTTCTGTTAATGTCCTCGGAGAAAAGACCTAAGGAAATGAATATGCTAAATGCCTTCAGAAATCAATCCTAGACAGAACCTTCAGACTCCTTCGGCGGGCTCAGAATCCGCGAGGCTTCGTCCAATCCTTTGTGGCTTCCTAGTAGCACCAGCACATCACCAGTCGCAAGGGAAAAGTCCGGCCCCGGGTTATAGGTGGATTGTCCCCCGCGCACAATCGCAATCACGGTGACTCCGGTTCGTGAACGAAGTTCGATCTCGTCAAGACTCCTTCCAATGGCCGGGGAGTTCTCGGTAAGCAGGAAGATGTCGGTCGTTGTTCCCTCCAAGAACTGGCTCAGCTCATCCAACCGCTTTCCCTGAAGGTGGAGTCCCCTCAGCGTCCCATAGTGCTCCTTCCGAATCAGATCGACCTGGAGGCTAATCACGTTGCGCGGAACATGATACTGTTGCAGAACGCGGGCAAAAATCTCTACGGATGTCTCAAACTCTTCCGGAATCACCTGATTCGCGCCCAAACGATAGAGGCGTTCGATCTCCGCCACATAGCGAGTGCGCACGACGATATAGAGTTCAGGTTTGAGCCGGCGCGCCTGCGACACGATGCGCGCGGTGGCAACTGGATCCGAAACGGCGACGACAAGAACACGAGCCTGGCCGATGCCCATCCTGTGCAAGACCTCCGGTCGAGTTCCATCGCCAAAATGAATGGCCTCCCCCTCGTCGCTTGCTGATCGCACTAAAGATGGATCCATATCTAAGATCCTATAAGGTATTCCGACCTCCTTAAGTACCCGTGTGAGGTTCTGCCCATTCAGTCCATAGCCTACGACAATCACATGCCCTGCGATTTGATCCTCTGTCTCTCCGCTCCCCACAGGCGATGGCTCCATGGCCCCTTTGAAGACGGTGTCCAGACCGAAGCCCAAACCGTGGACCGATTGAATGAGAAACGGCGTGGCGATCATGCTAAGGATCGAGGCGGCCAGAAAAGTTTGTTCTCCAGCCGCGGTCAACAGCCCGTAACCCTGTCCCGCCCTGGCAAGGATGAACGAGAATTCTCCGATCTGGGCCAAGCTTAAGGCCAACACCACGCCGAGCCTGGGGGAGCAATAGAGCCACCAAAAGAGCGCGAAGAGGACAGCGCCTTTGACACTGACAATCAGCATGAGACGAAGCAATGGCGTGAAGACATCCCGCATCAGAAACTCCAGGTTGAGCAGCATGCCGATGGAAATGAAGAAGATACCGCTAAAGCAGTCGCGCAGCGGCAGGATGTCCGCCACGATCTGGTGGCTGAATTCCGATTCGGAGATCACCAGCCCCGCGATGAAGGCGCCCAGGGCCAGAGAAAGGCCCGACTCTAAGGTCAACCAGGCGGTTCCCAGGCAAACAAACACGACGAAGAGGGTAAATGCCTCCCGGTTCCGCAAAAGGGCGACTTGGCGCAAGAACCACGGCAAGACGGCTTTTGCAGTCACCATGATGATCAGGATCACCAGAACAGCTTTGATCAGAGTCCATCCGATGAGGAAAAAAGAAACTCCGCTCGTCTGTCCCAGGACCGGAAGCAAAAGCATCATCGGCACGAGACAGAGGTCCTGGAAAAGCAGAATTCCGGTCGCCAGCCGGCCATGAAGGGCATTCATTTCTTGCCTATCGTTGTAAATCTTAAGGACGATAGCAGTACTGCTCAAAGAGACCAGAAAACCGTAAAAAATACCCACCTGGGGGGCGTATCCGAGAAAAAGGAAAACCGCTAAAACTACCAAAACCGTTAGAAGAACCTGCAGGGTCCCGGCCCAAATCAGATGGCGGCCGATCGGACGAAGTTCCGCCAGCGAGAATTCGAGACCGATAGTAAAAAGCAGCAGGACTAAGCCGATCTCCGCCAATGTCTCCACCTGCGCCAGGTCGCGGATCAATCCAAATCCGTGTGGACCCACAATGACCCCAGCCAGGAGAAAACCGACTATGGAGGGCAAGCGCAATTTCTGAAACAGAAAGACAATGGAGACGACAGCGGTGAGAACGATGACAAGCTCTCTTAGAATGCTGATGTCAGACATAAAGCAATCAAGGGTCAGCGATCAGCAAAAAAACCGCGAGCTAGAAACTGAAGACTGAAAGCTAATAGCTTTTAAGAAGTTATTTGGTCTTATGATGCTCTGCCGTGACGACCGTGTGGATCCCGCCGCGCACGTTAAAATCCCCGACCACCGTCATGCTCCTCGGATGACAGGCTGCGACCAAGGCGTCCAGAATGCGATTGATGATGTCCTCGTGGAAGGCGCCCTCTTCTCGGAAAGACCAAAGGTAGAGCTTCAGGGATTTAAGCTCGATGCAGAGTTGATCCGGAACATAGCGAATCCGGATCGTCGCAAAGTCCGGCTGGCCGGTGCGCGGGCAAACGCAGGTAAACTCGGGACACTCCATGCTGATCTCGTAGTCCCTCTCAGATCGGGGATTGGGAAAGGTTTCAAGCTGTTTGCTTGGGTTGGTTGGCATACTCTTATTCTAACCGAGCAAGGGGTAATTTCAAAATGACCTGGAAACGACAAGCGCGACAAGGAGCCTCGACCTATGTTGACTCCCTCGGTCGCCTGAGTTTATATACCTCGCATCCCTGAGTTTCCGATGCTTGAAGAGCAATCCATGACAGATACCTC
>Ga0099830_10001549_pt1 | contig 11680 bp, 9 predicted proteins | sample CZO8metaG_4_FD_79337 | JGI IMG/M metagenome (GOLD analysis project Ga0099830, IMG submission 79337) | Vadose zone soil microbial communities from the Eel River Critical Zone Observatory, Northern California, USA - CZOApr15con2H3.8 metaG | ecosystem: Environmental > Terrestrial > Soil > Vadose...
ATCGTGAGTCATGAGACTGCCAACAGCAACGGCAATGTCCCTCCTCACCTCCTCTCTGCCCCCGCCCCTACGCGATGATGTCCCTTGCCTACCTTCACCATTCCCCGAATGCGGCTGTGGTTTCACCAATATACCTACCCCTGAGAGGATGCATGCCGTCCTTCCCGCCTTCAAGGCAGGCTGATGCGCCACTCCTGGGAATGGGAGTGTTCGTGAGGGTCAGCCAGTTCGTCAGTTGGAGGCCGCTACGCGATCTTGCCGAGCCTGGTTGTGAGCAAGGAGGCGTTGAGGGCACGCACCCAAGGCCTCGCATGGGCATTGATGAGCAGGTAGGTCAACGTATTGAGATTGCGCACCGAGTGGATGTTACGCACCTTAGGCCGTTTGATGCTTTGGGCTTCGCTCTGGCTGTATGGATTACCCCACCATCACGAGTTTCCTGCTCCTGATGCCACCGCCTTCTCCTTCTCTCATGCGGACTTTCCTGCTGGCTTATGCCCACAGATGACCCTGGATCAGCGTGGGTTGCGTTTGCAAGTATCGCCGGTATTCCGAAAAGCCTCGTTAATGGCTTGATGTGGTTCCAGGTCGCACATGGGCATACCAGAATAGGAAGTTTACAAAGCTGGTGTCACCCGCAGTGCTGGTTGTGGAACGGGCGCATCTTTGTGGAAGAAGCATGGCTGTTCATTTTCTATTGGCTCGATGTTCCAGGAGTTGATCAGTGTTCGCAGGGCTTCGACGCGTTTGATTGTATCGTCGCACCACTGCTTGTCTTTCCCCTGCCAGTACGGATATTTGAGTTGCGGATCTGTAGACACACTGAGTTGCTGTTCCAATCTATGTTCGAAATCCGGGCTGTTGAGAACCGTTTTCATACCGACAATATTTTTTTCCAGTTGAGCCATCAGTACCAGGAAACGTACCCAGACGTGATGATCGAAATTGAACTCGCCCGGTTTGCACAATATCTCACCTGCCGTGTGGCCCTTTTTCACAACTCTATCGATGACCGACTTGGGCATGGTCAGGTTCAGTCCGCCCTCAGTATCGTCCAGGCGGACCTGTACGACGCGTTCGCGATAGCTTGGCAGATTTGCCTGCATCGTATCACGATAATTCTGGGCTGTGCCGAAGATGGCGAGCGCAAAGTCAAGGAGCCCATTGACCTGGCTCCATTCTGGGTCCTGCGCCTCTTCAGGCTTTGGAAGATAGACGGTACCTTTTCCTTGAAGCGTGGCTTGAGTAGCAGCAGATGGCAGCCCCTCGGCGCATTCTTGAAGAGCACTGGTCGCGTGAGACAGCGAAGCGAGGTAAATGCCAAAAGTGGGGCGCGAAGGGAGCCATGCATCGAAGAATTGGATGGGGAAGTTGCTACAAATGCCGCCATCGCTGAACCAGTTCAGTTGTATAGCCTCTGCCGCGAGACGTGGTGGGTCCTGGTTCCCGGAGCTTATGTAGGCTTTATACTCCGAGGTGCCGATGGTATAGAGAGGCACAGCGCTCAATAAGAGGGGGAAACTGAGACTCATGCGCGTGCAGACGATGACTGGCAACTTTTCCGCGTTCGGGAGATAATAGTATCCGTCGTCGCCAGACAGTTCAGGTAATTTCTCGCACGGGATTAAAGGCTTCCTCTCTGGAATGGGATCGTGTGGATCAGGCTGATTGTCGATCATGTGCTGCACAACGTCCTTCGGGAAGAGTTTGAGCATTTCACTTTTCTTGAATAGAAAGTTGTGCAGACCTTGTGGCATGATATAGGGGAGGTTGTGGCTCAGATTCGACGTGACCATCTTGAGTTCGATCTGTTTTGAGCTCAGCTGCTCGAAGGTGAGCGGGCGGTGGATATCCACGCCAGCCATTTCTTGGAATTTGGTATAGAGCCAATCGGTCAGATTGGGTATCTTGAGAGTGGCACTATCACTGTGCCCGGTGCAGATTCCGTAGAAGTTTTTTGGCAGGTACGCGACGGATGACATTATCCCACCTATATGCCAGGCGAGCCAGGCACCTAGTAGGGCCAGTATGATGAGAAAGAGTTCGAGTATCCAGATGCCTTGCGAGGCACTCGTCGGCGCAAACAGGTAGACAACGGCAAATATCGCCAGTGGAGGGAGCACAGACAGGATTATCCCCACAACCATAGCGATAACGACACCGAGCGAAAGGGGTGGGTAGTGTACGAACCAGCTTCCCAGTAGCCGAGAGGCCAACCCTATCAACTTCAATAGGTTTTGAAAGGCACTCGCTGGCTTTGACGCCTGTGTCTTGTTCGTGGGCTGCGCATTACTTTGTGCTGTCGAAGGCTCTTGAGAGGGAGGGGGAGGGGGAAGGAGGACATGCAACAGATCCAGGAGTGGCTTTGTTTGCGGAACGGCCTGGAAAAGATTGGAGAGATCACTGTCCTTTCCGAGCCATTCCCTCACATGCGTATCAAGGTACTCGAAGCCACCTTTGTCGCGGTTGAACTCAGCTGCCGCGATGCCAGCAGCAGCAATTGCCCCTGCTGAGGTTCCTCCGATGTTGCGAAATGTGTATTTACTTTTGAGCTCAAGCGCCGCGGGCGGGTAGACAATGCCACTGGTAATACCACCCTCCATCACGAGATCACAAGGCAATAAAGGCACCGCTTGTTGAGATACGTCCGGTTGTACAGGTGATACCGACATGATTGCTTCTCCTTTTGGCAGGGCGTCACGAGCTTTTACTTCTCAAGACGAACAATTGATGATTACTCTCTTCTAAAGAAGTAGACGCTCAGCATGAGTTATTTTTGCAGGTGAAATTATTCAGCAGAATGGTTTTCCTTTCGAGATGACGCAGGCTTTCTTCTAGCGCATTGCCTCACCAAAAATCTTTCTTTTTTCGCTGAGCCGCGCATCAACCAGATTGCCATCTTGCCATCTTGCCTGTTTCTGGCTATACTATGACTAGTATAGTTAGTTTAGTCATCTGGTCACTCAGTCACAGCAAGCACGAGCAGAGCGAGGACATATATGGCAAGCATCCACCATCCTGCCCGTCGGGCACCAACCCGTAACGCGCAGCCCGGCCAGCCTCCTGAACGCCAGTCAGCGTCTGACGAGCGAAAGCTTCGCGAGGAGCGCCTGCTGGACGCCGCCACCACGCTGCTGGTGCGCTGGGGCTATCGCAAGACCACGATTGATGACGTGGCTCGCGAGGCAGGCGTGGGCAAGGGCACCATCTATCTGCACTGGAAGGACAAAAACGACCTGTTTCGCGCAGCCATCTGGCGCGAACAACAACGCTATAGCGAAGAGCTCCAGCGGCGTATCGCTGCCGATCCAGAGGGTGGGTTGCTGCATCGCGTCACCACCCACGGCATGCTCGCCGCCCTGTCCAATCCGCTCATGGCCGCCATCATCAGGGGCAAGTCAGACATCTTCAACGGGTTTCTCGGAGCCTATGATCCAGGCTTTCTCAATCAGCTCGTAGGCGATGCCGATGCCTATTTTGTCCAGCTTCAACATGCCGGGCTGATCCGCGCAGATATTCCGGCTTCCATCATCACCTATTTGCTGACCGCTTTGAAGGTTGGCATGATCAACTCGCCTGATATCATTAGCCAGGAGCATCTGCCATCCATGGAGCAGCTGACCGAGGCGCTCAGCGACCTGATACGTCGCTGGCTGGAACCGGAGCAACTCCCCAGCAAGAGCGATGCAGGCAAACAGCTCTTTACCGAGTATATGGATAAAGTCAAGGAACCCGAATAATGGCCTGAAAAAGAGGAGGAAGGTTATCATGACAGCGATCATCGAAGTAGAGGGTCTGACCAAGAGCTACGGCAGCAAGCGCGGCATTACCAATGTCTCCTTCCGTGTGGAAGAGGGCGAGGTGTTTGGCTTCCTTGGCCCCAACGGCGCGGGCAAAACCACCACGATTCGCCTGCTGATGGCGCTGCTGCGCGCCGACGCGGGCACGGCGCGCATTGCCGGACTGGACTGCTGGCAGCAATCGGTGGAGATCAAGCGGCTGACCGGCTATCTGCCAGGCGAGCTTTCGCTCGACCCCGGCCTGACCGGAGGGCAGATTCTGGAATATTTCGGTCACCTGCGCGGCGGCGTCGATCAAGCCTATCTCAAGCAACTGATCAAGCGATTCGATCTGGACCCCAGCCGCAAGTTCCGCCAGTATTCGAGTGGCAATAAGCGCAAGATCGGGCTGATTCAAGCCTTTATGCACCGCCCGCGCCTGCTTATTCTGGATGAGCCGACCAATGGCCTGGACCCGCTGAACCAACAAGAGTTCGACCGGATGGTCAAAGAAGTGCGCGATGAGGGGCGCACCGTCTTTCTGTCCTCGCATATCTTGACCGAGGTGGAGCTAATCTGCAACCGTGTGGCGATCATCCGCGAGGGACAACTGGTGCGCGTGGGCGGCGTGGCCGAGTTGAAAGACATCAAGCACCACGAAGTTATGATCACCTTTGCCGAGGCAGCTCCAGCCGAGGAGTTTAAGACGCTGGACGGTGTGGAGCAGGTGGAGGTGCTGGCCGATGGGTATACGCTGCGCCTGGCGGTGCAGGGCGGAGTGGATGCTATTATCAAGGCGGCGGCGCAGCATTCCGTCGTCACCCTGACCAGTCACGAACCCAGCCTGGAAGATATCTTCCTGCGCTACTACCAGGGCGATGGCCAGGCCCTCAAGGAGGCTAGCCATGTGGTTTAAGAGCGTCTACCTCAAAACCCTGCGTGATTTCCGCATTGCCATGCTGGGCTGGGGTGTGGGTATGGGTCTGCTCGTGTATGTGATCCTGGCGACCTACCCCTCGCTGGTGGTCACACCGCAGGCGCGCGCCTCACTCGTCAGCCTGGCCGCTCCCTTCGCCTGGCTGGCTGAGCCGATCGCGGTTGACACCGCCGGCGGCTTCGCGACCTTTAAACTCGGCTTTACGATTTTGCTCATCACGCTCTGGCCGCTGCTGGCGGGCAGCCGCATGCTGCGCGGCGAGGAGGCGAGGGGCTCCCTGGATGCGCTGCTCTCGCTGCCGCGCGGGCGCTCTCGGGTGGCGCTGGAAAAGCTGGCAGCTATGTGGACGACGCTGCTGGGGATGGGCCTGCTGGTCGGGCTGTTGACATTTGCGGGCGGCAAGAGTGTGAGCGCGGACTTTGGCCTCGTCGACGCGCTGCTCTTTGGCCTGGATCTCGCGCTGATCTGCGGCGTCTTTGGGGGCATCGCGCTGCTGCTCTCCCAGTTCACCCAGGAGAGCGGCACGGCGGCAGGATGGACGGCAGGATTGCTGCTGGTGTTCATTGTGCTGGATATGGTCCACCGGGTCATCCCCAATACCGAGTGGCTGTCGCGCCTTTCCCCGGTCTACTACTACAATTTGAGCAAACCCTTAGTGCCAGGTTACTTAGTGCAAAGCTACGGCGTCGATCCTGGCGGCATGCTGGTCCTGCTGGCCCTGTGCCTTCTCTTGAGCGGGGCAGCCGTCTGGCTCTTTGCGCGACGCGATGTCGGTGGGACGGTGGCTGCCTGGTTGCGTCTGCCTGAACGGGCCGCTCGACCGGAGCGCGCGCTGCCCGTGAACGCCTGGTCGCTGCGCTCGGTGTATACGCGCAGCCTGGGAATGATCGCGGTTCCCGCGTGCTGGTGGACGCTGTGCATCGCGGGCTTTGCCGGGTGGATGGTCGTCGTCGTCAAGCAAACGGAGGCGACGCTGGCCACCATGTACGCAGGCTCTCCGTTCCTGAAGGTTCTGATCACCAAGGTCGGCGGGGGCGATATCGCCACCAATGCCACCATTCTGAGTGCATTCTTCACCTTCCTGCCGCTGCTATTGATGGCTTTTGCGGTCACCCAGGCCAATCGCTGGTCTGCTGATGAAGAGGATGGACGGCTGGAATTGGTGCTGTCGACGCCGCAGTCACGCTTGCGGGTGCTGTTGGGGCGCTTTGCCGCGCTCACCACCGCGACGGTCATGATTGGGGTGCTGACCCTGGCCGCCACGGCGTTGGCCTCGGCCGCCACGGGCTTGCAGCTCGACGGGGGCAATGTGGCCGCAGCCACGCTCTCGATGATTCCTCTGGGGCTACTGGTGGCTGCCATCGGCTATCTGCTCTCAGGCTGGCTGCGCACGGCGGTGGACACCGGCCTCCTGAGCTTCTTGCTGGTGATCTGGTTCTTCATCAGCTTTATTGGTCCAGAGTTGAACTTGCCAGATGCGACGTTGCGGCTCTCTGTCTTCTACTATTATGGCACGCCGCTGCTGCATGGCCTGCCCCTCCTGGATATGCTGGGCGTCCTGGCTGCCGACATGGTGGCGCTGGTGCTGGCCTCAGTGCGCTTTGTGCGCAAGGACATTGGGCGATAAACTGATAGATAAGCGGCGGTTGCTCTGTTTACTTGCACTCTATGTTTCAGGCGTCAGCTTTTCAGACGGGTTCTCAAATACCTCGACGTACAGGTCATAGGCTAAGATGCTTGCTTGTTTTTCACCGATGACTTTGGCCAATTCGTTCTGGTAGACGCCTGCCTGGTTGTAGCGCGCTCTGACACTCCCCCGGCTCAAGCACGGGGGGTTCTTCGTTCCACCAGGCCGCGCAATGCTGTCCAGTGCTGAACAGCACAGGAGGCCACCTGTCCCGAAGCGTTTCATGAGACTCGCTCATGGGTTCCCCTGTGCCCCAGGGTACCATCTACTGCTTTTGCCAGGATGTTCACGGCGGCATTCTCGTCTCGATCCAGAACCAGTCCACACTTGGGACACACATGCGTCCGAGTCGAGAGCGTTTTCTGCACACGTTCCCCACAGCCAGAGCAGTCCTGGCTCGTATAGTGGGGGGGAACTGCTACCACTTCTATCCCATGCATTACGGCGTAGGACTTCATCCAGCCTAGGAATTGCCCCCAGGCTGCATCATGGATGCTCTTGGCAAGCTTGTGGTTCTTGACCATGTTCTGTATCTGAAGCTGTTCATAGGCAATCAGGTCGCAAGACGAGACTAACGCGTTCGCTGTTTTCCGAGCGAAATCTTCACGCTGCCTCTGCACTTTCAGATACGCTTTTGCCAGTTGCTTTCTGGCTTTCTTGCGGTTCTTGCTCTTCTTCTGTTTGCGTGACACTTGGCGATGCAAGCGCTTCAACCGCTTTTCTGCCTTGCGGTAGTGGCAGGGGTTCTCGATGGTCTTCCCGTTGGAGTCGGCATAGAAAACCTTCAACCCCATATCGATGCCTACCCGGTTTCCAGTAGAGATATGCTCTACCTTCCGCTCGGCTTGCACGCCAAACTGGACATAGTAGCCATCGGCACGGCGCACAATGCGTACCCGTTTGATTTGCTTGGCAGGAAAGGTTTCAATGTGCTGCTTGGGATTGCCTACGAGACGGAGACGACCAATGCCACAGCCATCGGTGAAGGTGATGTGTTTGCCACCCGGCTCTATCTTCCATCCCGTCTGCTTGTACTCGACACTGCGGTTATCATGCTGAAACTGGGGATAGCCCTTCTTGCCTGGCTTGTTGGTTTGGCAATTGTCGAAGAATCTGGCAATAGCGAACCAGGCACGATCAGCACTGGCTTGACGGGCCTGGGAGTTGAGGCAAGCGGCAAAGACATAGTCACGAGCCAGGACAGCGCAATACGCCTGCAAGTCATTCTTGGAGATGCCGCGTTCGTCCATCCACTTGCGCAGGCACTTGTTCCGAATGAACTGGACGATGCGAACGGCTTCATCAATGGCGGCGTACTGCTTCTTGGTGCCATCGAGCTTGTACTCGTAGACCAGCATGCACTTGCCTTTCTCATGTGGTTCTGCTATCCTTATTATACACCATCATGATGATACGTTCAAGCGAGGACCTATGGCAAAAATCCGCAGGAACATCTATTTTCCTGAGCAGCAGTGGGAACGCTTACTGGCGAAAAGCCGGCGAGAAAACTTGCCTGTGGCAGAGATTGTGAGACGAGCCGTGGATGCCTATCCGGATTGGGATGATCCAACCTATACCCCGCATCCCACGCCCCAAATAAGGAACGCCCATTCATCCCCTGGATAAATCACAGGGGCTTTCTGGGCCATTCTCTGTAAAGCAAGAAGTTCATTATGAGGAGTGGGTAGGTATGGGCGACTATTACTCAGTGCGCATATGGCGGCTCAAAGCGGGGCATACAGGGGCCGAGCTAGAGGCCCTGGCCTCCTCCGGCTACCTGGAGATGCAACGCTGGATTCCGGGTGTCAAGCATATTTCTCTGGTACGTTCGGGTGCAGATGTAGGGGGACATTATGTGCTTACCACCACGTTCGTCAACCATGAAGCATATAGCTATTGGCGGCAGGTAGAAGAGGAAGCTCCGGATTACTGGGAGCGGTACGCCGCCATTTTAATGCAATGGGAGCGCATATGCCAGCTCGTTGGAGGCTACGCCGGGGAAAAAGTATTGGATGTACGCTTAGGTCAGAGACCTGTCCCGTTCAACGGGACGGGCTTGCGTAGTGACACGGAAGCCCCACTTTGACCAGTCTCAGCCAGACGCGTGTTCCTCGTGAGTACGCGCATCGGGCTCCGTTGGGAAAGAATACATAGGCACGTCCGGGTGCTTCACCAGCTCGGACCGCTGCGGGCACACGTTAAACAAGGTGACGGGGTCAACCCAGTGCCTGTGCCGCCAAACCTTTCCTCAACGTTGACGAGGTGAGCATCACCTGGGCAACCAGAGGCCCTTATGGGCACAACGAAAGGAACCATCGATGTCAAAAGTGTTTGTCTTGGATACGACCAAACACCCGTTAAATCCGGTGCATCCGGGCCACGCTCGCTTGCTTTTGAAGCACGACAAAGCAGCGGTCTATCGCCGCTACCCGTTTACCTTGATTCTCAAGCGAGCAGTCGAGGAGCCTGATCTTGAGCCGTTGCGCATCAAACTCGATCCGGGGAGCAAGACCACCGGCATAGCTCTCATCAACGACGCGACCGGGGAAGTCCTCTGGGCAGCAGAACTGACCCATCGAGGGGAGCAGGTCAAGAGGAGCATGGATCAGCGCCGCGCCGTGAGGAGGAACAGAAGACAGCGCAAGACCAGATATCGAGCGCCAAGATTTCAGAATCGTCGCAAACGCTCAGGCAGGCTGCCGCCCTCCCTGGAAAGTCGCGTCTGCAACATGGTGACGTGGGTGCGCCGCTTGATGCGCCTGTGCCCGGTGCGCGCCATCAGCCAGGAACTCGTACGCTTCGACACGCAGGCGCTAGAGAACCCGGATATTGAGAGCGTGCAATACCAGCAAGGCCAGCTTTCAGGCTACGAAGTGCGCGAGTACGTCCTGCTCAAGTGGAAGCACCAGTGTGCCTATTGTGATGCGCGCGATGTCCCGTTGGAACTCGATCATGTCCACCCACGCAGCCGCAACGGGTCCAACCGCGTGAGCAACTTGACGCTGGCCTGTTCAGCCTGCAACCAACGCAAGGGGAATCAGGAGGTGCGCGACTTTCTGAAGGACCAGCCGGAGCGGCTGGCGCGCCTGCTGGTCCAGATCAAAGCGCCCCTTGGAGACGCGGCGGCGGTGAATACGACGCGATGGGTCCTCAACACCCGGCTCACAGGACTGGGAGTTCCGGTTGAGTGTGGCAGCGGCGGTTTGACCAAGTATAACCGCATCACGAGAGGACTGCCGAAGACCCATTGGCTGGATGCGGCCTGCGTCGGCAGAAGTACGCCAGAGCACCTCGACGTCAAAGGGGTCGTGCTCCTCCAGATTAGGGCAACCGGGCATGGTTCTCGACAGATGTGCCGCATGAATCGCTTTGGCTTCCCACGCACCGGTCCCAAACAGGCCAAACGGGTCAAGGGCTTGCAGACGGGCGATCTCGTGCGGGCGGTCGTGCCGAGGGGCAGCAAGCAAGGGACGTATGTGGGCAAGGTGGCAGTGCGCGCCAGTGGGTCTTTCAATATCACCACGAAGCAGGGCACTGTAGAAGGCATCAGCCATCGCTGCTGTGTAGTCGTGGCGTGCAGTGATGGCTACAGCTACACGCAAGCAAAGGAGCGCCTGCTTCCTCCCGTCGCCTGAAGGCAGACGGGTCTCGGCAGGCGGGTTTTATGAAGCAAAACTACGGCGTATTGCGGGTTGTACGGGTGCGGCTACCCGCTAATGCGACGACGCATCTGCAAGATCGCTATCCTTCAGGTTGGCTGCCTGAAGAACGCCTGGTACACTTGCTCACACAGAGCGTGACCAGTATTGGGCGTGCCTTAAACAACGACATCATCTTGATGGACCCCACCGTCTCACGAGAACACGCCCGCCTGGTACTGGATGATCAAGAGTGGAAAGTCATCAACCTGACAGCCCACAATATTGTACGGGTCAATGGGCATATAGTACCAAGTGGCGCAAGTCATCCCATGAATCCACAGGATATTCTGATCCTGGGCAGCACTATGCTGCAATTGATCGCCCCTAACTCCCTGCAAGCTACCACCTCAGATGAGAAGCTTGATGCGATAACAGAACGGTTGCCATCGATCCAGGAGCCTATGCAGCCCAGCTATCAAACAAGCGTCTTCAACGAATCCTCGACTCAATGGAGAAAGCAGGGTGAGAGGGGCGAGCCGAAATCATCTGCACCTGCCGCGCCGTCACATGCGGCTCTTCCCAGGCTGGCCTCGCTTCCCGTGCAGCCTGAGCCTGAATTCGAGGCGCAGCCCTGGGATGATGAAGATGAGGAGAGTTTGCTCGGTGCCGGTATCACCATGCAATTTGCCCTGCCCCAAGGCATGGGCATACGCGCGCGCTGGCTGTTCGCAGGTGCAGGCGTGGCATTTCTTATAGTCAGTGCAGCTATAACGATAGTGCTCAACAGCCTGATTGGTTTTTCCGCACTGTCCCAATATGGGGCCCCAAGTGTGATGGCGGCCATTATTATTCCGGCGATACCCGCCCTCGGTATCTTTCTGCTGGTCAACTTTATCGACCGTTTTGAGCGCGAGCCATGGTTTTTGCGGCTGGCCGCGTTCTTGTGGGGGGCCATCATCGCCATTCCAGCCGCTCTCGTCGTTGAGAAGAAAATAGATACTGCCCTGCAAGACCTGCTGGGGCCAGGTGTCAGTGACGTAGTGCGCTCGGCTTTTCAAGGGCTGAATGCCGGAGTGACGGAGGAGACCATCAAAGGGCTGGGCCTGCTGCTGCTCTTCCTTATATTACGCGATGAATTTGATAATATCACCGACGGCATAGTCTACGGTGCGTTGATCGGCGCGGGCTTTGCCATGGTCGAGAATTTCCGCATTTTTGCCATTGATTTTAAGTCATTTCCGGTCTTCCTCATCGTCTATCGCATCGTGCTTGGCTGGTTAGGCCACTCAACCTTTACCGTCTGTTTTGGCGCGGCCCTGGGCTATGTGCGCCACACACGGGTCCAATGGCGGCAGATAGCCATCCCCCTGATGGGGTACATCCTGGCGGTAGGGCTGCACAGCTTCTTTGATTTCGTCGATTTTCAGACCAGTGTGGCATTGAACGCCTCTCCTGGCAACAGCGATGTCACCTTTTTATCCCTGGTCGCCCTGATTGGCGACTACATTCCACCCTTCCTGGCCCAGATGTTCCTGCTCTACCTGCTGATCAGGGCCCTGGCACACGAAGCGGCGGTGATTCGCGAATTTCTGGCGGTTGAGGTAAGCAATGGCATCGTGAAGGTGGATGAGTATGC
>Ga0099830_10001553_pt1 | contig 11667 bp, 8 predicted proteins | sample CZO8metaG_4_FD_79337 | JGI IMG/M metagenome (GOLD analysis project Ga0099830, IMG submission 79337) | Vadose zone soil microbial communities from the Eel River Critical Zone Observatory, Northern California, USA - CZOApr15con2H3.8 metaG | ecosystem: Environmental > Terrestrial > Soil > Vadose...
GTGGGTTGTAAGCCGCAAAAAAATTATCCTTCCCCGAAAAGATGTCGTCTACACCGGTCCATCCCGCCTTGACCAGCAAGGCCGAAGTGACACCGCTACGCGCCGTCATACCGGCAAAGTGGAACGCTTTCTGGATGTGGTCGGTGTCGCGGTTCCAGGCGGCAAGACCAGAGGATTGATGGGCTGCGTAGCCCAGGAGAAACCGCATTTGCGCAACATTCAGGCTCGCCGCGCAGCCGGCCGCTGCGGTCGCGCCAAATAGTGAAGAGATGCTGTGCGTGCTCCAATGACTATCCGCTTCAAAGTGCTGCCCGCCCAAGGTCATTGTGACGCGAGGCCCGACGTCGTACCCAAGCGCCACCGCGCGCAGGAAGTGTGCTCCGCTGATTTCGAACCGCTCCCCGACCGCCAGGGCAGCGGGCACCACGGCACACCCGGGATGCGATTGCGACGGCGAATGCGAGTCGTCGGTTTCGTCGGCATGAGCCAACATCCCATTCGTCAATGCCGCCTCAATCGGTCCGCATACAAGTTTTGAGGCAACTACCGTTGCGACCTCTTTCCCACCGTAGCCTTCGGCGAATTGCAGCGCTGCGCGGCCGGGGGTTAATTCCGAACCCGAAATCATCGCTGCCAGCGTGTCTAGAATGTGTTGTGTTGTTTTCTCCGTCACCTCGTCAGGCAGGGGGCGCTCGCTGGCCTCGCTCATATATGCGCTGAGCTTGTCCATAGCAGGACTTACTCCCTGGCCCATAGTGCTACCGCTCGAAGAGGGTTTGGTCGTCTGCGCCACCAAAGGAACGACTGCGGCCGCAACAGCTAAACCGGCGATTCCAAACAGGCTGCGCCGGGAAAGAGTTGCCTGGGCGTGTTGTGCGGGCTGGCCGTTGTTTCGATCATCTTCCATTGGAGCCCCCTTCATCGTTCAGCCACTAACGCCAATAAGTGTTTCTGACAAAATCCTTGCCATTCTTTTCAGGGGCTATTCGGCAGCAATCAAAGTAGTGACAGGGTCTTCAAAGTGGTTAATACCCACTGACATCTATTTTTATCTCTCAACGTGTGCTCAGCAATGAGCACTGGAGAATTTGCACTCAGGTGAAAAGCACCTTAACACATGGCGAACGTTCTCGAAGCCTTCAAGTTATCGCTCTAGAAGTCACCGCGAGGAATTCCCTAGACATGATCGCATGGATGGCTTGGGCGCAACCTCACACATAGATGAACAAAAATTAATGTGTTTCAATTCTCATCTCCCGCGCTAAGCTGTCGCCGCAGATCAACACAGTGGGAGGCCCTATGGTTTTCCATGCCACCAGAGCGTTTCGTGCAAGCCTGCTCGCGCTAGTGCTTCTTCAATTCCTCGCGTTGCAGCAAAACGCGCTCGCACAGGTTGCCGGCGGTACGATCTCACGATCTGTCACTGATGCAAACGGTAGCGTCATTCCGAATGCTGAGATCACTATCACCAACGTGGAAACTGGTATTGGCCGCAACGCAATCACAAATGAAGTGGAGATTTACATAACCCCGAATCTCCTCCCTGAGCGTTACGACGTCAAGTTCTCGGCGGCTGGGTTCAAAACACAAGTAAGGACAAGCATTGCTTTAAACGTCGGAGAGGAGGAGGTCGTCGATTTAGCCATGCAGGTTGGCGCATCCACAGAAACGGTGGAGGTGACAACCGAAGCGCCCGAGATACACCTTTCGACTTCTGATATCAGCGCAGTAGTCAATGCGACCACAGTCCGCGAACTTCCGCTCAACGGCCCGCAGTTGGACAGACCTCGCTACTCTGCAGCCAGGTGTGAATGCCATTCAGACCCAGCCCACACGCAGGAACTGCTGCATGGCAACGATGGGCCACCCATGATTGCTGTCGAGGCTATAAGGAAAGTCGAGAGCGATGCCTATTTCTTCCGCCTGATCAGGCAACACTCCTCCCCCAGTTGACTCTAAGGCGAAGGTATAGAGGTTGAATGAACTTGATTACCTTTTTTTTGATAGCTGCTCTCGGTCGCGTCAGCCTGGCGACTACGGTTCTTGCCTATCAAGCAGGTAACACAGAGCAGATGAAATCATCCGTTGATTTCGAAACATACCGGGACCGTATCGAGCCCATCTTCCTCAAGACCCGGGAAGGCGGTGTGCGGTGCTACGACTGTCATTCGGTGATGGCTACGCGTCTTCGCTTGGAGCCGCTATCGCCAGAAAGTTCGTCCTGGACTCCGGAACAATCACGCTTGAATTTCAAGATTGTCTCCGACCTGGTAACTCCCGGGAATCCAATGAAGAGTCGTCTGCTGCTTCATCCCCTCTCGCCAGAGGAAGGCGGTGATCCGACACACACGGGAGGCAAGTTCTGGAAGTCGAAAGGTGATCCCGAATGGAGAATGCTAGCCGATTGGGTCCGAGCCGCCTCCCAGATGGCACAACCGAGTCCTAACTCCGAGACGGTTGGGGTCGACTTCAACTATTACAAAACCGCGGTCGAGCCACTCTTCTTAAAGGAGCGTCCGGGACACGCTCGCTGCTATGGTTGCCATGTTCTCGCTGGCAGGAGCTTTCATCTCGAGCCTTTGTCAGCGGGCACCATGAACTGGACCGACGAACAATCTCGTCGAAACTTCCAGAGTGCTCTGCAGCAGATCATTCCTGGCGATCCAACTTCGAGCCGACTCCTAATGCACCCACTCGCACCCGAAGCAGGCGGAGAAGCGTTCCATTCCGGGGGAAGGCAGTTTGCATCGCAAAACGATCCCGATTGGCTCGCAATCGCCCAATGGGTGCGCGGCGATGGTCTTCCCGCGCCGGCTGCGTCGGCTAAAGATGTCACTCGAATTTATGTCACCAATAGCGCTGCCGATACGATTGACGTCGTTGATTCCCGTTCAAACAAGGTAGTGCAAGTGATACGAGGTATCGAGTTGCCCCACGGCATCACATTTTCACCAGATGGAAACAGAGTGTACATCAGTAACGAGTCGGAGAACGTACTCGACGTTGTCGACCGGATGAGTGGCGGTATTCTGCAGAGGATTCCTCTCAGCGGTCACCCTAACAATATCGCAATCACGAAAGATGGAGGCCGGGTGCTGGTTGGGATCCGTGCGAACCCGGGTGTCGTTGATGTTATTGACACAAGACTGCTCCGGCGAACGAAGAGCATACCGGTCGATGGCAGCGTACATAACGTCTACGTTACGCCGGATGGCAAGTACGCAATCAGCGGTTCGATAGAAAATAAAACGGCCACCGTCATTGACTTGCAAATGGACAAAGCCGTATGGAAAGTTCAATTTGATGCCGGAGTACGGCCCATGGCTTTCGACACGAATCCAGATGGCTCGACTGCTCGCATTTTCGTCCAACTGTCGGGCTTCAACGGATTCGCCATTGTAGACTTTGCAAAGCGCTCTGAGGTCGCAAGAATTAAGTTTCCGGATCCAGCAGGAGGCTTCGGAGTTAACGAAGGACGGCTGGAGACGCCGGCCCACGGCATCGGAGTGGCGCCAGATGGAAAGTCGCTCTGGGTCAACAGCACCGCAGCCAATGCCGTCTTCAAATATTCACTACCCGGGCTTAACCTGAGTGGCCATGCAGACTTGCCGCTAGTCCACCCATTGGGGCATGAGCCGACAGGGTCTGTGCCGGAGTGGATCACTTTCGTGCCTGACGGTAAATTTGTCTACGTGTCGAATTCAGGAGCCGCCTCTGTTTCCGTAATTGATACGGCAACCCTGAAGATCGTGGCGCTAATCCCCGTAGGGGAAGTACCTAAGCGAATAAATTCCTTGACGATTCACTGATCTTCACAATGCATTCCTGCCATTCGGCAGAAAGGAGAAACATCAGTCATTGTTTAGACGCGTTCGCCGCACTCCTTCTGAACTGCGTAAACATGCTAGCAATAACGATAGATTCATCGTAAATCGGGTCGCGCCTTGGCCTGTCTAAATGCTGTTTTATGTTCATGCATTGGATTGATACATCTACCACCTGTCCTGTTTCTGTTGCTAAGTTCTGTTCCGGTTCGTGTGGGCTCAATTGAATATTGGAGGCGAAATGACAAGAGTGAGGGCAATTCTTATGTTCGCGGCGTTTATGGCGTTTGCATTTACCGCCTTGAGTGAAGACAAGCCATTACTCGAACTGATGGGTTCAACACCGCTGCCACAGCTCCACGACGGGGATTTCGATCACTTCGCTTTGGATGAGGGTGGGAGCCGGTTGTTTTCCACGGCAGAGGAAAACTCGCAAGTGTTGGTCTTCGACTTGAAGACGAACAAGTTGGTTCACAGCATTACTGACTTAAAGGCGCCGCATTCGATGCTTTTTCGCACCGATCTAAAAAAGCTTTTCGTGGTTGATGGAGACCTGGGCGAGGTCAAGATTTACGACACCGACTCTTACAAGGCTGTCGGCTCCATAAAGGTAAGGGAGGGTGCGGACGCCAGTGGCTACGACCGCGCAACCAAATTCCTGTATGTGGTGAACGGTGGAAAAGACGGTCATCTCGCCAACGCCTATATTACCGTCATTGATACCAGCACGGAAACAAAGAAGGGCGAAATCAAAATCGATTCGGATGACGTCGAGGGAATGGTTATGGAAAAATCAAGCCCGAGAATGTTTGTCGTTATCCGGGGGAACAATTCGATAGAGGTGTTTGACCGGACAAAACGAACGCTCCTGGCAACATGGCTGGTTGGAAAAGAGGGCAAGAAGCCCACGGCGATCGCGTTTGATGAGGACGGGCAGCGTTTATTCGTCGGCACTCGAGACCCTGGCAAACTGCTCGTTCTGAATTCTAAATCCGGCAAAATAGTGAGCACTGCGCCAGCCGCCGCTATGGTTGATGACATGACTTACGATGCGGGGCGGAAACGCATCTATTTCGCCGGAACCGAGTTTCTTGATATTTTTCAGCAACGCGACGCCGACCACTACCTGCAAGCCGGGCATATTCCTACGGCATTTCGTGCAAAAACTGGGATCTTAGCTCCGGACCTAAATCGATATTATCTTGGTGTTCCGCACCATGAAAAGCATGCAGCGGAACTACGTGTGTATAAGCTCGAACCTTAACCGACTTGGGGCGTCGAGAGATTGCATGGGCGATGAATTGCTACAGCGCCAAGTTGGCTCGATGCGAGCTATACCGCCTGCCGACATTTCGAAGCCGTATACATCTCAGAGTTCCGCTCCCTAGTGAGGGCGAAAGGTAAATACAACAATCTGTGATTTCTTATTGCCGTTATTGTTAACTAATAGAGGGGCCTTTTCACCCCCAACCCACAGAAACTCGCCGGAATCAAATGACTTTCGCAGGTGTTCTGTCCCGGCCCCTGTTGTTAAGTCGGGGTCGAGCGCGACCACCAGTTCCGGATACGTAGGATGACCGATCGCGATTGTTTGGTGAGGAAGAACGGGAATGAGATTCACGGAGGTCTGATCGCTTTCAAACTGGAATTGGTCGTTGCTCGTCCGGAGCCCTGTAGCCTGTTCGGCGGGACAATTTAGTGGCTTGTCCGGAATCACTTCAGAACATAAATTGTGTTCTCGTTCTTGGGGAAGAAGAAGTTCCACGGTAACGTTTCGGTACGTGATGTCTCCATCGACGTTAGTCGCATGCACGTAGCCGCGGGACTGAAGCCGGATCTGACCGGCCGTAAGTTTGCGGTGGACCCCCGGTCTGCCTGGCGTGTTCACAGTAACTTGAGCATCGCTCAGCATTACGCTAATCGCATCGAAGTCGTGGCGGTGCAACAAAACAGAATCGTGTGGCGCAACCTGTACTTGATAAACGTTTACATATTCGTTGTGAAGGGACAGACGGTGATGGGGTTCGGATGCTAGTGGCATAACGGTGACCGTCTGTGCCGCAAACGTCAGCGAATAGGAAAGGATTAAGGTCAGTGTCGCTTTCAAGTGAGTGCTCCTGAACAACTGCGGGTTGAACGCTCAATTGGGTCTTCATCATACAACCTGCCTGTGTGAGCGATGCAGCGGTCGAGTGTGATGGACCGGATCTTATGCGGCGGTTATTGACCGGCGCTGTACGAAGATGGCTGGAGACAAGAACTGATGAACTATCTAGGGGTGTTGAGCACTTTGTTGATTTGCCTGGTTTCTGGAGCGCAGGCCCAAACAATCGTACCTCTACAGCTGATCCAGACCATACCATTGCCAGGTGTTGAAGGTTACCTCGACCACATGGCGATCGATCTAGAGGGGCAACGTCTGTTTATTCCCGCGGAACACCAAAAGACGATTGAGGTTGTGGATCTGCGCGCTGGAAAACTGGTGCATACGGTCACCGGACTGGAGGGCAATCCCCGCAAGATCATCTATCTGGCCAAGCCCAACCAAATCTGGGTGGACCTTGGGAACGGCACGTGTAAAGCCTTCAGCGGCGACACTTACGAGGTTCTGAAGAGTATTCAGCTAAATCCTGATTCTTCTCCGGAAGCGAATAGAGAACCCGATAACGGAATTTACGATCCTGCCAGCCACCTGTTTTTTGTTGGAGACAGAGGAGATCGCTCCAGGGCAGGAACGAAAGGTTCAGTCGAGATCGTTGATACGAACGCTGGCAAATACGTTGGAAACATAGAATTGGATGACAATGATCCGGCGGGCCTCGCTCTCGATCTGGTGTCAGGCAGGATGTACGTTATTCTTGGTGCAACCAGCCGGGTAGCGGTCATTGACCGCAACAAACGTGAAGTCATTGCCACTTGGCCCATCACTGATGGGGCAGTGCCTCATGCCCTCGGCTTCGATGCGACCCATCGGCGCCTGTTTATCGGTAGCAGGGTTAAGCCAGGACACTTGTACAAGCCTGGCAAAATGGTAGTGATGGATGCGGATACAGGCAAAGTGATTGCGTCGCTGGACACTGAGGGTGGTGCCGATGAGGTCGAATACGACGCCTCGAGTAAAAGAGTTTATTTGACCGGAACAACCGGGGGTGTCGATGTGTTCAAACAGATCGATCCCGATCACTATGAGCGATTAGGTTTGGTTCCTTCGGGCGCAATCGCTAAAACCTCGCTTCTCGTACGTGAAATGAATCGGTTCTATGTGGCCGTCCCGAAACACGTCATTCTGACTCCTCCGATTCCGGAGTCGAAAGAAGCGACCATCGCAGACGCTAAGATACTGGTTTACGAGGTCACGCCATAATCGACTGTTTCGCCGCAGAGCATCGCTCAATGCCGGGTCCAAGAGGGCACTCGATGTTTTCGATCGCGAACGATCATGGATGAGATCAACGGCACAGATCACAATGGATCCCGCTCTGCCTCAGTAGTAGCTGAGCGAACCCTGTAACGACCGGCACTATCCATTTCCCCGCAACGGCGCTCGGCTGCCTCTCAGGAACTCATGATGCTGACTACAGCTCACGATGCGCCGGATGTCCAGAAGCAACCCAAACTGCCCTTCTACGCCACGTTGTGGGTACAAGTATTGGCTGCAATTTTTGTCGCCGTTGTGTTCGGCTATTTCAGTCCTGTTCAAGCCATAAAAATGAAACCATTGGGCGACGGTTTCATCCGTTTGATCACTATGGTCATTACGCTGGTGGTTTTCTGTACCGTGATGTCCGGCATCACCGGCATGCAGGACGTTAAGAAAATCGGTAGGGTAGGCGGCAAGGCACTTTTATATTTCGAAATTGTTTCGACGCTGGCCCTGTTGCTCGGACTCATAGTGGGCAATTTGGTGCATCCAGGCTCCGGGCTCAATGTTGATGTGGCGACACTTGATGCCAAAGCGGTATCCGCCTACGCTGGCCAGGCGCAAGCGCAGAACGCAACCGAGTTTTTCTTACATATCATACCCACGACGGCCGTCGATGCATTCGCCAAAGGAGACATCCTCCAGGTCCTGCTTGTCGCTCTGTTATTTGGTTTCGCAATATCGGCGATGGGACCGCGTTGCCAGACATTGGTAAAACTCATTGAAGCCTTGACCCAGGCAGTATTCGGAGTCGTAAACATCGTGATGCGTTTTGCGCCCATCGGTGCGTTCGGAGCCATGGCTTTCACAGTTGGCAAGTACGGAATTGTGTCACTTCGGCCTCTGGCAAGCCTTATTGCGACTTTTTATGCCACATCGATTCTCTTCGTCTTAGTGATCTTGGGTTGTATCGCTTGGGCAGCTGGATTCAACATCCTCAGATTCCTTCTGTACATAAAGGATGAGATATTCGTAGTTCTGGCTACCAGCTCTTCAGAGACAGCGCTTGCCACCCTTATGGAGAAGCTGGAGAATCTCGGCTGCTCAAAGTCTCTGGTAGGCTTGGTGGTTCCAACCGGATACACTTTTAATACGGACGGTAGCAGTCTCTACATGACATTGGCAGCTTTGTTTGTCGCCCAAGCCACCAACACTCATCTGACACTTACTCAGCAGTTGACAATTTTCGGCGTAGCGATCTTGACGTCCAAAGGAGCCAGCGGTGTGCAAGGCGCCGCATTTATTGCATTAGTGGGAACCTTGATCGTTGTTCCGACAATTCCAGTTGCAGGAATGGCCTTGATCCTTGGCATCGATCGTTTCATGAGCATGTTCAGAGCGATAGTGAACATGATCGGAAATGGTGTAGCGACGATAGTCGTAGCAAGATGGGAAAACGAATTGGATCGAGACGTTTTAAAGCGGAGACTGGCAGGGTAAACGGCCGGGAAATAAGTGCTAAGATCGCCCCTTCTGATTGATCTACAGCCACCTCAAATCGTGGAATCGACAGGAGAGGTGCGCACACGTCCCCGGTTCCATACCTTCTACCATCAATGAACTTGTTAAGATCATTGAACTTCGTAAATTCGCAGCTCCAGTTTTGCGTCCGGCTTGCCTTTACCTGAAACGGCGACATAGAGCCGATTCAGTTCGGGTACAAAAATTGACGATTTGGCACGGTACGCCGTCGGCACCTCGGCGATGTGCTTGTAGTGATCAGCATCTTCCTGTTCAAAAACAGAAGCCGTCTCACTTCCAGTCACGTAGATTCGTTTATGCACGACATCGAACGACATGTCGCTATTGCCACCTACGCAGGGGAGAGACGCCACTACTTTACCCGTGTCAGTATTAAATACGATGAACAGCGCAGGCTTGCGGGTGGCGATAAAAAGTCGGTGGTTAGGCTCATCAAGCGCCATTGGGTGGGCTGTGTGTGCGTCCGGCAAGGGCCAGCGGGCAACCAAATGGCGAGTCTTCAGGTCAACAACCCCCACCTCGTCTGTGCCCGTGAGATTTACGTACAGTCTTTTGCCCTCCCGGTCGACGGCCATTGCTTCATTGGAACTTCCTGGAAGTCCTGCCACATCGCCAACGTGTTTAAACGACTTCGCGTCAATTATGCTGAGCGCATGCGTGGGCCCATTGGAGCCGCCTCCGCTCTCCACATAGTAGTATTGTTTCCCGGGATCAAGCACGCCGTGATCTACTCCTGGGCTCAATTTAATAGTTTTAATAATTTTGTATTGCTTGCAATCAACGAGTCGAACCGCACCGTCATCATCTCCGTCCGTGACGACTAATTGATTTGGCCCCGGCAGATAAACCATCATAAGAGGATGGCCGAAGCCTTCAATGCTATGGGTGCGTGCACCGGTCCGAAGGTCGAACACCTCGACAGTTTTGTGTTCCTCAGCCGCTAGAAATAGACGGTTACCTCCGAGGTCCAAGCCAAAATGGTCGAAATCACCTGTGAAACCCGGCATCGGAGTGGTTGTGATCAACTTCAGCGGTAAATTCTCCTGAGCGTTAGCCGTTAGTACACTGAACGCCAGTATCATCAGGCAAATGTTCAGCGAGTGTCGCACTTTATCCCTCCGAGGAACCGCTGCGAATCGTTCTTCTTTTCTGCCGAGCTTTCGCCACACTTGAACAACGCTGCCTCGTTCGAATCTTATTGTGGGGCCGCCCGAAAAGCCCTGGATTTGGTGAAACGAGATTGTCAATCGTTTCTTTCTTGTATCACACGAGGTATGCGGCCAGAACGATTATTCCAGACTGTAGGCATCCCATTGGCAGCTCAGGAAGCTTCGTCCCCGCAATAACGCCACAGGCTCGCGATGATAGTTATTTTCAGCTCCCTCCGTTTTCTTTAAGCTATTCTTCCCGCTTCCTTGCGAATATTGAAGCGTGGAGGAAGGAATATGCCTCGCGGTCTAAGAATGCTAGTTTCGTACAGCTTTCTATTTCTTGTAGCCACAAACGCTACAAGTCAAGCTGGTGCGCAACTTGAGACCAGTTCGCAACCCGGAGCTGCACCGTTAGTCATCACATTTCAAGATGCGATGGCGCGCGCACGTAAGAACTTGCCGCAATTTCTCTCGGCAAATACTGATCTAAAGGTGGCGCACGAACACAAAGTTCAAGCCCGAGCAGCCCTCTTACCATCGGTGACCTACAATACTCAATTTTTCTACGCACAAGGAACGGAACCCAGACTGGCGTTTTCGTGGCAAACAATTTCGTCCACGAATACATTAGCCAAGTCAGACTCTCTTTCGGCCATTGTCTTCTGACTTTAGAAACGGAAGTTTCACCGGCGCCAAACGCTAAAAAGCGAGCTCACCCAGGTATTGTGCAAGAATTGTTCAGTCCGAGTTCACCTTAGCGCGAGATGATTCCGGCGCGACGATCCGCTGGCCTGGATGATAAATCGGCAGGACTACAGCGAAGCTCGAGCCGACCCCTAGCTCGCTCTTGTATTCGATTGAACCCCCGTGAGCACGGGTAATCGCTTGAGCGATCGCCAAACCGAGCCCGCCATTGTGAGCGTCGTCCGCTCCCGGCCGCAGGACGCGATAAAAGCGATCGAAAATGTGCGGCCGATCCTTCTCGGAAATACCAAATCCTTGATCCTCCACTTGGGCCCGGACGAAACTATGGTCGCAGGCCACGCTTACCGTAATGCTCGTATTGGCTGGTGAGTACTTGATGGCGTTGTCTAAAAGAATTAGGAAGAGCTCATGCAGAAATGTCTCGTCACCCGTATAAGAGATCTGCTGCGTGAGATCGCGTTTAACCAGAATGTGCTTTCGTTCAGCTCTCGCATCGACGAGCATGCAGACCTCTTCAATGACCTCGTTAAGGTAGAGCGGCTCGCTAAATAGTCGCAGTTCGCCGGCATCAGCCATTGCCAAAGTGAATAGTCCTTGAACGATTCTGGTCAACTTCTTCAATTCACCGTCGATGATGCGTAACGTTTTCTGATATTCCTCAACCGTTCGGGGAGCGGAAAGCACAAGCTCCGTTTCGCCTTGCAATATCGACAAAGGGGTCCTCAATTCATGCGAGGCATCCGACACAAATTGCCGTAATTGTGTCAGAGCGTTATCAACACGAGCGAAAAGATGATTGAAGGTTTCAGCCAGCCGCCCCAACTCATCCAGAGGATGAGCCACTACCAACGGCGTCCATAGCGCGCGGCGATCAGGGAGTCCCACACGAGCGCTCGTTTCGGAAGCATTCAAGGTGAGCGCGGCAACCGGCGCGAGACTCTTGCCGACATACCATGCAGCCAGTGCTGCGGTTGCTAAAAGGCTTACCGCCAAACAGATCAGAATGAGCCTTCTGAAACTGGAGAGCACTTGCTCGGAGTCACGCGTCGGCATCGCTGCAATCATGACCGAGTGTTGGGTACCA
>Ga0099830_10001562_pt1 | contig 11645 bp, 10 predicted proteins | sample CZO8metaG_4_FD_79337 | JGI IMG/M metagenome (GOLD analysis project Ga0099830, IMG submission 79337) | Vadose zone soil microbial communities from the Eel River Critical Zone Observatory, Northern California, USA - CZOApr15con2H3.8 metaG | ecosystem: Environmental > Terrestrial > Soil > Vadose...
AGGTAATGCCGGTCGCAATATTCTGATCGGCCCTGGGCTCACGAACCTCGACTTTTCCGTGTTCAAGAACAATTACATCAAAAGAATCTCAGAGCGGTTCAACGTGCAGTTCCGCGCAGAAATATTTAACATTCTCAACCATGCCAACTTTGCTCCGCCCACCACGCCCGACAACACGGACATCTTTGATGGGACAGGAGCACCGACGGGCGTGTCGGGTTTGCTGTCCAGGACAACCACCACGGCGCGGGAAATTCAATTCGCAGTCAAAGTGATCTTCTAGTTCTGCACGCGAGGAATATTCGCAGGCATCCGGCCGGGCACGGGGATCCCTGGGTTCTTCGTCGCTCGGTTGGCACGTTTTTTCTTTCGCCGTTAAGAGATACGAAACGCTACAGACATGCTGTAACCATAATTTGTGATCCTACAGTATGGGCGAGGCTTATGAAGTCTTCGTGTAGGAAGGTTCTGTGGCTGTTATCCGTCGCGATGCTAATGATCGTAATGGCGAACACGGGAGCACAAGTGCAGCGGAAGGAATCGGCCGCAAAGCCCCCTGCTTACCCGGCCTCCCGCTGGCCTTCTTATTTGAAGAGGCCGAAATCCATCGACGACATGATGCCTCACGCGCGGGACCTCGTACGCAATAAGGCCGGATTCGGCGGAAATTCTCCCGGCCTAGGTCTGGGTATGCTCCAGTCTGGCGAAGAAGTCATGATTGTTATCGACACGACGGCGGACGACCTCGTAGTCCAAGCCATCGTGCGCGCCCTGGCGGAGCGCGGTGTTCAGGCTGACATCGTGCCTAACTACTCTTTGGTGGGAGTTCCGAAAGAGGATGCGGAGAAGATAAGGCTTAAGACGGAAATCCGCAGCGCCGAAGACGGTTTCATGGAGGCGAAATACTATTGGATCGAGCGCGTCTTCACTCACCCGGAAGTGCCCAAGCAGTGGCTGCGGCAGAGAAATCCTGACCTGTATGACGCACTCTACCCCAAACGCGGCGAGATGACGCCAGAACTGCTTGCGGAATGGAAAAAACTGTCGAATGAGAGCGTGGGTGCAGCGGTCAGGGACTACCTCCAGCAACATCCGAAAATCAAGGGGGTCTATTGGGGACATCCCGGAGGAGCCTTCTACGCCCGCACCATGGCTCCTCTTGAAGGCAAGTACCTGGGGCGTTGCTCGTTCACGAACATATGGGAAGTGGTGAGCCAGGTTTCGTCCTTTCCCGCGGACGTGTGGCAGTTGATTGAGAAGAAGACCATTGCCATGGTGAGCCCGGATGTCGACAAGGTTGAGGTGAACGATCCGGAAGGAACTCACGTCACCTGGGATGTCACGGAAGAAATGGCAAAACGATGGACGCACGGGATCTACTGGCGCGGTCACCTGCTCATGTACCCCGATTCAGCAACTGGCCAGTACGGCCAGGACTTTGAAAACTACCCCAAGAACTTCGAGGACTGGATACCGCGATCGCCCACGGCGAAGGCCAACGGGGTGATCGCGGGCACCAATGGCTCCGGCGGCTTTTGGCCCCACATGGAGATCCATCTCAAGGACGGCAGGATCACAGAGGTGAAGGGTGGAGGCCGCTACGGTGATGTGATAAGAGAATTCCAGCACTACCCGCACGTCAACGATGCCACCTACCCCAACTATGACACTCCCGGTTATTGGCATCTTTGGGAGGTGGCGGTAGGGACGAATCCTAAGTACTTTCGCAATCCGACCGACTTCTACGGGGGCGGCACGGCAGGAATCTACTGCCTGACCTACGAACGTTACCGCAGTGGCGCGTTTCACTGGGGGCTGGGAAACGAGCTCGGCCACGATCCGGGCTCGCTCGGCACGCCGAAGAAGTGGCAGAAATTTGCCGAGGACCTGAACCTGCCGAACGGCCACGACTTTCACATCCAGAACTATTTCATCACCTACAAAGTGCACCTGCGTACTTCAGGGAAATGGGTGACGATCGTTGACCGTGGACACTTGACCGCCCTGGACGACCCCGAAGTGCGCGCCTTAGCGGCAAAGTACGGTGACCCGGACAAACTGCTGGCGGAAGATTGGATCCCGGAAATCCCGGGCATCAACGCGCCGGGCAGGTATGAAGAATATGCGCGCGATCCTTGGAAATTTGCTAATGCGCAAATGCGGAAAATTGTCGCAGGCGATGCCCAACTCGAGCATCGGAGCAAGTGAACGGTCGCGGCTTTCTTGAAGCAAGGATTCATCAGGATGACGAGAATCATGAAAGCGACCCTGCTGCTGTTCTTCGTGGCCACTGCGCCCAGTTTGTATTCTGAGCAGTCAAGCGAAACAGCACAGCTCCTGCCGTCTCTCGATTTTCAGACGTACCGTACTCGCATCGAGCCCATTTTCCTCAAAATTCGGCAAGATGGTGAGCGCTGCTACGACTGTCACGCAGCACTGGCCACACGGCTGCGGCTTGAACCCTTGTCGCCGGAAAGCTCCTCATGGACGGAAGAGCAGTCGCGCCGGAACTTCGAAACCGTCTTGAAGTTGGTGACTCCCTCCGATCCCTTGAAAAGCCGCCTGCTGCTTCACCCTCTTTCGCAGGAGGCGGGCGGTGATCCATCGCACGCGGGTGGAAAATTCTGGACATCGCAGGACGACCCGGAGTGGCAGATGATTGCCGATTGGGTCCGCAAGGGTTCTCCTAGCTCATCAGACATGCAAACATCTTCTCCCTTTTCCAAAACAGGTGCGCTGAGCTTCGGATTCTTCAAAACCGAAGTCGAGCCGATATTCTTGAAGGCAAGGCCCGGGCACGCCCGCTGCTATGGCTGCCACAGTGAAAAGGGGAGGCCCTTTCATCTCGAAACGCTGTCTCCGGGAACTACGAACTGGACCGACGAGCAATCGCACCGCAACTTCCAGAGTGCTTTGGAGCAGGTTGTCCCCGGTGATCCAGCGTCAAGCAGACTGTTGATCCATCCCCTTGCGCCGGAAGCCGGAGGTGATCCGTTTCATTCCGGGGGCAGGCAGTTTCAGTCTCAAAACGATCCCGACTGGCTTGCCATCGCGGGGTGGGTCCGCGAAGCTGGCATGGAAGCCGCTCCGGAGTTCTCGCCTGGATCTACGGCGCAGATTTACGTCACCAACAGTGCTGCCGACACAATTGATGTCATTGACCCATCGACGAACAAGGTTGTGCAGGTGATCCGGGGCATCGAGTTGCCGCACGGTATTGCTTTCTCTCCCGATGCAACGCGAGTCTACATCAGCAACGAATCGGAGAGCGTACTCGACGTGGTGGACCGAAAGAGCGGAGAGGTTCTGCAGAAGGTACCGCTCAGCGCTCGTCCGAACAACATCGCCATCACCAAAGATGGAGGCCGGGTGCTGGTCGGTATCCGTGCGGAGCCGGGCGTTGTAGACGTAATCGACACACGTTCGCTGCGGCGAGTGAAGAGTATTCCCGTGGACGGCAGCGTGCATAACGTGTTCGTGACCCCAGATGGCAAGTATGCGGTCAGCGGTTCGATAGAAAACAAAGCCGCGACCGTCATTGATCTTCACAGCGAGCAGGCGGTATGGGAGGTGAAATTCGACCGATCTGTACGTCCGATGGCTTTCGAGCCAAACCCCGACGGGTCGACGAGCCGCATTTTCGTCCAACTGTCGGGCTTCAACGGCTTTGCGGTCGTAGGTTTCGCAAAGCATGCGGAGGTGGCCAGGATCAAGCTGCCGGATCAGCCCACCGGTTTCGGAATTGAAGAGGGACGAACAGGGACTCCTTCTCACGGAATCGGAGTGGCGCCAGATGGAAAATCGTTGTGGGTCAACAGCACAGTTGCCAATGCCGTCTTCAAGTACTCGCTACCTGAGATTAAGTTGATCGGGTATGCCGAATTGCCCGAAGTTCACCCGCTGGGGCATGCGCCCGCGGGGGCCGTGCCGGAGTGGATCACCTTCACCCCGGACGGCAAGCTTATCTATGTTTCGAACTCCGGAGCCAGGTCGGTGTCGGCGATTGACACAAGAACGCTAAAAATAGTGGCGATCATTCCCGTAGGAGAAGTACCCAAGCGGCTCAACACTTTGGTTCTCCACTGAACCTGAAAAGCATGCCCGAACACGTCGCCAGTTCTACAGCAGAAAGCGTTTCATCTTCCGCGCCGGACCTACAAGTCGCGCAACGCGCCAGGCATCGCATTGGGCGGCGGCTCTTGCCCTTTCTGTTTCTGCTTTACGTTATTGCTTTTCTCGATCGCATGAACATTGGAGCCGCGGCTCCCAGATGCCCGGCGACCTGGGATTCAGCGATCGCGTAGTGGGCCTGGGAGCGGGGATTTTTTTCTCGGTTACTTCCTGCTGGAAATCCCGGGTGCATTGATTGTGGAGCGCTGGAGTGCCCGCCGCTGGATCGCGCGCATTATGATTTCCTGGGGAATGGTACCGGTGTTGATGGCTTTCATCCACACCGCACGGCAATTCTATCTCGTGCGTTTCCTGGTGGGAGCAGCCGAAGCGGGCTTCTTTCCCGGCGTCATTGTGTACTTGACCCATTGGTTCCGATACGAGGACCGGGCCAAGGCCGTGGCGTTTTTCTATGCTGCCAATCCTCTCTCCTACGTTATCGGGTCACCGCTGGCGGGTTTGCTGCTCGGAATCTCGTGGCTTGGCCTGAGGGGCTGGCGATGGCTGTTCATCATATAGGGGATTCCGGCGATCCTGTTCGGTGTGATCACCATCTTCTATTTGACGGACTGGCCGCAGCAGGCTGGCTGGCTTCCCGCGGACGAGCGCTCCTGGATCAACGAGCAATTACAGAAGGAGAAAGAGGCCAAGAAGCGCCTTCATTCCTACAGCGTTTGGGGAGCTCTGCACAATCGTGACGTGATCCTCCTGACTCTGTGCTATTTCTTCGCGATGAGTGGGAGTTATGGGATAGCTTTTTGGCTGCCAACCATTCTGAAGCGGCTCTCGGGACTCAGTGACACCAAGGTAACGCTGCTGGCGGCTGTACCGTATGTTGCAGGATTCGTGACACAACAATTGAACGGTTGGCATTCCGATCGAACCGGCGAGCTTCGGTGGCATGCGGCCATTCCGGTCGTTCTGTGCGGAGTAGCCCTCTCGCTAGCGGTAATTTATGGTTCCAACCCCGCAATTGCAATCGCACTGTTCGTTCTGGTCGGTGCTTCTTTTTACGGTTTTCAACCTTGCTTTTGGGCGGTGCCCACACTCTTTCTAAGTGAGTCGGCTGCCGCAGCCTCGATAGGGCTGATCAATTCCGTAGGAAATCTGGGGGGCTTTGTCGGGCCTCTCGTGATGGGCTACCTGGCCGGTCGTACACATTCCTTCGCCGCGGGCCTGTGGTACCTGGTAATAAGCCTTTTTTTGTCAGGTACACTGATGCTTGCGTTGGAGCTAAACATCGCGGCACGGTGTCTCCTGCGGTGTAAAACGTTCTTCTCGTCAGCTGAAGCAGGAATTGTTTTTAATGTTTCCTTAATGTGCATTTCATGTTCGTCCGGGTAATGTGTGTATGTTGTTGTTTTTTTGGCGATCTGCAGCCGTATTTGTGCAGGGTGAGCCCGGTAAGGCTGCGTTGATTTTGCGGTGGTTATTTTCTCAACACTGGAGGTCAAGTTGAACAAATCGAGAGCAATGATCTTGCTTGTTGTATTTTTCGCGTTCGTAATCGGGGCTTCGGCTCAGGACAAAGCGCCGCTGGAACTGTCGCAGTCGACGCCATTACCAGAGCTCCATGATGGGGACTTCGATCACTTCACCGTGGATCTCGCGGGAAACCGGTTGTTCTCCACCGCAGAAGAGAACTCGAAAGTCCTGGTCTTTGATCTGCTAACAAATAAGCTCATCCACACCATCGACGATGTCAAGGCGCCACACTCGATGCTCTATCGGGCCGATTTGAAGAAGCTTTTCGTGGTTGATGGAGATTTGGGAGAGATCAAGATCTACGACGCGAATTCCTACAAGCCTGCCGGGAGCATCAAGCTAAGGGAAGGCGCGGACGCCAGTGTCTATGATCCTTCAACCAAGTACCTCTACGTCGTGAACGGCGGTAAGGACGCTCACCTGCCAAACTCCTACATCAGCGTCATTGACACGACGGCTGGTGAAACCAAGGCTGAAATCAAGATCGACTCCAATGACGTAGAGGCCATGGCGGTCGAAAAATCAGGGCCCCGTTTGTTCGTCGATGTTCGGGGGAACAACGCCGTAGAGGTGTTTGATCGGACAAAGCATACCCTGGTTGCGACCTGGTCTATTGCCCAAGAGGGCAAGAAGCCTACAGCGATAGCGTTCGACGAGAACGGTCATCGGCTGTTTGTGGGCACTCGCGATCCGGGAAAACTGATTGTTCTGGACAGTGATTCGGGCAAAGTGGTGAACAGCTTGCCTGGTGCATCGATGGTTGATGACATGGCCTACGACGGTGAGAAAAAACGCATCTATTTCGCAGGCACCCAGTTTATTGACGTGTTCCGGCAGCGCGATGCTGACCATTATGATCAAATCGGGCACATTTCGACCTCGTTCCGTGCCAAGACGGCAATGCTGGTGCCGGAACTGAATCGCTATTATCTGGGGGTGCCGCATCACGAGGGCCAGACTGCCGAACTGCGAGTCTACAACGTACTGCCCTAGATGGGAGCGGAACATGAAAAGTGTTGCAATGCTCTGTCTGGCGGCATCAATCCTGGGCTGCGTTGGGTTCTCACAGGAGCAGCCGAGCGCACCTGAGCGCGCGCCGCTGCTCCTGGTCCAGGAGATTCCCTTGCCGAATGTCGAAGGGCGCATCGATCATTTCACTTTCGATGCGAACCGCAAGCGCGTCATGGGCGCTGCGCTTGGCAACAACACGGTCGAAGTGGTTGACACGTTTGCCGGCCGCACCATAACCAGCATCGCAGGAGCGGCCGCGCCCCAAGGATTGGCCTACGTAAGCGAGCTGAACAAGTTATTTGTGGCCAATGGAGCGGACGGGAAGCTCAGAGTTTACGACGGAGACACTTTCAAACTTCTGCACACAGTCGATATCGGAGAGGATGCCGATAACGTGCGGTACGATCCGGCAGAGAAGCGCGTCTATGTCGCCTACGGCGGAGATAAGGAAGGTGGAATTGCGGTCATTGATGCCGATACCGGCAAACGTTTAGAAGACACCGCCAGACTGGACGCCCACCCGGAATCGTTCCAGCTTGCCATCTCCAAGCCGGTGATCTACGCCAATATAGCTACGAAAGCAAAGATCGCGCTAATCGACCGGACCACTCATAAAGTTACAGATTGGCCGCTGAAGAGCGGAAAGGCCAATTACCCGATGGCGCTGGATGAAGCCGATCACCGCCTGTTCGTCGTGACCCGCAAGCCTGGACAAGTCGTAGTTCTGAACTCGGATACCGGTGTGATGGTTGCAAACGTTCCCTCTGTTAATGACGCCGATGACATCTACTATGACACTGGTCGCAAACGCATTTATGTTCCCGGTGGAGAGGGTTTCATCAGCGTCATCCAGCAAACCGACGCTGATCATTATCGACCACTGGCGAAAGTCCCGACCACTATCGGAGCACGCACCGGCCTGTGGTTCGAAAAACGAGATCGCTTCTATCTGGGTGTCCCGGCGAGTTCGAAGCAGGGCGCCGCGTTGTGGGTATTCGCTCCCGAAGATTGATAAGAACCATGAACAGGTTCCTTTCCATCCTGTTGGCGGCCGTGGTTTGCATGATGGTGTCCACCAGACCAGCAAGTTCCCAGGAGGGCCGAAAACCTCCACTGCGGCTGATGCAGATGATTCCCATACCGAGTGTCAAAGGCCGCCTTGATCACATGGCCGTTGACGCAAAGGGCAAGCGGCTCTTCGTTACGGGACTTGAAAATGGCACGTTGGAAGTGGTGGATCTGCAAGCCGGTCGTTGGGCACGCCGCATTCCCGGGTTCAAAAAGCCTCAAGGTGTCTTATACGTCGCGGAACTCAACAAGATATTTGTAGCCAGCGGGGATGACGGGATGCTCCGAGTTTTTCGCGGAGACACGCTCGAACTGCTCGATTCCATCCAGCTTGAACCGGGACCAAACCGCGTCGTCTACGAACCGAAGTTCAAGCTTGTTTACGTCGGTTATGGCGGCAAGGATGCCGGAAAGGACTATGGGAAGGTTGGAATTATCCATGCGGCGGACGACAAGCATATTGGTGACATTAAAGTCACGGCGCACCCCTCAGAGCTTCTTTTGAACAAGGCAGGGACGACCCTTTTCGTGTTCATCTCGACCGCCAACCAGCTTCAGGTCATCAACACGAATCAGAGGCAAGTCATTTCCACCTGGTCTGTGAGCAGCCATCGCCCGGGCGATGCGGCGTTTGACGAGTTGAGGTCACGATTATTCATCGGAACCCGCACCCCGCCCGAGATGATTATCATGGACTCCAAGTCAGGCGGAGAACTCGTTCATTTGCCAACTACTGAGGGCCAAGACGGAGTGTATTTCGATCAACTGCACAGGCGTGTGTAAGTGTCTGGCGGAAGGGAGTTGCCGGCTGGTTTCGTGTATGTGTACCAGCGAAAACATGGCGATCACTACGAGATCGCCGGTAAGATTCCGACGCGGGGAGGAGCGGGAACGTCATTCTGGTCACCCGAGCTCAACCGTTATTACGTGGCGGCCCCAGCGAATGACAAAGAGGACGCGGCCATCCTCGTGTTCGCACCTCAGGAGTGACGCCCGGCCATCCAGGACCACCGGCCTGCCACGTCGCAAAGTAGGTATATCAGATTCTTGCTGCCACTGCCGATACCTCAGCGGCAATAGCCTCCCCCAAGTCCCTAGTACTTGCACTGCCGCCGATGTCCGGAGTACGGGGATCGGAGCTGGCAATGACTTTGAAGATGGCTTGTTCCACCGTGTGCGCAGCCTCCTTCTCGCCCAAGTGTTCCAACATCATTGCGCCTGATCAGATTTGCGCTACCGGGTTCGCGATTCCTTTTCCGACAATATCGGGGGCTGAGCCGTGGACCGGCTCAAACATGGAAGGCGGTTCTCGATCAGGATTCAGATTGGCAGAAGGAGCGAGTCCCATCGACCCTACAACGGCTGCGCCGAGATCCGACAGAATGTCGCCGAAAAGATTGGATGCTACAACCACGTCGAATCGGTCAGGATGGCTCACGAAATGAGCGCTCAGAATGTCGATGTGATACTGGTCCGCCTTGACATCCTGATAATTCCTGGAAACCGCGGCGAAGCGCTCGTCCCAGATGGGCATTGTGAACCCGATGCCGTTTGACTTTGTGGCTGATGTGACATGATTTTTGCGGGTACGAGCCAATTCGAAGGCGTAGGCCATAATGCGATCGCAGCCCCGCCGCGTGAAGACGGTCTCCTGGATCGCCATTTCGATGTCAGTGTTGCGGTGGAGACGGCCGCCGACCTCGGAGTATTCACCCTCGTTGTTCTCCCGGACGATGCAGAAGTCGATTTCACCTGCCTTGCGGTCACGAAGAGGACTCCTGATACCCTCAACAGACGGATGGGTCGAAGATTGACGTACTGTTTAAAGGCCCGGCGGATGGGAATCAACAAGCCCCACAACGAAACGTGATCGGGCACGCCGGGATAACCTACGGCCCCCAAATAGATGGCGTCGTACGGACGTAGCTGCTCGAGACCATTTTCATGCGCCCAGTTTTGAGATAGGTCTCACAACTCCAGTCGAAGTGCTGCCACGACAAAGAAAGATCGAAGCGGCGGCCTGCAGCCTCAAGCACTCGAATCCCTTCCGGGACGACTTCGCGCCCGATGCCATCTCCTTCGATTACCGCTATTTTGTAGCTTTTCACTTTTCCTCACAGATACGGTTTTCGCGGCCGCGATTCACCCGCTGCAAAGGGCCGTCAGGTACGGACATCGGAGACGTCCTCAAGCTTGCGCACCAGGTCGATGACTTGGTTTGCCTTTGCGCTGGGCCACTCCGCGAAGGCTGCGCAACCCTGAAACTTCTCGGCTACCTCGTCGTAGCTCATCGGGTTCGTGGGACTACCTTTGCCGAAATCTGTGCGGCCGGAGATCACGCGGCCGTCCTTCAGAGTGATCTTGATGATGGTGGTCATTTTGTCATAACCAGCCTTCTCCGCCTCAGGGTCCGTATAAAAGCGGACTCTCCCGATCATCTCCTGCACGTCAGGCCGGTTCGCCATGGCATCTGTGAACTTGGTGAGATCGGCTTTGCCATCCAACAGGAGAATCGCCATGCAGAACTCCATGCTGAACTTGGCCTGTAAACCCGTTGTCGGGCGATGGTGAATCAGCGTATTCGGCATGTTGCGATTGGTTCCAACCTCGACCAGTTCCACATCAGCAGCACGAATTGAGTTGCTATGGATCAGCCGTAGAAGTTCAGTCATGCCGGGATGGGTGAGAGAACCGGAGGGAAAGGGCTTGATGGAAACTCCCGGTGTCTGGAACGTCCAGGGATTGCCGAGTCGATCGACAATGGCGGCCGGGTCGTATCCGCCGCCGTAAGCATGGAAGAAGCCGCGCTGGCCTTCCAGGATCTGTTCGGCGCCGGTCCTGCCCAGGGCAGCGAAGTCGGCCGCAACCACACCGCCCTCGCTCGCATGGCCCGCCTGAAAAGGCTTCATCATGGTGCCGAAGTTTTCGCGCAAACCGGCGGCATGGCTGGCAGCAATCGCGAATGCGCGGACGGTGCGCTCAACATCAAACTCCTTTAGCTTGGCGCAGGCCGAGGTGCCGCCGAAAACTCCGCACGTGCCAGTGGAATGAAAGCCATCTTCGTAATGGCGTGGCGAGATGGCCTCCGCGATCTTGCATTCGACCTCGACACCTACTTGATAGGCCAAAAGCAGGTCTCTCCCGCTCTTTCCCAGCAGCTCGGCGGTGGCCAGGGCAGCGGGAAGAACGCAAACCGTGGGGTGTACCAGCAAGCCATAAACCCGATCTTTGGCCAAGGCGAGTTGAGTTTCGTCGAAGTCATCCACATGGATTGCCACGCCGTTGGCAAAAGCGGCGAAGCGTGGGGGGAGCTTTGCAGCCGAGCCCAGCACGGTGGCGCCACCTGGCCGGAAGCCAAAGGATTTCACATATTCTTGGATGAAACCCGCGGTCTCAGCCTTCGAACCGCTGAGTGCGAGCCCCAGGCCGTCAAGAATCGACTTCTTGCCCAGCTCGAGCACCTCAGAAGGCAGGTCCGAGTACTTGGTGTTCACCACAAACTGGGCCACGTACGCGGTCAACTTTTGAACTTGTGGGAAGGTTGCCTCCGCGCACGGTTGACCCACGGCGGCCATGGCTGGAACCGGCTCCGAAGTGCCCAGGATTCCCAGCGTGGCTCCCAGTCCGGTCGCGGTCCTCAAGAAGGCACGTCTTCTCATGTCCCCGCTCGTTCAACTGAACAATCTAAGACCGCTTCCAAAATAACGCAGCATTTGCTGCACGTCAGGAACGAATCTGTCGCGCATGGAACATTACTTCAGTTCGTTCTTGAAAACCTGACCGCCCTTCATCACGAACTTGACCCGCTCAAGTTCAGTGATGTCGGTGGTCGGATCTCCTGTTACCGCGACGAGATCGGCAAACTTACCTGCCTCAAGTGAGCCCACGCGATCCTGCCATCCCATGAGCTG
>Ga0099830_10001563_pt1 | contig 11642 bp, 7 predicted proteins | sample CZO8metaG_4_FD_79337 | JGI IMG/M metagenome (GOLD analysis project Ga0099830, IMG submission 79337) | Vadose zone soil microbial communities from the Eel River Critical Zone Observatory, Northern California, USA - CZOApr15con2H3.8 metaG | ecosystem: Environmental > Terrestrial > Soil > Vadose...
GGACGACACTTTGTGAGTATTCCTGACTTAGAGGTTGCTGCTGGGAAGCGGATCGCGGAAATGCTCAAGTTGCCGGATGGATACACCGCGCTGGTTACGTCCGGCGCCGCTGCTGCAATTCAGTCCGGATTAGCGGGAATTCTCACCGGCGACAATGAAACTTTCATTAAGCAATTGCCTGATCTCACCGGGATGAAGTCCGAGGTGATCATCCAGAAATCACACCGCAATCCCTTTGATCACCAGCTACGCTCCACGGGCGTGAAGCTCATCGAGATCGAAAGCCGCGATGATCTTCAGAAAGCGGTTGGCCCGCGGACGGCCATGATGCATTTTACAAACTTTGCGAATGCAGCGGGGCAAATCAAAGTCGACGAGTGGCCGAGGCTGGCAAAGCAGTACAACGTGCCGTGCTTCAACGATGCTGCCGCCGATACACCGCCGGTATCCCACCTTTGGGAATACACCAAAATGGGCTACGACCTGGTGGCCTTTAGTGGCGGCAAAGCCATTCGCGGTCCGCAATGCGCCGGACTGCTGATCGGACGCACAGATTTGGTTGCAAACGCGCTGCTTAACAACAGTCCTCATGAGGACACACTCGGCCGCAGCCAGAAGGTCGGCAAAGAAGAGATTGTCGGAATGGTGAAAGCGCTCGAACTCTACCTCAATGAGAACCACGACGCCCTGGCAAAAGAATGGCAGGACCGGCTGGAAGGAATTTCCCGGCAAATCACGCGCGTCTCCGGCGTCAGCACGTCCTTCTTTGTACCGGATATCGCCAATCACGTTCCCCACATGCAAATCACCTGGGATGCGAGTCGGATCTCCTTCACGCCACAAGAGGCTTCGAAGTTGCTGCGAAGCTCAAGACCATCCATCGTCATAGGGACGGGCGAGGAGAGGCGCGGTCTGGTAATGAACTCATTCATGTTGCAGCCGGGTGAAGACAAAATCGTCGCCCAGCAGTTGGTCAAACTGTTTCGCGAGCACTCCGCTTGATGGCATATTTCCAATGTCGCTGTGCGGATGAGTAGGGGCGAATCGCTGGCGACTCTGAGAACAAAATGAACAGATCATTCCGCTGCTTCGCAATCGGCATCGCTGTTGTGTGGGGATTGACTAACTCCGCACACAGCCAATTGGGTCTCTTTTCCAAAGAACAGCGTATTACGTTCTCGCCTGATTGGCATGGCGAACGATTCGAAGATGGACGGCCGAAGGTGCCGGACTCCGTGCTTCAAGGGCTGCGGGATGTTACGGCCGACGAAGCGTGGGACGTGTTGCAGGGCGCCGGTTATCGCAACCAATTCGAGGGCGGCTGGAAAGTAATTAATCCTGGGGAACGCCTGGTGGGCCGGGTCGTGACCGCGGTTTTCATGCCACGTCGCCCGGATGTGGATTCGATTATTAAGAACAATGGCAGGAAAGAAGGACGCATCGGTGATGAAAACTCTTGGGTAATCGATATCCTCCAGCCGAATGACATTCTCGTCGTCGATCTGTTCGGAAAGATCCGCTATGGCACCTTCGCGGGTGACAATCTTTCCACTGCCATATATGCCAAGAGCCACAATGGTCTGATTGTGAACGGTGCGGTGCGCGACGTGACCGGTATTCAACAGATTCAAGGATTTCAATGCTATGTGCGCGGCGTTGATCCTTCCGCACTCGAAAACGTCATGTTGACGGGAATTAATGTTGCGGTTCGCATCGGAGACGTAACTGTTATGCCGGGTGACATCGCGATTGGCGATCCCGAAGGCATTACGTTTGTCCCTCCACAATTGGCAGAGAAAGTCGCAAACGACACCGCGATGGATCATCAGGTGGATGAATGGGGTCACATGATGTTGCGCGAGGGTAAGTACACACCTGGACAAATCGATGCACCGTGGACCAGGGAAATGATCCAGCAGTTCAACACCTGGCTCGAGCGCAAGGGATCAAAGCTGCGGATGCCGGTGCAATGAACCCGCTCCCGCCTCAGATACTTACGGAACGCAACATCGAGAAGAAACGAATGATTGACGGAAAGCCAACTCGAGTGCGTTGGTTTCTAATATTTTGGCTTTTCATTTTGAGCGCGGTGGCCTATCTCGACCGAGTAAACATTTCGATCGCGGGAAGCTCCATCGCGAGCACCTACCATCTGACCAACATCCAACTGGGATGGATTTTCAGTTCTTTTCTTGCAGGTTACGCAAGTTTCCAAACACTAGGTGGACGGATGGCGGATCGATTGGGTCCGCACCGCGTATTGGCGGCGGGAGTTGTATGGTGGGGAATTTTCACGGCGTTGACCGCAGCTGTGCCCTCCGGCGTGGGGCCGGCGCTTCTCCTTTTAATGTCCATCCGCTTCCTTCTCGGCGCGGGGGAAGCTGTCATTTATCCGGCCGCCAATCAGTTCGTTTCGCGGTGGATTCCCACGCACGAGCGCGGGATCGCAAATGGCTGGATCTTTGCGGGTGTTGGAGCTGGCGCCGGGCTCACCCCGCCATTGATTACATACATCATGCTGCACTACGGCTGGCGGGCATCATTTTGGGTATGCGCCATAATCGGTTTGGTTGCAGGAACAGTTTGGTTCCTAGTGGCGCGGGACAATCCCGCCGATCACCCCTTCGTCTCCGCCGCTGAGTTGTCCACGATTCAGGCAGGCTTGAGGCGTGGAGCGACCGTTTCCGGTGTAGAGGACGGCACAAGCGGGAATCCGAGGATAATTCTTCCTTGGAGTAGAGTCTTCAAAAGTAAGGAAGTCTTAGCAATCACTTTCAGCTACTTTTGTTATGGCTATGTCGCCTGGATTTTCTTTAGCTGGTTTTATATTTACCTGGCACAGGTGCGCGGTCTGAACCTGAAAGCTAGTGCTTTCTACGCGATGCTGCCTTTTCTTGCCATGGCGGCGACTTGTCCGCTAGGCGGCGCCATAAGTGATCGTTTAACGAAATCGCATGGGCCACGCGTGGGCCGGTGCTATCTTTCCATGATCTCGATAACTATGGCGGCGGTATTTCTCGCCTTGGGTTCCCAAGTCCATGGCTCACGGCTGGCGAGCATCGTTTTGGCGGGCGGTGCAGGAGCGCTGTATCTGTCGCAAAGCTCGTTCTGGTCAGTTACAGCCGATATTGCGGGCGCATCTTCTGGCTCCGTCTCCGGCTTTATGAATATGGGAAACCAGATCGGAGGAGCATTGACAGCATCTCTTACCCCCGCAATCGCGGCGCGCTTTGGCTGGACGGCTCCATTTCTGGTCGCAGCAGGTTTGTCAGTACTTGGCGCGCTGGCGTGGTTGCTGGTAAACCCCGAACGCAGCCTGTCACACTCCCCTATGCCGTTGAGAGCGCAAACTGCCAGTGTGCAGAATTAAGTAAGTCCGGAATTTCCACGGCCATGCGATTGCATTTCAACTCATGCAAAGTCGCAATTTTAATCGCCACGCTGCCCATCTTCGTGAGCAATGTTGTTCATGGCTCAGACCAACGCACGGATGCCGAGATTCATGCGGATAAAGGTTTGCGACTCGCGCAGGCTGGCAATCTTCCGGAGACCGGGCGCCGTGTCCCTACCGGAAAGACCTTCCAGCCTTAACCAAATCGAAACCCAGCGCACAAGGTGACCACTTTCTCGACATCAAAGACTACGTGGTATCATTTTCCCAGATTCAACACATGAATGTGGCCCTTCCGATTCGCAATTTCCTACGTTTTCTTTTACCTCCACTGATTTTGGTATTCATCTCTTTTGCTCAGTCCCCTAGTCGTTCCTCGTCCGAGCCGGAGCGTTTTGACGGTCCGGCTGAACTACCTCGCATATACGTGAAGACCTCTGTTGCCGATACACCTGCGTCGGGCAAGACTTGGCGAGTGAGGGACCACGGCAGTGTTGGTGATGCTCTCGGTCGCGCAAACTGCGGAGACACGATAGAGTTACAAGCCGGCGAAACCTATGACGGACACGTCGAATTGCCCAATAAGTCGTGCGACGATACTCATTGGATCGTAATCCGAACAAGCAGCCAGGGTTTACCTCCAGAGGGCAAGCGGATTACCCCGTGCTACGCCGGAGTGCCGAGTTTACCTGGCAGGCCGCCATTCAATTGCACTGCGAATAGCAACGTGATGGCACGAATTAGTGGGATTAAAGGACAAAACAAGATTATCGGCAGCATCGCGGGTGCTAATCATTACCGCTTCATTGGCATTGAAATAGCGGACGCGGGCGCGAACGCTGGTCCAAATGGCGGTTACTGGGATCTTGTCTTGCTGAAAGACACAAACCACATCATTTTCGACCGCTGCTGGGTTCACGGCACGCCCACGGGCGAGGACGTCAAGGGCATCCAATTTGAGAACAGTTCTTATATCGCCATCGTTGACTCGTTCATTTCCGATATTCATTCCAAGACCTCATCAAACGGAGCAGATTCCGCCGCCGTCGGATCGCTCACCGGACCCGGACCGGTCAAGATCGTAAACAATTTTCTGGAAGCCGCGGGTGAGAACGTCCTCTGGGGAGGAGGCCGGTCCACTACAACCTTGTCTGACATCGAGTTCCGGCATAACCATGTATTTAAGCCGCTGATTTGGTGGAACAAAGATCCCAGCTTCTTCGGAACGCTATTCGTCGTCAAAAACAGTTACGAGACAAAAAACTCTATACGCGAGCTTATAGAAGGAAATGTTTTCGATAATAATTGGAAGATGGCGCAAAAAGGTACGGCCATCCTGCTATATCCCAAAAATCAGTATGGAGCCTGTCCCGGCTGTACCGTTCACGATCTGATTTTTCGGTATAACGTTGTACGCCACACCGTAAACGCGATCGGTATCGCCGCCACCAAAGCGACTACCTGTGTGGGAGAAAACGGGAACGGAACTGGCAGCTGCAACTTCCTTTCGGGTCCAATTTACAATGTGTACATCCACGACAACGTGCTTGAAGACATCAGCGAACCCACTTACGACGGCTCCTGCTGTACCGGGGGCACGCTTTGGGGGATCGGCACCGATCAGTCTTCAAACTGGCCTCACGACATCACCATCGAACACAATACTGGTATTCCGATCGGCTCCGGGATTGCCAATGTTCTTGCCACCCCGCCCCAGGTCATCAATAACTTCGTGTTTAGGAACAATCTTGTAGGGTCCGGCGATTATGGTTTCAGGGGCATTCCGATCGGTGGCGGCAATAAAGGCTGCGCGGGGCCGGGTGGTGCGGTAGCAGCTTTGGATCGCTGCTTCGATAATACCTGGGCTTTTACCAACAACGCGATCGTACAGAACAGCAGAAAGCCGACGCCCGGTGGCGATCCATACCCCAAGACCCCGCATTGCGGAACTTTGAAGAGTTGCTCACAATTTTTCGTGAAGAACTGGAAGGCTGTGGGCTTCGTTAATTTCAGTGAGGGAAACGGCGGCGACTACCACCTGCAGTCTTCCAGTCCATATCGCAAAGCTGGGACCGATGGCAAAGACATCGGTGCCAACATTGATGCGGTGAACGCTGCTATTGCTGACGTGGCTCGCTGATATGCTGTAGCATTTCTCCCATCGGATTGTTAGAAAAGACCGCACATGAAACAACTGGTTCGCAAGGGTCTGAAGGAAGTGATTGTCGATGAAGTCCCAGATCCCATGATCATCCCGCATCATGTGCTCGTGCGCCCCATCTTTTCCCTGATCAGCAGTGGCACTGAGACGGCTAGCATCCATCAGGAGGGAGTAATCAGGGCAGTTGCCGAAAATCCTTCCCATCTCAGCAAGATTTGGAACGTGGTCAAAGCCCAAGGCCCGATCCGAACGTTCGCGGAAGTTAAAGCCAAGTTCAGCGAGTATGCCGTCCTTGGATACTCAGGCGCAGGCATCATCGTTGATAAGCACGAAAACGTACTTGATCTCGAAGTTGGTGACCGTGTCGCCTACGGCGGCGAAGGCACGGGCCACGGAGAGACGATCCTGGTTGGGCGAAATCTTGCAGTCAAGATTCCGGATGATGTCCCTTTCGAACACGCTTGCTTCGCGACGCTAGGCAGCATCGCGCTTAATGGAGTCCGCATCGCGAACATCTCTCTTGGAGAGAAAGTCGCCGTTATTGGCTTGGGGCTGGTGGGCCAGTTGATTGCGCAGTTGGTGCGCCTGCAGGGTGGCATTGTGATCGCCACCGACCTCAAGCCCGATCGCGTGGACCTTGCGCGCAGGTTAGGAGCGGCAGTTGCATTGACTGGCGGCGAGGAGTTTCAGGATCAGATCAGCACTATCACGGATGGCCAAGGTGTGGATTGCGTCATCATTGCTGCCGCCGCGAAATCCGCTGTTCCGTGCCAACTTGCAGTACAGATTTGTCGGGACCGCGGACGCATCATCGACGTAGGCGCAGTAGAGTTGAGCTTTCCCTGGTACGAGATGTATCGCAAGGAGATCAAACTGCTAATGGCGCGGGCTTACGGTCCCGGCAGTTATGATCCGCTTTATGAACAGCAGGGTCAGGATTATCCGCTGCCCTATGTGCGCTGGACCGAGAATCGCAATATGCAGGAATTTCTCCGCCTGGTATCAGAAGGGGACGTACAAATCCAACCACTCGTGACCCATGAGTTTCCACTGGAAGATGCACCCAAAGCTTACGAAACCATCCTCGATGCATCCTCAAACAGTTTAGCCGTGTTGCTGCGCTATCCCGCTGCTACGTCCTCCGATCCGGTAGCTGATTTTCAGCCAAAACGGAGGGTTGAGGTCACCCCTGGAGCAATCGGAACGACCAAGCTGGGAATCGCGGTCGTGGGAGCCGGAAATCTCGCGAAGTGGGCTCATTTACCGAACCTCAAGAAGATTTCGACGGCCCACTTGCGCGCCATCCATTCCTCGAATGGGCCTCGGGGGAAAAGCTACGCCCTGCGTTTCGGTGCCGACTACTGTGCTTCCGACTACGATGAAATTCTGCGTGACCCGGAAGTTCAGGTAGTTGTAATTGTGAGCCGAAACCCGCAGCACGCGCCGCAGGCGCTGTCCGCCCTACGCGCCGGCAAACACGTCTTTGTGGAAAAACCAATGGCGCTTACCGAGGAAGAGTGTCGCGAAATTTACGCTGAGGTTGAGCAGAGTGGAAAGCTGCTCACTGTTGGCTTTAATCGGCGTTACGCGCCATCCTATCTTGAACTCAAGAAACAGTTGCGGCGGCGAAGTGGGCCCGCGGTAATTAGTTGTCGCGTCAATTCCCCCGGCATTTCCGGCGCCTACTGGATGGCCGATCCCGCCATTGGCGGTGCGATCCTTGGAGAAGCTTGCCATTTTGTAGATTTGATGTACTGGCTGCTTGACTCTGAGCCCGTTGCTGTTTCGGCCTTCTCTCTGCCCACAGGGAAGAAAGACCCCATCGGCGAAAATAATCTCGTCGCCAGCTTTCATTTTGCCGATGGCTCCATAGGTAATCTAACCTACTGCACCGTCGGCAGTCGCACTTCAGGTGGCGAACGAGTCGAGATTTTCACTCCCGGGATGGGCGCTAGCGCCGAAGACTTCAAGCAGGTTACTGTCTCTGCTGGTACGGTTCGCAAAAGGTCAAGCTGGTTCGCGGAGAAAGGCTATCGTGACCAGATGCAGGCATTTTTTTCGGCACTTCAGAACGGCTCGTCTCCGGATATCACAGTTCTGGACGGAGCGCGAGCCACGATCGCGTGCCTCCGCATGCTCGAATCAGCCCGCACTCTCGCGCCCTGCTGTATCGAGATTCAATCAGTCCTGACCATGCATCCACAATGAGAGTGCTACAGCTCGGCCCCTACCCGCCGCCGCACGGCGGGGTGCAAAGCAATCTAGTTGCTATTCGCCGTTTTCTACTGAAGCGCCAGATCCCCTGCGCCGTTATCAACATCACGCGGCATCGGAAGCCAGACGCTGACCAGGTTTATTATCCGAACAATGCCGCGCAACTATTCCAGCTTCTCCTCACTTTACGCTACGACATCATTCATCTTCACATCGGAGGCATGTTGACCCGACGTCTCCTAGGTCTCGGCTTGGTCTGCTGTTCCATGCCGCGCAGTAAAGCCGTGCTGACTTTTCATTCCGGAGGATACCCATCAACGCCTGAAGCAAAAGCCGCTACTACCAACTCGTTAGCGGGTTTTTCGCTTCGCCGCTTCGATGGATTGATCGGCGTGAATCCAGAGATTATCGCGTTCTTTCGCAAGCTTGGAGTTCAAGCGGAACGCGCGCGTCTCATTTATCCTCACGCTTTTGTGGATGAAGGACCACGAGTGGACCTGCCGACGCCGCTCGTCTGCTTCTTTGCCAATCACCGACCCATGCTGATTTCCGTAGGACTGCTGGAACCGGAATACGATCTCCCCTTGCAGATTGAAATTCTGGGCCGTGTTCGACAGAAATTTCCAAGTGCTGGTCTGGTGATGATTGGTTCGGGCAGTCTGGAGAGTGATTTACGTAGGCACATTCAAGCTCAGCCCTGGGCAGAGCACATCCTGCTTCCCGGAGACGTTGCACATCAGGCGACCATGCGGGCCATCTCCGACAGCGATGTCATGTTGCGCACGACTTTTTATGATGGAGACGCTGTGTCTATCCGCGAGGCTCTTCACCTCGGAACTCCGGTGATTGCCACTGATAACGCGATGCGCCCTCCCGGCGTTACTCTAATCCCAAGTCACAATCTTTCCGCACTTCAACAAGCGATAGAGCAGACATTGGAATCGCCGAGAGCGCCACGACAGCCCGCAACTACAGATGAAACCAATCTGCAAGCTATACTGGATTTCTATCAAGAATTGTTAGCGAACTAAAAAAACGCAACTCATATCCAGGACAGGTCGCGGGTCACCATCAGTGGCCCCAGGGGCGTCCTGGCCTTGAGATAAAGCTTGCTGTCAAAGTACATGCGATACATTGCCCGCATCCTCTGCAGCTCGGCTGGGCGCTGCGTTCTGTAGTCTTTATTAGCTCCGAGTTCGTACCCCAATTCTTCCAGGGTCTCTCCAATCAGCCCTTCCAACATTGCGAGGTCATTCGGTGTGTATCCCGTTTTCCAGCGGCCTACAGGGCTGAACTCTTCGCTCTGCCGCGATCCATTTTTGAAAGATGTATTTGGCGTACTTACCGAACCGATTCCCACCTGCTGAATGCGGTCGTAATCCAGATCCTGTTCGACGAACTGTCCCAACCGCGCCAGTACTTCGCGCGGATGACTAGTCAAATCTTCGAAGTGTACTTCCATGTAGTCATTGCCCAGCTTGCGGCCATCCCGTCGCCCTTTTCTCACCATCCACTCCCAATAAAGGCCGGCAACCATAGTGCTGGGCTTGCGATCCCACGGTAGCCGGCGAATATAGCCGAGCTTGTCGGTCGAAAGGGCCACGTCCCGGCCGTCACGAATGATATGGACGATCAGCGCGTCCGGAATAGTTTCTTTGATTCGTGGTAAGTGCAGCAGATGTTCGGGCGTAGTATCTGCCCAGCGTTCGACGCCCTGCTTGCGGCACATTTCTTCCATGATGATACGCAGGAAATCGCCACCATTCTTGCACTCAGCCAGTACTCTAGCTTCCAGTTCTGATTTGTCTAGACCCGATAAAGAGTAAAGTCGAGTTTCATACCATGCTTCAAGCAAACGGCTTTGGTTGCGCGGATTGCTCAGATCGCCGAAGCGAGGCTCGAGCAGATTAATGACATTTGACTCGGTTCGGTAAATGGCAAAATTGCCCGATGAAAGCAGCATGTGATAAAGCAGCGTAGTTCCCGACCGCCCGCATCCGAGTACAAATACTGGTGCTTTGCCACGCGAACGTGGTTCCCGCGCTGGGCTCAAAGTCGCGATCCTATCTGTGCTTTGTATATCTGTTCGAACCATTAAATCGTGCTGTCCCTTCTCACCGGAGAAACGTTTACCGCCGCGGACCCGTGCATGTCGCCAATGCTTCCACATAGTACCGGTGCGACTTCAGTCGCTGCGGACGTCCGGGCTGACACTTCGAGAAAGTTTCTATGCCACAACTCCAGCACCAGCATTCGCCATAGCAGACCGGAACGATTCCTGCGGCCGCTCACGTGCTCGTGGACAAGCTGTCGCACTGCCGCCGGTTTGAAGTAGCCGCGCTGCAGAGTTCGCGGCTCGAGGAGAACGCGGAAAAATTCCTCTTTCAATTCATTCTTCATCCACTCCACCAGCGGCATTTGAAAGCCCTGCTTGCGGCGATGCAGCAACTGAGTGGGAATTCCCAACCGCTCCGCAAGCTTCTTCAGAATGTACTTGCGTGTGCGGTGGCGGAATTTCCATTCGATTGGCAGTCCGGCGACCCACTCAACGTACTCCTGATCGAGCATCGGTACGCGTACTTCCAGTGATGTAGCCATGCTCATGCGATCGACCTTCGCCAGGATGTCGGCCGTCAGATAAGTCTTGGTATCAAGGTAGAGGAGCCGGCTGAGCGCATCGCTCGCTGGCGCATCGTCGTAATATCGCCGGAACTGATCCAAGGGATCCGGCAACCTTTTCGCATTTTCAAGGAATTCATGAGTGAACAGAGCGCGTTCCCGATGTAACGCAGGGAAGAAAGAAATATCATCGAGATAACGTTCTCGGGCGTGTAAGGAAGCATTCCAAGCCAGATTTCGGCCATACGTCCCCGCGGGCAATCGATGATGCAGACGATCCCTATATAGCTCGCCCGCCCAAGCGGGAATCTTGTCGTACGCGCGCCGGTTCACGGCGGTAGTGTAACGGTCATAGCCTGCAAAGAGTTCATCTCCGCCATCGCCGGAAAGCGCGACGGTCACGTGCTGGCGTGCCATCCGGCAAACATAATAGGTGGGCAGCATGGAAGAGTCGCCAAACGGCTCCTCCAACATTCCCGACAGGAAGGTCAGCGTTTCTTCAATATCGGGGTCAACCGTGAGTTCGTGATGATCGGTACCAAACCGCTCCGCAACCGTGCGTGCATATGCGGCTTCATTGAACTGCTCATGCCGGAAGCCAATAGAAAACGTTTTCACCGGGCCCACACTGGCCCGCGCCATTAGCGCTACTACCAGAGACGAGTCCACCCCGCCGCTGAGCAGCGCTCCCAATGGGACATCGCTAATCAGGCGAATGCGAACTGCTTCGGCAAGACGGCGCTCCAGTTCCTCCAGGCACTCTTCTTCTGAAATGGGTTTATGGGTTCCGTAAGCCGGCACGTCCCAGTACTGCCGCACATTTATTTCGCCATCCACATATTCCAGCAGGCACCCCGGAGGAAGTTTTGCAATGCCTGTGAACGCCGTTCGTGGATCGGGAATGTAGCCGAAGTAGAAGTACTGCAGCAACCCTTCCGGGCTGACTTCTTTCAATTGCGGGGCAACTGCCAGTAATGCTTTGATTTCAGAGCCAAATAACAACCTGCCATGGGAGAGAGCGTAATGCAAAGGCTTCTTGCCCAAGCGATCACGTGCCAGCAGCAGCTTTTGTTTGCGATCGTCGTATAGCGCGAGAGCAAACATCCCTCGCAGTTTCTTTACACAATCCGCACCCATTTCTTCGTAAAGGTGCACAATCACTTCAGTATCAGAGTGGGTGTAGAACTGATGCCCCCGGCCTTCTAGCTCGGCGCGCAATTCGGGGAAATTGTAAATTTCGCCATTGAAGACGATCCA
>Ga0099830_10001564_pt1 | contig 11642 bp, 10 predicted proteins | sample CZO8metaG_4_FD_79337 | JGI IMG/M metagenome (GOLD analysis project Ga0099830, IMG submission 79337) | Vadose zone soil microbial communities from the Eel River Critical Zone Observatory, Northern California, USA - CZOApr15con2H3.8 metaG | ecosystem: Environmental > Terrestrial > Soil > Vadose...
AAGGATACTGCTGGCGAACTCTCTCCGTCTGCTCCCTCTCCACTGCGTGGAGAGGGCTGGGGCAAGAAAGCTCCGGGGGAGCTTTACAAAGGCCGCCGCCCTTTGGATTCGCCAGCAGTATCCGCAAGGATGGTGAGCCTGTAATTGTTTGCGCTACTTCGGAAAGCTCAGCTATTGCTCATCACTGGCTGCAAGAGCAGCCGCTGCGATTGGATCATCGAGCAGCGGGCCCATTACAGTCATGCCGCCATCTGGCGCTTTTGAGGCGAAGGTGAGGGAGCTATAAGCAATGGTGACTTTGACTTCGCGCCCGCGAGTCCCCACACGTACCGTGGTTCCCTCGACCGCAGCTTTGATACGCTCAGCAACTAACTGGGCGCCGTGCTGCTCAGCGCGAATAACTGCCGTCATGATACCAGGGCCGTTGACCGAGAGTTTGTCCTCTTTACGAATCTTAGTGCGCAGGTAAGGTAAGAGCTTACGCGCTGCTTCGGTAGCCTCGCGCTCCTCGCGCTCGCGATGGATATCGTTATTTTTTGCACCCTCGATGATGAAGCGAAAAACAATGACGCTCTGAGCATTGCAGATGCGGCGTACTTTACGCTCCCCCGCCTCCAGGTCTTTCGTCGATTCTACTGCTTGCCAGATGTGGTGCTCGCGGTTGCGCCGGTAATCGAAGTAGCCCTGTACACGCGCATACCCTTCGAGGGTGATCGCTCCTAAAGTCCACAAGACCTGCCTGGGGGTGCTCAGCGCAAAATGGCGGCAAGCGATAAGCTGCCGCGCAATGGGCGTGACCTTCATGGTCGCTGCTTCATAATTCTGCTGCTTGAGGACCCTGAGATGACCGGCATAAATCCGGCGGCGCTGCTTGAGAAAATCACGTACGGTGACGGGGCCTTTATTGTAGACGACGCAATCCGGTCTATAGATGAGTTGATAGCCAAGTTGCGAGATGAGTGCCTGGATGGAGATTTCATCGACGGCGCTATCGGCTGGAATACCGGAAATAACATTGCGAAACGCGATTACCTCGCCCAGCTTGGGATGTACACGCGCTACACGGTCGTGCAAACGCCAGAGTAGATGAACGGCGTGTCCCATGAAGGTGGAAGTATCGTTGACGGGTACGGGGCGACCGCCAACCATGCCTATCTTGGGGTCTTTAAAGGGAGCGCACAGGTTCTCTATAGCGGAAACCTCTGGAATGACATCGGCACCGATCAGAACAACTACAGGGCTGGTAGCCTCTTTGAGAAAAAGGTTAATCGCGGAAGCTTTGCCTTCACGCTTCTCCTGGATACAAAGGCGTATGCGGGGTTCTTTCTGTGCCATTTCGGAAACGATGGGGATGGTACGGTCTGTGCATCCACTGGCAACAACGATCACTTCCTCAATACGGATAGATGGGCCAGCCTGGTCGAGGACGGATCGCAGGGTACGTGCGATATTAGCTTCTTCGTTATATGCCATGATGCCGATACTACATCCGATAAATTCCTCCGCGCCTGGTACACACTTGATTCCCTGTTCCAACTGTACCTCATTCACGATATTTGTTGCCATTAAAGGCGTCTCCTTTGCCAGATATAGGCGCAGGATGAATATATTCTACCTGTACACCTACTTTGCACATAGTATTTGTCGTCTGCTTGCTTATTGGCAAGTTCCCACCGTATCATGAAAACATGCCTTTGGTATCTGCTATTTATTCGTGTGTCGATTCGCCTAAAATGAATTAAGTATGGCGAATAATCTCAAGGATTTAAGGAGAAGGATACCATTCGAGTACTAAGGTCTGAATATCAATCCGGTTAAGAAACGGTTATAAATAGGTATTCAGGGTTATGGTATTGATCTATAGGGTGTATTGACCGCGCCACCTATAGCGTTTATACTCGTTGCCTGGGAAGAAACAGCAATATCCCTACACAAAAACAAAACGTAAGGTGGCGGCCTTTTCCCCAGGAAGGTGAAGATATGCGGATACAGGAACATGTAAAATTATCGACAGCAGCAGCGTTTGCTGCACTGCCGTGGTTAAAAAAAGATGTCTGGATTCCACTTGCAGCGAGCGTGCTGATCGATGTAGACCATTACCTGTGGCATGCAGTGACGCATCGTACTCTCAGCTTGCGAGCAGCTATCAAGTACTTTGGCCAGGCTGACCCTCCACAACGTCAAGTGGCTCGCTTGCTGCACCAGCCGATCGTACTGGGTACATTGTTATTCATTGCTATACGTACTCGCTCGCGGGTACTCTTGCTGATTCTGGCAGGCCTGCTCTTTCATGTAAGCCTGGACGTAGTGCATGCTACACAGATGAAATCCTTGAAACGGTCGTTGAGCGAACAGGCCAATGGAATTTGTCCTGAATGCGGGCAAGAGTGCGAGGCATTGCAACTGCACACAGTTCACGTTTCAGCTAATCTACTCGGCCGCTACGCCTCGCGAAATTTTGTGGTGCTATGCCCTAGATGTCATGAGCAGGCACATAGTTGAACAAAAATCTATAAATAGATTTTTTTACTATATTATTCAAAAATTCTTGCATTTGCCTTATAAAGAGAGTATCATTTTGCAAGGTGGCCCTAGAACGCATGGTTTTACACATTTTTATGTAAAACTACTACAGCTACTGGAGATCAAGTGCTCAAAAAGATCAGTCCAGAACATCTTTTTTCCGCCTTGCTGGGCGTCATCATTGGAGTAATCGCTAATATACTCTATAGTTGGCTTGTTTCGTCATCGTCACAGGTGACAAAATTTGTAACTGCAAACCTGATCCCCTGGATTATTGTGGGCATGCTATCACTACTTCTCTTTGTTATTATTTTTGTCTGGCGGAGCGATGCAGGAAGAAGGGATCGCTGGTTAGCATTGGACGACTCGATGTTAAGGTTGCTTCCAAGCTTAATAAGTGCAAATGATTTGAAAAGCGGGCTACATAAACTTATAGGGAAATTACTACGTACCGCTTACGAATCGTTTCCTTTTGATATACGTAGAGGTGTATTACTTCTTCCAGATGAGAACAAAGAGTACCTGAGAATTTGGGAGCAAGTTGGATGGGAAGATGAGGAGAACAAAGGAAAAGTAAATTTTTACATGGGTCAAAAAGAATCACTTCAAAAAAGCCAGGGAGGAATAGCAGGTAAAGTATTTTCAACGAGGGAGACTCTCGTCACATGTTTCAAGACGAAAAAGGATCTTGATAAAGCAGTTGGAAACGGCTACATCATCTTTGATCACGATAAAAAAGAACAAGGGGGAAATTATCCACCCTATAAATCACTTATAATTGTGCCGATTCTGGCCAGGAAGGATGGTATTGTTTGTTTAGGTGTGGTATGTTTCGATAGCAAGGAGTCGAAAGCCTTCGATTCTCAAGAAATCAAAGAGAAGTTGGAAATACTTGCCAGGCACATTGGCGCTGCACTAATGATATATGATGAGCTTAAACAACTGCATGATGAGCTTAAACAACTTCAAAAGCCTTGATTTTTAGGTTAGTCTAAGTTATAGTTACAACAGTGAACTCTGTTGAGTAGCGAGAAGGATTGTTTATGAGGACGATATCAGCCAATAAGATATCTGCGGCAGAGCGCGAAGACAAGTTATGGTCAGCATCTGAGAAATACATGCGTGGTGAAATCAACGTGGAGGAATTAGAAAGAACAGAACGCAGGTACGCCCCCAAACTCTTCAAAGAAAGCAGAAAATCGTCTCTTTTAGATCTCTTCAAAAAAAGAATCGCTATGCTCTTTGCCTGATCTACCCCTCCAGATAGACGCCTAAGTATTTGCCATGTGGGTACTTTGTTTTTTACCACGCTTACTACTGCTTCAGTAACGAAGTCCTCTCCGCTGGATAAGTCTAAACTGTTTCAAACATCCAAACATTTTAACCTCTCGACGGAAGACACAGTGTATGGTATAATCTCCCGGAAGGTTACCTACAAGGGGTAGGTACGCGCAGGGTGAACTATGAAAGCGAGAAAAAATTTGACTCAATGGCTTCCGGCAATCCGCGTAATACAAATTATTCTCAGCATAGCTGTGATAGGCTTTATCCTACTCCAGGCGCGGGGAGCAGGTCTGGGCAGCGCCTTTGGCGGCAGTAGCGCAGGTACGGTGTTTAAGACACGACGCGGTGTGGAACGCCTGATCTTCAACCTCACCATCATCTTCGTGATTCTTTTCGCTGCTGTTTCCTTGCTCAGTTCCTTCATACGGTAAGAGACACGCTGATTAGTGGTGGCCTTTAACTCGTGGCCACCTCAAGCAGAACGGGGGCAAAGCCCCGGCTGGGATGACAGAATGGAACCGACATCCTCTGATCTCCCTACAATCCGTAGACCAATATCGTCACCTCTTAAAGGCAGTACTTTTATGCCTGAGGGTGAGGTGCGGCAATTAGGTAACTATCGCCTTATTCGCCTTTTAGCTGGAGGTGGTTTTGCCGAGGTGTACCTGGGTGAGCATATTCACCTCAACACACTGGCAGCTATCAAAGTTTTGCATGCTGAACTCGATAGTCGCGACCTGGAGGTATTTCGCAAAGAGGCGCGTCTCGTCGCACGCCTGCACCACCCAAATATTGTCAGCATCCACGATTTCGATGTCAAAAATGGTACTCCTTTCCTGGTGATGGACTATGCCCCAAATGGCACGTTACGCCAGCGTCATCCCAAAGGTACTCTCGTTTCGCCTGCAACGATCCTGCCTTATGTGAAACAAGTTGGGGAGGCCCTCCAGTATGCCCACGATGAGCGATTGATCCACCGCGATATCAAGCCGGAAAATATGTTGATTGGTGAGCGCAATAGAATCTTGCTGAGTGATTTTGGTATCGCCACCGTTATAAGTGTGCATACGCAAACTGCCCGCGAGGTTGTTGGTACAATTTCTTACATGGCCCCGGAGCAACTACAGGGCAAGCCTTGCCTGGCGAGCGATCAATACTCGCTGGGCATTGTTGTGTATGAGTGGCTATGCGGAGAATGCCCGTTCCGTGGCTCTCTAGGAGAAGTCGCAGCCCAGCATGTCAACATGCCTCCGCTAGCTTTAACCGTGCGGGTTCCCGGTTTTCCACCTGTGCTTGAGCAGGTGATCATGAAAGCTCTGGCTAAAGACCCTGGACAGCGTTACTCCACTATACTAGACTTCGTTTATGCTTTTCAGTCGGCTACTAACCAGCAACCCTTGCAACTCTACTCGCCAGATGCAGAGCAAGAAAACTCCGCAGACGGCTACGACAACCACTTTGCTCAAACCATCCTGGCGACTATTCCTGGGATTATACCACCGCAGGGACTTCCGCATCTCCCTCATGCACCCGGTGAACACAAACAAAATATCTCACGACGTATTGTCGTTACGAGCCTGACCGGCCTGGCGGTAGTAGGAATTTCGGGTGGGGCAATTACCTGGCTTGTGCGTACCCATCGCCACACCACACCAGCTACAACTCCTCCACCAACCCCAGATCGATCGCCTACGCCGACTCCCATTCCTATAGGTACCACGTTCCATACCTATCGCGGTCACCACAATATAGTCGCTGGCGTGGCATGGTCGCCCAATGGCACATTGATTGCCTCGGCCAGCGCAGACAAGACGGTACAGGTGTGGGATGTAGATACAGGCGGCGTTAACGTATCCATTGATACCGGACATACCGATATAGTAACGTGTGTAGCATGGTCGCCTGATAACAAACTGGTCGTCTCCGGCAGCGCTGATAAGACCGCGCGGGTATGGAATTATGCTGATAACAGCAACCCGGTGACCTATAGTAGCCATAGCGATGTGGTCAATGCCGTGGCATGGTCGCCTGATGGGTCACTTATCGCCTCCGGCAGCGCTGATAAGACGGTACAGGTCTGGGCCGCTGCTGATGGGAGTAACCCATTTACGTACCAGGGACATAGCGGGGCAGTAAACGGAGTAGCCTGGTCTCCTCCATCTGCCGGGGAGCTGATTGCCTCGGCAAGCGCCGATAAAACGGTGCAGGTGTGGCATGCCACTGACGGGAGCAATGCGCTCACGTATTCAGGGCACGCCGATGTGGTCAACGCCGTGGCATGGTCGCCCGATGGATTACTCATCACCTCCGGCAGCGCTGATAGGACAGTGCGCGTGTGGAAGGCCAGCACATTAGAACTTGTCTACACTTACGGAGGCCACGCTGATGTAGTCGATGCTGTGGCATGGTCACCCGATGGATTACTCATCGCCTCCGCAAGCAGGGATAATACGGTGCATGTGTGGGGAGCTACAGATGGTAGCAATCCTTATATTTACAAAGGCCACTCGGCTGCTGTACGAGCTGTAGCCTGGCTGACCTCCTATGGGACCTCGATTGCCTCCGGCTCTGAGGATACTACTGTACAGATCTGGGAGGGGGGTTAGCTTCACCTGTGAGCAATCGCGGGTGTGACGTATCTCACAGTAATGCTTGTTGTTTCGTATTATGCTAAGATTAGTAAAAGCTCTCTTTACTTTTTACTTTTCTTCACTAGTGGAGGATATATACTAATGAATATACTTTTATGGCACCATAAGCGCTTCTGGATTGGCACTACTCTGCTTTTATTACTGGCTCTTATGCTCGCGGCATGCAGCGGCAATAGCACTAACGGAAATAGCGGCAACACACCAACAGCGCACAGCACAACCACTGGAAGTGGCACAACACCTACCACGACTCCAGGTATCGGGTTAGGTTCACAGCCCTGCCCCGCGGCCGTGAAGACACCCGCCTATTGGGACCCTATTATACCCACGCAGAACGGCGTTACCAAGGTAGAAAGTGTAACGTGCGGCAACCTGGTCGGAAACCCCACCTTACAAGCCCTGGTGACGGTACGTTATAACGGCACCGGCGCTATCCTGGATGCATACGTCTACACTAACATCACTAACCCCAGGCCCACGCAACTCTTCAAGTTACAAAGCCTGTATGACGGCGCTGCCAGGATCAGCGTATACAATACAGTTTTGACGGCTGAGGTAGATCAACATTCCAGCTTAAACGCCGGAAAAGATAGCGCGAGTTATACGCAGGATCTCTTCCGCGAGTTTAAGTGGTCCGATGGCGTGGGGACGCTGGTACCTGTCTCCTTTCCCGCTATGTATCCCGACCTGACACGTTACCAGGCTGAAATGGACCAGGCGCAAGTCAACCAGGGAAAGGACGCCTGGAAACTTGATGCAGCGATGGTGGCCAATCACATGGCTGCAGACCCGCATCTACTGAACTGGCCAAGCAGCGTCCCAACGACTGTGACAAGCGGTGGCGGCACCAGCGCTGCTGAAGCGGTGGTGACTGTCACCAATCCTGCGCCCGGTGGGGGAAAGATTCAGGTCACCTTACAGCGTCTCGAGGGAAATACGAATGGTGGCATCTGGGAGGTTGTAGCTGTCACGTCCGGCGGCATGTCCCTCACCTCTCCACAGAGCCGTGACAAGCTCACCAATCCGATAATGGTCAGCGGAACAGGCGACGCTTTCGAGGGGGTAGTCGGCCCCGTGGCCGTGCTGGATCACCTATACACGGATATCGGTCACGCTACTGCAAAAGGGACGGGTAATGGTAGTACTACATTTTCAGCCAGTGTGACTTACAACTCGACCTTCAAAGGTGGAACCCAGGAAGGACTTGTGATACTCTATGCTGAAAACAACGCTGGCGGACCGCCCTCTGCCGCAGTGATGCTGAAGGTGTTGATCAGCTAGGTCTTCACCGCGACAACGATATCACGCTTTTTGATGACACGATCCACCGTATGCGCAAACTGGGTGTACGGTGGGTCATTGCGCACTCGCAGGTGCGTCTGTCGCTCTACCGCCTCTATCATGGCTGAGCGTGCGATGCGCGTGGCATTCCAGGCCAATGCAATCGTCCCCCCCGGCAGTAACATCTGTTCCCAAACAGGAAGCGCTTTGCTCAACATGCCTGCAATCTCGCCGAAATGCTGAATGCCATAGGGCAAATCACCAACGATTGTATGCATATGGGGGCCGCCAGGAACTTCCTGCATATGTAGATCAGCCTGGCTCGTATCGCCATGCGCCAGGACGAGCATGCGCGTCGCGCCCTTCTGCCCAATCTCGAACTGATAACGTCTTCCCGCCCGCCGCCCACGCTCATCGATTACCTTATAGGGTATGTGTTCGCTGTTCAGATACTGCCGCACGAAGACGGCCGTGGTCTCGACATCCTGTCTTTGTTGCTCTATACCAAAGGCATCGTAGCCTGCCGCCAGGGCCAGAAAAAGGGTTGTGCCACCACCCGCGAGTGGATCGAGCACTCTCAATCGCTCAGTAAACTGGTTACTGTAGGCTCCTGCAAAAATGGCGATGTTGAGCAGCACGCGCGTAAAGACCTCGTTGGTTTTGCCTTTATAGCGGCGAACCTCTGCCATTTCTAACGGGATAAAAGGCGTAAATACTGTTTCTAGCGGGCGTAGGAATGGCCCCGCTACATCACCAATATGTTCGAAAAATTCATACGCTTCGCTGGTAGCACCCAGGCGGGGAAGGATATCCACGAGCGCCGGGCATGGGGGGACAATACTCTCCTCATCGATGGTTACTCCCATATAGCCCTGGCCTGCAAGTGTCACAGGAGCGATTTGCTTGATAGCAGCCCCCAGAGGACTGGCGAGTAATTCCGGCGCAGCCAGCTTCTCCGTCATATCGGCATACTGGGTGGTGCGTTGCGGCCTGATTTTAAGCGCAAGTTTTTTCATGGTGGGAGTATAGCATAGAGTCTTCCTTCTTGGCTTGGGAAGGATTACAATTAGGTATGCAGGTATAACATAGAGATCACCAAATTTGCAGGAGTATATCTATGCACATCGTTACCGTTGCCGAAATGCGCGAACTGGAAATCAGGGCAGACCGCGAATATGGACTTACTTCGCCTATACTGATGGAGAATGCAGGGAAGAGTGCGGCTGAGATCCTGGCAGAACACATCCAAGCGACGCGTGGAGTGACTGATCTTGAGTTTCTGATCCTTGTCGGCCCAGGCAATAACGGTGGCGATGGCCTGGTGATGGGACGTTACCTGGAAAAATGGGGTGGATTTGTCAGCCTCTACCATTGGAAGGAGCAACGCCTGACGATTCATGGACAGGACATTCCGGAGGCTGAGACTGCTGCGAAACTAGTAGAGAGCATTCAACGCGCCAAGTATGTGCTCGATGCTCTGCTGGGCACAGGACGTTCGCGTCCACTCCCTGACAGTATGCGCAGTTTGCTGGGCCGCGTGCGCCAGGAGCGAGAGAAGCGGGACACGCTGCACGTGGTAGCGATTGATCTTCCAACCGGCATGAACGCGGATATAGGAGAAGTCGATCCTGGGACCATCCCTGCTGATATAACGATCACGCTGGCCTGCCCCAAGCAGGGCTTTTTCTTCTTTCCTGGGCGCAACTACCTGGGCGAATTATATGTAGGCGATATTGGTTTGCCTGCTGAGCTGGAAAGCCACCTGCAGGCAGAGATGCTGACATCCACAATGGTGAAAGCCATACTGCCAAAGCGCCCACTCGATAGTAATAAGGGTACATTTGGCAAGGTGATGCTGTTGTGCGGCTCACCTCCATATCCAGGCTCAGCATTTCTGGCCGGAAGCGCCGCAGGCCGCGTGGGCGCAGGACTGGTGACACTGGCGGTCACAGAGCAAATGCAGCCTATCTATGCCGGTGCTCTTCACGAGGTAACATTTTTACTCCTTCCGCCCGAATCTGCCGAGAGCTTTCAACGGGCCAATATGCTGATAGACCACCTGGAGGGATATCGCTCGCTGCTGATTGGGCCTGGCCTGGGTCAATCGCCCTCCATTCGCGAGGTGATCTTACAGGTACTGGAATATGTACGTGCGCTGCCGGATGAAGAACGCCCACAGCTGGTGGTTGATGCCGATGGCCTGAATAATCTCTCTGCGCTGGAGCGCTGGTGGACGCTGCTGCCTGCAGGGACGGTGATTACACCACATCCAGGCGAGATGGGACGACTGTGTGGCGGGTTGAAGGTATCAGGCGGCAATATCGATCGTCTGGAACTGGCACGCAACAAGGCTCGCGAATGGCAGGTCACGCTCGTACTCAAGGGAGCCTGCACAATTATTGCGGAGCCGGATGGGCGCATACGCATCAACTGGCTGGCCAATCCCGCGCTTGCCACAGCGGGTACAGGCGATGTTCTGGCCGGGATGATCGCAGGCCTGCTGGCACAAAAGGTATCACCTTTCGATGCCGCCAGTGCTGCTGTTTACCTGCACGCTGTCGCCGCCGAATTGGTCAGCGCGGATATCGGACATGCGGGGCTGCTGGCAAGTGATTTGCTGCCCAAGATACCGCGTGCAATGGTGAGATGCCTTTCACTGCGCCAAACTTATCCGGGCACGAAGAAGAACACTACACAGGCCATAACGTAGACGGCCACAAGCTGCACCCCCTCCAACCAGGTCGATTCCCCATCCAGGGTGACGAGTGGAAAAAGAATAGTTGCTAACCCCAATATAGCCAGTTCAAGGGGTTGGAAAACCAGGTCCAGTGATGCTGGAAAGAAGTGACTGACCAGCACCAACAAAGGCGCTACAAAGGTAGCCACCTGGATCGACGAGCCAGCCGCGATCGCCATACTCAAGTCTACATGATCCCTCAATGCTATGAACACCGCGCTTGAGTGTTCGGCAGCATTACCTACGATGGGGATGATGACCAATCCAATGAACACCGGAGACCAGCCAAGTTGCCCGGTTACAGGCTTGATGGCACCTACCAGTAATTCACTATTCCAGGCAATGCCTATGGTCGCTGCCAGCAACATCACTACTGCTGACCATAGTTTTGGAGGTTTTCGGTTGTCCACTTCATGCGGATTAACCCCGCCTGTCACTGCTTCTACTTCCTCAGACTGTTCTTCCTGCTCTTTTGCCGGTGAAGGGAGGGGCATGGTTTTACTATGGCGTTTGGGACTACGCCGCTCTGTACGCAGGTGGAAAACATGTGTGGCGAGATACATGGCATAGACGAGCAGTAAAATTATGGAAATCACACTACTGACTGTTTGATCACGTCCAGGGTCTTTAATAAAAAGTGAACCTGCAGAAGGAATCAATAAGCCTGCGATTGCCAGCACCATCATCGTGGAATATTGCCCGGCATCGCGCGCGCTGAAATACTGTTTACCCCAGCGCCATGCCCCAAACGCCAGAGAACTACCAAGCACGAGCAGGCTGTTGCTGATGATTGACCCGGTAATCGAGGCTTTGACCACTGATATCAATCCCTGCTGCAAGGCAAAGATGCCGATGATGATTTCGGGAGCATTGCCAAAGGTTGCGTTGAGCAGCCCTCCAGCAATTGGGCCGACGTAATACTCCAGGTCTTCAGTCGAACGGCCGATAAGCACTGCAAGGGGTATCAGGCCAATAGCTGAACTAATAAAAATGACTGTTTCTTGCTGCTGTCCCCAGATCAATGAGATGACGGGAGCAATAACGGCCATTATAAGTAGAGAGTAGAGCCAGCGTGACATAGCATCCCCAACGACGAGGCGAGATGTTACCGGGATGCAAGACTCGCCCTGTTTGTATTACTCGGCAGCGCTTTCTGCAGGGGCAGC
>Ga0099830_10001571_pt1 | contig 11625 bp, 10 predicted proteins | sample CZO8metaG_4_FD_79337 | JGI IMG/M metagenome (GOLD analysis project Ga0099830, IMG submission 79337) | Vadose zone soil microbial communities from the Eel River Critical Zone Observatory, Northern California, USA - CZOApr15con2H3.8 metaG | ecosystem: Environmental > Terrestrial > Soil > Vadose...
CGATGGTAGCGCTTGCCGAGTCCTTCGCCGTGAATCACCGCATTATTCATCGATGGATCGAACCTGACTGCGGTGCGCGCTCGATAGCCTGAAGGAAACTAACACGCTGAACAAAATTTCCCCTGAGAACAAATTCTTTTACTCCCTCTATCACACCGCATGGCCGTGCGTATCCGCCAAAGTGAAGAGCAGCCGGCTCCGGAAAAAACGCTCACCGCAATCCTTGCACCGGTACGGGCTGATGAAAACCAGGAAATGCAGAAGCACTTCCCCAATCCCTTTCCTTCTCGATCTCCGCACCGTCCTGCTATGGCAGTTTGGGCAATGGATGCGCCGCTTCTTGCCAGACGTTTCCATCATAAATACGCCTTCTCTTAACGCTAGCGCGAAACCATCCGCTTGTCGCCCCCCTCAGTTCCCGACCGTTGGCCCGTTCGCCGATCCTTTCGCTGCGGATGACGGCGGTCATTGGTGAGCCACGGCTAGAGGATACGCATAGAATGACGTATTTCCGAGCGGGATCCACCCTTCGTTGACGGCGGAGGGAGGCGGATTTTTTGTGATCAGCATTTTTGCGCCGGTACCGCCAAGCAACCGATAGACCTTCTGTTTGGTTTCGGGAGCGAAGGTCCAGAAGAGCATCTCGTCGCCGAGCGGGATTTGGGCAACGATTTTGAGGCCCGCAAGACGCGCCCAGTGTGCCTCGCCCATGAGAGAAATATCGGACACCTTGTCGCCAGCATGAAGTCCGGTAGCGCGCAAGCCTTCCGCAACTTGCCAGTCCCTGTTTTCCTGCTTGGCGAAGACAGTAGCCCAATCGGAAGTCATGGACTTGGCCACGCGCAAGCCCGTGGCCGACACCATCGCGAGAATCAGTGCAAGCCTGGCACGCCTGGGCACGGCTGGCGCGGCGCAGAAGAGGCCGGAAAACACACCGGCCCAAAGAGGGACAACGAAAGGCCCTACAAGCCTAGACTCGACGTGTACGATCGCGTAGGCCCCGCATGCCACCAATGGAGGAACCCAAAGATAGAATTGCTCTCGAAGGGGAATGCTCCAGCCAGATTTCCCTAGAAGGAGAATGATCAGAGCCACCACTCCGACTCCGTATTCGAGCTGAACTTGATAAATCTGGAAAAACGTTCCGGCGGATTGACGGAGAACCCTGAGCAGACCCCGCAAACGGAAATGAGGGCGCACCCCTTCCATCCAATAGGGCAGGTCAAGAGCGGGAGGATATGTTCCGCCGATGGGCGTGGAAAACTCGAAGACCCGGGGACGAGCGAGAAGCTGGCGGACCGGGTGCTTCGGAGCGCCAGTTTCATCTTCCCCTTGCCAGAAAAACGGCTGCGGGATTTCGTCAAACATCATCGCAAAGTTAAGTTTGCCGGCATCGCCAAAGGTGAAGCGATGGCGGCTGCGGGAAAGGACGAAAATCCACGGCCCCGCGACGGCAAGAAATATCGCTAAGGCGAGGGCGGCTTGCTTCGCGGTCTTGCGAAGATTTCCGGTGGCCATCCAGGCAGCGAGCAAGAAGACGAAAGTGATAGGGAAATAGAACGTCTTGGTGAAATAGGCGAGGGCAAGGGTGAATCCCAGGAGCGCGAAGAGGCGCCAGCCGCCGCTCCCGACTCGAATCCTGAGAATCAGTCCGGCAACGAGATAAGTCCACGCGGCTACCCACACGTCTGGCGTTGTTGCGGTGAGCGACTGTACAAACAGAGAAGTCGAAAGAAAAAGGCCGTAGCCCAGGATCCACCAGGCGAACTCGGGGAGGGCGGGCTCGGCGTCCTCGCTGGACGCGAATTCTTTGCTGTGGCGAACGAGAGAGCGAAAAAAGAATTCAAAGGTGGCCAAGGCGATGAGGAAGCCGGCGAAATTGACGAGATGCAGAAGCGTGGATTCCCAGTACGGAGCGGGATGGAAAATCCCAAGCGCGAGCGCAAGAAGCCAGGAAAAGAACGGGCTCCAGTAAGAGTTGAGGGCGTTGTGCCAGTCGCCCCGAAGGTAGGCGGAGGCGATGTCAAGGTAGCAGGTCCCGTCCGGGGTCATGGAGAAACGCGCGGCCCACGTTTGGAGGAAACCGGCGAGGATTGCGATGGCCCAGAAAACCGCGCGAACAATGCGGAGACCCCGCGGCGAGTCAAGCTCGGCGATGCGGCCGGAAAGGTTGCGCGCTGGCATCTTTTCGAGCCCTTCGCCGTGGATGACGAACGAGTTCACTGTTCTAAGTTTTTTCCTTTCAATCGTTTATGTTGCTATTGACAACACGTCACTTTTGTGCTATCATTTCCGTGAATTGGCCGCCCTATTTCGGTCTTTTCGGGACCACGCTCCCGGCCTTTGGTCCCGTTTCCTATCTCCTTTCCCCTCATGCACTTACAAATTGCAAATTTTCGCAACCCCTTTGTTTTGATATTCATCCAAAATGCCCGGGGTGTGTACCCCCTCCCCCACGATTTGCAGCGGGATTCACACTCTGTCGGCAACGGAGGACTCCATGTGATTGAAAAAAAAGAGGCCGCCGAGGACGACGAGGGAGACGGCGAAAGCGGAAACGAGAAGGAGAAGGCCGGGAGCTTGGCCGCGGCCGGTGATGGCCCAGCGGAAACCGTCAATGACGCCGGCCATGGGGTTGAGGCCGTAGAGCCAACGCCAGCGAGGCGGAACGAGAGTGGAAGGATAGGCGACCGGAGAAGCGAACATCCAGAACTGGATGAGGAAGGGAATGACGTAGCGGACGTCGCGATAAAGAGCGTTAAGCGCGGAGAGCCACAGGCCGACGCCAAGAGCGGTGAAGACAGTGAGAGCGAGAAGCGCGGGCAGCCAAAGAGCGGCAAGAGTGGGGCGGATGCCGTAAGCGACAGTGAAAATGGCGAGCACCACGAAGCCGATGGAGAAGTCCACCAGGCCGGAAAGAGCTGAGGAAATGGGAAGAATGAGGCGCGGGAAATACACTTTGGTGATGAGGCGCTGGTTATCAACGACCACGTTGGTGGTCATCTGGAGGGCGTAAGCGAAGTAGGTCCAGGGAACGAGCGCGGCGAAATAAAAAACGGGATAGGGAAGGCCCTGGGAGGGGAGCTTGGCGAGACGGCCGAAAAATAATGTGAAGATGAGCATGGTGAGGACAGGTTGCAAGACGACCCAGAGGACCCCGATGGCGGTTTGTTTGTAGCGGATTTTGACGTCGCGCCAAACGAAAAAGTAGAGGAGTTCGCGGTAGGCCCAGACTTCGCGGAGGCGAAGTTCGAAGAGGCTGCGGGGAGGCTCGATTCGAATGGTGGCGGAGGCGCCGGAGTGCAGCGGGAGAGCGGCGCTGGATTGCGTGACGGAAGCCATGCGTGACTAAGAATAGCAGAAAGAGGCCGGGCTAAAGCCCGCCGCTACGAAAACCTTAGGGAGGCGGGGGATTTTTTTCGAGCTGCTGGATGTCGCGGTCCTCGATTTGCTGCATGAGGGCCTTGCGCTTGAAGAAATAGCGCTGGAGGTCGGCGGTGAGCTGGCGGGGCACGACGAAAAACTGATTGTGGATCATTTCGGAAAAAGAAATAGGGCCGCGCGCGGGAATGAGATGGGAGCCCCATTGGAAAATAAAGCCGGCGTTCCATGCAATCAAGAGAATAATGAGCGCGGCCGCGGCCACGAAGGCGCGGCGCGGGGAACGGAAGAGTTGCGCAATGCGATCGAAAAATACAGCGAGGCCGAGAATAAAAAGCGAGGTGAGAGAAACGAAAAAGCGGTTGCCGTAGGAAGAAATGCCAGCCCAATCGGGATAGCTGGAAATAAGAAAGTAAAAAGCGAGAAAGGCGGCAAGAAACGGAGCGCTGGTGCGGGGTTGCCGCCGCCAAAAGATAAAAAGGCCGACGATGGAGAAAAGAAGAATGGGTGTCCAGGAGAGAAGACCGTGATTGAAAGAGAAAAGCACCGAGAAAAAGTAGGGAGAAAACCAGTTCCAGTCCCTGAGGGGGACGTAGCCGGATTCGAAAGGGCTTCCGTAAATGAGGTAGCGCGTGATGAAAGTGGGGAGCAGGCAGACGAGGAGAACGGCGGCGAAGAGCGAGTGGCGGAGGAAAAGTTCAGGAATGCGCAGGGCGGAATTGGACGTGGCGGAAGCGTCAGAGCGAAAGGCGAGGTAATAGTGGCGGAGGGCTTCGACCGCCAGGACGGCGAGGACCATGGCGTTGGCGTAGTACACGTTGAGCATGAGGCCGGTGATCAAAGCGAGAATCAGCCACTGCGCGAGGGAGCGCGAGGAGCGCGTCTTGTGCCAATACCAAAGAAAAAGAGCCACGACGAAAGCGGAATGCGCGTGGGACCACGAGGGATTGAAATACATATATACGGGTAGCGAGCTGGCCCACCAGATGGCGAGCGTGGCGAGGAGAGCCCAGCGCTCTTCTACATATTGGCGGGACAGGCGGAAGGCTAGGAGCAAGCCGAGAAAAGCGTAGATGGCGGTGGCGAGTGCCATGGTGATGCGGTAAGGAGCGGAAAAACCGTCGGCGGAGACGGAGGAACCCAGGGCGCGCGCGAGAAGGACCCCGATGTGAGCTAGGAGGAGAAAAGGGGTCCAGAGAATCGCGGGGCCAACGGTGAAATGGTTGTCGAGGTAGCCGGTGGACGTTCGGAAGAAGGATTTGGGCTGATTATTTTCGTCAAGGCGCGGCCCGCGGAAGCCTTCGTTGGCGTGGCGGTAATCTTCGGTGAAATCGAGATTACGCTGGATGAGCGGAGCGCGAGCAAAGGCGTAATAGCCCACGCCATCGCCACGCACCCAGGGGTTCAGAAAAGGAAGTGAGAAAAGAAAAAGAAGAAGAAGCAAGCGCTCTGATTTGCGCGCGCCGCGCGCGGGTGATGCCCTGAAGTCTTGCTGGTCCACGAATGAAGTACCCGCCGAAAAACTTTCTTATGCGCGGCTGCCATTATTACAGCGCAGCATCACGATATGGAGCCAATCTCCCGGGACCGAGGAAGGGACCTGGTCACTGCAAACAACCGTGGCGGCATTGTACCGCACGATTTTACTTCGGAGTTAGATATGAAACGAAGTTGCTTTCCTGACAGCCGCGCGGATGCAACGGAGCACCTCAAAGCGATTCAGCGCCTCGTTTGACGTGGCAAGAAAAGGTTTGACTCTGGACTATGCTCGAGGGTGTAGCTTCTAAACAGGAGCCAAGCTTATGCAAATTGGCATCGTTGCGAAGAGGAGCGGCGTCAGCGTCGATGCGATTCGATTCTACGAGCGCAGCGCCCTCCTGCCGAGACCTCCTAGGACAATGGGGGGCTTCCGACAATACAGCGAAGGGGATGTCGAGACGCTGGCCTTTATCCGCCGCGTGCAGGGTCTGGGATTCAAACTCAGCGAGATTCGAGGTCTCTTGAATCTCCGGGGAAGTCGGTTGCCCTGTGCACCAGTGCGCCACCGATTGGAAGAAAAGCTGGTCGATGTACGCCAGAAACTTTCAGATCTTCAGAAGTTGGAGCACGAGCTCCGTCTAGCTCTAGGCAGTTGCAAGAAAGAACTCCGCAAGCGACCCCCTCATTGCCCAATCTTGAGAGAAAGAAGCCCACGGAAGCTGGAGAGTGCAAAGTGAATGTTGAAGTCCTGTATGTAGCGGACTGTCCGTCTCATCCCGCTGCAGTAAAGTTGGTGAGAGACGTTTTGGCTGCTGAGGGTGTGGCGGCGGAGATCCGTGAGGTGCTCGTCAGAGACGAAGTAATGGCTAGCCAACTTCGATTCTGTGGTTCTCCGACCATCAGAATCAATGGACGAGATGTCACAGACAAGTTGGAGAAAGCACCGACTTTCTCCCTGAGCTGCCGTTTATATCCCGACTCGAAGCAAGTCGGTCTTCCACCGGAGGAACTGATTCGCCGAGCAGTGATGGAGGCCCGGGCGGGGGACTGACCATGAATCAGTTAGCGCAACTCACTCTCTCAAGAGCAATTGATCAAAAAAAGCCTTGACACTAGACCGCACTCCAGACGGTACGTTCGAATCTGCACGGTTATTTGAGGAGGGGAAATGGCGAGGTTCTTTCTAACTGTAGGGTTGAGTTGCACGTTGGCGCTCATGGCTGTTCCTGGGGTTGCCCAGAAGGATCAACAGGGTCAGAAAAATCAGAGGGCTCGAACGGCAGGCGAGGTCGCCGCTGGGACATTTGCTTGGGGACACGACCTGTCGTACGTACGCGACCACTTTGTGAAAATCGCGGAGGAATTTCCGGAAGACAAATATGGTTACAGGCCGACCGAAGACGTGCGTACCTTTGGGGAAATTATCCTCCACGTTGCGCGGTACAACCACCTGGTAGCCGCGCATGCAATGGCAAGGCAATCCGAGGACGTGCGCGAGTTTGCCTTCCATTCGAAAATGGAGGCAGTTACCAAGCTGAAGAAATCGTTCGAGGAACTGGCGGAAGTGGTCAAACAAGCGCCGGAGAAATTCGACCTCGATGTACTCATCCATGCGAGCGAGCACTACGGCAACTTGGTGGTCTACTACCGCTTGAACGGATTAGTGCCTCCAGCTTCGCGGTAGATTGTCGAGCAATTTTCAAAAGGAGGAGATCATGCAGAAGTTTTTAAAAAAGAAAAGCCACAACACCGCGCTGCTGACAATATTTGGCGCTCTGGTCATACTAACTCTCGCCCCAGTACGTGCGCAACAGCAAACGCTTCCGGCGCTTGACCAGAGACTTGATCCGTTGCGAGCTCGGTTCAATCAGGATATTGGGAAAGTCCGATTGATCGTACTCGTAGACCCAACCTGCCCTCCCTGCCGCTGGGGAGCATCCGAAATTGAGAAACAGGTGTTAGAGACGATTTCGAGCAATCGGCTCGCGGTCTACGTTGTCTGGATACCGGTGTTGAATTTTCAGGACGAAGCGACGCTGCAAAGGAACGGACTAAAGGAATCTACGCGGGTGTCTGATCCACGAGCGATTCACTATGTCGATCCGAACGGGTTCTCCGGCAAACAGTACTCGCCAATTCTGAATATTCCTTACCATGGGCCTGCCTGGGATGTGTATCTAGCCTTTAGCGCTGACGTTCGCTGGGAGGACCGCGCTCCCACGCCAACGGGATGGATGCACCAAGGAGGAGATGGAATGGACCGTGCACGCCGGCTGGATGGCCGTAAGTTTGCGGATGAGATCCAGAAACTTCTGGCCGCTGCAGACAGCAAAACCGCCAAACGTTGAACCGGCTGAGAAGATCATGGAGCTGACGTACACAACTGCGTTTTTGGCTGGGATTGTCTCTTTCCTGTCGCCGTGTGTGCTGCCACTGGTGCCAGGATTTGTAGGAACGATGACAGGCCTCAGTGCGGAACAGCTGCGGGACGACAGGACTTGGCCTTGGCGGACGATACTCTTCAATGCTGTTCTCTTTGTGCTCGGCTTTTCTTTCCTCTTCATATCCCTCGGCGCCTCGGCGGGGGTGGTAGGCCGCTTCCTATCCGCCCACCGTGATTGGCTGAATCGTATCGCGGGTGCAGGCATCGTCTTCTTTGGGCTTGTTCTCCTGGGATGGCTTCCGATTCGATTTCTGCACCAAGACATCCGATTTCAGCGCGAAATACGGCAAGGCAAGTTCCGTTCCTTCTTGCTCGGGCTGACCTTCGCCTCTGGCTGGACCCCATGCGCGGGGCCCGCGTTGGCAGCGATGCTCATGATGGCTGCGACGCGAGAATCGGTGTGGCAAGGGACCAGTCTGTTGGCTGTTTATTCGGTGGGCTTTGGAATACCGTTCGTTTTCGTGGCCCTCAGCCTGACCCGTTTTCTCACGGTCTTTCAGAGATTTCGCCAGCACTTGCTTTGGGTCGAGCGATTTGCCGGAGTTATGCTTGTCAGTGTCGGGGTGCTTTTGTTTTTTGACAAACTGGGCGATCTGGGATTCTATCTAAATCGGTTCAACCGCCTCGGATGGTGATCGGGATTTTCGAAGGGGAGCCTATGAGTCAAGTCGTTTATGTTTCGAAGTCGCGTATTGAGCGCAGGCAGGGACCTCTTCGTATCGCCCATCGTCCCGGCGAATCCCAGCCAGTGATCTACAGTGTTCACGGGCCATTGCCGAGCACTACAAAGTTGATCCCGCAAAACTGAAGGAGTCGCACTCCTCAACGATTGACTATATCATTTCCGCAACTGCTGGTTGAATGATGGGCACCTTCGGAGGTGCGCTGGAGGCGCGCCAAATCGACGCGAGCAACGGAAAGTTGACCGCAGATGTAACCGGCGATGTGGAAGCAGAGGAGGGTGTATTGGTGATTCGCCGAATTCATGTGGCGATGCATTTGGTAGCAACGGAAAAGGGCAAGGACACAGCGGAGCGCGTGCACGGAATCTATGCGATGCAATGCCCTTTATACCGCACCTTGCACAAGGCGATTAAACTCACCTCTTCTTTCGAGCTAGTGAGTCCGGCAAGCGTGCCCTAACGGTAGTAAGGAAGCAGTGGAAGAGATCGCCAAACGTGACCCGGCATACTTCGGGTAACTATGAGCCAGACGGCGAGCGGTTCCAGGGTTTCTGGAGACCGTCGAAGGCCGCGGTGTTGGGCCCTCGGCCCCGTGAAACGCAAAGATTCCAAAGTCTGGCTTATTCGTAGCGCAAGGCGGCCATGGGATCGAGGCGGCTGGCGCGGAGGGCAGGGACGTAGCCTGCGGCGCAGGCGACGAGAGCCAATGCGGCGGTGGCCAGGCCCAGCGTTAAGGGATCGTGCGGGGTCAGGCCAAAGAGTTGGCTTTGGACGACGCGGGTGAGCGCGAGGGAGGCGGTAATGCCAGCAACGACGCCGATGGCGACGAGCAGGAGGACTTCGCGCATGACCAGCCAAATGACGTTGCCGCGAGCGGCGCCGAGGGCGATACGAATGCCGACTTCGCGGGTGCGCTGAGCGACGGTGTAGGCCATGACACCGTAGAGGCCGATGACGGCGAGGAGAGTGGCCAGGAAGCCGAAGACAGCGGAGAGGCTGGCGATCATGCGTTCAGTGGAAAGGGATTCATTGATGGTCATTTCCGTGGTGCGCATGGAGTAGACAGGCACGTTGGGATCCATGTCGCGGACGGTCGAACGAACGGTAGACATCAATTGACTGGGATCAGCGGTGGTGCGGATGTAGATGGTCATTCCGGTGAGAAAGCGGTCGCCAAGATACGGGACGTAGGCCTGCTCGGGAATTTCGTCGCGCAGGTTGGTGTATTTGAAATCCTTGACGACGCCGATGACCTCCATGTCGGTGGGCGTGCCCGGATCGGTGCCAAAACCGAGGTGAAGGCCGATGGGATTCCGTCCGGCAAAATATTTCTTGGCGAATTTCTCGTTGATCATGACGGTGGTGGGCACCCAATTCCACACTTCGGGACCATGTTTAACGACGTGGCTGTCGTTGATGGTGAAGTCGCGTCCCGCGACGATGGGCACACCGAGGGTGGCAAAATAGTTGGGGCTAATCGCGTTCATGTAAGGTTCAGCGTGCTCACCAGGCTTCGCGGGAGTGAAGCCCTCGACGGACATGCCGCTGTCCCATTCGTTATCTTCGAGAATGCGCATAGAAGCCAGACCGACGGAGCGAACTCCGGGGATAGAGCTGAGAACGTCTGACAGTTGAGGATAGAAGACCTTCAAGCGTTCCGGAGTGTAGCCGTTGAGGGAAGGATCGATCTGGAAGCCCACGAGTCTATCCGGAGAAAAGCCGGGGCCGAGATTGCGGAGATTGGCGAGGCTGCGGACAAACAGACCGGCGCCCACCAGGAGCAGGAGAGAAAGAGTCACTTGCGCGACAACGAGGCCTTTTCGCAAGCGATGGTGGCCGCCGCCACCGACGACAGCGCCAGCTTGATCCTTTAGCGTTCCGGCAACGTTTGGTTTGGTGGTCTGAAGAGCGGGCACCAGGCCGAAGACGACACCCGTGAGGACAGTGACGGCGAGGTTGAAGAGAAGAATGCGTAGGTCAGGCGCACTGGAAATGTTCATGCCGCCGGAATCGGATGGTAGATAGATTCTCATTAGGGCGCGATCGGCCCAAAACGCGACAGCAAGACCAGTGACTCCGCCAAGCGTGGAGAGAGAAAGACTCTCGATCAAGAGTTGTCCGATGATGCGGGGACGAGTGGCGCCCATGGCGAGACGGACGGCGATTTCCTTGACGCGGCCGGAACCGCGCACAAGCATGAGATTGGCGAGGTTGGCGCAAGCGATGAGCAAGACGACGCCGGTGGTGGCCATCAAAACCCAGAGCGGCGTGGTGAGCTGGCGGCGCGTGTAGGAACGGCCCTGGGAGCCGGGCAAGACGTCGATCCAGCACTTGAGAAATTCGTCGCGGTCGTATTTTGAGGCGCGATTGAATTCCTGCTGCTGCACTTCCATTTCAAGCATGGAATGCATGAAGGGCTGGAGGCCGGCTTTGGCTTGTTGCTGGGAGATGGCCGGCTTCAACCGACCGAAGGCGTTCACCCAGCGATTTCGGCGCGCCTTCAGCATGTCTTCCGGGTTCCCGACGACGATCTGAGGCTGCATCATGATGGGAATGAAAATTTTCGGGGAGAAGCCTAGTTCGACGCCGTCAAAACCCGCCTGGGCAACGCCGACTACGGTCATTTTGTAATTATTGAGGTTCAGGGTCTTGCCGATGATTTGGGGATCGCCGGCGAAACGCGTCTTCCAAAAGTTGTAATTGAGAACAACGAAGGGGTGGCCGCTGGGGACTTGGTCGTCCTCGGGAGTGAGAATGCGTCCCATGGCGGGGATGACACCTAAGGTGGAAAAGTAACTGCCGGAAACAAGTTCAACGGAAACGCGCTCCGATTGCTGGCCAAACGAAAGGCTCGCGGAAGTGGGAAAGCGGCAAAACATATCGGAGAAAACTTCATTGTGATCGCGAAAATCGCGAAACATGGGATGGGAGATGGCATTGCCGCCCCAGTTGCTGCCGTAGTGGTGGCCGCGCATGGTGAGAAGGACGAGTTGCTGGGGATTTTTGACGGGAAGGAGGCGCAAGAGGACTTGATCGAGGAGGGTGAAAATGGCGGTGTTTGCGCCGATGCCGAGAGCCAGGGTGAGGACGGCTACGGCGGTAAAGCCGGGAGTGCGGACGAGCATGCGGAAGGTATATTTCAAGTCGCGAAGGGCGGTGTCGAGCCAGCCGATGATGGTCAGGTGGCGGGTGGCATCATTGGCGGTTTTGGTCACAGGAACCCCCGGGCAGCTAGAGGTAAAGACGAAGAAGGCTACCAAAAGTTTGATGAAAGTACGAAAAGATTCGTGGACTGAAACGGAGAATAAAAGACGAACATTATTCAGCCGGCCCTGGCACGATCCGACCAGCGGACGGAATCTAGTCGGCGCTGGTCGTGGCTACCCTATGAATGTCCAGGCTTTCGACCTTTTGCTGAAAAAAAACGGCGACCCGGTCGATGATTTCATTCAAGGGAGTACGAGGACGGAATCCGGTGAGGGCATGGAGCTTATCGACGCAAGGCACACGGCGCATCATGTCCTCGAAGCCCGGTTCATAGGCCTGGTCGTAGGGCACGTACTCAATGGGCGAGGAACTGCCAGTGCGCTCCTTCACTCGCTGTGCCAATCCCTCGATGGTGATTTCCTCGGTGTTGCC
>Ga0099830_10001573_pt1 | contig 11614 bp, 9 predicted proteins | sample CZO8metaG_4_FD_79337 | JGI IMG/M metagenome (GOLD analysis project Ga0099830, IMG submission 79337) | Vadose zone soil microbial communities from the Eel River Critical Zone Observatory, Northern California, USA - CZOApr15con2H3.8 metaG | ecosystem: Environmental > Terrestrial > Soil > Vadose...
ACGGTAACACCGAAGCCCAGCAGTTCCGGATTGATGTCGGCATGATATCCGCGGATGAAGCCGGCCTCCTCGAGCGCGCGCACGCGCCGCAGGCAAGGCGGCGCCGATATGCCGGCGCGCTTGGCCAGATCGACATTGGTCATACGGCCATTCGCCTGCAGGTCACGCAGAATGCGTCGATCGATCTTGTCGAGCTTGATGCGGCGCATCTCGGATCTCTGAGGAAAATCGGCGGAGGGCGGCATGGTATTACACGGTAATAATATTGCAAGTTACGGCGGCGGCGGCAACGCGCTTGCAAGCCCGCGGCGCCGAGGTTAACACCGCGGCGGCGCTTCGGATTGAGGCGATCGATGGCAAGCACAGGCCCCACCGTATGGGTGGTGCATGACGGCAAGATCGGCATGGCCAACCAGGTGATCGGACTGGCCGAGGCGGTGGGCTTTCCCTTTGCCGAGAAGCGGCTCGAGATCCGCGCGCCGTGGCGCCACCTGGCGCCGCAGCTCTGGCTGCAGCCGCTGGCGGCGCCGGGACCGGCGGGCGACCGGCTGCAGCCGCCCTGGCCCGATCTGCTCATCGCCTGCGGCCGTCTGGCGGCGGCACCGGCGCTCGCCGCCAAGCGTGCCAGCGGCGGTCGCGTCTTCTGGGTGCAGGTCCAGGACCCGCGTTTCGCCCGCCGCGAGGTCGACCTGATGGTGGTGCCCGAGCACGATCCGGCGCGCGGCGAGAATGTCTTCCCCACCCTGGGCGCCGTGCATCGCGTCACTGCGGCACGGCTCGCCGAGGGCGCGCGGCGCTTTGCGCCGCAGCTCGCCGGCCTGCCGCGCCCGCTTGTGGCGGTGCTGATCGGCGGCGACAACCGCGTCTACCGGCTCAGTGAATTGCGCTTCGCCGCGTTCGTCGATCAGCTTGCCGCGCTCGCGCGCGCGGGCTTCGGCATCGCCGTGACACCCTCGCGCCGCACGGGACCGGCGGCCGAGCAGCTGCTGCGCAATCGGCTTGCCGGCCTGCCCGTCTTCATCTGGGATGGCGCCGGCGACAATCCTTATTTCGGCCTGCTCGGGCTGGCGGACGCCGTGCTGGTGACCGCGGATTCGGTATCGATGGTGAGCGAGGCCGCCGCCACCGGGAAGCCGGTCCATGTCATCGATCTCGACGGCGGCTCCGCCAAGTTCGCACGCTTTCACGCGGCCATGCGCGCCGCCCGCATGACGCGCCCGTTCGCCGGCACGATCGAGGATTGGCGCTACGCGCCACCCGACGACACCGCGCGGGCGGCCGCCGAGATCCGGCGCCTTCTGGCGACGCGCCTCGCCGAGGTTGCCTAGATGCGCCGCGGCCTGGCCGCCTATACTGCGGTCCTGGCGCTGGCGGCGGCGATATTTCTGCTCTTTCCCGGCATCGATCTGTGGGCGAGCGGGCTGTTCTATCGCCCGGAGAGCCGGTTCTTCCTCGCCGACTGGGCGCCGGTGCGCGGCATCTACCGCGGCGTGCCCTATATCGTCGAGCTCGTCTCTATCGGCGTGCCGGCGCTGTTTCTCCTCTCATTGCTGCGCGGGCGGAGCTTCGGACAGCTCGATCTCCGCGCCGCCGCCTTCCTGCTGTTGTCGCTCGCGCTCGGGCCCGGGCTGCTGGTCAACGCCGTGCTCAAGGACCATTGGGGCCGCGCCCGCCCGGCGCAGGTAGCGGAATTCGCGGGAGCGCAGCATTTCACACCGGCCCTCACTCCCGCCGACCAATGCGCCCGCAACTGCTCTTTCCCCGCCGGTCATCCGGCGATCGGATTCTATCTCGTCTCGTTCGCCTTCCTGGTGCGCGACCCGCGACGGCGGCGCATTGCCGAGGGGGCGACGATGGCCACGGGCGCGCTGATCGGCGTGGCGCGAATGGCGCAAGGCGGCCATTTCCTTTCCGACGTCGTCTTCTCGGGATTGCTGGTCTATGCCACGAGCTGGCTGCTTTATCGCGCGATCATCATGCACGACGCACTGCGGCCGCTGCTGCAGCGGCCGCGGTTGCTCGCCTGGGTCCTCGGCACCGTGCTTGCCGCGGCCGTATCGATCGCGTTTGTCGACCGGCCGGTGGCCCGCTTTTTCCACGATGGCGATCCGCGCATGCATGCGATCTTCGCGTTCATCACGAAATTCGGCCTCAGCGGCGGCTACCTGATCGTCAGCGGCCTGCTGTTCGTCGCCTTGCGCGTCGCCGCGGCCAAGCGGCGCGACGCCGTGCGTGCGCGGCAGTTGCTGCTCAACGCCTATCGCGCGCTCTTCGTCTTCGTCGCGGTGATCGCTTCGGGCCTCGCCACCGACCTCATCAAGGTGATCTGCGGCCGGGCCCGGCCGAAGCTGCTGTTCAGCGACGATCTCTACGGCTTCGTCTGGGGCGCGACCCAGGCAGATTACTGGTCATTCCCGTCGGGCCATGCGACGACCATCGCTGCGTCGGCGACGGCGCTGTTCTTGCTGTGGCCGCGCGGGCTGCCGCTCTACGTCGTCGCCGCGCTGCTGGTGATGGCAAGCCGCGTTGCCCTCGACGCGCACTATGTGAGCGACGTAATCGTCGGCGCGGCGATCGGCGCGGCGACCGCGTGGGCGGCGTGGCTCGTCTTCGCCCGCGCCGGGCTGCCGCTTCGCGCCGCCGAGCCAGGCCCGGCGGACGCGCCCGCTCAGCGATATCCCTTGAAGCCGTGAAGCCAATAGACTTGGTAGTGGCGCGCCGTCTTGCGGTCGAGCGGGATGATGATGTCGTCGGGCGGCCGGTCCACCTTGGCGAAGCGCGAGAAGATGCGCTCGAGATTGTCGGGCGAATGGCTCACCAGCAGGAAATCGCCGCCGACATAGCGTGACGGCTGTGCGGTCAGATCGAACTCATCGTGGATGCCACCCTCGCCGTTCCATTTGAGCGCGTCGAAGGGATGCGGACGGACGTAGTACATCAGCGCCGCCATGTCCTCGCGGTCGTCCGACAGCAGGATCGTCCCGGGATGCCGCATGAGCATCTGGCTGACGCTCCGCCCGAGCGTGTTCCAGCCGCGCAACCGATGCAGCAGGTCCCATTTCGCCGGCAGGTCGACGCGCAGGGCAGCCGCCGCGTCATGCGCGCCGAAGGTAACGACCGCGACCAGCAGATGCAGCGCCACAGAAGCCGCGACCAGGGCGGTGCGGCCGCGCTCGAGCAGCCATACCAGCACCAGCACGACCGCGGACACGAAGGTGGGCGCCGACCAATTGGGCTGCGCCCGCGAGAGAAAGCTCACCACCAGCATCATAGCCAAGGTCGGCAGCGCGAAGCAGGCGAGCAGCGCTGCACGCCGATCCCGGAAGCTGCGCCGCGCGGTCAGCGCCATGAGCATTAGCACGGTGAAGAAGATCGGCCCGAACACGGCGAATTGCGAGCCGAGGAATTCGAGGAAATGCGTCGGATGCAATAGCGCTCCGCCCAGCGCAGCGTTGTCGCGGGTATGGCGGTAGCTGACAAAGCCGTTGAGCGCGTTCCAGACGAAGTTGGGCGCGTAGATCACCACCGCGATCGCCGCGGCGCCTAGGAAACGCGGCAGGTGCCGCCTCTCGTCGCGGAAGAGCAGCAGGAAGAGCAGCGCCGAGAGCAGCCAGTACGCCATCGCGTATTTGGCGAGCAGCCCGACGCCGGCGGCGCTGCCGACCGCGATCCACCAGCGCCCGCCGCCCGGTTCGCGCGCACGGATGAAGGCATAGACCGCCACCGCCCAGCAGAACAGCAGCGGCGCGTCGGTCGAGATCAGCGCCGCCGACGCCGAGACGCCCGGCAGCGTCGCATAGGCGATCGCCGACCACATCGCGACGCGCGCGTCGTAAAGCCGGCGCGCGATGGCATAGATGACAAGGCTGGCGCCGAAATGGAGCAGCGGCGCCGCGAGGCGGATGGCGAGTTCGTCCTCGCCGAACACAGCAGTGGTGGCGGCGATGAGCCAGGCGACCAGCGGCGGCTTAGAGTAGTAGCCGAGCGCCGGGTGCAGCGACCACAGCCAGTACTGCGCCTCGTCCGGATAGAGGTCGACGCGGCCCAGCGCCAGCCACACCAGCCGCGCCACCGTGACCGCGAAGACCGCCCACAGCGCCAGCCGCCAGGACCGCTCCTCGACTGCCGCCGCTTGCGCCGACCGCTCGCCCTGCACCGCCATGGCGGCGAAGCCTAGCGACGGTTCGCCGCCCCCGCCAGCCCTTTTGCCCGGAAGGCTTAGGGAATACGGTCTAGCATTCGCGGCCGTCCGTTGCTAAGTGATGGGACGGCTTCGCTCGGCAGAATCGCGCGCATGCAGCTCAGGATCGAGACTTTCAGCAACAGTCGCGGCGGCAACGCCTTCTTCAAGGCGGTGACGCACCCGCTTGCGGCTCGCGCCATGGACGAGCTGACGCGCCGACTCGGCCGCGGCAAAGTGGCGATCTACGACCCGGATGGCTGCGCCGATGGGCTTTCCGACCTCTACGATCTGTCGCGGCTCGATGTCGCAGGCTGCTTCGTCCAGGACGTGACGGCGATCGGCCGATCGGTGCTGGGACGCCCCGCGCAGCCGGTGACCGAGCTCGGCGAGAGCGGCGCGCATCTGGTCTTCGTCGTCGCCTTCGACTCGGCGCGCATCGTCGACCATATTCGCCATCTGCTGCCCCCCGGCAGCGAGGTGGTGAGTCTCGACGCGATCCGGCTGCCCGACACGCTGCTGTCGAACACGCGGCGCTATCTCGACCCGCTCAATTTCGCCACCAACTTCGTCTTCTTCCGCGATCAGGACGGGCTGCACACGCGACTCGTCACCGCGAATTACTGGGCGGGCTATGGCGCCCGGGAACTGGCGCTGTGGCTTCGACTCTATGACGAGGCGGGCAAGGAGCTTGCCGAATGGCGCGAGGCGGTGCCCGCCGGCAGCGCCTCGATCGTGCTCGACAGCCGCGCCATCCGCGCGCGCTTCGGCCTGCCGGCGTTCACCGGCCAGCTCTTCATGCATGTCGTCGGCGCCGTGGGCCACGACGTGGTGAAATATGCGCTCGACACGTTCGGCGACGGCGCCGATGCCAGCCTCTCCTGCACGCATGACGCCAATTCCTGGCCGGCCGATTTCTATGCCGGCCTGCCCGCGCCTGCCGCCGGCGAAACGGTCACGCTGTGGGTGCAGAACAGCCAGCCCTGCGCGATCCCGGCCGGCTCGATCGGCCTGAACCTGATGGGCGACGCGACGGTCAAGACGATCGCACGGTCGATCGCGCCCTTCGCGAGCTATGCACTCGACATCGCCAAACTGCTGCCGCGGGCGCGCTGGCCGCAGCAGATCGAGATCCGCGCCGGCAAATACGTGGTGCGGCCGCGCTACGAGGTAAGCGGGCGCGGCAAGCGTCGCATCGCCCATGTCAATGTCGAGCGCACCGATCTGAAGCCCGACCCGCGCATCGGCGAACTCGGCAACATGCTCGGAAAGGGCTTCCTGCTGCCGGCGCCCGTCCTGCCGCGCGACACCTGGCGCTCGCTGGCGCTGCCGACGCCGATGGCGACGACGCAGGAGGAGCTGCCGACCGAGCTCATCCTCTATGACGGCACCGGCCGCGAGACGGCGCGTCACCGCTTCGGCCGCCTGCTGCGCCGCGACTCGGTGGCGGTCGATCTCGACGACGTTATCGACGGCGCCGCGCTGCCGTCGGGCTACGGGCATTTCGAGCTGGTCTATGATTTCACCGCCGGCGACAGCGCCGATGGCTGGTTGCACGGCCTGTTCCGCTACGAGCACCGCGCCAGCGGTCACACCGCGGAGACCAGCTTCGGCGCGCATGTCTTCAACACCGTGCTTACCTACAAGGGCGAGCCGCAATCCTATGCCGGCCGCCCGCCGGGCCTCTCGACGCGCCTCTTTCTCCGCCTCGGCGAGCAACCGCACGACACTTTGTGCCACCTGATCTATGCGGCGTCGACACCGTGGCTCGCCAAGAGCACCACCGATCTTGTGCTGCACGATGCGGGCGGGACCGAGGTCGCGCGCGAGCGGGTCGCGATCTCCTGTTCAGGGTCGCTGTTCTGGCGCTACCACGAGGTGTTCGACAGGGCCACGCGTGACCGGGCGGGCGCCAATTCCTATATCATTGTCCGTGACGCGACCTGCCGCCTGTTCGGTTATCACGGCCTCCTCGCCGAAGGCGGTGCGTTCAGCCTCGACCACATGTTCGGCTTCTAGTTGGCGGTATCGGCGGAACCTTCGATGACCCAGCGCCATCACACGAAACTTTTGATCATCGGCTCCGGGCCGGCCGGCTACGCCGCCGCGATCTATGCCGCGCGCGCCAATCTGCAGCCCATCCTCGTCCAGGGGCTGCAGCCGGGCGGGCAGCTCACCATCACCACCGATGTCGAGAACTACCCGGGCTTCGCCGACGTGATCCAGGGCCCTTGGCTCATGGCGCAGATGGAGAAGCAGGCGGTGCATGTCGGCACGCGTCTCGTCAGCGACATGATCGTCAGCGTCGACCTGTCGCGGCGGCCCTTCATCTGCATCGGCGACACCGGCGATGTCTATATCGCCGACGCCGTCGCCATCTGCACCGGCGCCCAGGCACGCTGGCTCGGCATCCCCAGCGAAGAGAGGTTCCGCGGCTTCGGCGTGTCGGCCTGCGCCACCTGCGACGGCTTCTTCTTCCGCGGCCGCGAGGTCGTGGTGATCGGCGGCGGCAATACCGCCGTCGAGGAGGCGCTCTACCTCACCAACCACGCCACGCGCGTCACCCTGATCCACCGCCGCGACCAGCTGCGTGCGGAAAAGATCCTGCAGGCGCGGCTTTTCGCCAATCCGAAGATCCGCGTCATCTGGGACGGCGTCGTCGAGGAGATCGTCGGCGACAAGGAGCCGCCGCGCGTCACCGGCGTGCGCATCGTCAATGTCAGGACTGGCGAGAGCGCGATCGTGCCGGCCGACGGCGTCTTCGTCGCCATCGGTCACACGCCCGTCACCGGCATCTTCGCGGGCCAACTCGCGCTCGACGCCGAGGGCTACATCATCACCCGGCCCGAGTCGACCGCCACCGACGTGCCCGGCGTCTATGCCGCCGGCGATGTGAAGGACAAGGTATTTCGCCAGGCGGTCACCGCCGCCGGCATGGGGTGCATGGCGGCGCTCGAGGCCGAGAAATTCCTCGCCGCCGAGGAAGCGGCGGTAGCACTCAAAGCGGCGGAATAGCACCGGCCACAAGCAGCACCGGACACCCGGCGCAGCGGGCTGCGAAGGACAATGACGCATGGATTGGGACAAGCTCAGGGTGTTTCACGCCGTCGCCGAGGCCGGCAGCTTCACCCATGCCGGCGAGGCGCTCAATCTGAGCCAGTCCGCCGTCAGCCGGCAGATCAGCGCGCTCGAGGAGAGCCTCAGCGTGCCGCTGTTCCACCGCCATGCGCGCGGCCTCATCCTCACCGAGCAAGGTGAACTGCTCTACCGCACCGCGCGCGAGGTCTTCTCCAAGCTGGCGATGACCGAGGCGATGCTGTCGGAATCGAAGGAGCGCCCCAAGGGCCCGCTCAAGGTGACGACGACGGTGTCGTTCGGCTCGGCCTGGCTCACGCCGCGCATCCGCGAGTTCGTCGACCTCTATCCGGAGATCCAGGTCAGCCTCGTCGTCGACGACAGCGAGCTCGACCTGTCCATGCGCGAGGCCGACGTCGCCATCCGCATGTCGCCGCCGCGGCAGCCCGATTTGGTGCAGCGCCATCTCATGACCGTGCGCTATCACATCTACGCCTCGTCCGAGTATCTGAAGCGCTTCGGCATGCCGCAGAAGGCGGAGGACCTCGATAGGCACCGCTTCATCATCTACGGCCAGGACGGGCGTCCCGTGCGCAACATCAACTGGCTCGCCGAGATCGGCGCGCGCGCCGGCATCGAGCGCCAACCGATCTTCATGGTCAACAACGTCTATGCCATCTTCCGCGCCGTCGACAGCGGCCTCGGCATCGCCGCGCTGCCGGATTTCATGGCGCAGGAGACCGCCAATCTGGTGCGCATCCTGCCGGAAATCACCGGGCCGGAGGTCGAGGCCTATTTTGTCTATCCGGAGGAGCTGCGCTCCTCGAAGCGCATCGCGGTATTCCGCGACTTCCTGTTGCGCAAGGTGACGGAGGGCAAGAACAGCTGACGGCGGGCCGGCGCGTCAGAACAGCCGGCCGTTGCGCAGCACCGCGGTGAGGCCGGCGATCAGCGCCGCGACCATGCCGAGGGCAAAACCCAGTGTCGCCCCCCAGTCGAGCCAGTTATGCCGGCGCGCCGTCTCGGAGAGCGGCGGCGCCTCGGTCGGCGCGGCGATCTTGCCGTCGGGCGTCGCTTTCGCGGGGGTCGCTTCCGCGCGCGTCGGCGCCGCCAGGACGATGCCGCCCGCCGCCTTCTCCGGCGTCGGATCGTCGCGTCGCGGCGCCAGGAGCCGCGGCGCTGCGGTCATCGCCGGCTCCGCCGCCGAGGTGAGCAAGAGCGCCGACACGACCTTTTCGGGCAGCGGCTCGGCGCGGCTCGGCGCCAGCAGCCGGGGCGCCGCCGGCGCGGTCGAGTAACGCTCCGCCGCGAGCCGCTCGACGAGCCAATCGACCCAAGCGGCCGGCAGCGTCGGCGCGGCCATGCCCGAGAAGGCATGCTCGATCGTCGCGGCAAGCGGCGCGCGCGCCGCGCGCGGCACCGCCAACGCGACGACGGGAAGCTCGCCGGGAAACTCCCGCTGCAGCCCCTCGTCGCGCAGCATCGTCCGTAGCGCGTCGCGCGCCTCCTCGGGAGTCGCTTCGTGCCCGTCATCGAGGAAGGCGATCAGCGCCACGCCGCGGGCCGGGTGGAGCGCCGCAAGATCCACCGGGCCCTCCTCGCCATGGGCGCGGATCACCGCGCCGGGGAGGCAGCGCCAGCCGGGAATGAGCCCCGGGGCGGAAACCACGGAGCCGTTGCCGATCTCGCCGGCAGCCCGCCGCGCCTCGGCGGGACGATCAAGGGTCTGCTCGGCCATAGGGGAACCGTCGGTTGATGGCATCGCCCCACCAACGCTCGACGCGCGATTTGGTTTCGCGCTTTGGTGGCGCGGAAAAGGGATGCAGTTTTTGCAACCGTGCCAGCGTAAATTTCCGGTGGCGTTTCCGCCGGCCCGCCTTCATCGTCGGCTCGCGATTCGCCGCGGCGGACGCGCCAGGAGTTTCCGGGCGTCACCGTCCGGAAAGAGGGTCTTCGGATCCTCACGTCTCCCAGACGTGAAGCCTCCCTGTTCATCCTGGCCCCGGCCCCATGCCGGGGCCATTTTTTGCTGGGCGCGGCGTCACGTCGCAGCGACGGGCAAGCGCCGAGAAAAGTACCACTGCCGGTGCGGCGAGGACACCGGCATTTCGACGCGACCCGGGCCACGGCGCGATCAAGCCGGCGGCGATCACGGGCTGCCGGCGGAGACCAGCCAAATGGCCGCGCCGAGAGGCACCGCCGCGCCACGCTGATGCTCGGCGAGGGCCCGGCGAACCGACGCGGCGACGGCGTCGCGGACCAACGGCGGCTGGTCCTCGATCGCCCGGCTGGTGGCGCCGATCTCCAGCGCGGACGCCACCGCTTCATCGAGCCCGCGACCGGCGGCGATGTCGAGCTCGAGGTCAAGTCGCTCGAGGGCGATCGACTGGAAGCCGGCATCGCCGAGAATGCGCCGGACCCGTTCGTCGCTGGCGAAGGAGAAGGGACCGGGATCCTCGGGCCCGAGCTTGGGCAGCGGCGGCACATGCGCATAAGCGGCTTTCAGCGGCGTCATCATCCAGGGATTCTCCTGCGGCGCGCGAAAGCAGGTGAAGACGAGGCGGCCGCCCGGGCGCAGCGCGGTGCGCAGATTGGCAAAGGCGCGCGCCGGTTCGGCAAAGAACATGACGCCGAAGCGCGAGAACAGGAGATCGAAGCCGCCGGCGGCGAAGGCGTGCGTCGTCGCGTCGGCTTGAACCAGCTCGACCGGCGAGCCCGGTGGCAACCGCTCGGCCGCGCGGGCTAGCATCGGCGCGGAGATGTCGAGCCCGAGAACCCGGCCCCGCGGCCCGACCAGCCTGCCGAGCTCGAGCGTCGTCGCACCGCAGCCGCAGCCGATATCAACGATGCGCTCTCCCGGCTGGATTCGGGCACGGGCGATGGCGATGCTCGTCACCGGCGCGAGCACGACGTCCCAGGCTTCCTGGCGATGCACCCAGTGCCGGCCGCCCGGCCCGTTCCAGAAGGCGATCTGCACGGCGTTGCGCTCGTCGGCATCCCTGCTGCTCATTGCCCGCTCCCCGCCTAGGCCGGGTTTGCTTCTCGCTCCGGCGTCCGCCCAGGATAACGATGCGGGCCTTCTGTGGCACCGCCAAAGCGGCGATCGGCGCCGCCGATCAAAACGCGGCCAAGTGAGCGGGTGGGGTGTTCACAGTCGTCGCCCAAGCGGCAACAACCCTGGAGTTGGCTTATGACCGTGAACATCGTGCTGCTGCAGCCGTTGATCGCACTCATCGCCGGGCTTCTCATCCTGCTCGTCCCGCGTCTCCTCAATTACATCGTCGCCGTCTACCTGATCGTCATCGGTCTCGCCGGCCTACTGCCGCACATTTTGCGGTGACAGCACGTCGGTGCTCCGCCCCTTGGGCGGACCGACGGATTGCGTGGCTCCATGTCAGTGGTCGGCGGCGGCGCGGCTTGTGCCTTGGCCGGCGGTAGGCTGCGCCGGGCGCTGGAACGGCACCAGCCCCCATTTTCCGTCGCCGCCTTGGCATACGGTGCCGACCGCCTTCACCCGCTGCGCCGCGATGAGAACCGTCTGCTGGTAGTCGCGGCAGCGCCTGCCGTCCTTCTGGTAGTCGGCCAGCAGCTTGGTCTCAGGGGAGCCGGCGCCTTGGCCGACGCGCGTCGCGACGGGACTGTTCAGGAAGGCGGCACGCGAATCGAAGCTGCGGGTGGCGACCACGTCCGAGATGACATTGCCCGGGGTGACCGGCACCCGGCTCGATGCCGCCGCAGCCCCTCCGCTGGCGGCGGTGGCGGGCGGCGTCGGCGGGGTGCGCGGGTCGGCGGCGCCGCCTGTGGGCGCGTTGTCGCGTACAGCCGCCTGCGGCACTCTCACTTCGGGAACCTTGACGTCGGGAATTTTGACATCCGGCACCTTGACGTCGCGCGGCTGATGCACCTCGGGCACCCTGATGTCCGGCGCGTGACCGCCGCTCCGGGCGAGGACGACGGCTGGACCGAAAATCACGCTCGCCATCAATACCACTGCCGCCACGCGAGGTAGATTCGTCATTCCTATCCTCCGCTACCTGGGCATTAATCGCGGCAGGCGCGCAGCCGTTCCACGCGCGTGCGCCCAAGGCTCCACCGCAATTCACCTTCCGAGCAAGCGGCGAACTCTCATGCGTCCGAAGCGCCATATTGCGGGCGCGGTTGTTTGAAGGACAAGGCATGTGGAGGGCGGCGAAACGATGGGACTCGATCGTTCAGCCAGGCGCAAGGCGTATCGGATGCTCGCCGCGCTGGCGCTGCTCGGCGGCGCTGTACCGGCCGCCCGTGCGCAGTTGCCCGGCTACAACGGCCACAACCAGTCGGAGCACGTCTGGAGCCGGATGGACAATTGCAAGCGCCAAG
>Ga0099830_10001578_pt1 | contig 11586 bp, 12 predicted proteins | sample CZO8metaG_4_FD_79337 | JGI IMG/M metagenome (GOLD analysis project Ga0099830, IMG submission 79337) | Vadose zone soil microbial communities from the Eel River Critical Zone Observatory, Northern California, USA - CZOApr15con2H3.8 metaG | ecosystem: Environmental > Terrestrial > Soil > Vadose...
CGCCCCCTCAGCAGTCGGGGCTGATTGCGCCGGACAAAGGTGCCTCGCAATCAGCGCGGACGAGGACTGCCCTCGACAATCACTCTCATAGAACGGATAGCGCTTAGTTGGGATGAAGCGGCTGGCCATCCACGACACGTGGTGGCTCCATCGCCCCACAACCTTGCACGCGGTCGTACCGGCGCACAGGGACGGGAGGCTCGCCGCCGTGGATACGATAGGGCTTGATCTGCACAAGCGCGAGAGTCAGCTCTGCGAGCTGACGGAAGAAGTCCGCTTGGCGCAACCAGGGCGATGAATACGCCGGATGCTGGCTTCGTTATACTAGGACGCATGAAGTCTCTCAGGTACAGGGTGATTTGGGGCACCGTTCTCTCCGTCACGATCGCAGCCGCAGGCGTTCTGGGCTTCCGGGTGCTGTTTGCGTCGCGGAAGCCGACCGCACCAGCCTGTCCGATGAGTCAAGGTCTCGCCTTCGGTTGCTACGAAGCGTACTACGGTTCGATTGTCGGTCGAGAGGGAGTCGGCGAAGCCTTCGTTGATTTGAAGGCGCGCTACCCAACCGATCCGCGGGTGCAGGCGCTCTGCCACGCGATCACGCATCACATCGGTCAGGCGGCTTTCAGGAAGTACTCCGATATTTCCGCGGCCTTTCTTCACGGCGACAATGTCTGCGGCTCGGGATACTATCATGGCGTGCTCGAGGGCCTCGCCTCTCGAATGGGGCGAGAGAAATTATTGAGCAACCTGGATTCAATCTGTGCAGGCATGCCCGGAAAGGAACGGTATTCGCTCGATTACTATAACTGCGTGCACGGGCTGGGACATGGCATCATGGCAATCACCGGTGACGAGTTATTCGACGCGCTGCATCATTGCGACAAGCTCACGGGCTCCGTGGAGCAAACGACCTGCGACAACGGGGTCTTTATGGAGAACCTCATCGTGGACGGCGAGCATGGCGGCAACTTCAGCAGGTACTTGAAGCCGGCCGAACCGCTCTATCCGTGCACCGTCGTAGAGAGAAAGTACAAACCAGCGTGCCTCGAAATACAAACCTCGTACGCGCTCGGCGCCGTGCGAGGCGATGTCGCCAAAGTCTTTGCACTGTGCGCGGACCTCGAGATGTCGTTTCGGTCTACTTGTTACCAGAGCATAGGGAGGGATGCAGCGACGATCAGTCTGAACAGAGTGCCGGGTACGGTCGCTACCTGCAATCTGGGAATTGACTATGAGCAAAGATCGAATTGCATCACCGGTGCGGTGTTGGATTTTGTCTACTATTATCATGGCAGCGCACAGGCGCTAGAGTTGTGCGCCGCGCTCGATCAAGACCTGCGGCGGGTCTGCAGATCCACAGTCGCAAAGGTGGTCGGACGATTCTAAGCCAAGCCAAGGTTGCGACACGCGAAAAGGAGCCCTAAGAGAACGGCTTGGTCTTACTAGTTCCTGAGAAGTGATGCTCGCGAAAGAACGCCCACATCTGGCTCGTGGCGTCAAGGCTGTTGCTTGTTCGGCCGACCCACCATTCCGGCGGCGGCTTGCCGCCAGGCCGGGAGTGACCTCCTCTCCCGGCCCTCGTGGGGAGTCAGCCTGGCAGCGCGGGCTAAGCACCTAGCTGGCTTTTCTCAAGAGGCGCCGGTCGGAATCGAACCGACGAATAGAGGTTTTGCAGACCTCTGCCTTACCACTTGGCTACGGCGCCGGAAGGAACGTAACCTCGCAACTCACTACGAGTTCGGCAAGGGTTAGAGCTCGAACCCTCTCACACGAATGACGTGTGGTGGCAATAATGGTGGCAGGCCCGTGCGGCTCGTGATGACTCTCGCGCTCCCACTTAATCTCCGGCACGTCGAATTGCGCGCCGCCGAGTTGGGCATGAAACTCTAGAGTCGGTATCCGCCGCGGATCCCGCCGCCCGGTCGAGTGCCCTGGCGTGCCCGTTCGCTTCCGCAGGGATGCTAGGGGCGATGTCGCCGGGTTCACTGCGGCTTGGGGTTCTTGCCCGTGCTGATACTCACCGTCGGCGCGAAACCGGTGAGTGTGAGCCCCCCGGTTCCGGGGGTCACCCTGGCCACCGAACTCGTCGCCTGGACAACGTCTCGTACCGTGCGGGACGAGCTGACCGCCATGACGGTGTTCTGCAGCTGCGCGACGACTAGCGACTTGACCTATGGCTTGACCTTGAGATGCCGTACGATCCGGTTCACGCGGACGATGTCACAGCCCACGATAGCCCTGATGCTCTGTTGCGGCACACCGGCGATCCCCAGCTGAACAATCAAGAGGTCCTTCAGAATCTCAGTCCCGTCCGTTCCACCGTGTCTCCGCTTAGGGGGCATTATCGGATACCTCCTCAGAAAGAACTATGCAACACCGACGTTAAAGAATGGAGCGCGATGAGGATTCGTGGTAGGGCGTTTTTGCGGCGTGGAAAGGCGGAAATGCGACAGGAGCCGCGATCCAGAGACCGCGCTCCCAGCGTGTCACTCGTCTTCCCAGATCAGCGCGGGCCCGCTGCGTGTGAAGTGGTAGCGGGTCTTGGTCATCGCGCCGGTGTCGTGGTTACGGTCGATGATCGTGATCGTCCCGTCTGCAGCGATGGCCACCTTCGAGTGCCTATAGAGCTCCCGAAACCTCCCCACCACCCTCAACGTGCTCTCCAGCGCGCCAACGAGGGCCGCTTCATCCCCGGACCCACCAGGCAGTATCACAATGCCGGGGTTCCGATGTGGCGGAAAAGCCCTGTCGTTGAGAAAGCCCTCATCGTGGGTCAGGAGAATCCGGTCGTCCCGTCCAGCGAAGGCAAAAACCTCTTCGTCTGAATGGCCTGACAGTTCGACCTCGCTCACGTCCTTCGCGTTCCAACCTGCTTCGCGAAGGTAACCGGTCACGCCAATGCCCAAGCTCTCGTCCACTAAGAACCGCGCCTTCTTTTTGAATGCCTTTACAAAGGCCGCGGACTCTTCCGGGTCAGGGTCTGCGAGCGGCTTCCAGGGCAATTATTTCCTGTTCTCTCAGCCAAGTGGCGAGGCATCGCTGCCGTACGACCGGGCCGAGTTTTCGATTCTAGGGACGGTCGCCCGCGGCCAAGAAGAAGTCGATGATCTCTTGAATGTCTTGAGCTAGGATCTTCGCACCGGCGAGCGTGAAGACGCTCACGCCACGCCACACCGGGGGTGCCTTCTTCAGATTCTCGGGGAAGAAGGCGTGAGCCACTCCGTTCCGGAGAGCGTTAAAATGCTCGATGCGAGCGGCGACCCTCTTCGGAATGGGGTGAATGGCCTTAGCGAAGCGCAGCTTTTGGAGAAGGCTCAACTCTTCAAGCACGTGGTAGTTAAACAACTTATAGCGCTTCGTACGCCAGAGTTGCACGGTCGTCCGCTTACTGCCGTAGAAGAAGCGGGATAGGCGAAGGTTGAGGTGTTCGTCAATAAGCGTGTACCAAATGATGATCTGGCTACGAACGATCTTGTTCCTCGCAAGTTCGAGGAATGTGGTCCGCCAAGCGCCCGCGGGATAAGACTGAATGTTCCAATAGTCAAGGTCAAACAAGTCGGTGAGCTGGTCCAGCTCTCGGACCAGCTCCCTCTGCCTGCGGGTGAGTCTTGCTGGGGACACCGATTCCTAGCCTTACCGTCGGGCAGCGCACAAGCTGCAGGACGAGGCGGCCGTAGACAAGACTGAAACCTTGGCACTCCACAAGTTAGGTCCAGATTTGAAGAGCTTGTGAGAGTCCGGCACTTGCGCCCGCCGCACCCGCCCCGGGTGCAGCGGATCAGGGACCGTGACGCCTGGCGACTGGCGACAAGCCGCGGCTCCGGGGTTTACGCGCTACGCCTGCGTGAGCCCGGCTCTCACCAGCTCCACCCTTGCCTCCTCCTCTCGATCCTGCTTTCCGGTAAGACTCCCCGCCACCCTCGCGGCATCCTCCGCGAAGTACGCCTCTGGCGCGTGCGTCATGTACCGCATCGCCATCGCCACCGTGGCGTGGCCGAGCAGCTTTTGGATTCGCGGGATCGGTACCCCAGATTGGGCTGCGTGCACAGCGAACGTGTGCCGCAGATCATGCACGGTTGCGTCGTGTAGCGAAGCCAGTCGGCATGCTCGAGCGAATACGCGCCGTGCTGCTCGATAGTCGCTAAACGGCGGGGGGAAAAGCAGGTCGCTCGGCCCGCCAGGGCAGCGCGTCAAGTGCTCGGCGAGCACCCGCGCCAGGGGTTCGGGCACGGGGACGTCGCGCGCGCTGCCCGCGTTCTTCAACCGACGCAGGCGATCGCTCACCGTGATCCGGCGCTCCGCGAGCCGAACGTCAGCACGCCGGAGTCCCTGCGCCTCACCGATCCGCAGTCCCGTGAACGCGAGGGTGGCGAACAATGGCCACCACTCCCGCGGCGTGGCGATCTCGAGATCCTTGAGCTCCTCGGCCGACAGCCACCGCTCTCTGCCGGCGGGCTCCCGCTCGCGCGCCATTTTGAGCGCCGGGATCGCAAAGTCCCGCTCCTCAGCGCACCAGCGACGGAAGGCCGACAATGCGCACAAGTCCCGATTGATCGTCGACCCCGCCTTGCCCTCGCGGCGCCGCGCCTCCCGGAAGTCGGCCACAAAGCCCTTTGTGATGTCAGCCAGGGTCGCCTCGCGACCCCGCGGCAAGATCCGAAATAGCCGCTGCCATGATTCGCAGTACCGATACGCTGTCCGGAGACTGAATGGGCGCCGAGTCTTCAACGACAGCACCGCGGGGCTCTCCAGCCACCTGAGCCATTCATCGACGAGCGGCCCGAGCACGGGGCTCGCCACCGTCGCGACCCGCTGCTGGAGAGCGGCGGGGTCGCGCTGATAGTCCTCGTGCACGTCGGCCAGCCGCAGTTTCCCCTCGCCGAGCAGCCGGAGAACGTCGAAACGCCCGATGTCCCGCAGTGCCTGGAGAGTGCGCTCCATCGCTCCTGCGCGCACCTTGCTCGTGCTCCCGGTCGACAGCTTCAGCCGGGGAACCCCGCGCCACCTGACCTCCACGACGTACCGATTGCTCTCCGGCCGCTTAAAGACGCTCACTTGGTCCTCCTCCGCGACTCGATCAACGCCGCGATGTCCGACAGCCGCCACCGCAGGGTGTGCGGCGCGAGCTGGATGGCGAGATGCCCGACGACTTCATAGACCCGTTTAGTAGGGATGGCGAGCAGGCGGCCAACTTCGGCCGCGGTCAATAGCGGCTCGATGCCGCCGACCACAGCGGGCGACTCCTCGCGCCGCAGCAGCAGCTCCCCCTGTTCGTCGACACTCATGGATGCTCGTCTGTTCACCTGCCCCGGCCTGCGCCGCGCCGCAGCCGACCGCCCTTTCCGCCTTCCAAGTATTCGCGCCGGAACCGGCGCAGCTCGGCCAACTGGATCATCGAGATCCCATGGCGCGTCACGTCTTTCAGCAGCCCGAGCCGAACGTACCGGTTAACCGCCATCAGGCTCTTCCCCAAGAAGGCCGCAGCCTCGATCTGCGACAAGTAGTCGCGGGGTCCGATCTCCGTCTCGTACTCGCGGCCGCGGAGCTTGCGCACGAGGATGATGCCGGCCTGGGGACCGGGGGGGTTCTCCTCGAGAACCCTGATGAGATCGGGGCGGGCGCGTCCCATTGGCGACCCTTGAAAGTGATATAGCGGCTATGTCATTTTATCATTCCCGGCTGGCGGTGTCAAGCATCGGGTCCTGACCCCCGCGTGGCACCGCGTCGAACAGGAAATAGCGGGGAAAACCCGGTGGAAACTCTGGTGGAATTGCCAGCGGAATCGCCGGCACACTAGCGGAGTAACCAGCGGGGTAACGAGCGGCTTTACTAGCGGAGTGACGAGCGGGTTTTTGCCAGGCAAACGACATTGGGGAGTGAGGATTTGTATGCGTACACGGTCAACTCATGAGCTCCCGGAGGCTCTCCGGCGCCATAACGAAGAGCAGCAGCGCGACCCCGAACAGGTAGTCAACGACCTAGGGAGCCGCGTCCGGGTGGTCGTGCTCTGGCGCCAGCGCGACGACGATCCTGAGCGGTGGATTTATCTGGAGCGAATGCCACCGGATGAATTCTCGTACGAGACGGTGAAGCAGCGCTGGGGAGGCGGCGCGTACCGCATCCGGTTGTTCGGCACGTGGGAACGGACTCGCCGACAGGAGAAGTACATCACACAAGTGGCGTTTTGGATCTGGCAAGGCTTTCCGCCTACGCCGGCGCTCCAGGCCAGGCTACGCAAGGCGAAGAGCTCTCGCTAACGCCGCCTTGATGACCCGCCGCCACGCAATCGTCGCGCACCACTACTGACGGGCCACCCCCTTAAGTACAGCAGAGGCAGCCCCTACGCGATGTACCACCGATCACGGCCTCTTGGGCCAGGAGGTTGACTGCCGCCACCCGCGACGTCCAGGGGATCAAGGCTGCGTAGGGTGAATTGTCGGAACGACCCAGCCGATCCCGCTGCCGAGGGCAGCGCTCGCCAGCACGTCCGTCGGAAAATGTTTGCCTGCCGCGACCCGGAGTGCTGCCACACCCACCGCGCCTGCATAGAGCAGGAGGGTATTCCGCGTCCGGTGCGGCAGATGCTGCCGGCGCGCGATCATCAGGTAGGAGGTCGCCGCTGCAAATGCGAGGGACGCGTGCAGAGAGGGTAGCGACTGTTGGCTCTCCGGATCGCTCGCCGCCTTTACTGCATCGCTTGAGTACAGCACTGGTCGCTTGCGGCGCACGAGCACTTTGAGCCATTCCGTTGTGGCCGCGGTCCAGCTCGCCGCATTCGCGAACACCGCGAAGTTGCCGTGCAACTGCTGCGCCGGCAGGCCATGCAGGCCGGCGAACGCCGTGAATCCCGCGACGCCGGCGAGGACCACATCGCTGGCGGCGTCTCCTGTCGTGGAGACACGATGCAACGCCCACCGGTCCACACTTGGCAGGGTGGCCGGATCGCAGGGAGCGCAGGACGGAGCGCCGTGCGGCAATCCCAGGGCCGCGGGCAGTAGATACAGGACACCGGCGGTCCCCACCGATGCCGCGTCACGCCACGTAACGCGGTACGGGGCCGCGGGTTCCTGCCCCACGATTGGCCGGGGGGCAAGGACCAAGCCGAGTACGCCGAGAAGGCCGCAGGACCCGATCAGGCCAGCTATGGTCTCACGCAAGGTGTCAACTCGGTGGATCTACACCCGCGGCCTAGCGGTGAGGTCATCGAACAAAGTGTACGAGTCGGCCTTGGTCCACACGCCCACGCGGCCGGGACCACTGAACGTGTGGTCGTGCGCGTCGATCCGCTTCGTGCCGTCCCAGTATACCTCCACATGGTCCCCTTGGAACTCGGCGCGCAGCTCGTGCCAGACGCCTGATGTGACCTTCCCGCTCCAGCTGGCGAGCTGGATCCGGCGTCCGTTCTTCACGTAGTAGAAGCGGACGTTGTCCTCGAGCGCATTAGCGCGCGTCAGGTAGTAGTCGTTCTCATCCTGGTACCGGAACACGAGACCGCACGCCCGGTCAACATGCCCCGACACAGGCTTGCACTTCACCGAGACGCTGCCATCCGTGAAGCTCGGCGACAGTGCGGCCGCGACCGGGAACCGGTAGTCGGTACGGTCGCTGTCGACCTGGGCCAGGACGTTCGGCGGACTCGGCGCGTCTGGCGCTGACTGCACCATCCAATGACCCACGCGGCCGCCGCCGGTACGGCCGAAGGAGAAGCCAGCCGGCGGCTGCCCTGCGGGGAGTGAGTCGAACTGCCAAATGACCGCCGGTACCGCCTGCCGATTCAGCCGCGCGGACTCGGTGGTGCGCGGGTGTCGAGGAACGCCGACGAGAGCGCTCAGAGCGACTGCGCCTAACACAGTTATGGTGAATCGAGGGCTTCGTTCCATGGGCTCCTCCCGCAGTGGCTCAGTGAGAATCGCTCGGCACCAATACCCGGAGGACCGGATGACCGCTCACGTCCGCGAGCGGCAAGTAGACGCGGTGCGTGGCGGGATCGACCGCGACCGAGTGTGCCTTCGGCGCCCGGTACCAGCCGAGCTGCGCGAGAGATGCGTCCCGCTCCTCGAGCACGGCCACGACCCCGGAGTCAGCGGCCACGTACAACCGTCCGAGTGTCGGATCGAACGCCAGGACGTCGGGATCACTCCCGATTGGGAGCACCTGACGCAGCTGGAGCGTCTGGAGATCCAGCACACCGAGCGTCGCGCTCTCCTGTCCAGCGATGAACGCCCGGCGGTGCGCGGCGTCGATGTAGACGCCATGGGGGTACCGGACCGCCTGGTCGAGCGTGATGCGACGAACGATCGTGGCGGTCGCCGGGTCGATCACCGCGAGTTGGTTCGCCGTCTGCACCGCCACGATCACACAGTGCGAGCCGGGGTCGTACTGGGTGTTTCCCGCTTCCCCGCCGAGCTCAATCTGCGCTACCACGGTGTTGGTCGTCGCATCGATCACAAAGTCCCGCCGCCCCGACTCGTCCGAGATGAAGACCCGTCGCTGCTCAGGAGCATACGCGATCCCGTCCGGGAACCGCGGTCCCTGGACCCGCGCCACGATCTGGAGCGTGGAATCGTCCACGACGACGACCGCGTGGTCACCGGTCGCGGAGGCATACGCCCGGTGTTCGGCCGGAACGCCCAGAACGCCAGTCACGGCGGGAAACCCGTCCAGATTCGCCATGACTCGACCCGCGCGGACGTCGAAGACCACGAGCTGCCCGGCGCCCATGTGCGAGATGTACAGCCGGCCGGAAGCCGCCTCGAGGTTCTGATAGTCAAAGCGCGATGCGCTCCCGGGCAGCGGCACGTCGGTAACCACGCGGAGTGGCGGATCGGCCGTCGATGCCGGTGGAATGGTGCCCGACCAGCGCGCGTCGACCGCTGGGCCGCCCAAGCTGCAGGCCGGCGGCGGAGCCTTGGGTGGGCCCACGAGCGTAAGCGCCATGAATGCATGCGTGAGCATCAGCGATCCCTCCTACGGCGTGAGACGATGAACTACTTTGATCACGAAGGCCCCGTTGAGCGGGCGCGACAAAGCGCGAGCATCGGGGAAACGAAACCGGGCGAGCGGCTCGGTCGTATACCCCGAGTTCCACACCAGGAACACATCGTCCCCGATCACCGGGATCCAGTGGAACCGCACATCGAAGTCCACGCGCTCGTTCTGGTTGTCGTACTGGACGAACGCGAGCAGGCTGGTGCGGGTGTTGAAGTCGTACTCCAACCGGCTCGCCGACAGCACGGCCGTGAACGCGCCGACCGGCAAGTGAGCCGTCGTTCGAGTCAGACCAGTGCTCACGATGACGTGGCCACCGCCGCGCCACGCCGCGCTGAGCTCGAGATCGGTGCTGTGACCGCCGTAGAACTGGCCCCAGTTCACGAATGCCCCGACGCTCAGGGGACGGCCCGGGTTCATGAAGTACTGGAGCTCGTAACGAGACCACCAGTAGCGGCCGGGCTGAATCACGACGCCGCGGAAGATATTAAAGGTGTCGGTGGGGGCGTCCATGAGGCGCTGGAAGTTGACTTCGAAGTGATCGCCGTTCTGCCGGTCGCCCCCGAAAACCCGCCACTCGAACCACGCCGTCTGCCAATCCGAGCTCCGGAAGAGCGAGCCTGTCTCGTTCGCGATGATGTCCCAGCTCGGGATGGGAAACGTGAAGTCGAGCTGCCGAATCCCCAGCGCTCCCAGTCGCGGCTTGAAGTCCACGTGCCCGGCCGTCTCCCAGATTCCCGTGCGACGGACGAAGCCGAGCGGCGGGGCGAAGCCCGAGTCGATGCGGTAGAGCGCGACGAAATTGTCGAAGAGATCGTTCGGGTAGTCGGTCGAGAGCCGCCACGCGAGGGGAGTCCCAGGCACCCCTGGCGTCTGGCTGCCCGCGATCCAGACCTTAGGCTCGAGGTTAGCTCCGTGGACGATCAGCGGGAGGTCGACGTCCACCCCGCCCGCCCGCGCGACGCCTTGGCCGCGGGGTCCGGCGTGGAGTGTCCCGATGGCGCCGACGTAGGACCGCTCGAAGAGGTCGTGCTGGAGCCGAACGACGGCGTCATTCGCGTTGTCGCCACCGCCGGTCTGCGCGTCGAGGATGCCAACCCGCCACGGCCCGAGCCGCCCGTAGACCCGGCCGCCGGCGAGGATCGGCACGGGCGCACCGCTGGCGTCGAGCCCGATCCGGCGCGAGTAGAACAGCTGCACCCGACCGGGCCGCCCCAGGTCGAACAGCCCGCTCGATTCGAGGAAGAACTGGCGCTTTTCGGGGAAGAAGAAGGGGAACCGGGTGAGGTTGATGACCTGCTGGTCGGCTTCCACCTGCGCGAAGTCGGTGTTGACGGTGACGTCCGCGGTCAGCGTCGGGGTGATCCCGAGCTTCGCGTCGACCCCAGCCTTCCCGCCGAAGTAGCCCCCCGTCGTCTCCCTGCCGACGCTGTCGTGCTCGGTCTCTACGCCCCTGCCGAGGGCATACGGGTACAGCTCGAGATCGCGGGGACGGTGCAGATCACTGAGGTCGGTGATCGCCCCCTCATTGTTCAGGCGGTAGAGCCCCTGGGCCCGGCCATACGAGCGCCACAGGTCCTCTTCGTTCTTCCGTCGGATGAAGCGCCGGACATTGAACCCAAACTCCGGGTTGGTCCCCGCGTGAAACCGCAGGGCGAGCAATGGGATGCGGAACTCGGCGGTCCATCCGGCACTGTCGCGCGAGACGGCCACGTCCCAAACGCCGTTCCAGTTCTCGTTTAGGTCTTCGCCGCCCCCGAACTGCGCGTCCCACATAGCGCCATTGGGGTTCGTGCCGAACACGAACGCGCTGCGCCGATCGTCGAAGCTGTCGATCAGGAGCCGGACGTTGTCGTCGCTCGAAAGATCGGCATCCCGGCGGAGCTGGCTGGCCCGCACGCCGCGCATGTTCGAATCGTCGCAGCGCACCACGATGTAGAGAGCGTCGGCATCATGGGCGACCTTGACGACCGTGCGCTCCGTGGCGGGCGATCCCTCGAGTGGTTCGCGCTGGCGGAAGTCGTCGATCGAGTCCGCCGTCGCCCAGAACGGCTCGTCGAGCCGGCCGTCCAGCGTCACCACCGTCTCTATCAGGGCGGCCCGGATCGTGGAGCCACCTGCCGAATTGCCGAGGTCGTGACCGGTGGGGCCAGCGCGCGTCTGCTGCGTCCGAGCGATCTGGGCGGGGAGGCTCAGGCTGGCGAGCAAGACCGCGATGCGCGTGACGCCGGTCATCTACCCGACACGCTGCAGGAAGGCATGCGGGGGGTCGTAGAGGCGCCGGGCGTTCCCGATCATCTCATTATCCTCTTGGGCGTGGGCGTGCCTCGAACCAGCATCTTGCTCGGCTCTCCCCGCGTGCCAGCGTGCGGTCACCGCATGTTGCCGGTGTGGCCGAGCGAGTACCGGCCCGGTTGCGGCCATACCGTCATGCCGTGTGGCCCATGCCCGACCTTGATCCGGTGGGTCAGTCGCCCGGAGGCCGTCTCGAACACGTAGACCTCGGCATCGTAGCGACCAGTGAGCCACAGCTCCTTGCCGTCTGCCGTCAGGTTGCCCATGTCCGGGCTCCCGCCACCGAGTATTTGCCACGTCGCG
>Ga0099830_10001583_pt1 | contig 11579 bp, 11 predicted proteins | sample CZO8metaG_4_FD_79337 | JGI IMG/M metagenome (GOLD analysis project Ga0099830, IMG submission 79337) | Vadose zone soil microbial communities from the Eel River Critical Zone Observatory, Northern California, USA - CZOApr15con2H3.8 metaG | ecosystem: Environmental > Terrestrial > Soil > Vadose...
AAATACCTGAACAAAGACTGGAAGGACAGCAGCGGCCACACGCTGCGCACGACCGGGCCACAGGCCTCGAAAGACGGTTCACCTGCCGGTTTCTACGAAGCAGTCGGGGCCACACCTTTCGCCAACGACTACGAATTCGAATTCGCCCGGGAAATGGTGCTGTACGAAAAACTGGGCAATGGCCCGGCGACTGATCTCCTGATCATCAGCTTGTCAGCCAACGATATTCTCGGCCACCTGGTTGGCCCCGATTCTCCGGAAGTGCAGGCCATGACGCTGGCGACGGACCGGCAACTGGCTGATTTCTTCAACTTCCTCGGACATCAGATAGGATTGGCCAACATCTGGATCGCGCTCTCCGCCGACCACGGAATTGCGCCCTTGCCCAGCGTTGCGGCCAAGCTGCATATCCCGGCAGCGAATCTTTCTGCCGAGAAAATGACGGCACAGCTCAACCACGCGCTGTCCACCAAGCTCTCGCCCGGACACTCGACCGAATATCTGAAGAATTTCGATTACCCGATAGCTTGGTTGAGTGAAGACGCATTTGCCGCCATTAAGATGAAGGAAGAAGATGCCGAACGCGCCGTGGGCGAAGCCTTGAAGCAGATTGGTCTGCGAGGCTACTACGCGCGCTCCCAGTTGGCCAAGGGCGAGGTGCCCAACACCGAAGCCGGACTGAAGTACGAGCACAGTTATTCGCCCTTGGGTGGCTGGTATGTGATGGGCGTTCCGGCTCCATATACTGTTGGCATTGTGACTGGAACCGATCATGTGTCGCCCTACACGTACGATACGCATGTGCCGCTCGCTTTCTATGGCCTTCCCTTTCAGCCTGGAACTTATCGCACCCACGCCGAACCCGTGGACTTGGCTGTGACGTTCGCCTCGCTGTTGGGCATCAATGCCCCCACCCACGCCATCGGCCGGGTTCTGACGGAAGCCATCGCTCCTGCGCATCGTGCAGAGAACTCCATCCATAGGGAACTTGACTGGGAAGGGCACGGCTTCAGCCGTGTCGCAATCCGCCCCGTTTCTCCAGACTCTTTAGCCCCTGCGGTTCGCGGCCTGGATGGTGTGGCCGGCACGGACTCGGAGCCAGAAAGCACGCTCACCTCCGCGACTAAAGCCCTGTGCGACTCCACTGACTCGGCACGACTAAAGTCGGGCCCTCCCCGCCCCAGCGCAACTTCGGGAGGCTCGCGATGACCGCCTCGCCAGCTACCGGCACGCGCGGTCCCGATCTCAGCGTCAGCTTCGCCGGAATTCAGCTCAAGAATCCGGTCATCGCGGCGAGCGGCACTTTTGGTTATGGGATCGAGTTCGAGGACATTGTCCATCTCAATAAGCTCGGCGGCTTCGTGGTCAAGGGATTATCCAAGGAGCCGATGGCGGGCAATCAGCCTCCCCGGCTTTATGAGACGCCGGCGGGAATGCTGAACGCGATTGGATTGCAGAACATCGGCGCACGGGCTTTCATCGAAGAAAAACTGCCGAAACTGCGCCAGATGAAAAATATTGTCGTCTTTGCCAACGTATTCGGCTACACCCGTGAAGACTACGAGCTGACCATTCAGATTCTGAACGAAGGCGAGGGCATCGCTGCCTACGAATTGAATGTTTCCTGCCCCAACACGGCGCATGGTGGCATCCAGTTCGGCAGCGATCCGCGTTCGCTGGACGAGGTGGTGAACACGGCCAGACGCAACTCGCAGCGCCCATTGATCGTGAAACTCTCTCCCAATGTAACCAGCATTGCGCAAATGGCGCGGGTAGCCGAGGAAGCCGGCGCCGACGCCATCTCGCTGATCAACACTTTCGTGGCCATGGCCATTGATGCCGAAACCCGCAAACCTCGCATCGCCAACGTCACCGCCGGACTCTCCGGGCCTGCCATCAAGCCCATCGCTCTGCGCATGGTGTATGACGCCTCGCAAGCGGTAAAGATTCCGGTTATCGGCATGGGCGGCATCTCGACCGCGGTCGATATTGCGGAGTTCATGCTAGCCGGAGCCACTGCCGTGCAGATCGGAACCGCCAGCTTCTGGGACCCAGTCGCGACCGAAAAGATCGTGGCGGAACTGGAACGCTGGTGCGCGGAACACAATGTGGAGCGAGTAGCGGAGCTAACGGGCGGGTTGGTGATGGAGTAACCTCCTGACCGTTTTGCACTTGTCATTACTCATGACATGAGCTGAAGCCCTTTCAGAATACAACCTAATTTGAGACTGATGAGATCTCAAAGGCCTAGAGCTCATCAACTGATCTCATAAACGTCTAAGTATTCGCCAATTCCGGTAGTGGTGCAGTTTGCTTGTCATCCCGAGTAAGCGTTCTTTGCGCAGCGAGGGATCTGGGCGCGCCGATTCGTGCCAGCGCACGAAAGGCGCGCATCCTTATGCAAACTGCACCACTACCCCAACTCCTCTCCCATTGACTTGCTGTACCTCTACCCCTAACATTTCAGCCCAATGATCGGCCTGAACATCGCGCACTAGCAATGCTGGGCGGCGGCGGCATGGGTATTTGTTTATAGGCTATATATGTCTTTTCCACATTACGGGGTTTAGCAGGAGGGCACCATGAATCGAGAACGGGCGCTGAAGGTTCTGTTGGTCTTGGTGGGATTGCTCTTCTTGGCTGTTGTCTATCCCTTGGTGGCTTTCTGGCAACCGAATCAAGCGGACGCTTTGCCGATGATGCTTAGCCTCTATGTCACACTCGGAATTTTCTTGCTGCTGGCAGCGCGTAATCCATCGGCGAATCGCAGCCTGATCGGCTTCACCGCGTGGTCGAGTTTTGCTCACGCCGCTGTCATGGCGGTGCTGGCGCTCCAGACTCCGAGCGAACGGGGACACCTGCTGGGCGGCGTGGCTGGCCTCGTCATCATCGGTGTAGCCCTGATCGTGCTGGCTCCGGCAAAGCAGTCAGGAGAGCCGGAATCCGCAGCCGCTGCGTAGGCTCGCAATCTTCGAAAACGTCGACCCCGACATCCCCGTCCTAAACAAGCCAAGGCGGAGTACGCGAAGCTGCAATACTTGCTCTCTTGTGCCGCCTAGCTGTTTAAATCAGGCGATAGCGCTCAGAACCCTGTCAATGAGTGCTATGGCGATTTTGCGACAGCTAAGGTCCCTAAAGGCAGACTAGCTCTTATTGATACCAAGCGTTTGAAAGGGTGAGGAAACGGGTTCAAATTTGGTAGGCGGGAACAATTTGAAGACGATCACGTCCCACAGAATGAACACCGGTAGCGCGTAGAAGGACACAACGAATATCAGAAAAGACCAATCGAAACCGCGGAGCCTCGCCGTCACAACAGCGATGCCTCCGCACACAAGGATACGCAGCCAGAGATAACTACGCCGCCGAATCGGCCTGATGTACTTGGCGCAATACGGACAGTTGAATGGTCCGGGACGTATCGTCTCTGGCGTTAGAATGCCTTTGCACTCTGGACAGTCGCCAATGCGGTCTAATGCTGAGGAGACAGACATTAACTGGCCCTGCTAAATCTACCGCTAATTGAATCGGGTTTCCAGTACCAAGGCTCTCAACTGTTGTTATCACGCGATTACGCCACCTATTTTTCGGGCGCACCCTGACGGGCCAATTGTGAGATAGCCCGCAGTCTCCTGCTATTTCGGCCACACCGCCAGAATCGCTCCCATCGCCAGGTAGCACACCAACTGATAGCCGGTGTTGATCAGGTACAGCTTGGTCGGCTGGTTGCCGAATAGCTTGGCCGTCAACTGCACCGTGGTCACGAAGCCCAGCCACATGGCAAAGCCAATTTTCATCCCGTAAAGGGCTGAGTCGACGGTGGTGACGTCGATGATCTTGCCCAGAATGAAGGCGGCGACCAAGCTGGCCACAAACGCGATGCCGTAGCTCTTGCCCGCACTCTTGCGCATCTCGTCCATCTTGGCCTTGTCTTCCGGGTCGTAGCCCATGGCTACCATCCACGGCCGCGCGAAAAGCAGCGGTGAATACCAGAGAAAGCCCAGAATCATGGTGGCGATAGCAGCCACCAGCACGGACCACAGGTTCACACCCATGAAGCTCATGGCATCTTCTCCGCGAGGGTTTTAACAGAAAGAAGCTATGGTATGCCCATTTCCGCGCGTTGAAAAGCGGCGCCATCCCGAAGCCCAGCCGAGCGAAGGACCTCCCGCGCCTCACCAAGGGATGGTCGCGACCCTTTGCGGCGCTCGCGTCATCTAATAAAGAGAGCTAGCTATTACACTTAACCGGGGGAGCAATCCACATGGCCAAAGCTACCTTTGCCGCAGGTTGTTTTTGGGGAGTTGAAGCGACATTTCGCCAGTTGCCGGGTGTGATTTCCACTCGCGTAGGCTACACCGGCGGTCAGTTCGCCAACCCGACATATAAGGACGTCTGCACCGACGGCACTGGACACGCCGAGGCTGTGGAAGTGGAGTACGACCCAGCGAAGCTTTCCTACGACCAGCTGCTCGACGTCTTCTGGGAGAACCACGATCCCACGCAGCTCAACCGCCAAGGGCCGGACTGGGGCACGCAGTACCGCTCCGCCATCTTCTTCCACACCCCGGAGCAGGAAACCGCCGCCCGGGCCTCGAAGGAGAAGCTGGAGAAATCCCGGCGCTACAGCAAGCCCATCGTGACCCAGATCGTTCCTGCGGTGACATTCTATCCGGCCGAGGATTATCACCAGCAGTATCTGGAGAAGCGCGGTCTGGCGACCTGCCACATCAAGTCCTAGAACCTTTAAGGACGCCGCCGAAAGCCTGTAACAAAATCTCTACCTCGGTAGTTTACGTCCGCTTATTTCAGCTTCTCGTACTCCGCCTTGGCTTGCTTGAGGATGGGGATGCCGGGATCAGCATCTTTCCACAGGGCCAGAAAATCTTGGTAGGCGGTCTTCGCGACTGCCGTGTTGCCACTCATGGCTCGTGATCGCGCCAAGCCGAGACGAGCCAAGGACTCAACGGGCGAAGCTCCTGCAATGCCTCTGTGGTCAAGGATTGTTTGGAACTCCTGCGCAGCAGCGTCAGGCTGTCGTGCTCGCAAATAGGCTTCACCGCGCACATATGTAGGGTAGAGGAAGGGGAGCGGCGGAGTTGTTGTCAAATCGTAAGGGCGCGCCAGTTCCATGAGTTTCACGGCCTGCGCGGCATCGCCGCGGTTGAGTGCGATCTCGGCGCGAATCGTGGGTAACCAAACATTGTTGAGCAGAGTAGCTTCTGGGAAGCGCTGGTGCAGCTCCGCGGCGATTGCCTCAGCGTGCGACCAGTCTTTTGCGGCCAAGCTCAGCGCGATCAAAATCTTTCCCGCCTGACCAGGCTCCATCGCCAAGGCCGCTGCCGCATCTTTCCCTGCCGATTCCAAATCGCCATATTCCGCCTCCCAAAGGGCGGCGGAGGCCTGGGCGCTTGCGGCATTGTTTTTCAAATTTTCCCTTTGATTCGCTAGGCTGGAACGCTGGAAGAAGTCTCGAGCCTTGGCAAGCTTGCCGTAGTAGGCAGAGTCAATCCCCTGAAGCACGAAAAAGAGAGCTTCCCCTTGCGGCTTGCCCATGGCCCAAGCCACATGTCGCTGCATGTTTGCGTTATCGCCGTTGAGGGCGGCAAGAACGTACAGGCCAAGATGCAGGAGCGGGTCGTCAGGTCTGCGTGCGAGTCCCTGTTCGAAAATGCTTCGGGCTTCGTCGAAGCGATCTAATGAAAAAAACACGAGCCCGACGTCGTCTGCCGAGTTGGCGCTGTTCGGATCCAGCCGAACGGCTTCCTGGTGTTCGCGCAGCGCTTTGTCGTGCTGCCCCAGCTCGCTATAAAGAACGCCTAGATTGTTGGGCGGAATGTCGTCGCGCGGGTATGCCTTCGCCCAGAGCTCGAGGGTTTGAAGCGTTTGCATTTCGTCCTGCGTGACCACGTTGTAGTAGTGGGATTCGATATAGAATTTTTCCCTTTCGCTGGTGCGCTCCCGCCGATCAAACGCCTGCTTCATGTATTCGATGCCCAATTGATCTTCACCCATATTCTGATACGCTTGGCCGAGGACGGCGTAGGCGAGCGCGAAGTTGGGATCGAGTTCGATGGCATGCTTAAAGAACGGAATGGTCTCTCTCTCTTTACCGCCAATGTGCAAGCTCCATGCAGTGCTGTAGGCCTTGAGAGCCTCAAGGGATGGGGTTGTGGCCTGCTCTACCGGCGTGTCGTACTTTTGAATTGTGGCCAGCGACTCGCCTAGCTTCCCGCGCATCCCGGTGGCAGCCTCGCCCAAGGCTTTGAGTACGTGCTCCTGGCTGTCGGCCTCCACCTGTTCGCTTCCCAGCGAATCTGCCGTCTGGCAGTTGATAGCGTTCAACCCAATCGCATAGTGGCTGCCGAGGCCGGCGATAGACCCGGCAAGCAGGGCCTTGCTGCCGGCGCGCTGGCAGAGGTCGCGGGCGACATCCTGGGTGAGGCGCTCGCCACTTGAGCGGCCCATCAATCGAAGCTGCTGTTTGACCTGCTGGTCGGAAAGGACACGGAGGAAGGGCGACTGCTCCAGTTGTACGCGAAGCGCTTGCTTGAGGGTCTCATCGAAGACGGCTTCGCCGGTAGTATTAGTAAAATCGGCCAGCACAACGGTGTCATTTTCTGTGAGGACTCGTGCCTTGTGCGAGCGCAGGTAAAGAGCTCCGGCGATGATCGCCGCAAGCAACAGCGACCCGGGCACGAGGAGTCGCCATCGACGCCAGGGAGTTGGCGTCACCGCAGCGCCGCTCGGCTGTGATGGCGCTACAGCAATTGAACCCGAGCTTTGCGGTGCGGCACTGACCTGACCGGACGCCGGCGCCGCAGGAACCGAGGCACTCGCCGGTGGCGGAGTCTCCGCAACTGTGCTTTGCGCGGCGGATCGTCCGGAATCTGTATCCCGTTTCAGCCTTTGCAGGTCGGCGCGCATCTCCGCTGCGATCTGGTAGCGCAGATTCCGGTCCTTCTCCAGCGCCTTGTTGATAATGTCTTCCAGCTTAGTGGGCAGGTCGGGATTGAGACGAATCGGAGGAACGGGACTACGATCGAGAATCGCCTGAAAGATGAGTGCTGAGGTATCGCCCCGAAATGGCATGGTGCCCGTAGCCATCTCATAGAGCACGGCACCGAAGGAGAACAAGTCAGTTCGCGAATCCAGTTCTTTCCCCTTCGCTTGTTCTGGTGACATATACGCAACCGTGCCCAGTGCCGCTCCGGGACTGGTCAGATGCTCCTCGCTGAGTGCGGTTGGCTGCGCGCTTACACCTGCCGCCTCCATCATCCTGCTGACGATGGGCATCACCTTGGCCAGTCCGAAATCAAGAATCTTGGCGTGCCCTCGCTTCGTGACAAAGATGTTTGTGGGTTTGATGTCGCGGTGGACGATGCCTTGGGCGTGGGCGGCATCGAGAGCGTCAGCAATCTCTACAGCGAGACTGAGGAGGGTCTCGGTCTCTAGTGGTCTTCCTGCAATGCGGTGCCTGAGCGTCATCCCGTCGAGAAACTCCATGGCGATGAACGCCTGCCCGTGCTGGTCGTCAATTTCGTAGATCGTGCAGATGTTGGGATGATTCAGGGCAGAGGCCGCTTTGGCTTCACGCTGGAAGCGGCCCAGGGCTTGTGGGTCTTTGGCCACCTCGTCGGGCAGGAACTTGAGGGCGACAAAGCGACCGAGCTTCACATCCTCGGCCTTGTAGACCACACCCATTCCACCGCCGCCCAGCTTCTCGACAATGCGGTAGTGCGAGATGGTCTGGCCGATCATTGGCGGAAATCTTACGTGGGTGAAAAGGGCAAGTCAACGCAAGCCGGCAGGTTTCAAGCAGCCAGTGGACTGAGCATCCCAGCACTGGCGATCACTCACGGGATGATCGCAGGAGGGGTTTTGTTAGGCGCTCTAAGGAGTTGCTTGCGCCGGGAAAGCCCTGGTTTCAGTCCGCCCAAACTCGAATCGCAGGATCCATTCGCTCGCGACCTCCCGGCCATCAACTTTCGCAGGCGCGAATTCCCAACGTCGCGCAGCGTCCATGGCCAGACGGGCAAAATACTTGCTTGGTCCGGGAGAATCGAATGTCGCTCCCACCACGCTGCCTGACGGATCAACAGCCACTCTCACGCCGACCCTCACCCTGCCTTGGATGGTGTTTCTCGCACTCTGGGGCACGTCGGGCAGGACTTGCTGCAGCACTTCACCCTGAACCAGACTGCCAGGGAGCGTTTTCGCTGCCGCTACGGGTCGAAGAGAGGCCGGCGAAGGAGCGATACTTTTCGCATTTTGTTTTGTGCCGCCGGCATTCGGCTTTACTCCGCTGGGACTCGGCTTTGCGGCGCTGGATCTCTGCGCGGCCCGTTCCGTTTGAGGCGTCACTGCCTTCTCCTCCGGTTTTGGCTGAACCCGCGGCAGTTCGAGCGCAATAGAAGGAGCTGGCTGAGCCTCGCGGCGGTTGAGTAGTCTTGGGCTTGCCAGCATCGCCATCAGCGCAAGCCCGCCTGCAGCCATCGGAACCAGGTAAGGCCACTTCGGGAACTTCTTTTGCGGCAACCTGGCAGTCCGCTGGGGCGCGGGTGAGGCCGCCCGTTTCTGGGGCATAGGTGAGGCCGCCTGCAGCCGCGCTGCGATCTCGGCAACCGTCCATCGGCGCTGAGGATCCCGACGCAGGCAGTGATGCGCGATGTCACGGAACGGCTCTGGCACTGTCTCCGGCAGTACTGGCTCCCCCTGTCCCGCTCTCTCCCAAACGGGCAGGCGCTGCGTCAGGGCCTCGACCAGCGTCATGCCCAGCGACCATACGTCGGCAGCCGGTGAGATCGCTCCGCTTGCACTCTCGGGTGCATCGTAGACGCTCGGCTTGCCCACGCTGCCCCTCGACTCGCTCACTCCGCGGATCCCGTCGCTCGAGATTCTTAGTTGATCCTCAACGGCCATGATGTTTGCGGGTTTTACGTGACCATGCACCAATCCTTTGCCGTGGAGGTATGCCAGGGCGTCCAGAACGGGCCGGAGCATTTGGCGTGATTCCACTGGCGTGAGCGGCCGCTGTGGAAGAATTTGCGACAGGTCCTCCTGGGCGTATTCCATCACGACGTAGAGCGTCTCCTGACTGCCTAGTTGGCAGCGTCCCTTCTGAAACAGGCGAATCAAGTGAGGATGAGACAGTCTCGCGGCCTGCCCCCAGCGGGAGAGCTGGAGTTCGCTGTTCTTTGCATCCGCCGCAATGAGTTTGATAGCGGCCTTCTTGGGTTGGCCCTCACCGCGCTCCGTAAGAAATATGGCGCTGTGGTCAGAGCCACCCAAGTACTCGCGCAGATGGAATTCCCCGTTGACGACCTGGCCTACCCACTGTTTCCACTCCTGGGTCATTTTGCTCTCTGCCTCTCCGTTCAGCTAACGGCTCACTGGCCGACCAAGCCTGGCGATATTGTACGAGACCGAGGCGTGCGCGTCGAAGAGCTGAAACTGAACTCAGGGCAACTAACGCATTGGTCAGCTGCTGTGCCTGCGGAACGCGTCCCCTAACTGGGCGATCCGCCGCTGATCTTCGAAGTTTTTAGCGAGAAACTCAACCCCGTACAAGTAGACTGCCCGGTTGCAGACGGCTCCATGAACTCCAACCGGCTCACCGGAACGCGGGCTGGTGAACTCGACTTTGATCTGTGTCCCTACAGGCAGGTCCGCGAGTGCAAACAAGCAAATACCGCCTTCGCTCATCCTGATGCCGCGGCCATCGATTACAGCCGTGTCCGTCACCACGCGAATCGGCGTGTTTAACGAGTAGCGCTCCCATCGGCGCCGACCCTTAAATCCGGGACGGTTCTGTATCATACCCATTCGTCTGCCATTTCCACAAATCACCAGGATCGTGCCCTTGCCACGAACTGTTGTACCAACCGCTTGGATCAGCTAGGTCCAACTGTCGAACTCGTGGCAGGTCTTCACCGTTGCGGACCACTGTTCCGAGTTCGCATCGAGAACCAGATGCTTGCTTGCCAGCCTAGAGGCGAGTGTAATCAACGAGAGCAGAGTTCCAACCACCAGCAGGCCACGAATCATGCGATGTCTCCCTTCGGAAGTGGCGAAGGGTACGGGTGCTCCTTTCGGATGAGTGAAGCTTAACCTCGCAGTTCTACCAAAGCAACGAACTAAAGTCGGGTGAGGAAGGCTGTCCCACTGGGCGACCGCAGGCACCGGCAGGCTCGGTTACCAAACAAATTCTTTCCTGAACGCGTTGCGGCAACTGCTCGCCAGAGCGTTTGGGAATGAGTTCAGCCCCCTACGCCGCCGTCAGCAGAATGGGCTCGCGTTTGGTGATCACCAGCGTGTGCTCATAATGCGCAGAGGGCTTGCGGTCCGCTGTCCGCACCGTCCAGCCATCACTGGCTACCACTGCCCGGCCCGATCCGGCGGCGATAATCGGCTCCACAGTAATCACCAGGCCCTCGGTGAGAATCTGATTGGCTTGGGGATCGGCATAATTGGGAACCCGCGGCGCTTCGTGGATGGTGCGGCCAATCCCGTGCCCTCCCAGATCGCGAATCACGGAAAAGCCGCAGCGGCGCACTTCGCGTTCCACCACGCGGCCAATCTCTGACACCCGGAAGCCCGCCCGCGCCACCAGCATGGCCTTGGCAAACGCCCGCTCGGCACAGGCAATCAGCCGCCGGCTCTCTTCCGAGATTTCGCCCACCGCAACCGACTCCGCCGCGTCCGCCATGAATCCGCCCTTCTCCACCGTGACGTCGAGTTTTACCAGATCGCCCGCGCACAGCTTTCTCGGGCCGGGAATGCCGTGCACCGCTTCTTCATTGAGGCTGATGCAGCTCACTCCCGGAAACTTGTACACCAACTGTGGGGCGGACTGCGCCTCATGCTCGTGCATCACCTTGGCGCCAACTTCATCCAGCTCGGCGGTCGTAACCCCAGGCCGAACCGCCTGCTTCATGGCATCGATCATGCGGCGAACCACAGCGCCCGCCGCGCGCATGGAAGCTAATTCCTCTGGAGTGTTGATGGACACAGTGCCTCCCGGACTGATTCTTTCTAGCCTACCTCATTGGAGAGACGCCGCGGGCTGAAAAACAGCAGGAGGATGAATCCCGCAACATAGAAGAGGGCAATCTGTGGGAGTGCGAAGCCAAGAAAATGCAGGACCAGGCCCCATAGAGCGACTGCCTCACTGCACGAGTACGTGATCAGATACCCTGCTCGCCACCGGGCCAAGGCCTTGGCATCGGCCGGCTGCGCCGCTAGCACTAGCTCCGAGCGCAGCACGAACTTCCGGCCCATGACGAAGATTACTACCACACACCACGCCGCCATGAGGGTAACTGCATAGAAAATAGTGGGATTCGGTATTGCGCTCGATGGCAGGAGCTTTGCGATGAGAACGTAGAACACGATACTCACCAGCAGTGCCAGCCTGACGATTTGCAGGGTTTTCAGTGAGGTTTCCATTAGCAGATTGTGCCTGAGCCGCATCCCCTCACTGCCGGCAAATCTTCAGCGCGTGCCGGACTTGCCAACGTGCGCCCGGCTTTCTAGTGCCCGTGCCCGCTCAGCCCTGGCCTCAACCGCAGAAACACATG
>Ga0099830_10001589_pt1 | contig 11573 bp, 9 predicted proteins | sample CZO8metaG_4_FD_79337 | JGI IMG/M metagenome (GOLD analysis project Ga0099830, IMG submission 79337) | Vadose zone soil microbial communities from the Eel River Critical Zone Observatory, Northern California, USA - CZOApr15con2H3.8 metaG | ecosystem: Environmental > Terrestrial > Soil > Vadose...
CGCTTCCAATCCACGGTCTTCAACGCCAGCGCCATCGGCTTCAACACTACCGTGGTTTACTTCACAAACGACTGGTTCGGGATCGAAGGAAACATTACCGCGGTCTTTGCTCCCACGATTTTCGTCCGCGAACACGTGAAGATTGCAACCTACGGCGCCGGTCCAAAGATCGCCTGGCGGCAGAAAAAGTGGGAACCCTGGCTGCACGGAATTTTTGGTGGCGCTCATGAACAGCCCCAAATCGCGGGACAAAGCCGCAACTCCTACGCGATTAAGGCCGGGGGTGGCGCGGATTACCGCTGGCACCCGCGCATCTCTTCCCGCTTGGAAGGCGACTACGTGCGCACCGGCTTCTTCAATCAATCGCAGAACGACTTCCAGCTCGCGGGCGGAATCGTTTTCCACTTCTAGCGCGGCGACCCGCTGAAATTCACGAGGCACAGTCGAAGATTTTTTTAAACTTGCTTCGTATTTCCGGCTGCGCTCGGTTACCAAATTTTGCAGGTTCGCTCACGCACCATCGGCTCGCCCTTCTTGCAACCGAAGGCCTTGGCAAACTCCGCCATATTCGAAAGAGGTCCGTTGCCGCGGAATCTGGGCAGCGGGTGGGGATTGGTGTTCGCCATCAACCGCGCGTATTCGATCCGCTCGTTTGCGCCCCAGACTTGCGCCCACCCGAGGAAGAAGCGCTGCTCGGGAGTAAATCCATCTTTTTCCGGCGGCCGCGGTTTTCCTGCAAGGGATTTTTCATACGCCGCGTAGGCGATCTTCAGACCGCCCAGGTCGGCGATGCTCTCGCCCAGAACGAGTTTTCCATTTTCGTGCAGGTCGCCGTCGACGACGTAGGCGTCGAATTGATCGGAGACGCAGGCGGCGCGGGCTTGGAAATTTTTAAGGTCTTCCGGGCTCCACCAGTCTTTCAAGTTGCCATTCGAATCGAACTTGCTGCCGTGATCGTCGAAGCCGTGTGTGATTTCATGTCCGATGACCGCTCCCATTCCGCCGTAGTTCACCGCGTCATCGGCGTTCGGATCGTAGAAGGGCGGCTGCAGAATGCCTGCGGGAAAAACGATTTCATTCATGCTGCTGTTGTTGTAGGCGTTCACAGTTGGCGGCGTCATGCCCCATTCCGTGCGGTCCACCGGCTTGCCGATTTTGTTCAGGCGGCGTGCGAAATCGAATTCCGCTCCGCGCCATTGATTTTCGGAGTAGGACCTGCGGTCGATTTTCAGCGCCGAATAATCACGCCACTTGTCGGTATAGCCGATTTTCACCGCAAAAGCCTCGAGTTTCGCGGTGGCTTGCTTGCGGGTGTCCGGCCCCATCCACGGCAGCGTCTGTAAATCGTCGCGCAGCGCGGCAACCAGGCTGTGCACCATCTCGAGAGCGCGGGCCTTGGCCTCCGGCGGAAAATACTTCTGCACATAGACTAGTCCCAGCGCTTCGCCGAGCACGCGGTCGGTGGCTTGCACGCAGCGCTTCCAGCGCGGCTGGATTTCCTTCGCGCCGGTCAGCGTCTTGCCGCGAAAATCAAAATCCTCGGCGACAAACTTTTCGGGGAGCCCGGGCGCCGCTGCATTCACCAGATGCCAACGCAAGTAGGTTTTCCAGTCGTCGATGGGAGTGGCGGTCAATTGCGCGTCGAGAGCCTTGAAAAAGTCCGGCTGGCCGACGTTAATTTCTTTCAATTCGGGATGTCCCGCCGCCTTGAAATAATCTTCCCAGGAAAAATTTGGGGTCAGCGCCTTCAAATCCGCAAGCGTCATCTTGTGATAGGTTTTGTCCGGATCGCGCAGGTCGGTGTTTTTCATCGAAGCGGTTGCGAGAGCTGTTTCCATCTTCAGAATCGTGGCCGCTTCCGCTGCCGACTGTTCCGCCGGATCGCCGAGCAATTCGAACATCTTCGCAACGTGCTTCACGTAGGAATCGCGAAGCCGCTTCGATTTGTCGTCTTCCTTCAGGTAGTATTCGCGCTCCGGCAACCCGAGGCCGCCCTGAAATGCGCCCCCGATCACACGCGTGCTGTCTTTTGCATCCTGATTCGAACCGAAGTGAAAGAGCGCGCCTACGCCTCTGCTCTGCAGCCGCTCCGTCTCCGCTTGCAGATCCGCCAGACTCTTGATTCCGGCAATCCGCGCCAGTTCCAGCTCGAGGGGTTTTGTTCCGGCGGCGTCGATCGCGGTGATGTCCATGCAGCTCGCATAGAAATCACCGATCTTCTGTTCGTTCGATCCAGCTGAGGCCTTGGCGTTCTCCGCGTCTTGAAGAATCTGCCGCAGGTTCTGCTGGTTCTTGTCCGCCAGTTGCGTGAACGTGCCCCAGGTGGAATATTCCGGCGGAATCGGATTGGATTTCATCCACCCGCCCATGGCGAACTGGTAGAAGTCGTCGCAAGGTTTGCAGGTTTTGTCGAGATTCGCAGTGTCGAAGCCCCAGGATCTTTGCTGGTCAGCCGCATTGGGCGACGCGCGCAGCCCGACGCCCGCAAGACCAACTGCCAGAACACCAACAACGGCAAGGATGCAACTGACAAATAAAACTCGCTTTGACATTGCCTGCCCCTGTCTTAAGGAAGTTTGAAACCGCTGCCGATGCCACTCGTGGAGGACCCCGGCTGCCATGTGATCTGTTTGTAAGACGGAGGAAACGGCAGTCGCGTTACTTCAACCCTAAAGTCTCAATCCTGCGCAGAATCGCCGGTAAGAATCAGCGGAGAACCGTACCATAGAAAGCGTTTCGCCCGCCGCGCAAATCTCTTCCGTAGGATAGAACGATCGTCAGACTTCCCAGGACTCGGACCTTGCATTGCGCGCCGGCATCCCAGAGCCAGCGCTGTGAGCCAAAAAGGCCCGAGGAATCGGCCACCGCGCCATTGTCGAGAAATGGGCCGAGCTTCAGGGTGAAGAAACCGTTCTTATAGATGTTCTTGTCCATCTCCCAATTTGCAAGAAAAAATCGGCGCCCGAGCGGAGCGGCTCCCTTGCGGCCGTCAAGGGTTCCAGAGTGACCGCGAAGCCAGAGGTCGTTGTCGCGTTCGATGCCCAATTCGAACAGTTCATCGAGGGTCGCTTTGCCGGCGGTCGCACCTGCGCGAATCTGCGCCTGCATCTCATAGTCGTCGCCTTTTGCGCGCGGGAACCAGTGTGCGCGGAGAGCTCCACGGAGGGTGGTAAAGGGTCCAAGACCATCCGCGAACTCCCGGCCGGCTTTCGCCTCGGCCGAGGAATCGAGCGTGAAACGACGCTCCGGTACGCGAACCAGAGTTCGCTTGACGCCCAGCCACCCTGCGGCGGAGGTTGCGCCGGTGAAGAACGCGCGCTCGGCGGACGAAGTGAGGCTGCTGAGATTCCGAAAATTCCGATGGGCGATCTCCGCGCCGGCGCTCCAGCTCCAGTGGCCATTCACAATAGCTTGGACTTCCGCTCCAACTGCAGCGCGGCGCATGTTCAAGTCCGTCAGCGGTGTGCCGGCTCCAAGAAAAGTTTGCGCCAAATTCCAATTTTCGTTGCGCGCATCGGCGTAAAGGCGCAAGCGCAGGCTGGGATCGCCGTAGAGCGGCAGGGAAAGCGAGAGAGAGACGCGGCGTTTTTCCGAATCCCATCGTGCGAGTGAGGTTAAATTCACAGCTTCGCGGCCGAGATTGTAAACCTCCGGATAGACCGTGGCGTAAGGCAAGCCGCTCAAAAGCGAAACGATGCCTTCGACTTTGGAGTCGCCCCAGCCATTTCTCTCCGCCAAGTGCAGGGTTGCGTCGTAGTTTCCAGAGTCAACCGGAGAGAGCTCCATCCGCCGGCTCGAAAAGATTCCCAGATTGTCCAGGCGCGCTTGCGTTGTGAGCAGAGCATCGGCCGTAAGAACTTGAGGAGCATTGAATGCAACCGCGCGGTCGCGGAGCGATTCCTTCAGCTTCAGGGAAGGTGCGAACGCAACACTGCCCAGGCGCGGCTTGTCCTCCCGATTCCAATATTTGAGAGCGGCTTCGAGATTGCCTTCCAGGAAATAGATCGTGGCGAGAAATTCGCTCGAGTAGGAATCCTTCGGGTTCAGCCTTAGCGCTGCACGCAGATTGTTTCTTGCCGTCCGAAAATCTTTTTGCTTGTAGGCGATGCCGGCCAGCTCAACCAAAAATCGTGCATCGCCAGGCGACTTTCGAAAGCCCGCGTCAAGAGCCAGTTTTGCCTCGTCCCATTTCTCCAAGCGTGCCAGGGCAAGCCCGGCTAGAAAATCAAATTCCGGCGATTGGTCCCCGGGACCTCGTGCCAGCTTAGCGGCTTCTCCCCAACGGCCGGCATCGAAGGCACCTTGTGCGGCAGTAAGGCGGGCTATTTCGGAGTTGGGATCCTGGGCGAACGCCGGTGAAACCAGGATCAGTACCGCAAATAGAAATCGGATCACGCGGTCTTTTCGGGGAGAGCCAGGAGCATCCAATTGCGGTTCGGCCGCCATTGCTTTTCGAATTCCTCACGTGCAACGCGGAGGAGTTTCCCCCTCGCGGGATCGTTGATGAAGACGGCTCCGGCTTGCCAATCGATGCCGGTTACCACTACGTAGTGTAGCGGCGTCTTGCCGCTGCCTGGCTGCAAACTCGCGATCAGCGGCCGGCCCTGTTTTAGTTGTTCGAGAAGATCGTTCCAATTTCCGCTGAGTGGAAACACGCGAAAGCCCAACTCTTTAAGATAACTTTCCATGTCGGAAGCATGAATGCCATGGACTTTGCGCGAATAAAGTTGCTTCTGGATTGCTGCAGCGTCGGCACGCTGCAAGTCGATCCCCGCACCATGAGCGTTCCAGTATTGCAGGAGCATGGAAATTGCCGCAGACCCGCAGCCATCCTCGCTCTGTTTTACGTAGGGCACATCAAGCCATACTCCCGCGGATTCCTGGGGCGCCGGCTGAGCCGCGCGTCCCAGGAAAAGAAACAGGAGCATACCGAGAGCGATCCGGTTCATCCGCGTAAGGATTCACTCCTAATTGTATGTACTAGCGGAGCGCGACCGCCAAGACGATTATGCCGATGGCGATCAGGATGATCCAAAGCAGATCACGATCCGAGATGCGTCCGGCGGCAAAATCACTTTGGGCCTGGCGAGACCGTGCGGCCAGTTTGGCAAGATCCTCATCGTTCAACTGGCCGACGGCATTATCAACCTTTTGATAGTCGAGGTTGGCGGACTTCAGCGCTTTTTGCGCTCGGTCGGAAGAAAGAAGCGTTCGAACGGCTTCTTCGTTCGATTGGCGCGTCTGGGCCGGCCGCGCGGCATCTTTGTTCAAGTCGCTCAGAGAAACGACATGCTGCTTGTCTTGGGCCCCCGCTGGGACTCCCGCCGAACCAAACAGAAGAGCAATCGCCAGCATCGACACACACAACTTCACGCGAAAATGCATTCTTCCTCCTAATGTTTGGCTGGGGTAAGAGTAGTTTACGAATTGCATCGCGTCGTGACAAGAAACTTCTGACAACTGTTCCCCAGGAGCCATCACTGCCACCGGACGGAAATCAATTTTCTGGCAGAGGCTTCTGATACTTGGCCACATCGACCGATTTCCATTCGCCCTGGATGATCCCCGCTCGAATCTGCGCGGCGCTCTTCCCTTTTCTGGACTGTTCGAACGCGTACAAGTCTTCGTAAATACAGGTGCCGCATGCGGAACCGTGCTTGCTGGCGAAGCAGTCCAGGAGGCTGGCGTGGCCTTGGCTGCGGTCACAATGACAATAGCAGGGCTGCTGGTAGAGCGTTTTCTTTATTTTTGCGGCGACCGCGTACGCATTTTGAACGACGGGACCGGGGAAGAGTTCGGGGTCCAGCGTCGCGGGAAGCGCGCCCTGCGGGGGTTGCGCATGATAGGCGGGCACTGGCTCGGCGGCTGCGGACTGCGGCGAAATTGCGCCTTGGGTCGACTTCGAGGCGGCCCGCAGGGGAATCAGCACCAGCCCAAGCGCAAAGCTAAAGAGCGCCGCGGCGCTCAAGAATTTCCACATTCCATTTCCATGCATACTCGCCCTTCGTTCTTCGCTCAACCGCAGCACCGTCGCTGCCTCTCTACTTTAAGGCTGCCAGTCGCGAATTTCCACATCGTCGAATGGTGGATCGGTTTCCGGTTACCCGACTACACACCCAATTCCGACCGTCCACAGGAAGCATGCCGATGGTTGGGATCAAAACTCAGTATCGCGCGCGACCACCGGACATGTCCAATACCGCCCCGGTATTAAACGCGCTGGCAGCGGAGCAAAGCCACAAAACCATTCCTGCCACTTCATCGACGCTTCCCAGACGCTTGAGCGGACTTGCGGTAATCATCGCATCCACAATCTCAGGGCCCAGTCTTCGAATTAGGTCCGTGTCGATGGGACCTGGCGCGACGCAGTTTACGCGAATGTCGGAGTCGCAAACCTCACGCGACAGGGCTTTCGTGAACGCAATCACCCCCGCACTCGCCGCCGAATAGACTGCGAGGCTGGGCAATCCTTCCTTGCCTGCAAGCGAGCCCATATTGACAATCCGGCCGCGTCCCGCGCGCCGCATCAGCGGAAGGATTTGGCGAGTCACTTCGAACACACCAACCAAGTTTATCTGAAGGATGTGTTGCCATTCGCCAGCGTCGAATTGTTCGAACGGCTGATATCTGCCGAGATATCCCGCATTGTTTATGAGGATATCGATGCGCGGCGATTGCCTGATCATCTGAGCAACGGCCTTTGCGATCTCATTGGCTTTCGTAACATCGACGGTCAGGGAATGCGCGCCGTCGAGTTCGACCGGATCTACGTCCCAAATCCAGACTTGAGCGCCAAATCGCATGAACTGCACGGCGATGGCTCTGCCAATCCCTCTAGCTCCGCCGGTTACGATTGCCGTTTGGCCGGAAAAATCGTACTGGATGTCCATGGTCGCCTCCAGACTCGGCGATTATTGGCGAAAAATCCCTATTTCGCCACTGCATTGAGGGCAAGCGAACGATAAACGCGCAAATCGGACACCGACCTACTACGCTTCGTTGTACAGGAGATGTATTTAGGAGAAATAATCACGGCAAAACGAACGACGGCGATTCGAACGGCAGCGAGTTTGGTTACGTCCATGACCTTGTCGCCGTTCAGATTGTCGCCCCGGCTGTTGGCGATGAACCACAAATCACTGCCGCGGACGGCCCCGGTTGCGGTTGCTAGATGAACGGAGCTTTAACTGAACTATTCGCTGAAGGCGCCATGGAAGCTTGCGCTTCGAGACGCTTTGCACGGAGATGGCGATGCACGCGGCGGCCCCACCCCCGCACAAACGAAAAGTTCAGCGCGCCGCCGATAGCCGAGCTGGCAAGAGGAATCAATCGCCCAGCCCACTTTTCCGCCGCCTCGGCGCCAATCTTTGCGGCGAAGCGTTTCGCGATGCGCGGGCCAAGTTTTTCAAGAATCTTTTTTTCCGCCAAATCCTTCCCGTAATCGATGCCGGAGGCAGCCGCGGCCGCCTTCCACATTTCAATCCGCTGGTCGCTGCCGTGAACTTCAAATCCGTAGAGCAGTGAGAGGCGCTGGATGAGCCGCAGGGTGATCACCGTGAGCAGGCTGGCATCCGGCAAAAACGTGAGCATGCCACCGAGGCCGAATCCTGCCCCTTCGGCAAGGGCCAATCGTTCGGCATCGCGAATCAGAGCGGTCGCGATGGCGTCCAGACGCTCGGTGGGGACGTCTTTCATCCGCGCAAAGTCCGGAACCCACAAGCCGTGCTTATTGGCGAGTTGGCGCCGGAAGTCTTCCGGGTCAATCTCGATGGAACGCAGTCCGCGGAGAACTCCCAACCGCAGGAAGTGGCTGAAGGTACGTCCCGCAAGCGAGCCTTTGACCGAGTTGTGTGACCGGGCCATACCTGTAAGTATCCTAAGGCGGTTAGAACTGCTTGGCAACCAGGGCGTTGCGCAGTCAGTGAAGGTGACGCCGATAGGGTGAACTTCCGAGAAGGGGGGAGCTACCCTTAACGCGGCAAGAAAACGGTGGTCCTACTTGACGCGGAGACGTTTTTCGGTAAACTGCATTCTTCGCGATGGCGACGATGGCACAATTCGTTCCCGCCGAAGTCGTGCATGATCTCGACTTCCCGCAGCGTGAGGCTGCCTTTTTCTACGGCCTGTTCTTGCGCGGTTATTCCGCGGAGCAGTTGCGGCGAGACATTGAAGTGCCTCCCGCAATCCTTGCCAAATGGCACCGCGATTCAGAACGAGACCCGCAGCTTCGCGATATTTTTGCGCGCATGGTGGATTACCGCCGCCACGTCCTGGCCATCTTCGATACGCTGGTGGGTTCGGATAGTCACCTACAGCGCGTCCAGTAATCTTCCAACCCTCTCGGTGCTGCCCCGGGGTAGAATACTTCGTATGGTTCTTCGCCGCGCGGCACGTTTCCGCGGCAAATTTCCTGTACCTTAGTTCAGGTCAAAAATTGTCGGGCAACCAAACTGAATTGGCAGTGCTCTAACCGATTTCGGGGACAAGTGCCACAAAATGAAGGGGATTCCTCTGGTTGACGGGGAAGTAGTCTGGGGTTAGAATCTCAAAGTTCTAGAGTTTGAGGTGTATTCATGTCAAGGGCAGTACGGACCTTGTTCGTTGCCGTTTTTTTGATCACCATCCCCACGCCAGCGGTTTCCGCCCAACAGGGGCAGGATGCGGGGGCCCCTCCCGCGCCGCAAAAATTGGACAAAGAAGCAAAGCGGAGGGCCAAGAGGACGCTAAAGGAGTTGGACAACGGCTACCGGCAATGGCTGACCGAAGACGTCACTTACATCATTTCTCCTGACGAGCGCAACGCTTTCCTGCAACTGGCGACCAACGAAGAGCGCGAGCAATTCATCGAGCAGTTCTGGCTGCGGCGCAGCAGCAATCCCGATCTGCCGGAAAACGATTTTAAGGAAGAGCATTACCGCCGCATCGCCTACGCCAATGAACATTTTGCTTCGGGCATTCCGGGATGGAAGACGGACCGAGGCCGTATGTACATCACATGGGGCAAGCCAGACGAGGTTGAATCGCATCCGACAGGCGGCACTTACGACCGGCCCATCGAAGAGGGCGGCGGCTCCACGAGTACGTATCCATTTGAGACCTGGCGATGGCGCTATCTGGAAGGCATCGGAGAAAATGTTATTTTGGAATTCGTAGATCCCACTGGATCGGGTGAGTATCACCTGACCATAGATCCGTCGGAAAAAGATGCGCTCCTGCACGTGCCCGGTGCAGGTTTGACTTTGTTGGAATCCCTGGGGCAGGCGTCGAAGGCCAACCGCTTCACGCGCACGGACGGCACCAATCTGGGAAAAGGCTTTGGTGAAACTGCCAGCATGAATGAATTCAACCGGCTGGAGCTCCTCGCCAAGGTCTATAGGCCGCCGGAGGTGAAATTCAAGGATCTGGAGGCGGTGGTGACCTCGCGCATCGTCCGGGATCAGGTGCACTTCAATTGGCGGACCGATTACCTGAAAGTGACGAATGACACGGTGCTCGTGCCCGTTACCGTGCAGATCCCGAACAGCCAGCTTTCCTATCAGGCCAAGGAAGGAATTCACTCCGCGGTGCTCAATGTATTCGGGCGAGTGAGCACGCTCACCGGCCGCGTGGTGCAAACATTTGAAGATTCCGTCACCCGTGATTTCCCGGATTCTCTTTACCAGCAATCGTTGAAGCTCCAATCGATTTATCAGAAGGCGGTTCCTCTTCGCCCTGGCCTGTACCGCCTGGACCTGGTAATCAAAGACGTGCAGAGTGGAAATATCGGGGTTGTGAACTCGCGATTGCAGGTGCCGCGGTACGAGGATGACAAGTTGGATGCCAGCACCTTGATTCTTGCCGATCAGATCGAGCATGTTCCCGCGAAACAAATCGGAACGGGACAGTTCGTGCTGGGTTCCTCGAAGGTCCGGCCGCGTCTTGAAGGTGATTTCACCACGGCCGACAAGCTCGGGATTTACATGCAGGTTTATAACCTGAAGCCGGACGACAAAACGCACAAGTCCAGCGCGACATTCCAGTACACCGTCAAAAAAGGCAAAGAGCAGGTCATGCAGTTCAAGGAAACTTCGGAAGAGATGAAGCAGACCGGCGATCAAGTCACGATTGAGCGCCTCCTTCCGCTGGCAACTCTGCAGCCGGGGAAGTATAGTCTGGAAGTAAATGCCACGGACAAGCTTTCGAATCAGAACATTTCGCGCTCGGCAGAGTTTACGGTGAAAGCGCCGCCGGAAGCCAAAACCGCGGCAAATGCTGCACCGGGGAGGTAAAGCAACGTGAAACAGGAACGGCTCCGAGCCCTGGGGGCCCTGGTCCTGACCGCCATGGTTTCGTCCTTTGCGGCGAATCCGGCGGCCGCGCAAGCGAAGCCTATCCCAGGCAAGCTTGCAGGAGTGGTGCGCGACGCTGTGGGTACGCCGCAGATGGGCGCAAGTGTGGAGTTGATTTCCGAAGCGGTGGGCGCGACAGCCACCAGCGGTTTTCTGACGAATACCCAAGGGATGTTCCGAGAAGACAAGCTCGCTCCCGGTTTTTACACCGTCCGCGTGACGCTGGCCGGTTTTCTTCCCACACTTGAAAAGCATATTCGCGTCGCCTCGAATGTGACGACGGTCGTTCGCATCGAACTGGAGTCCATGTTTGCGTCGCTCGATCAGTTGCGGCGTATGCCTTCTAGCGGAAGCGCGGAAGTTGACGACTGGAAATGGGTGTTGCGGTCCTCTTCGGCAATGCGTCCAGTCTTGGAATGGGTAGACAGCGATACCTTGAGTGTCGCGACCGTTACAGGCGAGGCCGGGAAACCGCGCACACCCAGAATCCGCGTGGAATTTACAGATGGCGCGCGGCGCCCCACCTCAGCTTCTAGCATTGCTTCTTCACCCGCCACCGCCGTGGCCTACGACCAAAAGTTAGGCAGCACGAGCAGAATGATCCTGGCCGGACAGGTGAACTATGACGGCGATACCCCCGGCGGCGCCATCGCCACCGTATGGTTGCCGACAGGAACGCTGGGCGCCGGCCCGCATACGGCGCTGGTCCTTCGCGAAGCCAAACTGGGACCGATCGGGCCGATCTTCCGGGGTATTCGTTTTGATCAGGGTGGCGCGCTCGCCCTCGGAGATCGCACGGTGCTGCGATATGGCGGCGAATATGTTCTGGTGGGACTCGGGGCCGCAGCCTCTTCCCTCCGGCCACGGGCAGAATTGAGTGTGCGCCTCACCAATGATTGGAGCACGGCCATCGTTTTCGCCTCCCTGCCCAACGGACCTGGTCCACTCGAGGCGAATGACGCTCAGCCGGGTGGCGCCCTTGCGGCCACTCTCAATGAACTGGATGCCTTTCCCGCGCTGCTCTGGCGGCAGGGGCGACCCCTTCTGCAGAATGGTTGGCACGAAGAAATTTCGGCGGAGCGAAAGATCAGCGCTCGCGGGAAGCTTCAAATCGCTGGCTTCCATGATGACAACCGGCACGTAGCCGTCTTCGGCCGGGGCAGCGACCTGCCCACGGCTGACTATCTTCAGGATTATTTTTCCACCGGTTTTGCTTACGACGGCGGGTCGTCCAGCAGCTGGGGA
>Ga0099830_10001591_pt1 | contig 11570 bp, 10 predicted proteins | sample CZO8metaG_4_FD_79337 | JGI IMG/M metagenome (GOLD analysis project Ga0099830, IMG submission 79337) | Vadose zone soil microbial communities from the Eel River Critical Zone Observatory, Northern California, USA - CZOApr15con2H3.8 metaG | ecosystem: Environmental > Terrestrial > Soil > Vadose...
ACGTGCTTGAACGCTATCTCAATCGCCGCCGTGTTCCCAGCTACGAGGCCATCGCCTGTGATGGCAGAGGCGTCTTCGCCACCCTGAGAGCCATCAGCAAAAACGTCATGGCCCAGTTATAGGTACCCGTCCAATGCAGATATTTGGCCTCGATTTTACCAGCGTACCCGGCCCAAGGAAACCCATCACCTGTGCCGCGTGTACACTGCAAGACAATCTTCTACAGGTGCATGATTGTCTGAAAATCAACAGCTTCAGCGCATTTGAGGCATTTCTACATCAACCAGGCCCCTGGCTGACCGCCCTTGACTTCCCTTTTGGCCTGCCAAGGAAACTGCTCTCCAATCTTGGCTGGCCCGAAACATGGGAAGGCTACATCCAACGCATATCCTCAATGGACAAACTGGTATTTGAGCAAACGCTCTTCGATTATCGAGAAAGCAGGCAGACAGGCGATAAATTACACCTGAGGACAACAGATAAGCACGCAGGTGCCGTCAGTCCAATGATGCTGCATCGCGTCCCGGTAGGGAAAATGTTCTTCCAGGGCGCACCCCGACTCCTTGCATCCGGTGTGAGTATTCTCCCCTGCCATCCAACTCTTGACGGCAGAATGGTGGTCGAAGGCTACCCCGCCCTGGTTGCCCGCGCATTGATCGGCAAACGCAGCTATAAAAGCGACGAGCGGAACAAACAAACGCCAGATAAAGAGAACGCACGCCGCGATATTGTCAGTGGTTTGCGGTCACCTGAACTCTTTGCTCATTATGGAGTAATCATCGAACTATCTGACGCAATGACCAGCACCCTCATTCAAGACCCCATGGCTGACAACCTCGACGCTCTGCTCTGCGCCATACAGGCCGCGTGGGCATACATGCAGAGCGACCATGGCTATGGCATCCCGTCCCAATGCGATAAAGACGAAGGCTGGATTGTTGATCCCAATATGATAATAAAAGCATAACTGTTCAGGTCTCCTCGCCGCCACAGCGGCTCACCTATTCATGGTGTGTTGCTGCAAGATGGCTATGAGGTTTGCTGCCGTAGGAAGCAAACCTCATAGCCATCTTGCAGCAACACACCACAAAAACCCTTGCGAACTGCCGAAGGTGGTGAGGAGTTATGAATAGTGACGCTTGGATTTTAGATGAGCTATACGTCTATAGTTGCTAAGAATCTGGACAAATAGGACATCTGCCCAAACCTTCGCTTTAACTTACGCCCGTTGACGAACGAACTGGGCGGGCGGTTGGACTACGGCCAACCGTTTTGCTTCTTCCATATCTGATGGCGCTGCATCAGCAAGGCTTTGACTGCTGTTTTATCCTTGCATGCCTCTAATGCAGCATCTCTCACTCTTCGCTCAATGTTGAGAGCGGCATTGAGGTCGGCATGAGTCTGGAAACCACAGACCACACAGCAAAACGTTTGCTGGTCGGGCCGGTTAGCTCTATCTGGATAATGACACACACTGCACTCTTGAGAAGAATAGGCGCTTTTCACTCTGGTCGCTTGTATACCACGTTTGGCAGCGTTCCATGCAATCTGCTTGGGGATGTGCGCGAGGTTGGAAGCACGCATGTAGGCATTCATGGCGCGTGCCTTGTGCTTCATCGTGGCAACAGACAACTGTTCATAGGCGATCTGGCAGTCCTGATGCTCCTTAAAACACTGGTTGACCGCCCGGTTGATCTCTTGACGCACATGGCGGATTAAGCGTTGCCCGCTTCGGCTTGTGGTAGAAGGAAGCTTCTCGACTCCCTTCTTTTCCAGGCACTTGCGAAGCTTCGCTTTGCATCTTCGTTTCTCTCGGTCACGTTTCTGTCGCTCTCGTAGCTTGCCATGAAACGTCCCGTAGTGCTTGCCCGTGCTCGTGGTCACAAAATTGGCAATGCCCGCATCGATTCCTACCACCGGGGCGTCCGGCGCGGTCTGCACCGTGACCATCTGGTCATAGGAAAGCGTCAACCACCAACCCGTGTCGCGCTTGTTCAGGGTCACGCTCGTGTTGACCGTTTTCCCCTTTACTGTCTGCCGGTGATAGTCTGCCAGCTTGACCGGAACCAGCAACTGTTTGCGAAAGTCGAGGGTGCTGATCTTCAACCAGTAGTCAAAAGTGGAGTCTTGCGAGGGTTCGAGCACGACTACATTGGCATTGGCCTGGATGCAGGTCTGGCGCAGCGTGGGAACATTCCATTCCTTCCAGATTGGTTCTTCTGCCTGTACGTCCAGCGTATCATCGGCCTGTTGCTCGTGATAGTCCAAGAGATCGTCGAGATAGTCCTGGTAAGCGCTTGCGCGATTGGTGCGCCACGACTGCGCGATGCCTGCCGCCTGTTGAATGGCGACCCGGTGCCAGCGTTCTGACAACAGGGTAGCAAGTATGGGGGCATGAAATTTATCGGGGTGTTCATCGGTACAGAAAAAGGTAACATACTGCTGACACAGCGCCAGATAGACCGGGGCCAGGGCATCCAGAGCGGCCAGCTTGCCCGGATTGACTTCGATCAACCGGATATGCGTGACCGCTTTGGTGAGAGTCTGTGCCTTGCCTGATGCTGGTCGCTGGCGCTGCTGTTTCATGTGTCTCCTCTTTCTTAGACAGGCACAGCTCCATGCTTTGGAGCCAACCTCTCCGCGCTTGCTGCCAGGGCCAGCCGTTGCGCCTCGGTGAACGATCTGCCTTGCTCACGATAGGTACGCACCTGCTTGCGGTAGGCACAGAGCGCCTGACGATGCGGAAAGTCGGCGCGTCTCAACCGGTACGGGGGCCAGCATGGAGCGTCTGCGTCCAGTGCAAGGAACGGCAGCAGGAAACACAGATGTGCCAACCCAACCAGGGCCAGCGTCCGCTCCGTTTCTGCTAGCCCTGCCAGATCGCCGATGACCCATCCGACCACCCAGGCGGGCAGATGCAGGCCCAGTTCTTCCCACGCTTCCTCCTCATACAGCTCGTCCTGGATGGTGTAATACGTCCAGTTCACAATACGGGGAATAGTCCACCCCTCATCAAGCTCTCCGTAGAGGTAGCCGCACTCGTAGCCATCCTTGAACATTGCATCAAGAAAGAGAGCAAGTGGCAGGTGAATGGGAACGAGGAGAGCGTACTCCTCACCAGTAGCAAGATGAGCAGACAGGGTTGTGAACTGCGCGGGGTCAATGGGACCAATGGCATACGAGGACGTGGGAGAAGAAGGAGAAGTGGTACGGTCGGCGGTGTGCTCCTGATGCTGGCTACAGGGTCCTAATACTACAGGGACATTGGTACTACTGCGAGCGGTTTCGGCATAGTTCAACATGCTTCAAGCTCCTTCTGTGCTTGACGCTAGACATCCTCGGCCCCATACTACGGGGGATGAGTGTCTAGGTTCTTAACGTGGCTAGACGCTTATCACTGGCCGGTGTTTCTGCATCGGCCAGTCTCATAGGCTTTTTCAGCACAACTCTCAATAGGTAAATTTTACACTCAAATAACTGTCATGTCAATAGTATAAGAGCTAGTTTTTGAAAGCTACTGGCAAAGCAAGTTACAACGTGTTAAAATAAGTCTCATAGAGCTGCCGACCAATGGGAGATAGATAGATTATGAATGCTGAAAAGCACATTGAACAACGCGACCTAATGACATCACAAGAGGCAAAACAAGCCTTCTTACGAGCAGGATTATCAGAGGCTACATTTCACCGCCGAGTTAATGCAGGACAGATAGAAGGTATCTTGCCAGAGAGGAGACAAAGAGGTGCAATGTACCCCAGGGAACAAGTATTAGCTGCCATAGGCCAAAAAATCAAGAAGCCTGGGAAGAAAAAGAGCACTATCAGCTTGAAACCCGCCACATTTAGCAAAGCAACAATACAGGATATGCCAGAGATGGCGGCACTGCTAGAAACATTCTTCTCAAGAATTAGCATTGAAAAACGCGCGGCATGGATAGAGCGGAATCCTGAAATCGCCTACATTCTCAGAAGCGAAGGTAAAGCTGTCGGTTGTGCATTCGTCGTGCCTCTTGAGGAGCAAAAAATCATGCAAATCCTTAATTCCCAAATCAAGCCACCGACACGCCCACAGGACATAGGCATTTACGAGCCAGGAAAACACTACTATCTCTATATACGATCAGTAGTCGTACTGCAATCAGTATCAAAGCCCCAACGGAAACATTGGGCTGCAAGGCTCATTTCTGAACTTATAAGAGAGATAGTAGAATTAGGAGCAAAGGGTATCATCATTGAAAAAATTTATGCCCAGACTGATACCAGGCGAGTAGAGCATCTATTAAAAGTGCTAGGTTTCACACAAATTATATCAGCAACGGAAAGCAAGAACTTCATGCTAGACATTGCCACAAGTGGCTCAGTATTCGCAATGCAATACAAAAAAGCCCTGAACATGTGGCTTGAAGAGTAAGATATGTACGGTTAAACAGTCAAATACAAAGGGTACGGCGCATGATCTCTTCTGATCAATACTGCTCAAAATGTGGAGCAGTTAATCCATCACAAGCAAAGTCATGCTTTTCCTGTGGACTGTCACTCAAAATCACCGCACCTCTTCCACCGCTAATAACCGACCAGCACCTGCTCCAAAATCGCTATCATATCCTCGCACAATTGGGAAGCGGAGGCTCCAGTGCCGTCTATCAGGCAGAGGATACCCTCTTGAACAATCGCCTGGTGGCCATCAAAACCATTAGCCTGAGCGGCCTCAGACCACACGAGGTGATTGAAGTAACTGATGCCTTTAACCGCGAGATACAACTGTTAACTGATCTCAATCATCCGAACCTTCCACACATTTACAGTAACTTTGCCGATACTGATTGCTGGTACCTGGTGATGGATTTTATTGAGGGCACAACCCTGGAGAAACATCTGGAGAACAGGGGGGATGAACTGCTTCCCATAGGAGAAGTGCTTGAGATTGGCCTGTTACTCTGCATAGTGCTTGAATATCTGCACTCTCGCCAGCCACCCATCATTTTTCGTGACCTCAAACCGGCAAATGTGATGCTTACGCCTGATGGACGTGTGACGCTGATTGACTTTGGCATAGCTCGCTATTTCAAGCCAGGGCAGGCCAGAGATACCATCCCCTTCGGCTCTCCCGGCTATGCCGCCCCAGAGCAGTATGGCAGGGCACAGACAACACCGCGTACCGATATCTATAGCCTTGGTGTGATGCTCCACCAACTGCTCACAGGAGATGACCCTTCGCTGTCGCCATTTCATTTTGCAGCGCTTCAACTCCAAAACCAACCCGCACTTGCCGGACTGGAGACGCTGATTTTGCAGATGGTAGAGGTGGATGCAGATAAAAGACCCGCTAATATCAGCGTTGTCAAACAGGAATTGCAGCGCATTGCTGATGAGTGGTCTGACCAACAAGCGCAAGGTCTGAAAGCGCAAGGCCCATACTCGGCGCATCCGCCCTCTTCAGCTTTCTGGCAAACGCTTCTTCCGCCAGCAGAAGTTACAGGTATTCCTCTTGCAGCAGGTGGAAGAGAGAAAATGGCTCCTTTACAATATGCTCCAGCACCAGGTAGAAGCAGTTCATCTCAATCGGCGTCTCCCTATTGGTCAGTCCCGCGGCCTCAAAAGACTCACAATGTCATGGCAATTGCCGGTCTCGTTTTCGCTATTCTTGGTATGCTCGGCTTATGTACGTCCTACGAGTATGTGATTACCACACGCACCCTTTTATTCGTTCCCTTAATACTGGTTCTGCCCTCCATTTTAGCAGTCATCTTCGGACATATAGGCAAACATCGCGCAGATACCGTTCATGGCTTGGGCGAAAGTAAAGAGATAGCGATTATAGCTCTGGTCTTAGGCTATCTCTTTGGAGCAGTCTACCTGATGTTTGCTTTCATAGTACTTTTCTCGCATTTATAGCCGAGCCAATCATACCACCTCTATCTTCCAAAAGTGTGAAGTGCCTGCGTCTATAATTTTAGGAGCTGATGAAGATATTTATGATTACATGCAATTTTCAGCCTCGCGAGATACATTGTGGACGACTTTAAAAAGCAAGACTCAGGGAATGATCTTGAGGTCGAGATCACGGACCTGGATGTGTCTGACAATGCCTACAAGGCCCCTGTTGCAGACAACATACACCGTCCAGATATCCCACGCCACGTCCGTATTGGGATGACGATACTGATCATAGCGGGCATGGCAGGTTTTCTCTTGTTCATTCTGGTGAGCTTGCCACGGGCGCCCAAACAGGCAGCACATTCGGCCGTTTCAGCCCCGGTCGTGCCGCTCGATGTATTGGTAGCCGATGGGGTGGCCTATGTCGGTCTACAAGATGGGACCATGGATGCCCTGCGCGTCAAGGATGGCTCCCTGCTCTGGCGCTCGATCATACCTCTTGCTCCGCCTATCATCCTCTCCACCGTGGTTGATGGGGCGGTCTATGTCAACGCACATGATGGTACAACCATGGACGTACTGCGCGCCAGCGATGGCTCTGTGCTGTGGCACTATAGCAATCCTCAAGGTCTACTCTTGCCTGTAGTAGCTGATGGAATCACCTACATCAGCTCATCAGATGGGAGCGTAGAGGCATTACGGGCCAGCGATGGTTCCTTGCTCTGGCAGTATACATCTCCATCTCCCTCCCTCTCTGGGATCCCGCCTCTGCTAACTCTGGTAAGTGACGGAATGGTTTATGTCATCACAGAGGACGAGGCACTGTATGTACTACGATCAAGCGATGGTTCCTTGTTCTGGCATACGAAAGCAGGTGAGATTATCCTGGGGATAGCTGCTGGTGTGGCGTATGTCAGTACGCCAGATGGTGGCCTTGATGCTTTGAGGGCAAGCAATGGTTCCTGGCTTTGGCACTACCCTGGAACTCCGTAGAAGGTCTAGAAATCTGGTTGAGATGCATGTTTGTGCTGCAACGAAGCAAGGGAGGTACCTTTCAGTTCAAGGCCTCACGAGAGAACTTGATTATCATCAGACCAGCACTCCCATAATGCCCACCAAAGTCACGATCCCGCCAACAATCGTCGTAACTGGGGGAACTTCATGCAGCAGCAAGACGCCAAGAATGACACCCCCAGTCACCTCCTGCGTCGCTATCAAATTGGCATAAGTTGCATGGACTCTGCGAATAGCCGCGTTGTAGAGCGTATGCCCCAGCCCGAGTGGAAACACGCCCAGGGCAACAACCGCACCTATTGCCGCCAGGGGATAGCTGTGCTGAAAAGCGAAGAAGACAACTACCGGCAGCAGCCACAGGGCCGCCATGCCATACACATTCGTCGTATAGCGGAAGAGCGGATGGCGATCTCGCTCTCCTCGGCCCGCGATAGAATAGACGCTAAAGCACAAAGCGGAGAGAATCGCCATGCCGTCCCCAAGGATCATACATTGACCATGCAGCGAGCAAGCCGTATAGTGCGGCTCAAAACCGGCCATGATCGCCACACCTACCACAGTCAGCCCAATCCCCACGTATTTTCGCCTGGGTAAAGGTTCGCGCAACACGAGTGCCGAAAACAGCGTCACAAAAATGGGCGAGATGTAGGTAATCGCCAGGGCATGGGCAATCGTTGTGAAACTCAGCGAGGCAATATAAAAGATGAAGTGCAGTGCCGTTACCAGCCCATAGAACAAGAACCTGGGCACCTGCTGCCGTTTCAGCAGCAGTGGTTGGCGGGTAATGATGCCCATGATGGCCACCAGGAAGGTGGCCGTTGCCAATCGCCAGAAGGCAATTTCAAACGAGTTAAAGGGTTGTGACCAGCGTACAAAGACCGCGCTGGTAGAGAAGAAGAAGACGGCAATACACACATACAATAGCCCACTCTTCGATTGATTCACGGTTTGTGGTGGAGAAAGTGGGGCGAGAGGTTCTTCCCGTGGGGCAGATTGAGTTTCCATCGGCTACATCGATCTCATCCGCGCAAGGTCGCTACTAAGCGTTTCGGTTTCAACACCAGGTCAATGGCATCTAGCGGGCCGAGGGTCAACACATCAGCGGCCTGTAGTGCGCTGGCAGCCACTCCTTCCGTCGTAATAACAGCTACCCCGATAGCCGCGAGACCCAGCATCTCGGCGTCATTTGCTCCATTGCCAAAGGCAATCACATTGGCCGCGCCAAGCTGTCGTACATAATGGGCTTTATCGGCTCCGCTGTTGATAATCTGGAGAGGATACCCTAGCGATTGTGCCAGCTCAGCCAGCTTGCCATGAGTACCCGCCGTCAATATATGGATAGCCAGTTGGCTTGCCAGCCTCTTTAGCTGATCCTCCACCCCTGGAATGAGTGTGCCATCGACGGCGAGTGTCCCATTGACATCAAAAACAGCATGTTGAAGCTCGATCATCCCACGCTGGGGAATCTCTATCTGTATCATGTTTCCTATAGTCAGCTAATAGCGTACAGGCGTATTTGCTGATAGTCTTCCCTGCTTTCCACTGTTGCACCCATGCCTGCCAGGGCAAGTGACGCCGATAGCCGTACAGAGCGGGACAACCGTTCATTGCGCGACACGTTTTGGAGCAGTGGAATACTTTCTTTGTCGTCCAGTAAAGTCAGTAACCAGACGATATTCTGACGTTTCTGTGGGTCGTCGCATTGAAGCGAACGCACAAGCTGCGCAGCAAGTTGTTTCCCAAACATTGCCACGCCGAGGAGCAGTTGTTGTCGCATTTCGCTAGTGGTAAGCGTCGTATCTTTACTCTGTCTGATCAGTTCGTTTACCTGCTGGCGAAGTTGCCTGCGAGCTTCCAAGACTTCTAGCTCCACAATGTTCCAGCCGTACACGTCGGTACCAGCTTCCTGCTGGAACAGCCTGGCGCCTCTTTTTTCCATCAAGATATGTCCTTCTGGAGTCGTAATGTGGCTCCATCACAGTGTTGTCTCAACACACTTCTTTTGCTCATCTCTATTCGTTCGTTACCTTGAAAACGTTTCCTGTTGCGCTGCAATCATCGCGAGGAGTTCTTGCAGTGCCCGTCTTGCCCCGGCCCGTTGCTCTTCGCTGAGCGTGGTGTCGGCGGCAAATTCATCCTCATCGAGAATGAGGGTTTCGCCTTGTGGGCTGACCCACACATCCAGCAGCAGGTCAATCTGCTCGATGCGATCCTCAAAAATAACGGCTGGTTCAGCGATATTGCAGTACCAGCCTTTTCTTACGCCATGCGCGTTTGCAATATCAAAGATGTTATACCAGCGGTTGGTATAATAATATTCTATAAAGCGGTCTCCGCGTTCAAAGCTCACATACCCCAAATCTTTTGTTGCGTGGGACCAGTACGCTTGAATGATTACCCCATCAGCCGATCGTTCGATAACCTCGCCCTGATACTGTACTTTTATCTCCCCCAAGGGATTCTGTTTGACGACCGTTATCATGTTCCGATGCTTACTAGAGTGACGTTGTGAAGCGGCTGGGCTTTCCTATACAGCCATGTAATAGTTTACCCCAAATCTACCTAATATGCAACCGCGCTTTTTGAGCATTTGAGCGGGGGAAACACTGCCTTTCCTTTCATCAAGGTAGGCTGTGAGCGGAAACCGCGTTTAACTGTGTTCGACACTGTACGCCCCCATTCAACGTTATTGCTGTCAGTTTCGCTGTCAATTCCTATCACTCCTTAAGGCTTCCGCACTGTCTTTACAGGCCCATTTACACGCGTTTAGACAGGTGTTGCCGTGGCTAGAGCGCAACCGCTTCTTTCCTTTCATCTAGCCAACGCGCGGCCGCTTCTTTCCTTTCATCTAGCCAGCGCTCTAGATCCTGGGCAGGTATCGGGCGGGAGAGGTAGTACCCCTGTGCGATATCACATCGAAGAGTCTCCAGCAGGTCCCAGGTGGCCTGATCTTCCACCCCCTCGGCTACCACACACATGCCCAGGCTATGGGCCATGTTCACCGTGGATCGCACGATAGCCTGATCTGACTGGTCGGTTGTCAAGTGTTGCACAAAGGCGCGATCGATCTTCAGTTCGTCGGCTGGCAGGCGCTTGAGGTAGGACAGCGAGGCATAACCCGTCCCGTAGTCGTCGATTGCAATGCGCACCCCCAACGCAAAGAGACGATTCAATACCTGCAGGGTATGCTCTACGTCCCCCATCACCGCGCTCTCCGTGATCTCAACATACAGCAGGTGAGGAGGAACCCTGTACTGTGCGAGCAGGCTTTCGATGGTATCCGGCAGGTTTGTATCGCGCAAGTTCCGCATGGACAGGTTGACGGCCACGCGTAGTTCGAGTCCCCCATCCAACCAGTGCCTGCATTGCTCTATGGCCGTCGCTACCACCCAATGGGTCAGGGGGACAATCAGCCCGGTCTGCTCGGCCAACGGGATAAACTGGTCTGGTGGAATAAAGCCGAGCGTGGGATGCTGCCAGCGCACCAGTGCTTCGACGCTCTTGACGAGGCCCGTTTGCAGTTCGGCTTTCGGCTGGTAGTACAGGCGCAACTGGCTGTCGGCAATGGCCTCGCGCAAATCCCCCAGGAGAGTCAGGCGGCGCGGGCTGTACTGGTCACGACTCGCATCGTACAGGGCGAACCCCTCATGCCCCAGTTTGGCCGTGTACATGGCCACGTCTGCATGCTGGAAAAGGGTCAAGGGTTCACTCCCATGGGCAGGGTAGAGTGCGACCCCAAGGCTGGACTCGACATGCAGGGGATATCCCTCAACCAGAAACGGTTCTTCGAGAGCTCTACCCACTGCCGAGACGACCTGTCGCGCACCCGCTTCATCCGCGCTGGGAAGGAACACGGCGAACTCGTCCCCGCCGAGCCGGGCGACGGTCGCAGTGGCGCTCACCGCCTGGCGCAGACGCTCTCCAACCTGTTGCAGAAGCTGGTCGCCGCGCTGGTGACCGATCGTGTCATTGACCTCCTTGAAGCGATCGAGGTCCAAGATCAGCAGCGCTGCCGAGATGTCGCCCTTGCGCGCCAGGTGTGTTGCCTGCTCGAGCCGCCTTTGCAGCAAAGTTCGGTTCGGTAGGCCGGTCAGCGAGTCGTGCGTTGCCTGGACCTCCAGTTGTCTATTCGCCGAAGCCAGGGCGTCGTTGTTGAGGTAGAGTTCGTGCAGTTCGCGCATGGCCACAAGCTGGCGCACCAGCACCAGGCCCACCAGCACCACTGCACCTGCCACCACCCCTATCACCAAAAAGGGATCTCCTCCACGACGCCAGATGAAAAGCAGGAGGACCCCCACGGTGGGGACCCAGGCATATGGGAGCAGGGTTTGCCACAGCGTCGGTTGCCTGGCAGTCCGTTCACTTGTCGCTGCCTGTCCGGCGACCTGCTGCCCCGGCTGAGGCAGCACATACAGAGACCTGGCGGCCAGACTCAGCAGCAGGTATCCCAGAGGCCAGCCCAGATCGAGCAGGCTGCCCGTCGCATACAGGCCGTGGAGTTGCTGGTAGTCGTAGATCGTATCAGTGAGGGTAATTACCGCGAATGCCAGGAACAGCAGGAAGATGACCGGGCGCATCGCGGGGGCGTTCTTGCGCATCACCAGCAGGAACAAGCAGAAGATCAGCACCAGGGTACTCAGTGGATAGGCGGTGCCCACGAGCTGGCCGAGTACACTATCG
>Ga0099830_10001597_pt1 | contig 11549 bp, 16 predicted proteins | sample CZO8metaG_4_FD_79337 | JGI IMG/M metagenome (GOLD analysis project Ga0099830, IMG submission 79337) | Vadose zone soil microbial communities from the Eel River Critical Zone Observatory, Northern California, USA - CZOApr15con2H3.8 metaG | ecosystem: Environmental > Terrestrial > Soil > Vadose...
CACTGCTGTCCAAAATAATCTGGAACCAGGGGTCTTGGACAGGTTAAGTGCTTGATTTGTAAGCAAAGATTTCTCAACACGTGGATCAGGTCCCCCGAACTCGAAAATATGCTGTCCAAATTAAAAGGCTCAGGTCTAAGCCGGGCAGGAAACAAGACAGAGGGCTGGGACAGGCCATTTACAAGGTTCCTAACGACATCGGTCTCCTAAGTCAGTGCCTTCGACCGTGCTGTATGCTGTCCAAGATAACTTTTTCAAAAACCTATTTTGGACAAGAGTGGGACAGGCTACTTTTCCACTCGTCTTAAACTCGCCATCTCATTCGCCGGACGGCCCCGCGGTCTTAACCTGCTTTCAAGCCCGAGATCGGTTTAGCAGCGCCGGGAGACCGGGCCAGAAGAACTTGAGAATCGCCTCTTTTCGTTTCAGCGCCTCTTCAAACTCGGATCGGCCTGCGCCCGCATGAATTCGCTGACGCAACATTGATTAGAATGGCGATGATTTTTTTGCTGTCAGACCGGCTTTTGATTCAGAGTCCATGGTTTTCTCCTGGCCGCGGACCCTGGGAATGGCACTACTATTGGATGGGAGAGGGTGGGGGTTTCTCGTCTTCATACTCGTGATGATCCTTTTCTGGGGCCTTGCCATCGGCGGGATAGTGCTGGTGGGTCGCTTCATCCTTTCCATTGGCCGAGAAAAAAATTCATCGGACGCCTTGGAGATTCTAAGGCAGCGCTATGCGAGGGGCGAGATCGAGAAGGCGGAGTTCGAGGAAAAGAAAAAGGATCTTACATCATGAGATGCTTGATTCTAGCGCGGCGCGGGGAAGTGAAGTTCCAGGTAATCTCCCTCGGAGTCGAACATATAGATGGTCTTCCCTGTGCTTCGCTCAACCGACCGGCTGCTTTAGACAAACGGCTTAACCGACGGGCGCGCCATCATCCGCTCCAGCCAGGCGCTTAGCCGGGGCAGAGCAGGCGTCGGGAAAAGGCCGTACTGGTTCATGCGCAGAAAGCGCGGAACTATTGCGACGTCCGCGAGACTGATCTCGCCCAGCAAGTACGGTTTGTCGCCAAGCTCGCTTTCCAGGTACTGGAGTCTCTCGAAGAGATCTTTAACCGCCTCGTCAATCACTTTCCGGTCACGCTCCTCTTCTTTTTTGAGCATCTCCAGGCGCAGCGCCGTAAATGGGTCATTTAGATGATTCATTCCGTAATCGATCAGCACCCGGGCCCGCCCGCGCAGGTAGGGATCTCTGGGCATGAAGTGCGGGTTGGGATATCGCTCGTCCAGATACTCGTTGATGATGCAGGACTCGAACAAGACCTTGCCGTTATCGTCGATCACCGGCACCTTGCCGTACGGGTTGAGCTTGAGAAATTCCGCCCGCTTCTGCCCTTTCTTTTTCAAATCGAGAGTGATCCTTTCATAGGCAAGTCCCTTCTCATGCAGAAGGATCTTCACCCGGTCACTGTTCCCTGACGGGATCGCATCGTATAATTTGATGGCCATGACTTACCTCCCGCTCCAGTAATGTTGTTCTCTTCTAGCACCGGTTGAAGAGGGCGACAAGGGTGGAAGGGGCTACAAACCAAACCGGAAACCCAGCTCTGTACCACTCCGGGCAGTGACCCGGCGGAAATTAGAATTGAAACTTCGGATAGTATCTTACCGCAGGCTGACCGCGTGGTGTGTCTAACAGAAGGAAAGTAATCCCCCCTATCTTTGTTGATCCCCTGGTGATAGGGTGCGCGCAAGCCAAATCAACTAGGTATTAACAATAATTGTGGAGCGTCCCTTTCCGATATGGAGGGAAGGTGGAGCTGCGACGCCATCCGCTCATGTCATACCAAGGTCTTTCCAACTGGCCTCCCCTGTGGCTTTGGAGAGGCGGAGTAGAAGATGAACGTCCCGAAGGCGAAGTCGGTATCTTAACGGATATAATGTTGTCTACTGTTGAACCGTTTAACGGGGTATTTCTAGTCATTGAATATGAGGGAAGCGAATATACGGGCCGTCTGTTGTTTGATGATCGCACCTTCTGCTGCCGGATCTCTCAGCTGTTAAAGAACTGCTACGGCTATTCCATTCGGGACATTGGCGGACTCGACGTCAGCCACACTCTTTAAGATCAACCCGCTTCAGGCTGGTTTCTTTTTGTTCTGCAGTAACTGCTAACCCGTTGACCGGAGCGACCTGCCCCGGCGCAAAGCAAAGCTGGACCCCCTCGATCCGACCCTCGACCCGATTTCTACTCCCTTGACAACCGCCGTAGGTTTCACCTATGAAAGAGGCCACTTCACGACCTTTCACCGGGAGCGGGCCAAGTAGGGAATAACCACTTTAGGTGAAGTTGCTCAGCCTCGGCCGAGCTCTTCCGAGGAGCGCTCTATGAAAGCAAAATGTCGGTCGATTATTTCCACGCTCGCGCTCTTGTTCTTATCGTTGGTGCAATTCGCAGACGCGGCCGCGCTCACCATAAAGGTGGGATACCCTCAGCTGAGCGGCGGTTCGATGCCGCTCTGGGTCATTACCGAGGCCAAACTCGACCAACGGTACGGTCTCGATCTCAAAACGATTTACATCGCAGGCGGAGCCAGACTCACCCAGTCGCTTATCGCCGGTGACGTGGATATAGCGTTGACCGGCGGGGCGGTGGTCGGGGCAATCCTCAGCGGCGCCGACCTTACCTATTTAGCCATCGGCCTCTCAACCTATGGGTTCTCCGTCTATGCCCGGCCAGACATCAAGGAGGTCCCTGACCTCCGTGGCAAGGTCCTTGGGGTGATAACCAGAGGCGCCTCGTCCGACCATGCGGCCATCGCGCTCCTTAGACGGTTTGGGATGCGGGAAGGGCAAGATGTAAAGATAATTTATTTCGCACGTCAAGGAGACCTGTTAGCCGCATTAGATAAGCGGATCGTCTCGGCCGGGGTTTTCTCCTCACCCACGACTGTTATGGCTCAGCGCCTTGGCTTCAAGGAGGTGGTCAACATTGCGGCCTTCAAACTTCCCTATCCTCACAACGCTGTCGCCACCCGGAGGTCTTTGGTCCGGCAGAATCCAGAGCTGGCTAGAGGTTTTCTCAAGGCCTATGTTGCTGCCGTGAAGATTATCCATGAGGAGCCCGAGGTGGCGAAGAGAGCGCTCGGCCGTTTTCTCGGAACTAAAGATGTTGAGATGATCGATGACTCGTACCGAAGCCTTGCGCCGCTTTTCCTTAAGGTTCCTTATATGCCCGAGGAGGCGATCCGCTCAGTCCTTTCGGTCTCGGATATTCCCAAAGCTGCATCCGCTGATCCCAAGGATTTCTTTGACAGCCGTTTTCTAAAGGAGTTGGAAGATACGGGTTTCGTCAAGGAGCTTTATAGCCGGCGGTAGATTCAAGACCGGACCCCGTTTATTGGCGCAAAAAGTTATAGCGGGGCTTGAGGAGCAATTCCTGCGGGTTGATGCCGAGTGCCTTTCCGTTCCATCCTTTCTCTATTGCCTAATGCCTGTTGCCTCGTGCATTCCCTCGTCTGCGTATATCTGCCACACGTGGAAACAACTCTGCCTAATTGGACATCCCCATTTTTCTCGCTGTTCGCTGACGGGATCGCGTCGTATAGCTTGATGGCCATGACATTGCTCCGAGTTTGTGTGAGTTGTTTCCTTCCCGCGCTTTTATTGCTGCCGCGCGCTCACTAGAACCACCGAGCCGATGATAAGCGTGGCCGCGACCAAAGTGCGCAAAGTCATCGGCTCCTGAGCCAGGGAGTAACCGAGCAAGACTGCGACGACAGGATTGACGTACGCATAGGTTGCAACGAGAGGTGTAGGGGCCACGCGCAAAAGCCAAACGTAGGCAACGAAGGCGGCCGATCCGATCGCGGTCAGATAGACCAGGGCAAGGACTGAGCGGCGTGAAACAGCAGCGATATCGAAGCTGCCCCATTCACCAACGATAAGCGCTACAAGCATCAACGCCATGCCGCCAGCAACCATCTCCATGCTGGTGCCGAGTAACTGAGATGAGGGAAGCTTGGCGCTCTTTCCGTAAAGAGAACCTATAGCCCAAGAAAACGAGGCAAGGACCAACACTGCTGCGCCCAGAAGGTTCATTGGTTCTGCGCCGCTCGCGGCCGAGCCGATAAGCAAGACAACTCCGCCGAATCCGATGAGAATGCCGATGGCCACCCTAGAGCCTGGCCGCTCGCCGCCGCGACGGATCATATCCATGAGCACCATCCAGAGGGGAACCGTCGCGACCAATAGGGCCGCGAGACTCGATGGCACAAATTGCTCGGCCCAAACCACGCCGCCATTGCCGCCCACCAGAAGAAAGATTCCGATAACAGCCGCACTGCGCCATTCTAGCGCCTTCGGCGGAGGGTCGCCGCCGGCACGGCGCAGGACGTACAAGAATCCTCCGGAGATGATGAAACGAACTGCGGCCATCAAAAATGGGGGCGTGGTTTCGACGGCGTAACGGATGGCGAGATAGGTTGAACCCCAGATCAGATAAACAGAAATCAGCGCCGACCAAATCGACAATGCGGAAGCGCGATACTCGGAAGACGTCAGAGTGGGCCGGCTCACTAAAGAATGTTTTCCTGAGACAATAGCCTGCGGATGGCTCTCACCCTTCCGGCGCCATCCCTTTCTTCTTCAGTTCGTCAATGGCGTTGGGAGTTTTTTTGAGGGCGTGGACGCCCATGCCTTTGGGCACGTGAGGCGCCTTGGCAAACTGGATGTCGTCATAGGGCACTACCTCGATCCGGTTGCCCCACGGGTCGCGGAAGTTGAGTCGCCGGTCGAGTGTCTTGGCGCCAAGTTCTTTCAGCGCACGCCGTACCGGCTCCCGGTCGTCGACGACGAAACCGAAGTGGCGCTTGTCACCCGTCTCCTGGGTCTTACCCAGGCTCAATTGGATGAACTGGTCGCCGAGGTCGATGAAAGCGTTGTGATCGCCTTTGCCCCGAAGCGTGAAATCAAAGATCGCACTGTAAAACTTAAGCGCCGTATCCAAGTCCCCCACCTCCGGAACCACATGGTTGATCCCCAACGCGCGGGCTTTCTTTTTACCTTTGGCGCTCATCGGTGCTCTCCTTTTGTTGAGCTTCAAAAATTCCGGCCGCTTTTCGCTGACGGAATTGCGTCGTAAAGCGTGATGGCGATGACTTACGTCCCGGTCTAGTAAAGTTGTTCTCTTCTAGCACCGGCAGAGAAGGGGGACAAGGGCAGAAGAGGCTACGGACCAAAAGATAGGCGGGAAGCATGAGGCAATAGACAAAGTAAAAGGGCAAAAGGAAAAAGTAAAAAAGCGGAAGGCGGGAGGGAAAGAAACGTGCTCGTGATTCGTGAGCGTGGAGGACACTTCCACGTTTTGAGAATTCTCAAAACGTCGAAATGGCGCTACTTGCGTCTGTTGCTTCTCTTTCGAGGCTTGGAAGCGTCCAAGACGGTGACCCCGATGAGATCCTTGTCGCGGTAGCGCAGGAGAATACCCTTGTCGGCGAGAAACTTTGTATCAGTGGCCTTCTGGGGTCGCTTGAGACCAACGTAAAGCACGTCCGCTTCCTCATCATAATCGATCCAAGCTTTGCCTTGAGGCAGACGGATTAGATGCGGCAACGCACCTGAGATATCGTCTATCGCTTGCGCCACGGCTGTCCTTTTCGCCATCGGATCAATCTCCTGGGCGCTCGGGACGTGAGGTAGGCTGTAATAATAAACCCGTCCGTCCGACCCAGCTCTCTAAATCACCATTACATACTTCCTTCTACCCAACGCCTTTACGGCGATGCGCGCTCCGCTGTACCCCTGCAAGATAAAATCTGGATCTTCCACAGCCTCCAGGACTTGATCGCAGTAGCCGGCTAAGTCGTCGTGGTTCTCAACGATGTGGAACCACCGCTCGTCGGTTAAACGAATTGGAACTCCGGCCTTAGAGATTACGCTGTCCATCGCCTGCCCACAGCTTAACCCGAAGGAACGGCGAATATTACGTGATTTGGTACCGAGGTGACAAGGGCAAAGTTCAGGCGTGAGGCATCAGGGGCGAGGCGGGAGGGAAAAAACGTGCTCGCGGCCGTGGCTCGGGAGAAGAATGTAATCGTGTTCGTGATCCAGTAACGCTTGAACGGAAAATTCAGAGGGATATGATGGACGACGATGATCTCTTTGCTGTCGGCAGGCTGGTTTCTGATTCAAGCCCCGTGGCCGTTCCCGGGACAGCGCCCGTGGGAGTGGCACTATACCTGGCATGGCGGAGGCTGGGGACTTCTTATGTTTTTGCTTGCGATGATTGTTTTCTGGGGAGTGATCTTCGGTGGCATCGCTCTGGTTGCCCGATGGATCCTGTCGGCCGGCCAGCGGAAAAAATTTCCCGACGCCTTGGAGATTCTAAGGCAGCGCTATGCAAGGGGCGAGATCGAGAAGGCGGAGTTCGAGGAAAAGAAAAAGGATCTTACCTCATGAGATGCTTGATCCTAGCGCGGCGCGGGGAAGTGAAGTTCCAGGTAATTTCCCTCGGAGTCGAACATATAGATGGTCTTCCCCGTGCTGCGCTCTACGGAGCGGTGAAACTTACCTAGCTCTTTGGCCGTTTTCATGGCGTCGTCATAGTCCTCCCAATTCATGTCGAAGGCCTGATGGGCGATGCCGTCTTGGTCGATAGCGTCCCTCTGAAGCGGCCGGGGACGCTCGAAGAGGACGATATCGTCTTCACCGCACTTGAAGCGATCCAGTCTGGCGATCTTGCCGTGGACCTCCAGGGCGTCGGGGTTGTTCGGATTGCCACCCACGCGGCTGAGAAATTGCATCCCCAGCACTTTGGTATAGAACTCGCGTGCCCGGTCGATGTCATCCACCGGGATTCCCATGTGATAGACTTTCTTGAGTTTCATCTCTCTGCCCTCCTCGCTATCAGTCCAAAGAATCTTATGGGTTTGCGTTCGGACTTGTCAAGTCATTGCACTCGGACATGCCTTGTATTAGAGATGACAGCCGATTGAAGTTGAGAAGCGTTGATAAAAAATAGAATTCGTCAGGAGGAGCTATGAAAACAATTCCGTCCATGAAGCTGGGTGAAGAGGGAGCTATGGCGATTATTCAGGCCGCGCTGCAAAAGGCCCACAGCATGAAGGTCACCGTAAGCATCGCTGTTGTCGATGACGGGGCGCATCTCGTGGCTTTCGCGCGCACGGATGGCGCGAGGCTGCATACGGTCCCGGTGGCTTTGTCGAAGGCGCGAAGCGCGGCGCTGACCCGCAGCCCCACGGGCAAGAAGACTTCCAGTGGCTGAGACATGGATGATCATCAGGCCATAGCGCTGACTTTAGCCGCGGGTCCGGGCTCGATCGTTTCGTTTCCCGGGGGAGTGCCGATCTCTGTCAACGGCCACGTTGTCGGAGCCGTTGGCGTGAGCGGGGCCAAGAGCGACGAAGACCGCGAGATTGCCGAGACGGGCATCGCAGCCCTCGGCGCTTAGCGGCGCATGTCAGGGTTTGCGGGATTTTTGTTTTTTCCCGTTTTTGGTCTGCAAAAGTCCAAAGAGATTTCTGGCGAAGTCCGTATTGTCCTGATAGCCGCGGAATCTCTCGGCGCCGGCCCCTAGAGCTCCCACGAAAACCGGTTGGTTGGTGTGGCCGGATGTGGACCAGTGCAGATGCGTTTGGCCGGCCACCATAGCGCCAAGGACCCCCGCCGCCGTGTTGCTGGGAAATAGAGGAGGGAATGCTCTTTTCTTCACGATCGCTTCCTTGAACTCAGGCGGCAGGACAAAACCTTTGAAATGTTCCGCGAGCAGCCGGTCCACTGCGTCAGGAGCGGGGTTCTTACCCAAGATCTCCATCGCTTTGCTCAGCGATATATCGATAGCTTGGATTTTTTTTAGATCTTCGGGAGAGGCTCGGCCAACAAAATTCAATCCTCCCGTTTCATGATCTGAGGTGACAAGCATCAGAGTCTCGCGCGGGTGCTGCTGGTAGAATTCATAGGCGAGCGCGACGGCGCGATCGAATTCTCTGAAGTCATGGATCACCGAAGCGACATCCGATAAATGCCCTGCGGTGTCGGTGTTTTCATCTTCGATGAACACCGCGAAACCGTTGCGGTTGTCCTTCTCAAGCGCGCGGATGGCAGCCGCCGTCATGTCGGAAAGAGAGGGCTCGATCTCTTTATCCCGGTCCAATTCAAAGCTCATGTCTTGAAGGCTGAATAGGCCGAGCAACTTGGTTGCGCGGGTTTCTTCGAGCTCCTTTTTATTTGATATGTAGGTATAGCCTTTTTGTTTGAAGAGGCCGATGATGTCGTTATTGTCTTTCCTTCCGCTGCCCTTTTGGCCTCTGGGAATGAATTGGTCGCGGCCGCCGCCCAGAAGCAGGGATGGTTCGAATTTGAGATATTGGTCCAGGAGGGAGCCGAATTCATTGCGATCGGAAACGTGGCCGGCGAAGGCGGCCGGGCTGGCGTCATAGATGGCGGCATTGGTCACCAAACCGATGCGCATTCCCTTATCTCTGGCGATCTCCAGAACGGTTTTGGGAACTTTCCCGTCCTGACAAATACTGATCGCCTTGTTCTTGGCTTTGCAGCCGCTCGCCAAGGCAGTCCCCGCGGCCGCGGAATCGGTAACCAAGGAATCCGCGGAATGGGTCGTTATAAGCCCAAGATGTCCCTCTTTCATGATTTTGTCGGTAAGGGTCATCCCTGCTTGGTGAATATGTCGGCTATAGAGCCGGGTGATCTCCAGCTGGGCGGTCCCCGCCCCGTCGGCAAGAAAAATGAAGACATATTTGGGCGATGGTTGTTGGGCCGCCTCGGACCGGTCGCGCTGGATGTTCGTAAAAAGAAGCGTTGCCCCGGCGCAAAAGAGCGCTAACAGCTTTTTTCTCATTGTTTTCGTCACGGTAAACTTCCCGGTCTATATATTATGATGTTTATCTTTCTTTTTGTATTCAGGCGCTCGGAGAATGTTGCCGCTGGAGCTCCAACCATAACGACAAAATCGTGTAGTAGGCCGGATACAGGAGCGAGACGAGCGCAATGAAGGTCGAGCGTTGCGGGAGCAGGTAGATCATCACGCAGATGAGACTCCCCCAGATGATTCCCAGACTTAGGGTGAGGGATCTGAGGACCGGGGTCCGGCTCGGGTAGAGGTAACGGATCGGAACGAATACCAGCGCCGAAAGGATGAGGATCAGAAAGGCATTCATCCATCGAGGGGTCTGCATGACGTAGAAATAAAAGGCGACAATGTTCCAATAAGAGGGAAAACCCAGGAAAAAATGGTCCGCGGTTTTTGCTTCCTTCCGGCAAAAGCCATAGGCGCTTGCGAGCAGCGGAACAGCGGCGAGCCAGACGGCATCGTTTCGTGGGAGGAGATCGGCCTGGAGCAGAAAGAAAGACGGCACGACGACGTAGTTGAGATAATCAACGATATCCTCCAGGCGGTCGCCATCGAACCACGGGATCAGCTCCTTCACCCGGGCTCGTCGAGCCAGGGTTCCATCGCTCGCGTCGATGATGACTGCCAGCGTCATCAGCCAAAAGGCTTCCTGAAATCTTTTTTGTTCTATAAGAAGCAGCGAGAGAAAAGCGAGGACAGTTTCCGACGCCGTGTAGAGGTGAACGAGCCAAGCGAACAGGAGAGGCGCTTTAGAGGATTGAGGATCGAGAATTGATGATCGATCTGCCATCCTCTTCAGCCTGAGGCTGATCCGCCTTTGGCGCAATCTTCCATCCTCAATCTTCCTCGCCCTAACTGGCCGAAGCCGCGAAGCTCGGTCTTTTCTTGAGACGCTCCATCCACGCCAGCGTGTTTTTATACTTCGGCTCGACCGGGATATCGAAGCGTCCCAGCAGGTCGAAGTTTGCCATGTAGGCGATGTCTGCCAGGCTGAAGCTTCCGGCGAGATATTCTTTCCTCTGAAGTTCCTTCTCGACTCGGTCGAAGCACCGGACGATTGCCGCCTTGGCATCGTCGATGACTTTTGAGTCTCTTTCGCCCTCCGGCCTGCGCAGCTGATGGATGATCTCGACGAAGGGCGGATTAAAGTGGCTGTCACGGAAGTCCTCCAAGATTCGCGCCCTCGCGCGCCCTTCGGAATCCTTGGGGAGAAGGGGAGGATACGGGTACTCGTCTTCGAGGTACTCGTTAATAACAGTGGAGTCGTAGACAACAAATCCCTCATCATCCAAGGCAGGCACTTGCCCCAGGGGGTGGATCTTCAGGTAATCGGGATTCTTCTGCTCCTTCTTCGAAAGATCGATGACCATACGCTCAAATTCCAGTCCTTTTTCAATCAGAACGATCCTCACTTTGCGCGAGTTTGTTGATAGCGGAGAATGGTAAAGTTTGATCATGAATCTAAGACCTCCTATGAGTTTTCCAATCTGAAAAATAAACAGCGAATAAATATCCATAGCATAATTCACTAAGGGGTTGCTATATGCGCGGTTCCTGTGTGCCTAAGGCGGAAAAACTCTCTCTGGCCCGGCTCCGCGTTCCCCCGGACTTTTGCTTTTGTGATTCAGAAGGAGAGGGGGGATCATCAAGGATTTTGAGCCGGGGGAAGAGAAGTAGGGGTAGGTTGTGGGCGAGTTGTGGCGGGTGGAGTGCGGACAAAGTTCAGAGAGTCTTTGCTCAAGGCAATTTTTTCCGCGACGCTCAGAACCAGATCGCTTACTTTGACCATCCCTTCGATGTTGAGCTTCTCCCAGTCGTCCGTAGGACGGTGGTAGTCTTCGTGCATCCCCGTATAGAAATGAACCGCGGGAATGTTCTTGTCAATGAAGGAGGCGTGGTCGCTGTTTCCTCCTCTTCTTGAAGAGGGGCGAATCTCGACTCCTGCCTTCTTCCCTGCCTCAGTAACCCATCCGGAAAGCTCCTTGGCAGTATCGATTCCGGCAGCCGTTATCTGATTGTCCTTCATGCGTCCCACCATGTCCAAGTTGATCATCGCGAGAGTCGATCGAAGAGGAAAGGGCGGGTGTTCGACAAAGTACCTCGACCCTTTGATGCCCAGCTCTTCAGCCGTGAAGGCCGCAAAGACAATGGTCCTCTGAGGTCTCTGAGCCGCTCGCCCCAGCCTCTCGGCCACATTCATGACGACGGCGGCGCCCGATGCGTTATCATCCGCGCCGTTATGGATCTGTCCTTCGGTCCTCGTGTCGCGCGTCCCGAAGTAGCCTAGCCCGATGTGATCGTAGTGAGCTCCGATGACGATATTCTGTTCCTTTAGCTGAGGGTCGGAACCGGTCAGGATGCCGATGACGTTGTCGGTTTTATAGATTATTTTTTCCAGGTTAACCTGGAGAGAGACCTTGAGACCCGAAAACGATATGGAGGCGGGCCTCTCCTCGCGGTCGATTTTTTCCTTGAGGGCGGCAAGCGAGATGTTCGAACGCTCCAGCCATTTTTCTATGATCTCATGTCTGACCTGCACGGCAATGAGACCGGAATCGTTTTGGTTTAGACTTCGCCTGAGCGAGATCATTTCCTTCTCGCCTTCTCGGACAGGATTGAGATCGACGAGGATCATGCCGATAGCTCCGTGGTTGCG
>Ga0099830_10001598_pt1 | contig 11548 bp, 10 predicted proteins | sample CZO8metaG_4_FD_79337 | JGI IMG/M metagenome (GOLD analysis project Ga0099830, IMG submission 79337) | Vadose zone soil microbial communities from the Eel River Critical Zone Observatory, Northern California, USA - CZOApr15con2H3.8 metaG | ecosystem: Environmental > Terrestrial > Soil > Vadose...
TGAATGAGCTGCTCCTCTTGAAAGCCCGGGCCAAAAGCGAGGGCGGCCAGATTGCCGTCTTCTTCATCGACGATAATTTCGCCATCAACATCAAACGCACGAAATCGCTGTTGCGCGACATTATCGCCGCCGGCGCCCAGGTGCACTGGGTCGCGCAGATCAGCGCCAATCTGTTGCGCGACGAGGAACTCGTTGACCTCATTGCCGCATCAGGAGGGAAGTGGGTCTTCATCGGCATGGAGTCCATTGATCCTACGAACTTGGCCGACGTGAACAAGGGCTTCAACAAACCCGGTGAGTATGCCGCAGTGCTCGAGAGGCTCGCCCAGCGCAACGTTTACGCCATCACCTCTTTCATTTTCGGCATGGACAACGACACCGTAGGAGTCGCAGAGCGGACCATGAAAGAGATTCGTACTTGGCCCGCGGGGCTGCCCATCTTTGGCTTGCTCACCCCTTTGCCCGCGACGCCTCTTTACAAAAGGCTGGAGGCCGCCGGGCGATTGACGCGCCCAAAGCACTGGCAGGAGTTCATCCCGTTTGCGATGGCCCACACGCCGCTGAAGATGACCATAGAGGAAGCTCATGCCGAAGTGAAAGCCGGGTGGGCTCGTTCGTACAGCCCTGAAGCCATGGCTCAGGCTGTCGATTCCCTCAAGGACAAGCCGTTAGGCTACCGGATAAACATATTCATCGCCCGCATGTGTTTCCGTGGGATCTATTTCCCCCAAATGGGTCCTCTGTCGTGGCTGAAATTGATCTATCAAAATCGCCGTACCATTTCCAGCCTCGTCAAGGAGGGCTTCTCCACTTGGCGCGGCCGGGGGCCGATCACCCCGGTGGCCAACGGAAGCCTCCAAACCGGCGTCGGTGCCACGTAACGGCTGCGTCCCGCTCCAAAGCTCTTATTTCTGCATCAACTCACAGACGCCGGCGCCGGACAATCAGCCTGGGCTGTACGCGTTGACTTGCCTTGGTCTGGAACCTAAGATGTGCGTCACATGGCGGACTCCCCATCACTCATCGGGCAGACCGTCTCCCACTACCGCATCCTGGAAAAACTCGGAGGCGGTGGTATGGGCGTGGTCTACAAGGCTGAAGATCTACGACTGCACCGGTTTGTAGCCCTGAAGTTCCTCCCTGACGATGTAGCCACAGACTCGCAGGCCCTGGCGCGATTCGAGAGAGAGGCACAGGCCGCCTCCGCCTTGAACCATCCGAATATCTGCACGATTTACGACGTCGGCGAGACAGAAGGCAAGACCTTCATTGCCATGGAGTTTTTGGAGGGCGCAACTCTGAAGCACGTCATCGCCGGCCGCCCGATGGAACTGAAACGCTTGTTGGATTTGGCCATCGAGATCACCGATGCTCTCGACGCCGCTCACGCCAAAGGAATCATTCACCGGGACGTCAAGTCTGCCAACATCTTCGTTACCGCCCGCAGCCACGCCAAGATTCTCGATTTCGGTCTGGCCAAGCTGATTTCTCCCAGGATTGCCACGGAGGCTGGCGAGGGCGTCACCATGTCAGGCGCGGACACCGGCCAGCACACCAGCCCGGGCACGGCATTGGGCACTGTGGCGTACATGTCGCCCGAGCAAGCCCTCGGCCAGGAACTCGATGCCCGCACAGACTTGTTCTCCCTCGGTGTCGTGCTCTACGAGATGGCCACCGGAACCCTGCCATTCCAGGGCGCCACTTCGGCCGCCGTCTTCAACGCTATCCTCAATCAATCCCCGCCGCTGCCCGGGCATGTGCGGCGCGGTCTCTCCCCTAAGTTGGAAGAAATCATCAGCAAGGCTTTGGAAAAGAGTCGCGAGTTGCGCTGCCAAAGCGCTGCGGAAGTGAATGCCGATCTCAAGCGCTTGCGGCGCGAGTTCGAATCCGGCACGACAGCCGGAATGGCCGCCGCTACACAGCCACCGGTTCGCAGCCGGAAAGCGGTGTGGGCGGTTGTGATGATTCTCGCTGTGCTTTTCGCCGGCTACTTTCTCCGCAAAGGATTCAGTGGAAACCCGGCCAATTCGCTTTCCGCAGCTCAGCTCGTTCAGCTCACCACCACAGAAGGCCTTCACGAATTCCCGGCCTGGGCGCCCGGCGAAAAAAGCTTTGCGTACAGCCGTGAAGTGAACGGTTTCAAAAAAATATTCGTCAAAGCGCTTCAGGGAGAACCGCAACAATTGACTGCGGGGACCGGAGACGACATCCAGCCAAAGTGGACGCCCGAAGGCCAGAGCATCTTGTTCCTTCGCTCCAATCAGCCTCGCGGCAAACTGGAGCCGGGTGACGTATTCGGCCAGTATGATGGCGGCGACATCTGGAAAAAGGATCTCGCCTCCGGCAAGGAAGAGAAATTTCTCGACAATGCGTTCAATCCTTCTTTCTCGCCGGACGGAAAGTTGCTTGCCGTGGATGCTTCCTGGGCGGGCCCTCGGCGCATCTGGATTGTCGATGGCCAAGGGCACAACCCGCAGCAAATTACGTCGGACAGCTCTGAAGCCGTGGACCACTTGGAACCGAACTGGTCTCCCGACGCTAAAAACATCGTCTTCCAGAATTTGGAACGCACGAAATTTAGCGTAAAAGTAGTCAACGTCGCAACGCGCGCGGTAACCGCTCTCACCGACGGCCGATTCCAGGACCTGAATCCGGTTTGGTCCCATTCGGGAAAACATATTTACTTCTCATCTTACCGGGGCGGCGGACTGAACATCTGGCGCATGGAAGTCTCCGGAAACGGTACGCCCATCGGCGTCCCACAGCAGGTGACCATGGGCTCCGGCCAGGACGTGCAGTTGGCAATGTCCCCGACCGGTCAACAGTTGGCTTTTGCGATTTTGCGCCAGAACGCGGACCTGTGGCGTTTGCCGGTCTCCCCTCAAACCGGCTCGGCTACCGGCAACCCTGAGGAGGTTGTGGCTAGCACGCGCGAAGACAGCCGTGGCGCGTGGTCGCCGGATGGGACCCAAATCGCATTCAATTCCGATCGCAATGGCGAGATGAACCTCTACGTACATTCGCTGGTGGACAATTCGAATCGCCAGGTCACCAGGGGCCAGGGCGGCGACTTTCAGCCCCAATGGTCGCCCGACGGCAAGCGCTTGGTGTTCTTCTCTTCTCGAGCGGGCAACACCGATATCTGGCTGGTTGATATTGCGACAGGCGCCTTGACGCAACTAACCTCGGACCGGGCCCTCGACATCAATCCCTTTTTTTCTCCCGATGGCGCCTATATCGCTTTTCAATCGGATCGCAGTGGCAGGCTGGAAGTTTGGGTGATGAAGTCCGACGGCAGCGAACAACGTCAGCTCTCGAAGATCGGTGTTTCGGGACATTTCCTGCGCTGGTCGCGCGATGGAGCGCTCGTGACCTTCCGGTGTCCTTGTGCCGGAAAGCCTCAGGCGTATCAGGTCCCGCTCAGCGGTGACGACCCCGTTCCGCTCAACAGTGAAATCGTTGGCGGTTCGCACATGTCCTTCTCACCTGACTATTCCCTCATCATGGATGTGGTGGGGCACAAGACGCTCTGGGTGACCCCCGCTGCGTCGGGTAAGCCGGCGAAAGTCTTCCAATTCCCCGACGGCGAAAGTCGCATCGACTATCCCGTCTGGTCTCCCGACGGCAAGTGGGTGCTCTTCGACCGCTTCCGCCCACAGGGCGGCGACATCTGGATGATCAAAAACTTCGAATAGCCCCGGTCGACCGCGCTCGGAGGCTTTGCGCGTGCGTCCACGCGCGTAGTCTATATTTTCCCTCTACGTCCAGTCTCCTCATCCATCCCTAAGATACACCTTTCTTTTCTTCCTCTTATCTGGCCGTGATCGCTCTTAAGAGTTGCTCCCGCGCCGCCTGCACTTCGATTCGAGCGCCATTGATTTTCGTCAGAGCCGGCGTTGTTTCCTGGAAGAAGGGATGTAGCGTCTTAACGGAAGCTTGCAGGGTCTTAAGTCGTTCACTCGCCGTGTCGGGCGGCAGCCGCAACGCCTCTTCTGCCGAGTTCATCAGCCTGTGAAACGCAGCGATCTCGGCTGCTTTGGGCGCCGTGAAATCACCTGGCGCGGGCTTCCGCATCATCTCTTGAAAGTACGCAGACGGACTGCTTGCCTCGGCCATCTGCTTGACTGCTAGATTGAGCGTATCTTCTTCATACCGCAGCGCCTCACCCCAGTCGAATCCGGTTTCCGGCAGTGCACGCACGGTGGCTTCAATTTGCTTTTTCTGCTCGCCACTCAGCGTGCCGCTTTGCGCCTCCTGTGTCAGCGCATGAAAGTTGGAAATCAGACCCATCTTCGCGATCAGCGAAAAAATCAGACTGCCGCCTCTCGTCAGGTGCTGCGAAAACCGAATCCCTGCGAGCCACGTCTCGACCGCCTTCTGCGAGTCGCCCTTCGCGGCCAACCGCATTCCATCCAGAGTGTTGAGCCGCGCGAGAACGCGCGCCCTTGGAACATAGGCGATGGAGGCGCGCGGGCCAAGATCGTATTCCAATCCCCAATCGCATTCCGGCAGTTTCGTCGCCCGCTGCATCTTCCAGATCGCCGTTTCGTTCTTGTCGAGAATCGGGCCAAGTTTTGGTTCGTCCCATGCTGCTTCTCCCGCCGCCGCTTTCTCCAGCAAATCTGCGGTCGCTTTGTCTGTCGGCGGATCTTGTATGTCCGCAAACGCCAGCCAGTAGCGCAACGCCGCATTCCGCGTTTCAGTGGAGATGTTTGACTGGGCATGGGCCGTCACCGCGGCAAAAAGCAGTGCGATAACAGCGGCGAATTTCTTTCTTTGTGCAAACATTCTCAGCCCTCCTGTAGGACTACTCTTTCGCCAGCACACGCAGCGTGCTGGTGCTGCCTCGAAAATCAGGAAGCACTCTCAGCGAAGCCGCGGTCAATTGCGCATCAAGCTGTTTGGGATCCTGCAGCGCGACTTGCGTGAGCGGCAGCAATGCCAATGGGCTTGCCGGCGACTTGGCTTCCAGCATGCTTGTTGAATCCTTTGCAACTACTTCGCCGTTGTTTAATTCGTTTTTCCTCCGGACAAACCACAGTGACGCTCCCAGGGAAATCGCTATCGCCGCTGCGGCAGCAAGGCGCCGAGGCCAAACTTGTCGATGGACAATCAGCTCCGGCAAAGCGCGCGGCTTCCGCGGCCGAAATTCACCCAGATACTCTTCAAATTTCCTGTCGTTATTTTCCATCTTCCATTGTTCCATTTTCATTCCGTTCATACGGCCGCAGTTTTTCTCTCAGTTTTTCCAGCGCGTACCTGTACCGCGATGCGATTGTGTTGAGCGGCGCACCCGCGGCCGCCGCTACTTCCTCCAGCGTCATCCCGCTCCAGACTCGCATCACTACCACTTCGCGCTGTTCTTCAGGCAGTTCCGCCAGCGCCTTTTCGAGCGCCAGCGCCGACTCTTGATTCCCGCAGCGATGCTGGAAAACGCTGCTCTGCGGATCAACTTCTACGGCCCTCAGCCCGCTTCTCTGCGCATTCAAAGCCGCGTTTCGAACGGCGCGATAGACATACGCCACCGGCACATCCGGAATCGCTATTTCTGCGCTCAGCAGGCGCAAAAACACCTGATGCACTACGTCTTCAGCCGCAGCGGCATCCGTCACGAAACTACACGCATACGCCACCAGCGCAGGCCCGTGCTGGTCATAGAGTCGCCGCACGTCCTCGGCGCTCAGTTTTCGTTCCGTCAAATGTTCCGCCCCGGCCGTGCCACCATCTGTACCTATGACACGCCAGCCCGCCCAAATTGTCTATCCCATGCCAATTTGGCGTCTGTTTTTGTTTGGCCACAAGGAGCGCACCCTTCCCATGAAAACAGGCCAACATGCAAACTCTGTCCTCTGCACGTTTTGCACTGGGCGCACCAAGACCTACTATGTCCGGGAAGCCATTCTCGAGCAGCTTGCCGATCTTGAGGATCTGCATATCGCCGAAGGCACTCCTGAGCGGATCCGCAGCGACGAACAACAGACGATCCCGCTGAAAGACGTGATGACGCGTCATAGCCTGGCAGGTTGAGCTGTCCACTGATGCAGCCTGGCAGTTGAGCCAAACTCGACACGCCGCAATTACTCACACTCGCGGCAGAAACATGCCGGTGCGTTTAGCATGCGCTTCAAATCCCGCGCCGAATTCCCGCGCCAGGAAAGCTTCTTCCTTGCGGGCCTTGAGGTAGAAACCGAGCCCCACGATGACAAGGGCCAAAAGACCGCGGACTTCGCCCACGACCAGGGCCGTGCCCAGCAGGCCCAGCAACATCCCGGTGTAAATGGGATGCCGCATGGTGCGGTATGGACCCATGCGAATCAGCTCGTGGTCTTTGCGGATACTGACAGCCGCGCTCCAGTTCTCTCCGAGAACCAAGCGCGCCCACATGGCAAGGGCCACGCCCGCCGCCGTCAACACCACCCCTATGACCGCAAGCGCGATTGTGTCCGGCGCAAAGCGCATGCCGAGCCAGGAATAGTGCGAGCGGGAATTAAACAGCAGCGTAACGCCGAGAGCCACGGGAAGCACATAACCCAGCCGCTTTCCAAATGACTCCCGTGACTTCACCGCCTTGGTCCGCAGAGCGGACAAGATCCAATAGAGGCACAACACCATCCAGATATCGCAGGCTATGGGAAAGAAGAACTCCGAGGGAACGCTGGAGCGATTCCAAAACATCCTAACCAGGAATTTCAGAGCTCCGGCGATCACATCCATCCAACTGACACTCATGGTGTCCTCCTAATGTTTACGAACGGGCCGCGTGCTTTCGTGATTTGGAAGCTTTGCGATCCATTTCCGCGATCCACTTGCGCTCCGCGCGAACCTGCGAAAGATAAAAGCGTAAGACGCAATGGCCCCACGCGTCGGCGTTCATGGCAGCCATCGCGGTCTGGATCCTCTCGAGGCGTTCTTGGCGCCGGGCTAGCCAGCGGTCGCGCTCTCCGAGAATGTTTTCGCGCGCCTGGCGTTCGAGCATGGAGAAGAGGCCGACGCGGACGCGAAACTCGTGTTCGGAAGACGCTTCTTTTTCGCTGAAACGCGACAACCGCTGAAGCAATGCGAGTTTTCCCTTGGAGGTCAGCGTGTAGAGATCGCGCTTTTGTCCGCGTTCGCCACCGGTAGTGCGTTTTGTAACCCAGGAACTTTCGACAAACCGGCGGAGGAGGGGATAGACGAGGTTGTTGTGCATGTCTCCGTGGCCGGCCATGAAGCCGGCGAGTTTTTTGAGGGCGTAGCCATGCTGCGGGCCTTGCATGAGGGCAGCGAGGAGGATTAGGTCATTCATGACACTGTCAGTATTGTACTAGTCCGAGGACGATTGTCAACGGCGCGCAAGGCACCAAATTGGCGCTTGCCGGGCCAAGAACGGGGCCCACAATGGACGGCATGACGAAGAATAAGTCCACACACAAACTCGGCCCCCAAACGCAGGCCATTCATGCTGGAGAGCCTGCTCGCCACGGCGTCAACGGCCCCGTCGCGACGGAAATCATCCGGTCTTCCACTTTTACCTTTTCCTCCACCGAGGAAATGAAATTGTGGGCCGAGGGCAAAAACAAGGCCTACATCTACACGCGTTACGGCAATCCCACGCTCTCCGTTGCCGAAAGGAAAATCGCCGCGCTCGAAGGCGCCGAAGCCGCCGTTGTCACCGCTTCCGGCATGGCGGCCATTTCTTCCGCGCTCCTTGCCGCGCTGAAAGCCGGCGATGAACTGATCTCCACCGCGGAACTCTACGGCGGTTCGTACCGCCTCATGCGCGACGTTTTCCCGAACATGGGCATCACTGTACGCCACGTCGGAACCGATCTCGCAGGCATCGAAAATCTCGTCACGCCGCGTTCGAAAGTTCTCTACGTCGAAACGCCCACCAACCCCACCCTTCGCCTCGTCGATATTCACAAAGCCGTGGCCTTCGCCAAAAAACACAAACTCGTCTCCATCATCGACAACACTTTCGCCACGCCTGTTCTGCAAAATCCCATCGCGCTCGGCTATGACATGGTCGTTCACAGCGCTACAAAAGCCCTTGCGGGCCACTCCGATATCATTGCCGGCGTCGCCGTTGGCAATTCGAATTGGATGAAGCGCGTCCGCCAAATGATTATTTACCTGGGTGGCTCGATGGATCCCGGCGCCGCGTATCTCCTGATTCGCGGCATCAAGACGCTCGGCGTTCGAATCGAGCGCCAGTGCGAAAACGCCATGGCCGTCGCCAAATTCCTGGAGAACCATTCGAAAGTCGAGCGCGTGCATTATCCCGGCCTGAAGTCGCATGCCGATCACAAACTCGCGCGCAAGCAGATGCGGGGATTCGGGAGCATGCTGGCGTTCGACATGAAGGGGGGGCTGCCTGCGGCGCGTCGCTTCTGCGACCGCGTGCGGCTGTTCCTGCTGGCGGCAAGTCTTGGCGGCGTTGAATCGCTGGTGATTCTTCCGATCTACAGCTCGCACTACAACATGACGAACGAAGAATTGCGGCGCGCGGGCGTCAGTCCGGGAACGGTGCGCGTTTCAATTGGTCTGGAAGACAAAGAAGATTTGATTGAAGACTTGAAGCAGGCGCTCGCTTAATTTGTCGCGCGCAAGAGTCCCTCGAAACTTTGAAGCAAGCGCTCGGTTGAATTTTTCTCGCGCAAGAGTCGCTCGAAATTTGCGCAGGGCTAAAGAAAACCCAAAAAAAACAAAAACACAAAAACGAGACGGCCAGCTAAATCCTAAAGTTTGCCCACGACAAATGACCAAGACCGCCGGCGGAATCCTAAATCTTTCCCGCGGGAATCTTTGCCACGGGAACCTTCGCCGCGGGGACGGGGGCGGCCCACTCATCCTGCGCGGGGAGGAGGGATTTCACGATGTCTTCCAGTTCGTGCGAGCTTTTCACGTGCTCGGGATAATTGTGCGCGGTAATGTCAAACGACAGATTGTGCTTGGCGCGGACGCTTTGCAGTTCTTCCTGCAGGCGGATGGCGATGCGCTTCGCGTTTAGAACGTCGGTCTCCGGAAGAACCAGGGCAAATAGATCCGTCGAGAGCCGGTAGATGGAATCCGTGGGCCGCAGCTTGCGGGACATCGCTTTCGCGGCATCGCTCCAGGCTTCGGAGCTTGCGTCATTTTCGATGGCGACCGTAAGACGGTCGAGTTTTGCGGACGCGGATTCAGGCTTGGCCTTCACGAGCAAGAGAGAGAGCGTCTTCTGCATGGTCATGGCCCTCCGGAATTCCATGGTCAGGCGATCCCAGAAATGGTCCTTGTTCGGCATGGATTGCAGCAGGTCCACGCTGGCTTGATGCTGCAAGGTGACGTTGCGGTCCAGCTCGGCCAGAATCTGGTCCTTCAATTTGCGCACGGTGCGCTGGCGATCGAGCAAATAACCGACAAAAAGCAGCGAAAGAGCGCAAAAACCGAAGAAGGCGACGCGGAGTGTCCACTTATTGCCAATGGGGTGGAGAAACACTAGCGGGTACATGAACGCTGTCAATCCGCTGGCGAGCACCAAGACAAAAACAGCCGCCAGGATCGTGAGTTGCAGCTCGCGGCGTTCGAGATTGTCCAATTCCTTGCGGTTGAGCGTGCCCATGAGGTTAAGTTTAGGCTCCCATCGGCCAACGGCCACACGTGTGAGGCGGGCTTCGCCTGGAAGTGCACTTCTATCGTCCGGCTCGGAGCAACGCTGCACAATGGGCGCGAAGTACTGTGTAGCGGAAATGCTACTGGCCTTCGGGACGACGAAGCAATGAAGTAACGAGGTAAGGATGGGATGAGGGGAATAATGGGCAGTGGTTAGGGGACAGTGGTAAGTAAGGAGAAGAATCGAAGGGAGGCGGACAGATGCCGGAGAAGAATCCTTCGACTCGCTATGTTCGCTCAGGATGAGCATCCTTTGTCGGATGCTCACGACGGGAATTAACACAAAGGCCGCTGAGAGCGCGGAGTTCACGGAGACCGGTGCCGAAGAGGGATCGGCCTGGAGGTACCGAGCGCGCTGAGAGGAAGGATGGCTGGTCCACAAGACGCACCCCCCGATCCGGTTCGGGGTAAGCGCCACCCGAGAGTGGGGCAGGCGCGCATTTTGGGGAGAACAGAGAGAAGAGTCTTTGTCTTGAAGGATGCCACGCCTGTTCCTACCAAAAACTCCATTCAGCGGCTTTCAACCCAATGTGACATTGTTACATTCTGATCGCCTGGTTAGCACGCCGGGGGTTCCCTTGGAAATCCGCAGACGCCATCTGCGGAATCGGGAGGTCTGGCTCGGCCTTCTCCGTTTCCCCTGCCGTGGTCTCATTACGTCCGGCTACTCTCCTTCAACAACCAGCAAGACCGCTCGTTCTACGAGATCGAAGCTTTGCGTGGCGGCTGGTCCGTCCGCCAGCTGGACCGCCAGATCGCAACCCAATTCTTCGAGCGCACCCAGTTGTCACGCAACAAGGCGGCAGTTCTCCGCCGAGGTCAGACGCCGGAGCCGTCCGAGCAGTTGACCCCGGAACAGGGGATCAAGGACCCCTTGGTTCTCGAGTTCCTTGGACTGAAGGACGAATATTCCGAAAGCGCTGTGGAAGAAGCGTTGATCCACAGGCTGGAACACTTTCTCCTGGAACTCGGCAGCGACTTCGCTTTCATTGGACGGCAAAGACGGTTGGCATACGCTGCGGCACACGTTTGCTTCGCGCCTGGTGAACCGAGGCGTGGACATAGTGACGACAGTCCAGCAATTTTCGGCTGTCACGGTAACCATGCGATATACGCACACAAATCTCGCCTCAAAGCAGGCGGCAGTCGCGAAGCTCGAAGGGTTTGGTGACAATTTGGTGACAGTGTGCACCAAAATGCAGCAACCGAAGGAGAGACTGTCACCAAATGCGGTTATAAGTTACAATGTTGCAAGACGTTAGCCGCGGAGAGGTGGCAGAGCGGCTGAATGCGGCGGTTTGCTAATTTTTCCTGCCCTGTTCGTACTCACCACGCTTCGTTTGTTTTGAATGATTTACAGCGCTCTCAGTTGCGCCAGATAACCTCATTTGCAGTCTACTGTGCACCAAGTGTGCACCAAAATCCGGTGCGCGGACTCAGGGCTAGACTTGGCCGCCACCGTGATTGAACGCGCATTCAAAAAGAATCTGATCTTGGATTCAGCTCGATAGCCTGCCGCGCCACCGCACACCTGAGATATTTGTGCGCTGTTCCATATAGCGCGACGCCTTTAACAACATCGTCCTTCAGGAATTCACCGGATTCTTAGACGTGTGTCTTGTCGGACGCGTAGTCAGTTGAGAGGCTCAGATCCTTCCAGTTCCTATCTGACTCGATCTTATCAAGAGCGCTCTTTTCGGCTGCCGCGTAAGAGTCGCTTCCGAGCAACAGCCGTAGCGGCGGCTCGGAGAGCGAGGCGACGTGTAGAAGCGCCGCCGCTGCCTTCGCCGGATCCCCCGGCTGTCTCCCGTTATAGCTTCTCTGGAAGCGAACAGCCGCACCGACGGTGGAGTCATACTCTGGGCGGCCTTCGCTCAGTTGGGTGGAGGACCCGGCAAAATCTGTGCGAAAGCCGCCA
>Ga0099830_10001610_pt1 | contig 11519 bp, 8 predicted proteins | sample CZO8metaG_4_FD_79337 | JGI IMG/M metagenome (GOLD analysis project Ga0099830, IMG submission 79337) | Vadose zone soil microbial communities from the Eel River Critical Zone Observatory, Northern California, USA - CZOApr15con2H3.8 metaG | ecosystem: Environmental > Terrestrial > Soil > Vadose...
CGGATGGATGATGACGTTGCCCAGCCGGAAGTCGCCGTGGACGAGCGTCGTTTCGTCGCCGGGCGGGAGGTTCGCGGGCAGCCACGCGATCAGCCGCTCCATCGCCTCGATCTTCTCCGTCTCGGACGCGCGGTACTGCTGGGTCCAGCGGTGGATCTGGCGCGCGAAGTAGTTCCCCGGCCGCCCGAAGTCCGTGAGCCCGAGCTGTCGCCAGTCTACGGTATGCAGCCGGGCCAGCGTCTCGCCCAGCGAATCGTAGATCGCGGTGCGCTCGCGCGGCGTGAGATCGGGGACCGCCGGGTCGGTGATGACGCGCCCGTGGACACAGTCCATGAGGTAGAACGCGGTGCCGATGACCGCGTCGTCCTCGCAGAGGACGTGGGTGCGCGGCACGGGGAAGCCGGTCGTGCTGAGCGCCGTGATCACGCGGTACTCGCGGTCCACCGCGTGCGCGGAGGGCAAGAGCTTGCCCGGGGGCTTGCGGCGCAGGACGTACTCCTTGCCGCCGGCCGTCAGGTAGTACGTCGGATTCGACTGGCCGCCGCGGAACTGCCGCACGGCGAGCGGGCCCGCGAAGCCCGGCACGCGCTCGCGCAGGAAGCGCTCGAGCGCGCCGACGTCGAAGCGGTGCTGCTCGCGGACCTCCCCAGTGGTCGAGATCATCCGGTCCGTCCTCCCGCGCGCGCCAGTATAATCCGACTTCCGGGGGACGGCACATGACGAGCAGCGGCCCGACGGGAGCGTGGACGCACGGGTTCGTGAGCGTGGACGGGGTGCGCCTGCACTACGTCCGCCAGGGTGCGGGCTCGCCGGTGCTCCTGCTGCACGGCTGGCCGGGCTTCTGGTACGAGTGGGCGCCGGTCATCCCGCCGCTCGCCGCGCACCACGACGTGATCGTGCCCGACCTCCGGGGCTTCGCCTACTCCGACAAGCCCGACGTCCCGCCCGAGCAGGGCTACGCGCGCGACGTCGTCGCCCGCGAGATCGGCGGCTTCGCGCGGGCGCTCGGGCTCTCGCGCGTCGCCGTCGTCGCCCACGACATCGGCGCGACCGTCGCCCAGCCGCTCGCGCGGCTCTTCCCCGAGCTCGTGACGCGGCTCGTGCTGTTCGATCCGCCCTACCCCGGGATCGGGCGCCGCTGGCGCGAGCCGGGCCACACGCGCGAGATCTGGTACCAGATCTTCCACACGCAGCCGTGGGCTCACGAGCTGATCGGCGCGAGCCGCGAGGCGACACGGCTCTACCTGCGCCACTTCCTGACGCACTGGTCGGGCAAGAAGGACTGGGTGACCGACGCGGAGCTCGCGCACTGGGTGGACGCGTACTCGCAGCCGGGCGCGCTGCGCGGCGGCTTCGCGTACTACAAGGCCTTCGAGCGCCTGCGCACGACGCAGGCCGACCTCGAGCCGAAGACCCTCCGCCTCGACGTGCCCACGCTGGTCCTCTGGGGCGACAGCGACGCGATCCTCCCCGTCGCCTGGGCCGACCGGCTCCCCGAGTACTTCTCGAAGCTCACGCTCGAGCGCATCCCCGGCGTCGGCCACTTCATGATGCGCGAGGCGCCCGAGCGCGTCGTGAGCGAGGTCCGCGCGTTCCTGCGGGACGTGGCGTGATCCGCGCGCAGGTCGGCGCGGGCGCGCTCGTGCCGCCGGGCAAGGTCGCCCGCGACTACGTCGCGCTCTGGCAGCGCGACTACCGGCTGCGCTAGAAGGCGTAGCGAAGGCCGGCGAGGACGTTCAGCGGGGGGCCCGGCGACAGGAAGCGCTGGACCGGCTGCCCGGCCTCGCGCCCGTTGACCGCGAACGTGCCGAAGGTCGCGTAACGCTCGTCGAGGGCGTTGTTGACGCTGACGAACGCCTCGACGGCTCGGAGCCTCAGCGTCGCCCCCACGTTCGTCACCCAGTACGCCGGCAGCGGGTCGTGCCGGTTCGCCTCGTCGCCCCGCAGGACCTGGGACCCGACGTAGCGGGCATCCAGCGACAGCGCGAGCCAAGGCCACGGCCGGTACACGACGCCAGCGTTCCACCGGTGCCGCGGGACGAGCGCGAGCGAGTCGCCGGGCCGGACGGTCTGGGCGCCCGGGGCGAGCGGCGTCGCCAGCTCGACGCGATCCTGGAACGTGGCGCGCGTGAACGCGTAGTTGACGAACGTCTCGACGCCCTCGAGGGGGCGCACGCGGAGGGCGAGTTCGACGCCCTCACGCCGCGTCCTCCCCACGTTCTGGAAGAACACGCCCGTCGTCCCCGACGGCGCCACGGAGAAGATGTCGTCGCTCACGTCCGTGCGGAAGCCCGCGAGGTCCACGTCGAGCCAGGCGAGGGGCCGCGCCTGCGTGCCCACTTCGTAGCTCCGCGCCGTCACCGCGTTGAGCGGCGGATCGGGCGCCACCCCCACCTGGAGCCCGGGGCACACGGCGCCCGGGCCGGCGCACGTGAGCTCGAGGAACGCCGGGGCGCGGAAGCCCTCGGCGTAGCTCGCGTAGACGCGCAGGCGCGCGCTCGGCGCGAAGGTGACGCCGGCGCGCGGATTGAACCGGTCGTAGCCGTGCACGCCGCCGCTCGTCCCACCGAGCCGGTCGTCGATGTCGTGGCGCAGGCTGTCCCAGCGCCCGGCCACCGTGAGGACCAGCGTGGAGCCGGGAACGAGGAGATCGCGGGCCACCGTCAGCGCGTCCTGCGCGTACACGCCGAGCGCGTCCTGCGTGTCGCCGAGGTCCGCGTCGAGCGTGCGGCCTCCCGGCGGCTCCTCGAACGTCCGGCTCCGAACGTCGTGGCGCGCGTACTCGACGCCGCCGACGAGGACGTTGCGCCGGCCCGCGAGCGTGCCGTCGTGGGTCGCCTGGAGCGTGCCGCCCGTGGAGAGCGTCCTGGTCACGAGGCGGCTGTTCGGCGCGATCAGGTTCTTGTTGAACTGCTCGGCGTCGAGCGCGCGGACGAATGCGTTGACGGCGAGCGTCAGCCGCTCGTCGAGCCGGTGCTCGCTGTTCAGCGTCGCCATGTGGAGCTCGGGCGCGAAGAAGTCGGGCGAGAAGTTGTGCCGCGGGTGGCGCCGCGCCTCGCCCTCGGGCAGCGAGCCCGCCTGGCCGATGCGGTTGTTGGCGTACTGGTAGGAGAGCGTCAGGTCCGTGCCGCCGAGGTCCAGCCCCACCTTGGCGAAGGCGCGTGACGTGCGGCCGCCCGTGAAGTCTCGATAGCCGTCGTCGCGCGAGTCGGTGAGCGAGAGCGCCCAATCGAGCGGCCGCGCCGCGCCGCCGAGCCGAAGACGGAGGTCGCGGCGGCCGAAGCTCCCGGCCGCGGCCTCGGGGACGATCTCGCGCGTCTCCCGGCCCCGCCGCGTGACCAGGTTGATCGCGCCGCCGAGCGTGTTGCGCCCGAAGAGGACGGACGGGCCGCGGATCACCTCGATGCGCTCGACGTCCTCGAGCGGGATCAGGTCGAAGTTCACCTCCTCCACCGTCGGCTCGTTGAGCCGCACGCCGTCGAGGAAGACGCTGAAGCCCTGCGGCAGGCCCGTCACCGACGACACGCCGAACCCGCGCAGCGAGAGGTTCGGCTGGAAGCGGCTGCCCTGCTCGTTCTGGAGGGTGACGCCGGGAAGGCGCTCGAGGACGTCGGGCAGCGCCGAGGGACGCGCGCCCCGGATCTCCTCCTCGCCGAGCCGGTCGACGCGGCCCGGCGTCGTCAGGTCGAGGAGCGACCCGGCGGGCGCCGGCGCGGTCACGCGCACTTCGGGCAGGCGCGCCGCCGGCGCGGGCTCCTGGGCCGCCGCGGCGGGAACGAGCAGGAGCAGGACGGCCAGCGTGGGGACGGGACGGGCGCGCATGGGCGCGCCATCGTACCACCCCGAATGGAGCCGACGGGACTAGGCGCTCAGCGCGGCAGGCGCGGGGGCTCGGCGCAGACGCGCTCGATCTCGTCCACGGTCTTCGGCGTGCCCGCGGTGAGCACCTCCGAGCCGTCCTCGGTGACGAGCACGTCGTCCTCGATGCGGACGCCGATCCCGCGAAATTCCCCCGGGATCGGGTGGAGGACCTTCTCGGCCTTCGCCTTCTCCTCCTCCTCGAGCCGCTTCGCCGCCGCCATGCCGAGGCGGAGGCGCCGCTCCCACATCTCGTCCTCGCTGTACTCGCGGAGGTGGAAGGTCGCGGTCTCGCGCTCGAGATCGAAGTAGAGGCCGGGCTCGACGGTGAAGACCATGCCAGGCTCGAGCACGCGCGACTTGCCGTCGATCCGGTAGTCGCCGACGTCGTGGACGTCCATGCCGAGCCAGTGGCCGGTGCCGTGCATGTAGAACTCGCGGTAGTGGTGCATCGCGAGCGTGTCCTCGAGCCCGCGCGGCACGAGCCCGAGCCCGACGAGCCCCTCGGCCAGCACGCGGCGCGCCGCCTCGTGCACCGCCTCGTAGCGGGCGCCGGGCCGCGCCGCGGCGATGCCCGCGAGCTGCGCCTTCAGCACGAGCCCGTAGATCGCCCGCTGCGGGGGCGTGAAGCGGCCGTTGACGGGGAACGTGCGCGTGATGTCGGCGGAGTGGTAGCCGTACTCGCAGCCGGCGTCGATCAGCAGCAGGTCGCCGTCCTCCATGCGCCGCGTGTTCTCGGTGTAGTGCAGGATGCACGCGTTCGGGCCGGACGCGACGATGGACGGGTAGCCGTTGCGCGGCGAGCCGCTCGCGCGGAAGACGAACTCGAGCGCCGCCTGTACCTGGTACTCGTAGAGGCCGGGGCGCGCGTAGCGCATCGCCTCGATGTGCGCGTCGCGGCTGATCGCGCACGCGCGCCGGTGCCGCGCGAGCTCGGCGGGCGAGCGGCGCAGGCGCATCTCGTGGAGGATCGGCCCCGGGTCCTCGAGCGCGACCGGTGCCTGCAGGCCGCGCGCGCGGGCCGCGCGCAGCTCGACGACGAGCCGCGTGATCCGCCCGTCGAACGCCGCGTTGCCGAGGCGGTAGAAGAGCGTCGAGCGGCCGATCAGGTAGTCGCGGAGCTTCTCGTCGAGGGCCTCGATCGGGTACGCCGCGTCGGCGCCGTAGGTCGCGACCGCGCCCTCGACGCCCGCGCGCCGGCCGTTCCAGGTCTCCATCTCGCGGTCGCGCGGGCGCACGAAGAGGACGTAGCGCTCCTTGGCGTGCGCCGGATTGATGACCGCGACGGCGTCGGGCTCGTCGAAGCCCGTGAGGAAGAAGAAGTCGGAGCTCTGGCGGAACTCGTAGTTGACGTCGCCGTTGCGCCGGACCTCCTGCGCGCCGGGCACGACCGCGATCGCGTCGCCGAGCGCGGCGGCGAAGCGCAGCCGGCGGTCCGCGAACGGCTCGAGGTCGCGTGTCGCCATACGCGTCCTAGGGTATCATGCGGGTCGCGATGATCGGCGCCAGCCACCCGCGCCTCGGCGGCGAGCGACTCGCGGCCGGCCGCGGCCGATTCGTCGGCGACGTCCGGCCGCCGGGCACGCTCGAGGCGGCCGTCCTCCGGTCGCCGCACGCGCACGCGCGCATCGTCGGGATCGACGCCGCCCGCGCGCTGCGGCTTCCCGGCGTGCGCGCGGTCCTCACGGCCGCCGACGTGCCCGCGGACGCCGTCATCCCGAACCGCGTCCCCGCGCCCGACGGCACGGCGCGCTACCTCCAGCCCGCGATCGCGCGCGGCGTCGCGCGCTACGTCGGCGAGCCCGTGGCCCTCGTCGTCGCCGACGACCGCTACGTCGCCGCCGACGCGCTCGAGCTGATCCGCGTGGACTACGCGCCCCTCCCGGCGTGCGCGAGCGTCGCCGCCGCGCTCGCGCCCGACGCGCCGCGGCTCTTCCCCGGGACCGACGGAAACAACGTCGCGACGATCCGGATGCGCGTCGGTGACGCCGGCGCGGCCCTCGCCGGCGCGCACCTCGTCGTGCGCGAGCGCTTCCGCCACTCGCGGCAGACGGCGGCCGCCCTCGAGACGCGCGGGCTCGTCGCCGTGCCGCCCGACCCGCGGGGCGGCGAGCTGCACCTCATCGGCTCGACCAAGTGCATCCACATCAACCGCGGGATCCTCGCGCCGATCTTCGGGATTCCGCCCGGCGCGCTCCGCCTCACCGAGGTGGACGTGGGCGGCGGCTTCGGCGTCCGCGGCGAGCTCTACCCGGAGGACATCCTGGTCCCGCTCGCCGCGCTGAAGCTCGGCCGTCCCGTGCGCTTCATCGAGGACCGCCGCGAGAACCTCGTCGCGGCGAACCACGCGCGCGAGACCGAGTACGACCTCGAGATCGGGCTCGACGCCGCGGGGCGCATCGTCGGCATGCGCGCCGTGATCCACGCCGACATCGGCGCGTACGTGCGGACGGCGGCGCTCGTGCCCGCAGAATTCGGCGCGGCGCTCCTGCCGGGGCCGTACCGCGTGCCCGCCTACGCGTGCGACCTCTGGAGCGTCGTGACGAACAAGACGCCCGTCGGCACGCTCCGCTCGCCCGGCCGCCCGGAGTGCAACTTCGCGCGTGAGCGGCTGCTCGACGTCGCGGCCGCGCGACTCCGGCTCGACCCGGCCGAGCTGCGGCGGCGCAACCTGATCCGTCCCGACGAGATGCCCTACGACACGGGCACGACCTCGTTCGGCGCCACGACCGTCTACGACTCGGGCGATTTCCCGGCGCTCTTCGAGGAGCTGCTGCGCCGGCTCGACTACGCCCGGGCGCGCGACGAGCAGCGGGCGCTCGCGCCGCGGGGCGTGCGCCGCGGCATCGGCCTGGCCGCCTACGTCGAGAAGACGGGGCTCGGCCCGTTCGAGACGGCGCACGTCGAGGCGAAGGCGGACGCCACCTTCACGGTGGACACGGGCGCCTCGTCCATGGGACCCGGGCTCGAGACCGCGCTCGCGCAGATCCTCGGGGACGCGCTCGGGCTCCCGGCCGACCGCTTCGTCGTGCGCCATCCGGACACGGCGGCCATCGAGAGCGGCGTCGGCACCTACGGCTCGCGCGGCACCGTGATGGCGGGCAACGCCGTACACCTCGCCGCCGCGAAGCTCGTCGAGGAGGCGAAGACGCGCGCCGCCGCGCTGCTCGGCGGGCCCGCCGACGCCGTCGAGTACGCGCGGGGCCGGCTGCGCGCGAACGGCAAGAGCGTCACGCTCGACGAGCTGGCCGCGCGCGGGCGGCTGGCCGCCGGCGCGTCGTTCACCGTCGCCAAGGTCACCTACGCCGGCTGCGCCGTCGGGGTCGTGCTCGACGTGGACGAGGCGACGGGGCGCGTGCACCTGCGCCGCGTGGTCGTCGGCGCCGACGTGGGCCGCGCCGTGAACCCGGCGCTGATCGAGGGGCAGCTCGTCGGCGGCGTCGCGTTCGGCATCGGCAACGCGCTGTTGGAGAGCCTCGAGTACGACACGGCGGGCCAGCCGCTCTGCGGCACGCTCCTCGACTACGCGCTGCCGCTGGCGGACGACGTCCCGCCGATCGAGTGCTTCTTCCAGGAAATCCCCGCGCGGACCAACCCGCTCGGCCTCCGCGGCCTCGGCGAGTGCGGCAATCCCGGGCTCGGGGCGGCCATCGCCAACGCCGTCTGCGACGCGCTCCGCGAGCACGGCGTCGCGCTCACCACGCTGCCCCTCACGCCCGCCCGGGTTCTCGCGGCGCTCCGACGCGCCGCGCCGTAGCGCGCGCGGCGCCGACTAGCATCTCAGTTTGACCGGTCATCGCCTCTTTCGGTTCAGACCTGGAATTCCACAAAGCGGCCCGCGACAAACCACGTCGGGCGGTTGAAGGGGAAGGCCAAGGATCCTTTCGCGCCTTGAGAGACATGCTTCATGAGATACCTTCCCGTCCAGATCCTGGATGACAGGATCATCGGAAAGTATCGGTCGGGAACAAAGGCGACATTCTTGAGACGACTTGTTCATCTCCTCTTCTCCTCTTGACGCTAACCGGTGCCTACGGGTGCCTCAAACCAGGATGCCTCGCCTCTGACTGCCCGTCTGCCTCCTGTCAACTGCCTCACTTCCAGAGTCCCCGCCATCCCTCGGATTGCTACCTCCCTCCTCAGTTCCCGACAGAGACAGAGACACCGGACATCCGCGCTCTGACTAGTTCCCCGAGGGCCGGTGGTCTACGGGGGTAGATATGGCGCGAATTGAACCGGCCGGCGATGTTTCCAACACATACAGAGTCCCCAGGCCAGCCCGGTTTATGACGTACACAGGTGTTGACCACGCGAGGTACCCCGGCGGGTTTCTACCGAACCTAAGCCTCACGCCCGCAGTCGCCCTCGTATTCCCACGCTACCAGACTTCTCACACCCGCCGTCCGGACCGGCACACAGGTGTTTATAGCTTGGCGAGGTTCGTCGGGTCACGGGGTAGCGGCCCGGGGGTCGTTGACGGTCGCGCGCCCTCGGGCTAGGCTCTGTCCGTCGCCCGGCGGCCCGTCGGCGCCTCCACGACAGGAGACTCACATGCACGTCGGTATGGCCACCGTCTTCCAGAACCCCAAGAAGGCGCGCGCGGACCGCGAGGTCTACTTGAACGAGCTCAGGCTGGCGGACCTCGCCGAGCCCCTCGGCTTCGAGTCCGTGTGGGGCGTCGAGCACCACTTCACCGACTACACCATGTGCCCGGACGTGCTGCAGTTCCTCACCTACATGGCCGGGCGGACGCGGCGGGCGAAGCTCGGCTCGATGGTCGTGGTACTCCCGTGGCACGACCCGATGCGCGTGGCCGAAGAGGTCTCGATGCTCGACAACATCTCCGACGGGCGGCTCATCCTCGGGCTCGGCCGCGGCGCCGGCCGCGTCGAGTTCGACGGCTTCCGCCTCTCGATGGACGAGTCGCGCGAGCGCTTCGTCGAATCGGCCGAGATGCTGCTGCGCGGCCTCGAGACGGGCGTCTGCGAGTACGAGGGCAAGTTCGTCCGGCAGCCGCGCGCCGCGATCCGGCCGGCGCCGTTCAAGTCGTTCCGCGGGCGCACCTACGCCGCCTCCGTCTCGCCCGAGTCGGTGCCGATCATGGCGAAGCTCGGGGTCGGCATGCTCGTCATCCCGCAGAAGCCGTGGCCCGAGGTCGCCAAGGAGCTCGACGGCTACCGCGCGGCGTACCGGCAGCTGAACGGCGCGGAGGCGCCGCCGCCCGTGTGCGCCGGCTGGACCTTCTGCGACGCGAGCGCCGAGCGCGCCCGCGAGCAGGCGCTGCGCTACATCGGCGGCTACTACCAGACCGTGCTCGACCACTACAAGTTCCAGGACGACCACCTCAAGACGACCAAGGGCTACGAGTACTACGGCAAGATGGCGGACAAGATCCAGCAGTACGGCACCGACAAGGTCATCGAGTACTTCGTGAACCTCCAGGTCTGGGGCACGCCCGAGCAGTGCTACGAGCGGATCCTCGACGTGCGCCGCCGCGTCGGCAACGACACCTTCGTCGGCGTCTTCAGCTACGCCGGCATGGACTACGGCGAGGCCGAGCGGAACATGCGGCTCTTCGCGAAGGACGTCATGCCCGCGCTCCAGAAGCTCGGCGCGGCGCCCGTCCCGACCGCCGCGCCGGAGCCGGCCCCGGCGCTCAACGTCGGCCTCCTCGGGTCCTGACCTCCCCGCGCGCGATGGCGTTCGCCGAGATCGGGTACGAGGTGGCGGACCGCGTCGCGACGGTGACGCTCCAGCGCCCCGAGAAGCTCAACGCGGTCACCGCCACGATGATCGACGAGCTCTGCGCCGCGTTCGACGCGGCCGACGCCGACGACGGCGTGCGCGCGGTGATCGTCACCGGCGCGGGCCGCGCCTTCTGCGCGGGCGCCGACCTCTCCGCCGGCGGCCGGACCTTCGACGCCGCCGCGCGCGGCCGCGCCGAGTCGCCGGAGGAGCACGAGGACGGCGGCGGGCGCGTCGCGCTCCGGATCTTCGACCTGACGAAGCCCGTGATCGCCGCGATCAACGGACCCGCCGTCGGCTTCGGCGTGACGCTGACGCTCCCGATGGACGTGCGGCTCGCCTCGACCGCCGCGCGCCTCGGCTTCGTCTTCGCCCGGCGCGGCGTGGTGCCCGAGGCGTGCTCGACGTGGTTCCTGCCCCGGCTCGTCGGGCCGGCCCGCGCCGCCGAGTGGATCTACACCGGGCGCGTGTTCGACGCCGAGGAGGCGCGCGCGGGCGGCCTCGTGAGCCGCGTCGTGGCGCCGGAGGCGCTGCTCCCGGCCGCGCGCGAGCTCGCGCGCGAGATCGCCGACAACACCTCGGCGGTCGCCGTCGCGCTCGCGCGCCAGATGCTGTGGCGCCTCCTGGGCGCCGACCATCCGATGGACGCGCACCGCCTGGACTCGCAGGCGATGTTCTGGACGGGCCGCTCCGCCGACGCGCGCGAGGGCATCGCCGCGTTCCTCGAGAAGCGCCCGGCCCGCTTCACGGGGAGGCCGAGCAAGGACATGCCGCCCTTCTATCCCTGGTGGCCGCCGCGGCCGTTCAAGTGACGCCGCTCTCGGTCTACCTCCCGTTCAATCGCGACTGCCTGCGCGGCGAGTTCACGCCCGCGAAGGGCGGCGCCGCCCCGGCCGACGCGCGCGGCCGCTGGCTCATCGTCCAGGATCAGAAGCTCGTCGTGGTCGCCGACGGCGACGGCTTCAGCCTGCCGGAGGGCGAGGCGCCGAAGGGCTTCGGCGACGCGCTCGGCCGGCCGCACTGGCTCGGCACGTGGGCGGGCACCGCGTGCTGGGTCGCGGGGCTCTCGAAGGACTCGCCGGTTCCGTCGGGCTTCCAGCGCGAGACGCTCGTGCCGATGCAGGACACGCGCCTGCCCGACGACCTCCTCTCGCTCGGCGGCATGGCGATGCAGCTCCTCCACTGGGAGGGCACGAGCGCCCACTGCCCGCGCTGCGGCGTGGCCACCGAGCTGCTCCCCGGCGAGTGGGGCAAGCGGTGTCCCACGTGCCGCTACGAGCACTACCCCCACCTCCATCCCGCGGTGATCGTCCTCGTGCGCGACGGCGAGCGCGTCCTCCTCGCGCGCAAGGCGATCTGGGCGCCGGGACGCTACGCCCTCGTCGCGGGGTTCGTGGACAACGGGGAGTCGCTCGAGGGCGCCGTCGCGCGCGAGGTGAAGGAAGAGGTCGGCGTGGACGTGAAGGACATCCGGTACGTCGGGAGCCAGAACTGGCCGTTCCCGAGCCAGCTGATGGTCGGGTTCGTCGCGCAGTACGCGGGCGGCGAGATCACGCTCGACAAGGAAGAGCTCGAGGACGCGCGCTGGTTCCCCCGCGCCGAGCTGCCAACGGGGCCCGCGCGCCACTCGATTGCCGGCTGGATCCTCGCGAACTTCGCTCAGCCCTGACGCGTCGCCTCGTCCCGTCCGCGCGGGAGCACGATGACCGCCAGGCCCACCAGCACGAGCGCCATGCCCGCGAGCCGCAGCGGCCCGAAGCGCTCGCCAAACACAAGCGACGACGCGTAGGCCCCGACGAAGGGAACGATGAGCGCCCAGGGCGCGACGGTCGCGACCGGATACCGGCGCAGGAGGTCGCCCCAGAGCGCGTAGGCCAGGACCGTCGCCACGAGACCGAGGTAGAGCACGGCGCCGA
>Ga0099830_10001620_pt1 | contig 11495 bp, 10 predicted proteins | sample CZO8metaG_4_FD_79337 | JGI IMG/M metagenome (GOLD analysis project Ga0099830, IMG submission 79337) | Vadose zone soil microbial communities from the Eel River Critical Zone Observatory, Northern California, USA - CZOApr15con2H3.8 metaG | ecosystem: Environmental > Terrestrial > Soil > Vadose...
CGACAACGCGCACGCGCAGCAGGAACTCGGGCGCGCCCTGCTGCGGGCTGACAAGATCGGCCTGAAGCCGCTCAGCGCCAGAGCGCATTTCCTGCTGGGAACCGTCCTTCGCGAGTCAGGGACCCAGGCCGACGCCCAGCAGGAGTACCGCAATACTTTGAATCTGCTTGACGACATGCGCAAGGAACCCGGCGCGGACAAAATCCTGCAGCGCTCGGACTTCAAGGCGATGTACGACGAAGCGACGCGCTGGTCGCAAGCCAAGAGCTGACGCGGCGGTTGAGGTGGAGCCTTGTGGAAGGCCGAATCGCGCCGCTCAAGAGTAGCCCCTCTCGACCTCTAAGACCGATTCTTCCTTTTTCGCCGAACCGAGGGCGATTGGTCCCAAGCTTCATTCCCAAAACAGAACGCACTCCCGACTCTTGCCAACCGGGAAGTGCACGAGTTTGCCCGTGCTTTGTCGCAGGACGCGCAAAAAGAAAAGAGAAGGGTGCAGGTTGTGGCCTGCACCCTAGAGAACAATCATTATTTAACGAATTTGAAGTCATCAGGGAACACAAACAAGCCGCTGCTAAATTGCGCTATCACGACAACACAACTGCCAAGCTGTGCAGCTTTGTCCGTCTTCCAATTGAACCGATAGGAAGTGAAAGAGGAGGTGGAAGATATGGTCTGCAGACCCGAACCTCCCGCAGCTCTTTCCTTGCCCAGGGACTGAGTAGGTATCCCAGTCGAGCAGTTGATCGGAAGCGTCCCGAAGGCGACCCAAGGCGTCGGGGCACCTCCCCCACAAACCGAGCCGGAGTTGTTTACAGTTGAGCACAAATGAAGGCCCGATGTGGGGAACGTAAAGTTCAATGGCTCTGCGGATCCCGGATGGACGAGGTTCAATGTAAGAGCCGGGAATAGCCCTTGAAATCCCACGAATGAGGACACACTGGTGGTCACAGCCGTAGCGCTAGGATCGAAGGCCACCACCCAACACGAGCCACCTCCTCCCGAACTGCCCTTTAAGGGATCCCCAAAACTCACCGTGGCAGCAGTGTAGGTGAGGAAAATGTTCTGATCAAAACCAGAGTCTGGACAATTGACAAGGTGGTGCCCAAGAAACGCCGGACCGCCGATTCCATTCGGCAAACTGTGGCCATCTATGTTGAAGTCGTTCTGCACCGTATAAAGATACGGGTCGGAGCCAGTAGGAGTAACCTGAAGCTCAACACAGACGGGATTCCCGTCTGCGCTGAAATCGGAGTAGGGAACGCAGGCAAACTTAGTCGGGGCAAAGTTAGTTCCAGCACTGAACCGCAAAGGCGAGAGTAAACTTGGTGTTTCTGTGCCGAATTCGCCGCTCTGAAATGTGCAGCCTGTGCCCACGCAGCCTGACGGAAAAGGTCCAAACGTGCCTGAACCCAGCGGTCCTGCCGGCACTGGCACTGGCAGAACGTCTACTGTGTCGCCGCTAGCGCTGTTCAGCGTAGTGATCTGGTAATCGTCTTTGCCGAAAAACGCGGTCTGTGTCACGTTCGGAACTAGGGTCAGGGTTTGCGCCTGGTTGAATCCGCCGCAGTTGCTGCTGTCAACTTCATTGGGGCCTTCGGTACCCTGGGCACCTAACGCCAACGTCACCGAGCTCCCAGCGGGAAGACCCGACGTCGAATCGGACGCCGCTCCACAACCGGTCGAAGTGCCAATGAGAGATATCGTCCCACTGAAGTCTGAACCGGTATTGTTGGTTACCGTTAAGAATCCCGAATCAGGGCTTGCACAGATTGTGCCGCTCGTGTTGCACACACCGTTAGCAACCGTTCCGGTCCCGGACTGCGAGCTGGCATTGAACCCATTGACATTCGTGACGATGAATGTTCCGGACCCGCCAGAAGAGATTAGGAATGTCCCGTTGTTGGTTAGAGGGGGGCCGCCGGCGGCCGGTCCCATGCCCGTAATGACGATCGTCTCGCCGCCCGCGAGATCCGCTCCACGGGTCACAGTGTCGTAGGTATAGGTGGTAGTGGTGCCACTCTGCGATGCATCCGTGATGTGGACGATAGGCTCCGACAAGTAGTGGGTTTCGATGTGGAACCCCGAAATACCCATAAAATCGGCTTGTCCACGGACCTGTTTTGACGTGCTGGGGTTGTTGTCCGTGACCTCGTAGGGATCATTGGGATCACAGCCCGTTGGTGCCCCGCCCTGAAGTACGTAGGCATCCGTAGGGATGTTGTCTTTCGCAATGGAAGAACAGGCGCTCCCGCCGGCTCCGTCGACGGGCACGATCTGCACACTGCCGCTGTGAATCTGACTGTCGTAGAGCTTCAGATGAACGGCGGCACCAGCTGTGCCGTCTATCGTGAGCAGGGCGCCGCTCGTCGGCGTCTGGGAGAAAGCAATTGCTGGTGCGAACAGAACCAATATCAAAACCGCCGCCATCGCGGTGGCTGGGAGGAGATGTCTTTTCATTGGAGATTCTCTCTTTTCTTTTGTCAGGGTACGAAGATTTGCCGTCATGGCGCGTTACCTCCTGGGAATTTCGTCTGGACACGTAAACACAAAGACTCTTAACATCTCCGCATTTACGTGGACCTCGTTACTGGTCTGCGTGAACCTGGGTATCTGCGAATGCCGATCGCCTAAGGCAAACCGGCGCAACCGTTGTCGCTGCTCGGCAACATCGCTGCTTGGCAACGGCGCGGGCAAAAAATCCTACTTAATAAAATTCTTGGAGTCTTTCGTTCTCAAGGCTCAACCGTTTTCAAAACTACGGTTGTCGTCTTTCGGCGTCGAGCGCAGGGGGAGATGGGAAGCAGGAATCAGTTGGCGGGAGAGCCAAAAGCTCTCGTACGCCCGCATACATCCGAAGCCGCCCCATCCAAGAACGCTCCAGCCGAGGCGTAAGAATCTTGCTATCGAAAGGCGCGCCTGTCAATGGAATTCAGCGGGAAGACGGTGGATAACTTGGACGGTGAAAGTTTGTGCATCCACTGCAATCCCTTGCACAGAGCCAGCAGCGCGACTTTCCGGCGCGACAGATGCGCGTCCCCTATCCGGCCGCTGTCCACTCCCATTCCCCCTTTCGGCGCAAGATTCGCGCTGAACCTTTCGTCGCTCCATTGGAATTCTTCACCGCTGGAAAGCCGTGGCCACCGGTGACAAACACCGGATCAGCGCGATAACGGAGTGGTTAACGCCAGAGCGTAAAGCGGCAAGGCGGTGCCATCGGATCGTCGATCTCGAAGCCGTGCCCCTCCGTCCTCGCTCCGGGGGCTCGCTTCATCATCGAATACTCAAAATCGCTGAAAACAAAAAACTTGACGGTCTATGCAAACTGGTGGAAGTCACAAGCCGGGTTGTGGGCCAGGCAAAGAAGTTCTCCGCCGAAATTGGCCAGGGCATTAAGCAGGCAGCCGACGTTTTACAACAAGCGATGTTAGAGGGTTTGCGGCATGACCTGGACGCCTTCATTGCCCTGGTACAGCAGGTGATCCGTCAGACGAGGGCTCGCGTGTTCGGCGGCAATACCCGAGCGGAAGGCAAACTGGTCAGCATCTTTGAGCCGGACACGGAAATCATTCGCAAAGGCAAAGCCAGCAAACCCACCGAGTTCGGCAAAATGATAAAACTTCAGGAAGCCGAGAACCAGATCATCATCGCCTACGAAGTCTATGACCAGCGGCCCAATGACAAGGACTTGTTGGTCCCGGCGGTGCAGATTCACGAACAGCGGCTGGAGCGCGCACCGGAACTGGTAGCGGGCGATGCTGGCTTCTACTCTGCGCAAGGGGAAGCGGAGCTCCAGAACATGGGCGTGAAACGAGTCTCCATTCCCAATCACTCCACCAAGAGCACAGAGCGCCGACGGCACCAAAAGCGACGCTGGTTCCGCAAGGGACAAAAGTGGAGGACTGGTTGCGAAGGGAGAATCAGCGTACTCAAGCGGCGGCACGGTCTGAACCGCTGCCGCTACAAAGGTAGTGCGGGAATGAAACGATGGGTCGGGCTCGGAGTGATCAGCGATAACCTCATCAACCTGGGCAGGGCCCTCGACACATAGCGGTGTTCCATCCCCGCCGGCCTACCTGGCCTTCGACTTCCCCTGAAAACCGACTTTTACGCCGGAAAGTAGCTAGGCGGTGGTCTCAGTGAGGGCGGCTGGGAGGTTGGATGGAGGAGACGCAACCGTGGATAGCCGCCCCGCCCTATCCCGAAACCAACATTTTTAGAGGTTCCCACAAACGCCCCGCTGCCTATCTGTGGATAGCCCGACCCTCTAGGCTGCGCTCATCAGCTGCCTTGATACGATGGACCCCGGAAACTAACAAGACCTCATTTCAGTCACCGAAGACCGAGCAACTCCGGCAGCTACTGCAGCCTCGCGTACTCCGCCTTGGCTTCCTTTAGGATGGGGATGTCGGAGTCCGCATCTTTCCAGAGGGCAAAAACCAGAGGGCAAAAAAAACCATCACTGCGGCAGGCCCATGCGTTTGAGCAGGTCGATGTAGCGCGGATCCGAGCGGAAAGGATCCATTGGCTTAACGACTTTGATGAGCTGCAGGCCCCCTGCCTTCTCGGAGTATGCTTTCTCCAGCCAGTAGAAACACTGTTCCTTGTCGCCAAGCAGCGCGTACGCGTATGCAATATCCGAGGGATCGACATAGCGGCGCTGAGCCAACTTCTTGCGAAGCTCGATAACGCGGCTGAGGGCAGCACCGAAACCAGCTCCTTTGTAAACTCGGGCTGCGTCTTCGGCGATGGCTAGCTCCTCCTGATCTTTGGCGAGGGTCGCTGACTTCTTCCACTCTTCCAGCCACAGGTCATACTTGCCCATATTCAAGTACGTGCGGGCGAGATTGTCGTGTGCGGAGGCGTAATTCGGATCGATCTCGAAGGTCTTCTTGAATTGATCCAAGGCTTGATCATACTGGCGCCCATCGGCGTAACCCATCGCGAGATTGGTGTTGAATGTCAGATTCAAAGGGTCCCCCTCGAGGGCACGCTTGATCTGAGTCATAGCTTCTTCGTGGCGTCCCATCCGGGCCAAATACAAGCCGTACCAGTGATGCGCGTTGCTATTGTTGGGGTCCAGTTCCAGGGCGCGGCGGAACTCTCGCTCCGCAGCATCCCACTCCCATAAGTCCTGGTCGGCACCAGCCAGGACTGCGTGGGCTTCGGCCAGAGTGTCGTCGATGGCCAGCGCCTTTTGTGCAGCAGCGCGTTCATTGGGCGCCTCTGTGGCCGCTGACACTGGAGCATAGTCGAAAGAACATAGTAGTAATCGGCCAGTCCTATGTAGGCCAGCGCGTAGTTCGGATCTTCTTCAATGGCCTGTTTGAAGTAGTCTTTGGACTTTTCCAGCGCCTCCGGCGTGCGTTTCTCCCAGTAATAGCGGCCTTTGAGATAAAGCTGGTACGCCTCGGCGTCGTTCGTGCCGCCCTTCGCTCCCTGCTTCTTAGTTCCGCCGGACAGCCTTTCCCGCAGCTTGGCCGAGATGGCGCTGGTAATGTCCTGCTGCACCGCCAATACATCGGACAGTTTGCGGTCGTACTGATCGCCCCACAGATTGTGATTGGAGCGGGCGTCGATGAGCTCGACGCTAATGATGAGTTGATTTCCGCGCTGCACGATGCGTCCTGTTATCACGCCTTCGACTTTCAGATCGCGGGCGGCCATCTGGGGATCAACATCACGCCCCTTGTAGTGAAAAACAGAGGAGCGAGACATCACGGCGAGATTCGGGATCTGGGAAAGGCTGTTGATCAGGCTCTCGGTAAGACCGTCGCTAAGATACTCGGTGTTGGGATCGTTGCCGGCGTTGACGAAGGGCAGCACCGCCACGGAGGAAATTTCCCTGTGGCTACCTCTGCTGTGAAGCAGATAGGCAGCGGCCCCAACCGCCACTAGGGTCAAGGCTACCGCCAATCCAGCGACCCATCGCCACTTACCAGCGGCGGGCGCAACCACGGATCCCGAAGCTGGAGTCTGGGGAGCAATCGCACTGCCCGTAATGGGTGTTGTCGCTGTCCCTGTGGTAGGCATTTGTACCACCACCGGTGCTACTTGTTCCACCGCCACCGCGCTCCGGCTGGAGTCGGTGTCCCGCTTGAGACGCTGCAGATCGGCACGCATCTCTGCTGCGACCTGATAACGCAGGTTTCGGTCTTTTTCGAGGGCCTTGTTAATGATGTCTTCCAGCTTGAGAGGCAGGTCCGGATTGAGCCGGATAGGAGGAGTGGGAGCGCGATCCAGAATCGCTTGGAAGATCAACGCTGAGGTCTCACCTCGGAAGGGCAATGTGCCGGTGGCCATCTCGTATAACACGGCTCCGAATGAGAACAGGTCAGTACGTGCATCGAGCTCTTTCCCCTTCGCTTGCTCCGGAGACATGTAAGCGACGGTGCCCAGCGCGGCACCGGGGCTCGTGAGGTGCTCCTCGCTGATCGCGGTCGCCTGCTCTGTTAGTCCCACCCCTTCGACAACTCTGCTGGCGACGGAGATCACTTTGGCCAGTCCGAAATCCAGAATTTTGGCGTGGCCTCGGTCGGTTACGAAAATATTCGCAGGCTTAATGTCACGGTGAACGATACCCTTTGTGTGTGCTGCGTCGAGAGCATCGGCAATCTCGATCCCAAGTGATAGCAGTGTCTCCAACTCCATTGGACGGCTACCGATCATGTGTTTCAATGTCCGGCCATCCAGAAACTCCATTGCGATGAACGCCTGACCGTGCTCCTCGCCGATGTCGTAGATGGTGCAGATATTGGGATGGTTGAGGGCGGACGCGGCCTTGGCCTCACGCCGGAAACGCTCCAGAGCCTGGCGGTCCTGAGCGACCGCTTCGGGCAGGAACTTCAGGGCCACGAAGCGATCTAGCCGCGTGTCCTCGGCCTTGTAGACCACTCCCATCCCGCCGCCGCCCAGCTTTTCGACGATGCGGTAATGCGAGATGGTTTGGCCAATCATTTGGGGCGGGTCTGTCCCCTGGCGCGACCATCCTATGTGGCCAAGCTGCGGCGAGTCAATCCATTGCGGGCGGCGACGAGCGGCTGCAGCCAAGCATCGCGAGCACCGGGAATCGTGCTACGCTTCTAACCGGGAGGGATTATGGCCGACTACAAAATAATTCACCTTCCGGGCGGTGAGTTTGGGATACGGATAGAGAGCGATCGTGCAGGGCGTAGAAGCGAACCGGACAACATCAAAGGCATGACCTTAGGCTTTAAGCCCGACGAAGCGTTGGATTTCGTGAGACTAGGCGAGGCTGAGGGATACACGTTTGAAGGCAAAGATCTGTTAGAAGACACGGCTGCGTGATCGCCCCTGTTCATCTCTAGACGCCCAGCATTCTCTTCGCGCCTTGGCGTAAGAGAGTTCGGGCGGCTAGCGAATGTCGCCTAGAGCGTGGCCGATTTTCGGCTGCAGAAATTCTCCAGACCGTTGGTGTGGACGCGGCCATCTACGTATTGCTCCACATGATTCACGTCTTGGATCGATGAATTTCTTCGGTAACTCTAATCCTCGGGAGGCAATCTTAGGGTGGGGTTTTCAATGTGGCGGCGTAGCTCAGGTGGTTAGAGCGACGGTCTCATAATCCGTAGGTCGTAGGTTCGAGTCCTACCGCCGCCACCAATCAAATCAACAAGTTCGGCCGGAATTTCACATTCGCGATTCTCTGGTAGTTGCGCCTGGGTCGCGTTTTGTGGCGGAGTTGTTTTTGGAGGTTCTTCGGGAACTTGGTCCAGGCGATCCACAAACGAGACGTTGGCGCCGGGAATCAGAGGCCCGTAGATGTCCACCGTGACCCGAATTGAGCTGTGGCCCATTTGCTCCTTCACGTGCACTATCGACGCAGCCATTCTGGACTAGAAGCGAAGCCGAACGTGGATGGTGATCCAGGCGACGATTTTTGCGGCCTCAAGGAACTGCTGGGCTTCTCTAGCCGTCAGCGCGCTGCCCTTCGTCCGCAACTCTCGCCGTGGGAGTGAGCCGGCCGAGACGCGCGGCCGGGTTGGACTCCAGCGCGCCCGCCTCGATAGCCTGATTGAACATCCCGCGAATGACGCAGAGCGCATTGCGGATCGTGTTCCGGGAAAGTCGGAGGCGATCAGGTCGTTGATCATCGCCTTGATGTCGTCGCGCTTCACCTCGTTGAGTCGCCGTTTACCGAATCGCGTTCGAAGATATTGCCGCAGCACGCCTTCTTATCCGTCCGCGGTCGAGGTCATGCACTCCATGCGAGCATAATCACGTGATGACTCCACGTCCGCTCACTCTTTGGTTTGAGCAGTTAAGGTCGCCAGCTCTCGCCGGGCTTCCTGTGCGGGGATGAAATCCGCGTCGGCATTCTTCCAGATTTTGAGCAGTTGTTCGTAGCTTCTCGTGGCTGCCGCTCTGTCTATCTGGGTTTGGGCTCGCGCCGTTCCCAACAAACAAAGAGAATAGTCGGGAACCTGCGACGCCCCGGTCGCTCCCTCGCCCAAGCCCAGAGCGCGATAGCGGATACCCGGCTCAAAATCGGTTATGGCTTGCTGCGCATTCTTCATTTCCAACGACGCGCGGCCGAGCAGGTGAGGAACCTTCGTTACTAGCAGGTAGGGAGCGGCCGGGGACAACAGCGCCGCGACCTGTTCTGGATGGTGCTGGAGGAGAGCTGCGGCAGCCTTCACTTCGGGCAGGTAGATTTCATTGGCCAGGGTATTGTTGGGCGCTTCCGTGGCCAACCGTTCCATTTCCTTGAGAGCCGGGCCGGTTTCGCCGCAAAGAGCCAGAGCAAGCGCCGCGTCAGGAACAGTCGCAGCGGAGTGGTCGAGCGCCAGCCCACGTCGGGCGGAATCGCGAGCCGCGGAACAGTTCGAGACCAGGGCATCGTGCACTGCCTTTACTGCGTGAATTCCGCCCGCGGCATCGGGCAGGTGTTGCTGCTCGGCTCTTTGCCCCGCGTGCTCCCACAGCCGGTCGGCGTCATGTATCCTGCCCAAAAAGAAGTAAATCGTTGCCGCGCTCCCTTCCAGGGTAAAACCATCGGGACGGCCTGCCGCCCATTGCACATGCTTCTCCCAGTCCGGCCGGCTGGACAGGAAATCGTCCACCATTGCATTGCTGTGATAGTTGACGTCGTCGCTGCCACCCTGCTCCACTGCTTCTTTCAGGTAGCGCTCGCCTTCCTGGACCCGGTCGGTGCCGATCAGGGTACCCGCTGCATTGTTGGCCGCGACGTTGTTCCACTTGGCAATTTCCCATGTCTTCTCAAAACCCGCAGTCGCGTCTTCAAAGTCACCGACGCTCTGGTAGGCAGACGCCAGGTTGTTCCACGCGGCCGCGTCCCGCGGATACGTCGCCACGAAAAGCTTGTACGATTCCAGCGCCTTGGGCAGATCGTACTGTTGTAGCGCGTACTGCGACTCGATATACATCCTCTCCCGCTCGGTAACGCGTTCGCGCAAGTCATACGCCTTTTTCAGGTACTCGACCGCCTTTGCGACTGCACCCTGGTTCCCGTACGCGACGCCCAGCCGTGCGTATGCCACCGCAAAATTTGGATCGAGCCGCAGCGCCTCTTGATAGAAGGACGAAGCCTGCGGGAAATCCCGGCCCATGCGATGCTCTTCCTCGCCCAGCGAAAACGCGTGGAAAGCCTGCAATGAAGTCGTGGTCACGTTGGTATACGGCGTGGACAGCTTCTGGATCGACGCCATCGACTCGCCCAGCCGCGCCCGCATCGCCGTGGCAGCTTTCGAAACGGCTTGCAGCACCGCCGTCTTGTCGGGAGCGGTCTCTTGCTCCCGGGCAAACACTTCTCCGGTGGCACAATTCACCGCGTTAATCGAAATTACGTATGACGGCCCCAGGCTGGCGATTGTCCCTGCCAGATAGGCCTTCACGCCAAGCCGCTGGCCCAGCTGTTGCGCCAGCTCCGGCGTAATTTTTTGCTCACGCGCCTGTCCCAGATACTGCAGGTTGTTGTGCATTTCCGCATCGCTTACCAGTTGCAGCAATGGGGACTGCTCGAGCTGAATCGCCAGCGCTTCCTTCAGAGTCGAATCGAAGACCGCGTCGCCAGTTTGATTGGTGAAGTCGGCAAGAATGAGCTGGTCCTTATCAGTGAGTTGCACTGCTTGATGCTTGCGCCAGTAGAATGCGGCGGCAATGATAGCCAGTAGGAGGACCAGGGCGGCGGGAGCAATGAATTTCCGCCATGACGGCCGCGGTCGAGCCGCGACTGGAATTGTCGCTACACCGCCCGACGAGGCCGACGCAAACGCCCGAGCCGAACCGCTGGTCCTGTGCTCCGATGCGAGTTGCGGCTCCCCTGGCGCGGCACTTCCGCTGTATACGGGCTCCGAAGAGGAACTGGCTGCTGGACTACGCCCCGACTCCAAATCCCGCTTCAGACGCCGCAACTCCGCCTTGATGTCGACCGCATGCTGGTAGCGCAACTCCCGGTCCTTCTCCAGTGCGCGGTTGATGATGTCTTCCAGCTTCAGCGGCAGGTTCGGGTTCAACCGGATCGGCGCCAGCGGCGCCCGGTTCATGATTGCGTCGAAAATTACTCCTGAAGTCTCTCCGCGAAACGGCACAGCGCCGGTCGCCATCTCGTACAGGACGATGCCAAAAGAAAACAGGTCTGTGCGCGAATCGAGCGTTTTGCCCCGCACTTGCTCCGGCGACATGTATGCCACCGTGCCCAGCGCCGATCCCGGACTGGTGAGATGCTGCTGCGCGTTCCCTCCCTCGGTCTTGGTCACGTCCGTTGGATCCAGAGCCCGATTCCCGTCTTGCGCCACCTTGGCCAGCCCAAAGTCGAGAATCTTGGCGGCTCCGCGCGTGGTCACAAAGATGTTCGCCGGCTTGATGTCCCGGTGGACGATGCCCTTGGCGTGCGCTGCATCCAGTGCTTCGGCTATATCAATCGCGATCGAGAGCAGCTTTTCGATCTCCAGAGGCCGATCGCCAACCAGATGTTTCAGCGTTTCGCCTTCCAGGTACTCCATGACAATGAAGGCCTGGGCGCCGTCTTCCCCAATGTCATAAACGGTGCAGATATTCGGATGATTCAGGGCAGACGCTGCCTGGGCCTCGCGCCGAAAGCGGGTGAGGGCCGTGGTGTCGCGGGTGACGTCTTCAGGAAGGAACTTCAGGGCAACAAAACGATGGAGGCGCGTGTCCTCGGCCTTGTAAACCACGCCCATCCCGCCACCGCCGAGCTTCTCGATCACTCTGTAGTACGAGATGTTTTGGCCGATCATTTCGTTGGTGGAGATGTTGCCTAGCGATTTCGGGTGCCGGAATTCCGGTGAGCCATCTTAGGGGCCAAGCGGAAACAAAGTCAACGCGGGAAGCACGTACGGAAACACGTCTGGACGATGACGGCTGCTGCCGCGCTTATTTGCCCCGGTGTAGCCGTGCAGCTGGTGTAGGCTTCTCCGGATCTGTCTCGGAAAGAGATCCTCCCCGAAACAATATTGAAGGAGCCTACACAGGGCTACATGCCTACCCATGCGACC
>Ga0099830_10001621_pt1 | contig 11494 bp, 7 predicted proteins | sample CZO8metaG_4_FD_79337 | JGI IMG/M metagenome (GOLD analysis project Ga0099830, IMG submission 79337) | Vadose zone soil microbial communities from the Eel River Critical Zone Observatory, Northern California, USA - CZOApr15con2H3.8 metaG | ecosystem: Environmental > Terrestrial > Soil > Vadose...
AGTAGTCTTCCGTAGTCTCGCGACACCGATACTTTGCCGGGCATTACGCCAAGGTAGACCCCACCTCCCTCGGGCAACCTTCCAGCCTCCTGTCAATCCGGCCACGCGCAAGTCATTGACATCGCAGATGGAGCCTGGCTGGCACGGCTTCTGCCTAACGAGGAGCCAGTTGACGGGCCGCCCGAGTTGCCCGGGCGCGAAAACGAGGAGGAAGCGGACCATGGAACTGGAGACATTGGTCGGCTATCTGGTGGCGCTCGCTTTGCCCCTCTGGATCCTGGTGGAGCTCGTCACGCACCCGTGGAGATTGGAGGAGCCCGAGAAGCCTCTCGAGTCGGATTGGCTCCCCGGCCCGCCCGTCCCCAAAGCGCCATCGACGGCCCCTCGCGTTCGCGCGACGAAGCTGGAGCAGCGGCGCAGAGCCGCATAGCGAATCCTGGCGTCGCCTCCGACAGGCGCTTTTCCCTCTCAGGAGCTCGAGAAGCATCGCCCTCCGCTACCCTGGCCCCTTGATCGCTGAAAGCGCAAGGCGTCGATCCGCCGGCGCACACGTCGACCGATTATAATCGACGGGATGAGGTGGACGGTGCGGGCTCGTGCCGTGGGTTTCCTCGCGACCAGCCTCGTAACCGGGCTGGCGGCGGGGCGCCTTGCTCCGGCCGCAGAGCCCGCGGGTAGTGAGGTGCTGGACCTCCTCCAGATCTCAGCCGCGGAGGGCCGCCGTCTCGTCGGCGGGGAAATCGTCTCCTACCCGGTCAGCGAGTTCAGCGAGAGGGACCTGGCGGTGGGTCTTGCCATGTTCGTGCCGGGCCCGGTGAGCCGCGTGGCCGAGTATTTGACCTCGGGGCAAGTGATAGCCCGTGACACCACGATCTCCGAGTTCGGGATCGTGCCGGAGCCCACGGGCACCGAGCCTCTTCCGGGAACCCCGCTCGTCAGGGGTGAGCGAGACGAGGCCGGCAGCCTTCTCGAGGCCTCGCCCGGTACGCGATTCAACCTGTCGGCGGCGGAGATCGCGGCGCTGCGCGCGCTCCGGGACACGACGGGAAGCATGTCGCAGGCGGGAATGGCCGAGAGGGTGTGGGACGTGTATCGTGGTCTCCTGCGTCAGCGGCTGCAAGCCTATCAGCAAGGTGGTCTCGCCGCTCTCGCCCCGTATACGCGAAGTGGGGGAGCGATCACCGACCCCGCGACCGAGTTGCGGTTGGCCATCGCGGACGTCGATCGCGTGGGACGCGATGGTCCCGAGCTCCACGACATGCTCTTGCGATATCCCGCCCCTCAGTCCCCGCGCCTGCTCCATCGCTTCTACTGGCTCAAGCGGCGAGTGCAGAGACGGCCGGATCTAAGCCTGCTTCATCAGATCATCGCGGGGGGCCCCGGTCCGAGCGTCCATGTCGAGCGCTACTTCTACGTCGGGCACTCCTACAATGCCGCGCAGATCATCACCGGCGCGCTCGCGTACCAGCACGGCGCCGTGGTTTTCTGCACCAGCCGTTTCTCGACCGATGAGGTCCTGGGCATGGGGAACCAGCTGAAGCGGTCGATCGGACGCACCCAGCTCAGAGACGAGATGCGCAAGCGGCTGGAGGGGATCCGGGCGTTCCTGACCCGCCCCCCGTCGAGCGAGAGCCCCTGAATTTCCCGCAGGCGGCTGAGAAAGGTCCAGATGCGAGGCGTCGCCCGAAGGCTGCATGCGAGCCGTACTTTCTGTACGTTGAGCGTGCAGCCGAGGGCGACAACGAAGCAGATGGGCCTTTATCGGCCGTCTGCTAGGGATAGAGGCCGCGGACCTGGTGGGCGTCGGCCACGCGTCGCACGCCCTCCATGAGGGCGGCCGTGCGCAGGTTGACGTGCTCTTTCTTCGAGATATTCCACACGCGCGCGAAGGCGCGCGCCATGATCTCCTGCAGGCGGCTGGTGATCTCACTTTCCTTCCAGAAGAAGAATTGCAGGCCCTGTACCCATTCGAAATAGGACACGACGACGCCGCCGGCATTGGCGAGGATGTCGGGGATGACCAGGATGCCGCGATTGTGAAGGATGACATCGGCCTCGGGCGTGGTGGGGCCGTTGGCGCCCTCGACGACGATCCTGGCCTGGATCCGGTCGGCGTTGTCCTCGCGGATCTGCGACCCCGTGGCCGCGGGCAGCAGGATGTCGCACGGCTGCTCGAGGATGTCCTTGTTGGAGATGGCGTCGGCCCCGGGGAAGCCGATGACGCTCCCCGTCTCTTTGACGTGCTGCTCGAGGGCCCGGACATCCAGCCCCTGGCTGTTCCAGACACCGCCCCGGTAGTCGCTCACGCCCTGGATCACGGCCCCGTCGCGCCACAGCATGCGCGCGGCCACTCCGCCCACATTGCCGAAGCCCTGGACGACGACCTTCCGCCCTTTGATCTCTTGTCCCAGGCGATGTACCGCCTGGTAGAGCACGTAGACAATGCCGCGTCCCGTTGCTTCGCGGCGACCCGCGGAGCCGCCGACGAGGATCGGCTTGCCCGTGACCACGCCCGGCACGCTCTTCCCCTGGGTCATCGAGTACGTGTCCATCATCCAGGCCATCGTCTGCTCGTCGGTGCCGAGATCGGGGGCGGGGATGTCGAGATCGGGACCGATCATCAGGATGATCTCCGCCGTGTAGCGGCGGGTCAGCGATTCCAGCTCTCGCTTCGACATGTTGCGCGGGCTGCATCGCACGCCGCCCTTGGCGCCGCCGTAGGGCAGGCCCATGAGCGAGCACTTCCAGGTCATGAGCATGGCGAGCGCGGTCACCTCGCCCATGCTGACCTCGGCGTCGTATCGCAGGCCGCCCTTGGTCGGGCCGAGGGCTGTGTTGTGGTGGACGCGATAGCCCATGAACACTTCCGTGTGCCCGCTGTCCATTCTGACGGGGACCGAAACCACCAGGGCCCGGCGCGGGTAGCGGAGGCGGATGTGCGTGTCATGGTCGAGATGCAGGCGCTCCGCCACCTGGTCGAGCTGAGCCACGGCGGTCCGGTGCATCTCGGATTCGAATTCCGGCATCTCGGCCATCACGCGGACTCCCGTGGGTGCAGGCGAAGCACGGCCAGGCTGCGGCCCTGGAGCGGATATGGCTCGCCGTCCTTGAAGCGGCGTCCCTCGACGACGGGCGGCGGCCAGTCGCGCGTGTCCAGCACGGGCTCCCAGGCGCCCCCGTGGTGATCCGGGAGCATGAACGGCACCGGCTCGTCATGCGCGTTGAGCAGGATGAGGAACGTGTCATCCGAGATGGGCAGACCCTCGTCGCTCATCTCCTCGATGGCATCGCCGGCCAGCTGCAGTCCGAGGCCGGGGCTGAACGAGTGGGCCCACTCCTCGTCCGTCATCTCGGTGCCGTCGGGGCAGAGCCACGAGAGGTCCTTGACGGCGGAGCCGCGGATGCGGCGGCCTTGGAAGAAGCGGCGGCGCTGGAAGACGGGGTGATCCAGGCGGAAGCGGATCAGGCGGGCCGTGAAGTCCAGGAGGCGGCGGGCCGAGGGCCCGAGGGGCCAGTCGTACCAGGAGATCTCGTTGTCCTGGCAGTAGGCGTTGTTGTTGCCACCCTGGGTACGGCCGATCTCGTCACCACCGGAGAGCATGGGCACGCCCTGCGAGAGGAGGAGGGTGGCCAGGAGATTGCGCTGCTGGCGGGCGCGAAGGGCCAGCACCTGCGGGTCATCCGTCGGACCTTCGAGGCCGGAATTCGAGGACGCATTGTCGTCAGTCCCGTCACGATTGTCTTCCTGATTGGCCTCGTTGCGCTTCTGCGTATAGGCCACGAGGTCGGCCAGGGTGAACCCGTCGTGCGCCGTGACGAAATTGATGCTGGCCGACGGGCGCCGCCCGCCCTGCTCGTAGAGGTCGCTCGAGCCCGTGAGGCGAAAGCCGAGCTCGGCCACCTGGCCCCAGTCGCCCTTCCAGTAGCGCCTTATGGTGTCGCGGTACTTCCCATTCCACTCCGCCCAGCCCGGCGGGAAGTTTCCCACCTGATACCCGCCCTCCCCGAGATCCCACGGCTCGGCGATGAGCTTGACCTGGGAAATGACCGGGTCCTGGTGGATGACGTCGAAGAAGGACGAGAGCCGGTCCACGTCGTGGAGCTCGCGGGCCAAGGCCGAGGCGAGATCGAAGCGGAAGCCGTCCACGTGCATGTCCAGCACCCAGTAGCGCAGGCTGTCCATGAGGAGCTGGAGGGAGCGCGGGTGGGTGAGGTTCAGGGTATTGCCGCAGCCGGTAAAGTCGCGGTAGCGGCTCCGGTCACCGTCTTCCAGGCGATAGTAGGCGGAGTTGTCGATGCCCCGAAAGCACAGGGTGGGACCACGGTGGTCGCCCTCCGCGGTGTGGTTGTACACGACGTCGAGGATGACCTCGATGCCCGCCTCGTGAAGGCGCTTGACCATGGTCTTGAACTCGCTGACCTGCTGGCCGCGGGCGCCCGTGGAGGCGAAGCGGGAGTCCGGCGCGAAGTAGCCGACGGAATTGTAGCCCCAGTAGTTGTCGAGACGGCGATCCTGGAGGGGCTTCTCGGTCACGGAGTGGTGCACGGGCAGGAGCTCCAGCGCGGTGACCCCGAGACGCGTGAGGTGCTCGAGGGCGGGCGGCGCGGCCAGCCCCGCGTAGGTGCCGCGAAGCGCGCGCGGGATATCCGGATGACGCGAGGTGAATCCCTTGACGTGCACTTCGTAGATGACCGTCTTGTCCCACGGCGTGCGCAGGAGGCGGTCCCCGCCCCACGAGAAGGCGGACTCGACGATGACGCACTTGGGCAGATATGCCGCGCTGTCGCGCGGATCGGGCTCGCGCGTCGTGTCCGCCTCCCCCGGACGGTAGCCGCACATGGCGTCGTGCCAGTGCAGACCACCCGCGATGGCCCGGGCATACGGATCGAGCACCACCTTGGCCGGATTGAAGCGATGGCCCTCCGCCGGCTCATAGGGGCCGTGCACGCGGTAGCCGTAGAGGTGGCCCGGGCGCGCCTCGGGAAAATAGACGTGCCAGATCTGATCGGTGCGCTCGGTCACGGCGATGCGGGCGACCTCACGGCCGGCATCCTCCGGGTGGAAGAGGCAGAGATCCACCGCGATCGCGTGCTCGCTGAAGAGGGCGAAGTTCACGCCGGAGCCGTCCCAGGTGGCGCCGAGCGGGTAGGGCCGGCCCGGGCGAGCGCGGAAGGAGCCGGGGGGCACGGAGATCAGCCCTCGCTCGGGGAGAGCCACACGGCGGCGAGGGGAGGGAGGGTGAGCAGGACAGAGTGAAACTGACCGTGCCAGGGCACGCGCTCGCTGGTCACGCCTCCGCCATTGCCCATGTCGCTGCCGCCGTAGTGAGCGCTGTCGGTATTGAAGATCTCCCGGTAGAATCCGCCCTGCGGCACGCCCACGCGGTACCCGTGCCGCGGCACTGGCGTGAAGTTGCAGACGCACACCGTGAGGTCGCCGGGTGCCCGCCCGAATCGCGCGAAGGCGACGATGCTCTGGTCGGCATCGCTACAGTCCATCCAGGCGAATCCGGCGGCCTGGCAATCCAATTGATGTAACGAGAGGCGCCCCCGGTACTGCCGGTTTAGGTCCGCCACCAACCGCTGAAGGCCCCGATGGTACGGACCCTGGTCGAGGAGGTGCCAGTCGAGGCTCTTGTCATGGCTCCACTCGTCCGATTGCCCGAACTCCCCGCCCATGAAGAGAAGTTTCTTGCCGGGATACGCCCACATGAAGCCGTAGAGCAGGCGGAGGTTGGCGAAGCGCTGCCAGTCGTCGCCCGGCATCTTGCGGGCGAGCGAGCGCTTGCCGTAGACGACCTCGTCGTGGGAGAGGGGCAGGACGAAGTTCTCCGTCCAAGCATACAGCAAGCCGAAGGTGAGCTGGTTATGGTGGTACTTCCGGTGGACGGGCTCGTTGCCTAGGTAGTCGAGCACGTCGTGCATCCAGCCCATGTTCCACTTGAGCCCGAACCCGAGCCCCCCGAGGTGGACGGGCCGCGAAACCATCGGCCACGCTGTCGACTCCTCGGCCACCGTGACCGCGCCAGGGTGCGTGCCATACACGACCTCGTTCAGGCGCTTGAGAAAGGCGATAGCCTCGAGGTTCTCGCGTCCCCCAAAGGCATTGGGAATCCATGCCCCGGGCTTCCGCGAGTAGTCGCGGTAGATCATCGACGCCACCGCGTCCACGCGCAGGCCGTCCAGATGATAGCGTTCCAGCCAAAACAGCGCATTGCCCAGGAGGAAATTCGCGACCTCGCGCCGACCGAAATTGAAGACGCGCGTGCCCCAGTCCGGGTGCTCGCGCTCGAGCGGATCGGCGTGCTCGAAGAGATAGGTGCCGTCAAAGAAGGCCAGACCGTGCGGGTCCTTCGGAAAATGGGCGGGGACCCAATCGAGGAGGACGCCGATGCCGCGCCGGTGCAGGCGATCCACGAAGGCCATGAAGTCGTGCGGGCGGCCGTAGCGGCGCGTGGGCGCGTAGTACCCGATGGTCTGGTATCCCCACGAGCCGTAGAAGGGGTGCTCCATGACGGGCAGCAGCTCCACGTGGGTGAAACCCATCTCCGTGGCATAGTCCGCGAGCTGGTCGCCCAGCTCCTGATAGCCGAGGAACCGGTTGCCCTCCCCCGGCACCCGTCGCCAAGAGCCCAGATGCACTTCGTAGACGCTCATGGGCGCATCGAGAGCCTGGCGGCGGGAGCGCTCGGCCAGCCAGGCGCCATCCCCCCAGGCGAAGCCGTCGAGCCGTTCGACCACGGAGGCGGTGCGCGGCTCGTCCGGCTCGAAGCCGAAGGCATAGGGATCACTCTTGAGGGCCAGGGGCGCGCCGGATCGGGACACGATCTCGAACTTGTAGCGGGCGCCCTCGAGCACCCCGGGCAGGAAGAGCTCCCAGATGCCGTTGCCGGGGTGGAGGCGCATCGGATGGCTGCGCCCGTCCCAGCCGTTCCAGTCGCCCACGACGGAGACGCGCTTCGCATTGGGCGCCCACACGGCGAAGATGACCCCCGCCACGCCTTCGAGCGTCGTGGCATGGGCTCCCAGCTTGTCGTAGATGCGGTAGTGGGTGCCCTCGCCGAGTAGATGGAGGTCGAAGCCTGAGAGGGTGGGCGGGAAACGGTACGGGTCCTCCATCTCGACGGTGTGTCCCCCGCCGTACGCCGCCCGGAGACGGTAGGCGGCGGGAAGACGGCCGGGCATCTCTCCCTCCCAGAGACCGGCGGCATGGAGCGGCTTGAGAGGGTGCGAAAGCGCCGAGCCGTCGAGCGGCACCACGGACACCTCGACGGCGCCGGGCAGGAAGGCCCGGACGGTGACGCCGTGCGCGGCGGAGTGAGGCCCCAGGACGGCGAAGGGATCACCGTGTTCTCCGGTGACGATGGCCTGGACGTCTTCGCGGGAAAGGCTCATGAACGTCGATCCCGGTCCGGGAACGGCGGGACTAGAAGGAGCGGATCAGGCGCTCCACCCGCTCGTCGTGGCTCTGGAACGGGTCCTTGCAGAGGATGGTCTCGCGCTCGGGGTCGTTGAGCTTCAGGTACACCCAGTCCACGCGGTAGTCCTTGCCTTTGAGGTTGGCCTGCCGGATGAACTCGCCGCGCAGCCGCGCGCGGGTCGTCTGCGGCGGAATGTGCTTGGCGCGCTCGATGATGTCGTCGCTCGTGATGCGATCCACCATGTCGTGCTTCACGAGCTGGAAATACACGCCCTTGTGCGGCCGGATGTCGTGGTACTGCAGGTCCATGAGCGAGACCTTGGGGTCGCGCCAGGACAGGCGATGCTTCTCCATGAAGGACTCGATGATGCGTTTCTTGATGACCCAGTCGACCTCGCGATGCAGCTCCATGGGGTCCGTGTGCAGGGCCTCGATGACGTGGGTCCAGCGCCCGAGCACGTCCTTGGTCACCAGGTCGGCGTCGATCGACTGGACGTATCGCGTGGCATGCTCCAGGTATTCCGTCTGCAGCTGGAGCGGCGTGATGGTGCGCCCATCCTTGAGCCTGACTGTCTCGCGCAAGGTAGGGTCGTGGCTGATGTCCCGGATGGCCTGGACGGGGGACTGCAGACTGTAGTCCCGGTCGAAGAACCCGTCCTCGATCATGTCGAGGATGAGGGCGGTGGTGCCCACCTTGAGGTACGTGGCAACCTCGGACATGTTCGAATCGCCCACGATGACGTGGAGGCGGCGGTACTTCTCCGCGTCCGCGTGGGGCTCGTCGCGCGTGTTGATGATGGACCGCGAGGAGGTGGTGGCCCCCGAGATCTCCTGGCAGATATGCTGCGCCCGCTGCGAGAGACAGTAGTGGAAGCCCCGGGGGGTCTGCAGCACCTTGCCCGCGCCCGCGAAGATCTGGCGGGTGACGAAGAAGGGGATGAGGCCCTCGGCCAGACGCTGGAACGACACGTCGCGGCTGACCAGGTAGTTCTCGTGACAGCCGTAGGAGTTGCCGGCGGAATCGGTGTTGTTCTTGAAGAGGAGGATATTGCCGGAGATCCCGTCCTCGCGAAGCCGCTTCTCCGCCTGATGCAGGAGATCCTCGACGATGCGCTCGCCCGCCTTGTCGTGGATGACCAGGTCGGCGATGTCGTCGCACTCGGGGGTCGCGTACTCGGGATGGAAGCCCGTGTCGAGATAGAGCCGCGCCCCATTCTCGAGGAAGACATTGGCGTTGCGCGCCCCCGGGATGACCTTCTCGAAGAGGTAGCGGGCGACGTTGTCGGGCGAGAGACGCCGCTGGCCGTTGAGCGTGCACGTCAGACCGTACTCGTTCTCCAAGCCGAAGATGCGGCGTTTCATGTGGGCCTCAGCGTAACAGGGGAGAGGACGGGAGGCAAGGATTGCCTTTGGCCGTCGGACGGATGCGCTACTTGTCGTCGGCGAGGAGCTGATGGAGCACGGCGGGAGGGATCCGGCGGAATTTGCGGCGCTCCTTGCCGCGGTCGAGCACGGCCACTTCCAGGTCACGCTCGGTCAGCGTTTTGTTCTGTGTCACCATGAGGGCCCGAACTCCCAGCTTGACCGCGCCCGAGAAGTCCAGGCCCTCCTGATAGTTGTCCTTGAGATAGCGCCGGATCTCGTCGGACTGCCCACCCATGGCCGCGTAGTTCTTCTCGTCCTCGATGGTGCCGTCATAGAGGATGTGGTAGATCTCGTTTTTGGTGCCGTCGCTGTCGCCCACCTCCACCACCAGCACCTCGACCTCGAAGGGCTTGATGTCCTGGGTGAAGATATTGCCGAGGGCTTGGGAGTAGGCGTTGGCCAGGGACTTCGCCGTCACGTCCCCGCGGCTGTAGGAGTAACCTTTGATGTCCGCGTGCCGGACGCCCGCCACCCGGAGGTTCTCGAACTCGTTGTACTTGCCCACGCCCGCGAAGGCGATCCGATCGTAGATCTCCGAGATCTTGTGGAGCAGGGCCGAGGGGTTCTCGGCCAGGAGCAGGACGCCGTCGCGATACTCGAGGGCCACGATGGCCTTGCCGCGCGAGATGCCCTTGCGGGCATACTCCGCCTTGTCCTTCATCATCTGCTCGGGCGAGACGTAGTAGGGCAGCGGCATCAGCTACCCCCTCGCTCGGCGAGGATGGCTTCGCAGTAGCGGCGGATCTCCTCGTCGGAAACCTCTCCGAAGCCCGAGCGGGTGATGGTCTTGACGGTGGGATAGATCCCGCGCTGGAGATCGGGCCCGCCCGTGCCCAGATCTTCGTCGGCCGCGTCCATCAGGGCCTCGATCGACACCCGCACCGCCTCGTCTTTGGACAGGTCACGCCTGAAGCGCTTCTTGAGCGAGTCCCGCGCGTCCTTGCCCCCCGAGCCTTGGGCGAAGTAGTCGGTCTCCTCGTAACGGCCTCCCGTGACGTCGTACTTGAAGAGGCGCCCCACCCCCGCTCGCTCGTCGAAGCCCGCGAAGATGGGCACCACCACGAGGCCCTGCATGGCCAAGGGCAGGTTCATGCGGATCATCTGGCCGAGCTTGTTGGCCTTGCCATCGAGCGAGAGGTTTTCGCCTTCGACCTTCTCATAGTGCTCGAGCTCCGTCTGGAAGAGGCGCGCCATCTCCATGGCGGGCCCGGCCGCGCCCGCGATACCCACCCCCGAGAGATCGTCTGCCTTGAAGATCTTCTCGATGCGACGGGAGGCGACCTGGTACCCCTCGCTGGCCTGGCGGTCGCCCGCCATGACCACGCCGTCGCGGTAGCGGAGGGCGAGCACGGTGGTGCCGTGGGGGGTGGCGGGGGCGCTGTTCGTCTCGCGCGGCATGTCCTCGCCTTGGGGAAGCAGGTGAGGCGCGGAGTGACGCAGGATATCCGCGAAGCTCGACGTGGCGTAGCCGAAGAACACACCCTCCCAGCGGTTGGGCTTCTCGTTCACACGTCCCCCGCGGGCTTGCCGAGGTTGCGGAGAAGATCGCCGGCCGTGGGGCTGTCGGCGAAGAGCTGGCGGACGTGCGCCTCGGTCCCGCGAAGCGGCTCGAGCATGAAGATCTTCTTGAGGGGGCCTTCCTTGAGGTCGAAGATCACCGAGTCCCACGAAGCGGACACGACCTCGTCGGCGTACTTCTGCAGGCACATGCCGCGGAAGTAGGCGCGGGTGTCCTTGGGCGGGTCATAGATGGCCTTGGTCACTTCGTCCTCGGTGGTCAGCCGCTCGACGGCGTCGGACTCCTCCAGCTTGTAGTAGAGACCCTTGCCCGGACGGATGTCGTGATACTGCAGGTCGATCATGGCCACGCGGGAGTCGGACCACTCAAGCCCGTGCTTGGTCATGTAGTTCTGGATCAGCGCCTGCTTGATCACCCAGTCCAGCTCCCGATCGAGGCTCATGGGGTCCTTGGCCAGCCGATCCAGCACGGTGCCCCAGCGCAGCATGACGTCGTCGACCCACGGCTCGTGCTCGCACCCGGCGTAGTAGCGCTGGGCCAGGGCGAGGTACTCGCGCTGCAGATCCACGGCGGTGAGCGCGCGGCCATCCTTGAGCCGGAACGTCTCCCGGCAGGTGAGATCCCGCGAGACCTTCCGATATGCCAGCACCGGGCTCTCCAGCGAGAGGTCGCGCTCGATGAAATCGTCCTCGATCATGCTCAGCGTGATGGCCATGGTGCCGACCTTGAGGTAGTTGGAGACCTCGCTCATGTTCGCGTCGCCCACGATCACGTGCAACCGGCGATAGCGCTCGGGGTCGGCGTGGGGCTCGTCGCGGGTATTGATGATGGGTCGGCTGTGCATTGTTTCCAGTCCGACCTCCGTCTCGAGGAAATCGGCCCGCTGCGAGATCTGATAGTCGCAGTGCTCGGTGTTGTTCTCGGCCCCCACCTTGCCCGCCCCCGTGAAGACCTGGCGGCTCACGAAGAAGGGCATGAGGTGCTGGACGATGCGCGCGAAGGGCACTTTGCGGTCCATGAGGTAGTTCTCGTGGGTGCCGTAGGAGTTGCCCTTGGAGTCCGTGTTGTTCTTGTAGATGAGGATCCGCTGCTCGGGCGGCGACACCGCCTCCGCCCGTGAGCGCGCCAGG
>Ga0099830_10001624_pt1 | contig 11492 bp, 11 predicted proteins | sample CZO8metaG_4_FD_79337 | JGI IMG/M metagenome (GOLD analysis project Ga0099830, IMG submission 79337) | Vadose zone soil microbial communities from the Eel River Critical Zone Observatory, Northern California, USA - CZOApr15con2H3.8 metaG | ecosystem: Environmental > Terrestrial > Soil > Vadose...
GGCTTGAGGTAAATTGGATTTAAATTCCTTGGCAAAAGGTCAACAATAAAGATGAAGAGTAAATTCAGGCAAAGGAGGAAACAATGCCAGAGGAAGTAAAAAAATTGATTGAGGAGTATCAAGAGGGGAAGATCTCCCGGCGGGAGTTCATCCAAAAAGCCGTGCTGGTTACTGGCAGCCTGGCTGCAGCCAACACTTTAATCGACTCCCTCATGCCGTCTCGCTCTTATGCGGCACAAGTGGATCCCAATGATCCGGCGCTGACTTCGCGTAATGTTGAATACGCAGGCAAAGCGGGGGCCGTTTCCGGTTACCTGACGAGGCCGAAAGCCTCAGGGAAATATCCTGGCGTTATCGTTATCCACGAGAACAGAGGGATCAACGACCACATTCGTGATGTCGCGCGTCGGCTTGCTAAAGAGGGTTTCGTCGCGCTTGCGCCGGACTTTCTCTCTCGGAAAGGCGGGACGGAAAAGGTAAACCCAAAGGATGAGGGGCTGGCGAATATCAGCGAGTTAGCGCCTGCCAATGGCGTCGCGGAAGATGTTGGCGCGGCTCTCGCCTATCTCCAAGGCATTTCTGAAGTGCGCGGCGATCGAGTGGGGCTTGTGGGATTTTGTTGGGGAGGGCAGATGACCTTTAACTCCGCAACCCAGGTCCGCGGCCTGAGGGCTGTAGTCGTCTATTATGGCCGGAGCCCGAACCCTCTGGACCTCGTCGAAAAGATCGAGGCCCCGGTCTTGGCGCATTACGGCGGAGAGGATAAGCCTATAAGCGACACAGTGCCGGCGACCGAGGCCGCGATGAAGAAGTACAACAAGTCCTACGCGTATAAGATCTATCCTGGCGCAAAGCATGCGTTCAACAATGACGTAAACCCCGATCGTTACAACCCTGAGGCTGCAAAGGAAGCCTGGGGTAAGACCTTGGAGTTTTTCAAGAAAAATCTTCAAGGCTAGGCAACGGAAAAGCCCCTGCCCGAGGCGGGGGCTTTTTTTTTCTTCCCAGCAGCGGTTGTTTGATCTAGAATCTCGCGTCTGCAGTGAGATTAAAATTAGAAAGGAGAAACTTATGAGGTTGCGCTCATGTTTGCTCCTGATCCTCTGGCTGTTGCTGGGAGCAGCCGTCGTTGTTAGTCCGAATTGGGCCGGTCATTTGGTCATCTCGGCCAGCGACGGAAAGTATCCTCAAGTGGACGGCGCTTATAAGGTCGCCGATCCGCCGGAGCCGGATATCCTCATGATTCTTGACGTCTCTAAATTTCCGCCGCGGGTGGTTGCCGAGATCGAGGTGATGCACGGCACCCCCGGACCTCCGACTGGCGTCGCGCTGACCCCGGATGAAAAGCTGGCTCTGGTTTCGAACACAAATAAAGTTGATCCCAAGGACAAGACTAAAGCGATTCCGGACGAGACTCTTCAGGTTGTCGACCTGGAGACTTCGCCCCCCAAAATCATCAGCCGGCCGCCGTTGGGACGCGGGCCGGCCGGGGTTTCCATCAACCGGAATGGGAATCTCGCTCTCGTGGCCCATCCCTCGGACGGAACCGTCTCGGTTCTCACCATCGACGGAAAGACTGTCAAGCAGGTAGGGAACGTGAAAATTGGAGATGAGAGGTCCCGGGTCAGCGACGTCGCCGTCAGCCCCGGCGGCAGATGGGCTCTCGCTTCGAAGCGCGGAGAGGGAACCGTCGCTATTTTAAGCATCGATGGAACGAAGGTGGAGTACACCAAGCGAGAAGTGACGACCGGCTCGAATCCCTACACGCTTGAGATCTCATCAGACGGGAAATTGGCTGTAGTCGCTAACCAAGGCCAGGGAGGAGGCAACGTCGATAGCGTAACGCTCATCGATATGACCTCGCCGCTGATTCGCTCGGTGGATCACATCACTGTCGGCCAGGCCCCGGAGGGAATCTCTATCTCACCTGACGGGCAGTGGCTGGCCATCGGCGTCAGGGACGGATCCAATCTGCCGAAGAAAAGTCCTTTCTTCGCCGAGAACGGCAAGCTCCTGCTCTTCTCCCTCAAGGGAGGGAAAGCAACGAAGGTCGCCGAGGCCCTCACGGGCAAGAACACCCAGGGCATCACCTTCACCCCTGACGGCAAGCATATTATCGTGCAGAACTACGTGGAGCGGGAGCTGGCGTTTTACACAGTGACTGGGCAAGCTCTTAAAGATACCGGAGTCCGGGTAAAAGTTAAGGGCTACCCGGCTGCAATCCGGACCGCGCCGCGCTGACAACGGCAAAGGGGGAAGAAAGAGGGAATTTAGAAAAAGATCGGGGCCGGGCCCCGAGGAGGAAAGCTATGAGAAGAGACCTCCGTTTTGTTGTCTCTATTTTCTGTGTTGCGGTCCTGTTCAGCGTTAGCCAGGCACCACAGTCGGCCAGGGCACAAGAGCACGGCATTGATCTGATCGTGACTTTCGGGCAAGGGAGCGCGGCGGATGTGATCGCCCGCATTCTCGCTCAGGCTGCCGAGAAGTATTTGGCGGAGCCGATTCGGGTGATCAACAAGACCGCTGACACAGGAGCCGAAGGCTATCGATACGTGAAAGAGGCCGCGCCCGATGGACAAGTTGTTATCTGGAACTCTGCGGCGCTGCTCACGCTTTACCACCAGGGGAAACTTGAATTTGACCACAGAGCATTTACCGCTGTGGCCCGGATCACCGTGGATACGCTTTGCGTGATCGCGGCGGCTGACGCCCCCTGGAAGGATCTTCGAGCGTTCGTTGAGTACGCTAAAGGCCAGCCGGGCGCCAGAGTTGGCCATGAAGGGCCGGGAACCTTTGCACATCTTGTGGCGGCCTCGCTCGAGAACGCAGCAGCGATCACCCTGACACATGTCCAGACCGGGGCGGCGCCAAGCTCCGTCCAGGCTCTTATCGAAAAGAAGATCGATGTCAGCAGCCAGGCCATTGCAGGCATTGCCGGAACCGCGCGAGAGGGCAAGATCCGGATCCTTGCAGTCAGCGGCGAAGCCCGCTCTCCATCGTTCCCTGATGTCCCGACATTCAAGGAGCAAGGGATTCCGATGGCCATGGATATCTGGCGCGGCCTGGCTGCGCCCAAAGGAACGCCCCAAGCGCGCATCGCGAAGCTCGAGGCTGCGTTCGAGCGGGCGTCAAAGGATGCGTCGTTTCTTGAGGCGTCCAAGAAGTACGGCTTTGCGATTCGCTATCTGAATGGGACTGCTTTCGAGCGGTTCATGGACGAGCAGGATGGAATGCTCAGTGGCGTTCTCGAAAAGGTTGGACTCAAAAAGCGCTAGAGAGCTGTGGTCCCGCTTCTCTCGGTTGAAAATGTCAGCAAGGAATTCCACGTCCGGGGAAAAGAGGTTCTAGCGCTGGATTCCTTAAGCCTTTCCGTTGATGAGGGAGAATTTCTCACGGTTGTCGGCCCCTCCGGCTGCGGGAAGTCCACGCTGCTGAACCTCATCGTCGGCCTGCTCCATGTCAGCTCCGGTCGAATCCTTTTCCGTGGCGACCCCATCGACGGCATCAATCCGGAGATCGGCTATGTGACGCAGAAGGATAATCTTCTCCCCTGGCGCACTCTATTGCAAAATGTGGAGATCGCTTTGGAGATCCGAGGCATCGAGAAGAGCAAAAGAAGAGATCGCGCCCTTGAGCTGATCGAGCGCGTGGGATTGAAGGGCTTCGAAGATCATTACCCGCACGAGCTTTCCGGGGGGATGCGTCAACGCGCCAACATCATCCGCACTTTGATTTACGACCCTGAGTTGATCCTGATGGACGAGCCGTTCGGCCCCCTGGACGCCCAGACGAGAATCGTGTTACAAGAGCAGCTACTGAGCCTTTGGGCCACCGCAAAGAAGACGATCATTTTCATCACCCACGACCTGGTCGAAGCGATCACACTTGCGGATCGGGTCGTGGTCATGACGTCGCGTCCGGGAAGAGTGAAACGGATCGCCAAGGTGCGCATACCGCGCCCCAGGGATGTCTATCAGATTCACGAGAGCCTGGAGTTTCGCAGCGCCTATGAAAGTTTGTGGAAGGAACTCAAACCGGAAGTTAGAATGGCTGAAGGATAATCGAGGAGGAAGACCATGAAAAAAAGGATTCTTGTAGTCGTGCCGGCTCTCTGCTTCTGGCTGGCCCTCGCATTCCCTGCCGCCGAGGCGCAATCCCCTAGAAAGGTAAAACTCACTATGCCCGTTGTGGCCCTCTCAATGACGCCGGTCTATTTGGCTCAAGCTAAGGGCTACTTCGCCGAGGAGGGGCTGGACGTGGAGGTGACCTCTACAGGCGGAGGCGGACCGGACATCAGGGCCCTGATAGCAGGCGAGGTGGATTTCAGCTTCACCACAGGAGACCAAGTCATCATAGCCTATCAGGAGGGCAAGCCACTTGTTATGGTTATGAACGGCGTTCAGAGGGTGTTCCTCAACTGGGCCATTCACAAAGATGCGGCCAAGGAGAAGGGAGTTACCGAAACAACCCCCTTGGCGGATAAACTTAAAGCCCTGAAAGGGCTCACTGTGGGGGTCACCACGCCGGCTGCGTTAACGGCGCATATAGCCGCATTTGTCATCCGTAAGGCGGGCTACGTGCCGCAACAGGACGTGAAGATCATCCCCATCGGCGCCGGCCCGACCTGGCTTGCGGCCCTGGAGAATCGCAAAGTGGACGTCGCCTTAACCGCTCCTCCAGTGCCTGAGACTGCCATCAGACGGGGACACGCTATTATGTTCATCAACAACGCCAAGGGGGAAGATCCTTCGATGTCTGAATTTCTTATGGTCAACCTTGTCGTGCGACCGGAGACCCTAAAAAAGGATCCGGATCTCGTCCGTCGCATGACGCGGGCCTTGGTCAAAGCCAATAAGTGGTCTCTTTCCGCCAAGCCCGAAGAGGTCGCCGACGCGCTTAAGCCGACATTCGGAAAGACCGACCCGGCGGACCATTTGGACGGAGTTAAGGCCATCCTGCCAGCGCTGACCCCCGACGGCCGCGCAACCGAGCGGGGCTTACAGCTCACTCAGGATGTTCTCGAGGTGGCGGGATTGCTGAAAAAAAGGGTGGCCTACTCTGAGATCGTGAGTAACGATTTTCTGCCGAAATGATTTGGCGCCGTGAGGCGTCAGGGGTGAACGCGTGAGCCGACCCTTACCCCTCACGCCTTACCCCTCACGAGGAAAATGATTTCACGGGGACGCCTATTTCTCTACCGGCTTCTCTTCGGTGCCCTCCTCATCACGCTGTGGGAGGCGACATCTGGGAGGTTCATCGATCCTTTTTGGATCTCCAGCCCCTCGAGGGTTGCCCTTTACCTCTGGGAAGTGACTTCGGACGGATCCATCTTTGGTCACCTCGCCATCACGCTCTACGAGACCTTTACAGGTTTTTTTATCGGCGCTGTGGCCGGCATCGGATTTGGATTCCTGCTGGCCAGGAGAGAGACCCTGGCCCAGATCCTCGACCCTTACATTGTCGCCTTCAACGGAATCCCCCGGATTGCCCTCGCGCCCATATTCATCATCTGGTTCGGCATCGGACCGAACTCCAAGATTATTCTTGTTGTGATCGTCGTCTTTTTCCTGACCTTTTTTAATACCTACTCCGGAGTCAAAGGAGTCGATTTAGAACTTAAAAATATTCTGCGCATCATGGGCGCAAACGAGCGGCAAATTTTATTCAAGGTGACTATTCCAGCAACTATTCCTTGGATTACCACAGGATTAAAGCTCAGCGTCCCCTACGCGTTGGTGGGAGCCGTCGTAGGTGAGTTTATCGCAGCCAGCAAGGGCCTGGGCTATTTGATCAACTACAACACCTCGCTCTTTTCCACCACCGGCGCTCTAGGGGGAATTCTCATACTCGCCCTGGTCGTCGTCCTCTGCAACGAGGTGATCGAACGGACCGAGGCCTATCTTCTTCGCTGGCGTCCGCGTGAGGAATTGAAAAAAGGCAGTGAGCTTTTCTGATGAGGAGGTGATCCGATGGCGGCAAGGAAGTGGAAGATGTATATCGACGGCGCTTGGGAGGAGGCTGAGGCAGGGAAAACCTTCGACGTTCGTAACCCAGCCAACGGCGAGTGTGTCGGAATTATTCCCGATGCCGGAGTGGCGGAGACTAGGCGAGCCATTGAAGCGGCGGATCGCGCCTTTCCCAAGTGGGCCCGCACTCCGGCCAAGGAGCGGGGCGAGATTCTGCGGCGAACGCAAAACCTGATGGCCGAGCAGCGCGATGAAATCGCCAAGCTCGTAGTCCTGGAGAATGGCAAACCCTACGAAGAAGCGAAAGGCGAGGTGGGGTTCTCCATGGGTTATTTCGGTTGGTTCGCCGAGGAGGGGCGCCGAGCCTACGGGGAGACGGTGCCGTCGCCGTTCCCTAATAAGCGGCTCTGGGTGTTGCAACAGCCCGTAGGCGTGGTCGGGGCGATCACGCCCTGGAATTTCCCGTCAAACATGATCACGCGCAAGATAGCTCCTGCTTTCGCAGCAGGTTGCAGTGTCGTTTTGAAGCCGGCCTCAGCGACGCCGATGACCGCCCTGGCCATCGCCCAATGCGCGCACGACGCCGGGTTGCCTCCCGGCGTCTTCAACGTCATCACGTCCGCCAGTTCCCGGAGGGTCGGCGAGGAATTGCTCACCAATCCTCTGGTTAAAAAAATCGGCTTCACCGGCTCGACCGATGTCGGGAAGAGCTTGATGGAGCAAGCCGCGAAGCAGATCAAGCGCATCTCCTTTGAACTGGGAGGCAACGCCCCCTTTATCATTTTTGACGACGCGGACTTTGACGCCGCCTTGGATGGGGCGATCGCCATGAAGTTCCTGCGCGTCGGCGGCCAATCCTGCATTTGTGCTAACAGAATCTTTGTCCAGGAAACGATCGCTGACCGCTTTATTCCAGCCTTTGTCGAGCGCACCAAAGCCCTGAAGGTAGGCGACGGGTTTGAGCCAGGGTCTCAGCTCGGGCCGCTCATCAACAAAGAGGCCCTGGAAAACATGAAGCGCCTTGTGGAAGATGCAGTTAAACGTGGGGCAAAAATCCTGACAGGAGGAAAACCTCTCACCGAGCGAGGCATGGATAAGGGCTTTTTCTTCGCCCCCACGGTTCTGACTAATTGTAGAGACGACATGCCGGTCTGCGTTGAGGAGATCTTCGGCCCCATCGCTCCGATCCTAACCTTCAAGACGGAGGAGGAGGCCATTCGGCGCGCTAATGAGACCACCTATGGACTGGCCGCCTACTTTTACAGCCGTGACGCGGCGCGGATTATTCGTGTGTCAGAAGGACTGGAGTCCGGTCTTGTTGGAGTCAATGACGCGGCGGGATATACTCACGAGATCCCTTTTGGCGGTTTTAAAGAAAGCGGACTCGGCCGCGAGGGTGGTAAGCAGGGTCTTGAAGAATACATGGAGGTTAAGTCGGTCGTGCTAAACCTCGGCCGCTAAACGCGGACCGTCGCAGAGGAGTGAATTGATGCCTGGTCGTCCGTTTCTCCAGATCCCCGGTCCCGCTTTGGTTCCCGAGAGGGTTGTCCGGGCCATGTCGCAATCCATCATCGATCATCGAGGACCTGAATTTGCCTGCCTGCTTAGGGAAATCTTGGAAGGGCTTAAACGTGTGTTCCAAACATCTCAAGGTCAGATCGTCCTGTACCCCGGCTCCGGCACCGGAGCTTGGGAGTCCTGCGTAGTGAACACTCTGTCGCCGGGTGATCGGGTGCTCGGCTGCGTCAACGGCCACTTCAGCGCCCTCTTCTCCAAGACAGCGCAATCCTTCGGGATCAGCGTTGAGACGATTGCCGCCCCCTATGGCGATGGCATTGCGGCAGCGGACGTTGAAGAGCGGCTGCGCGCGGATAGAAATCACCAGATCAAGGCTGTGCTCGCGGTCCACAACGAGACATCCACCGGAGTCACGAGCGACATTGCCGCGATCCGCCAAGCCATGGACCGCGCAGGCCACCCGGCGCTCCTGCTGGTGGATGTGGTCAGCTCGCTTGGCTCCATAGACTTCCGTTTTGACGAATGGAAGGTAGATGTAGCGCTGACCGGGCCGCAGAAGGGACTTATGCTGCCGCCGGGAATGGCGATTCTGGCGGTCAGCGCCAAGGCGCTGGAGGCGAGCCGCTCTGCTAAGTGCCCGCGCAGCTTCTGGGATTGGGCGCCTGTCCTCGAGCGAAACGCCCGTGGCGAATTTCCCTACACCCCGGCCACGGTGCTGCTGTTCGGCCTTAAGGAGAGCCTCATCATGCTCGCCGAGGAGGGGCTAACCAATGTCTTTCGCCGACACGCCCGGTTGGCAGAGGCGTGCCGGAGGGCGGTACAGGCGATGGGTTTAAAACTGCTCGCACGGAATCCCGACGAATACTCGAATACAGTCACCGCGGTCTCCATGCCGGAAGGATTCGACTCTGACGCCTTTGTCGCGCACGCGCAGAAGAGTCTCGACCTATCGTTGGGCGTAGGGCTTGGAAAGGTGAAGGGCAAGGTGTTTCGCATAGGTCATCTCGGAAGTCTGAACGAGCTGGAGCTGCTGGGCAGCCTGGCCGGCATGGAGATGACTTTAAAGAGCTTTGGAGTTAAAGTGCCTTTGGGCGCTGGTCTGGCTGCGGCTGAGAGCTACCTTTTGGAGAGCGCCTCCAGAGCATGTCGCCTATGACTTGGTGCTGAAAACTATGTTTTCAGGCCGGTCAAAAAGGTCCCAGATACGAGGCGCGCGAGAAACCGACGAGCGGAGGCGTACTTAAGCGGTACGTTGGAGCGAGGCGGTCGAGCGCAACGAAGCAGATGGGCCTTTTTCAACGGTCTGATGAAAATTGATCCGTATAAGTGCGTGGCTTGCGGCAACTGCGTGCCGGTCTGTCCGATGGGCGCCATCCATATCGACCCAGCCATCGGGCGCGCCACCGTCAACCAAGATGAGTGCGTCGAATGCTTCGCCTGCTACCGGGGCATGTCGAAGGAGCACCTGAATCCAGTGATGGTGAGGACTATTCGAAGGGTTGCCAAGCTTTTTCGTTTCCGCTTCGATCCGGAGCCCGATATCTGCCCGACCGACGCTATCGTACCACAGGAGTTAACTTGGCCGCGCATCGTCCGGCGAGCCTTCTCAGATCCTCAAGTTCCTCACGAGTCTACGGGCATCCACGGCCGCGGCACTGCCGAGGTCAAGACCAACGACGTCACGAACCGGGTAAAAGAGGGAGAGGCGGGATTCGTTGTCGAGTTCGGCCGTCCCGGGGTTGGCGCCCGCTTCCGCGACATCCAACAAGTCACCGCTGCCCTGGCGCATCTCGGCGTCGAGTTCGAGAAGAACAACCCGGTGACCTCCCTCATGACCGATCCCTCTCGAGGGTTAATTCGCGAGGAGATCCTCGACGAGAAGATCTTATCCGCCATCGTGGAAATTAAAACAAAATTGGAGAGGGTGCCTTCAGTTCTCAAAGAAATCAGGAGGCTCTCCCGGCAGGTGGACACGGTGATCAGCATCGGCGTTTCAACTCGCTGCGATGCGGAGGGAAACGATCCGTTGCGTGAAATCCTGGAGCGAGAGGGATATCCGACCTATCGCGGAAAAACTAATCTCGGTCTCGGACGCGTCACCTTCAGTCTGTCGGAGATCAACGAGCACAGCTAAGATGACGAATACCCTCCATCGCTACAGCGAGCACTACGCCTTCGAGCCTGTGCCGAACCCCGAGCCGATCCAGGATGACTACATCGTCTTCGCCATGTCGAGCCGGGGGATCAACGATGATAACCTGGTGGAAAAGTATCGCGCCTTTCTCCGACTCGCCCTTAAGCACAAACCGGTGAACATAGGTGACGCCACCAAGGGTGGAATGATCCGGCCGCGGCAGGACATGAATCCAATCGCCCATTGGAAACGGGATGACAACCTGGACCCTGAACAGGTGATCGCCGGCATCGACGGACACACTACGGTCGCAGCTGTCTTCGACAACTACCAGGCGATGAAGGATTTTGTCGAGGAGTTGAGGACTACTGACTTAGGCATCTCGATCAACATCAGCGCGCCCATCGACGAGGCCCAGCGCTGCTGCCGAGAGTCCGGGATCAGCCGTCATAGCGTGGAATATTCGGTGGGCTTCCGGGGACGGCTGGAGAAGCTCCCAGACGCGACCACGCTGGAGCTGAGCACGATGTGCGGCCATGGGATGCTCTCCGCCAATTTTGCCAGGAAAATGTTGGAGTGGGTCAAGGAAGATCGCAGGACGCCGGAGGAGGCAGCCCGCTACATGGCCCGCTTCTGCATCTGCGGTGTATTTAACATCGCTAGGGCCGAGCGCATCATCAAGCGGGCTTGCAATTTAAAGAGTTGACTCCGCCACCGGCGGAAGGAAAGGAGAGCATACCGTGAAACCAAGAATGAGTTTGCTTCTCGCCGTTATTTTCGTGAGTCTGTTGATGTTCCATTCCCCTGCCCGAGCCCAACAGCCGACCACTGTCAGACTGGGCCACGTGGGGTTTCCAGGTTCACTCTTCGCCATTACGACTGATGAGTATGCGAAGAGGGCCAACACGGCGCTAAAAGGGAAAGTGGAAGTCAAGGTCTTCCACTCAAGCCAACTCGGCAGCGACGAACAAATGATGAGAGGCATCAAAGTCGGCGCACCGGAGATGTTCCTACCGTCCACCGTCATGAGCACGGCGGACGAAAAGTTCGGCGTCTTCGAGATGCCCTACCTCATTGTCAGCCGCGCCCATATGAAGAAGGTAACCGAGAACCAACAAGTCCAGAAACTCCTCTTCCAAGGCCTGCCCGCGAAAGGGATCAGAATCCTCGGAGTATGGGAGAATGGATTTCGCCACATCACGAACAATGTCCGGCCCATCGTCAAGCCCGATGATCTGAAGGGGATCAAGTTGAGAGTGCCCGGCGGAGTATGGCGAGTCAAGATGTTCAAAGCCTACGGAGGCAACCCGTCACCCATGCCCTTGGCTGAGGTCTATTCGGCGATCCAATCAGGAGTTATGGACGGCCAGGAGAATCCCTTTCCCCAGATCGCCTCCGCAAAGTTTCAAGAAGTCCAAAAATTTCTTTCGTTGAGCGGCCATGTGTACACCCCCGCCTATCTGGTGGTGGGAGAAGAGTTCTGGGCAAAGCTGCCAAAGGATGTCCAGAACAGTCTCTCTCAGATCGCCTGGGAGATGGGAGATTTTGCGCGCTCAGAGGGCGAGCGTCTGGATAAGGAACTGATGGGCAAACTCGCGCCTCCCATGAAGGCCAATGAGGTCGACAAGGATGCCTTTATCAAGGCCTCGGTATCCATCTACGAGGAATTCGGCAAGGAAGTATCCGGCGGGGCAGATCTTATCAAGCTCATACAGTCGCTCCGGTAACTAATACAAACGTCTTTGATAGTTTTACCTGTGGATTTCATCGAGGGGAAGAAGACTGAGGGCCCGGGGGCACAGGGACGTGAAGATGATGGCAGGCCCAGACCCTGGGAGTAAGCAGCCTAAGGGGTTGGCGTGAGTGGCCCTCGA